>Ga0105044_10009863_pt1 | contig 13059 bp, 10 predicted proteins | sample MAT01_FD_78092 | JGI IMG/M metagenome (GOLD analysis project Ga0105044, IMG submission 78092) | Freshwater microbial communities from Lake Fryxell liftoff mats and glacier meltwater in Antarctica - MAT-01 | ecosystem: Environmental > Aquatic > Freshwater > Ice > Liftoff microbial mat | place...
ACACCCTCGTGCACGGCGAGTCCAAACCCGGCGGGATCTGACTGGTAGTCGCAAGAATCAACCCGGTGGTGGCGGCTTTTGGAATTGATCGGGCGTTGGATGAGAGGGCGATCATCGATCTCCCTCCCCTGTGAGCCCACGTAAAGCAGGCGGCTTTCCCGTACCTGAAATTTCAGGAAAGCTTTCCCTCACACAACTTCAGCGCAATCTCAAATCCATGCACGGCCTTGGCCAATCCCGGGTTGTGATAGCACGCTTTTGTCGTTCGTTCTCCCGCGAAGGCCCAGGTCCAGTCCGAGGTTAGCAAATTTTCCGGATCGCTGACGATGCCCCTGAGATTTTTGACGGCCGAGGGGACGAAGCGGCCCCTGGTGTTTTCTATTTCAAAATAGGTGAATCCCTGTCCACCAAAGCCCGATGTTTCGACTTTTATGTCTGTGGGTGTCCTGTCGCCCGCGATCAGGAAGAGTCGCGAATAGAAGCAATCTAAGTGGAGCATCTCTTTGAACACCCCCTTGGCAACCTCTTCGTAGGAGGAGTTGTCATCATATCGAATGCTGAGTCGAACGCTTTGCGCGGAGTATTGATCCGGGAGCAGGAAGTGGACCGTGAGCGTCCCATGGTCGGCCGATAGAGATGGAATCTGATCCAGGTTCTCGAGATAGCCCCGGTAATGGGCCTCCATCTTTGCTGGCGAAATGCCCGGCCTGACCCGCCGCCACAGGGCGATCCTTTCTGCGGAGACCTCTGCGAGAAGCGCGCGGATCTGGCGCAGCTTTTGCCCGTTTTCAATCAAGGGTGCCCTGTCCTTAAAAAATCGTGGCACCAGGTCCTCCAGCATGGTGGCGATTTGCTCACTACGGAGCGAGAGCAGGATTTCCTCGAGAATCGGACGTGAGACAACGACTGCCTTGTCCCGATAGGCGGGCAATATGGCGAGGAGCATTTCGACCAGGCGGCGCCGGCTGTAGTCGAAATTATTTTCGCCGCAGGTCAGGTAATCATCGAGCCGGATGCGCCGTTCCAGATAGAGGCCGCTGCTGCAGAGGGCCTTGATCGCAAAATAGAAAATCTCATCATCCAAACCGAAGATCTCCTCGATCACCTCCCTCAAAATCTTATCGCAATCTCCCGCCCGTCCCGAGGCCCAGAGTCTCCCCACGCAGGCGATCAGGGGCATACTCTGGAGCAGGAAGGAATCGGATTTTTCCCAGGTGGTCATGAGCCCGCCGAGCGGCCGGTGTTTGGCCCCGTAGGAGGTGAAGCTTTCTGCGTTATGGATAGTATGGGTGTAGTCCGACGGACAGATGAGATATTGGAAACCGAGGCGGTCGTACTCCGCCAGCGAGTCCACCCGCAGGCCGTTGAGAAAATGCCCGCGGGCCTGCTCCACCCTGTCGTGGTATTGCCAGCACGCGAGGATGATATCGTGGGGTAACTTCTCCAACGCGCCGGGATAGAACTCGAACATATCGTCCCAGATAATCATTCGCTTCCCGAGTTCCCCGGTAATGATCCGGTGAACATCCAATAGATGCTTCGCGTAGATGTCGGCCTGGGATTCCCCGTGGCGGAGCCTGTCCACGCAGAGTTCGCAGGACCCCATATCCCACGTCTCGTCGCATCCCACATGAAAGTAGGGGGAGGGAAATATCCGGCAGATCTCCGAGAGATAGTCTCTAAAAAATCGATAGGTGTCTTCCTGCGAGGGGCAGAACACCTGCGCCGGACAGTGCTCGAAGCGACCGCTGACTCCGCCCCGCGTCTCCGCTAGGTGGGCGAGTTCCGGATATCGGAGAAATAGTTCGGCATGGCCGAGGGTTGAGACAACGGGGATGACATCAATGTCCCGGTCCGCGGCGTAGGCTACCACTTCCGCCATCTGATCTGTCGTGTAGCTCTCCGCTTTTTCCGGATACGGGAAGCCGGGAGTCCTGATCCGACCCTCCAGGTACAGGGTCAGTGAATTGTAGCCATTGCGGGCCGCAAAATCCGTGAACTCCTTGATGAAGCCCACTGTCTCCATCTGTCGCGCCAGATCGAGTTGGACGGATCGGATTGTGTATGAAAATTCGCTCATCGGCGTTGCGGGTGTTCCGGCGTTTAAGGCGCGTTCGCCGCTCTGCCGGAACCCTCCGGGGTGATCTCGGCCACACGCACGACCATGTCGGTGCCGTAGTCATAGCCCTTGCAGTCGAGTGTGAGCAGGGAGGCATTTTCGGACTGGATAAAGGAGACTGCCGCGCCGTCATCCATCCACCGGATGTCCGTCACCTTTGCCGGGAAGCCAGCGATGGATCGCAGGCTGTTTTTGTCTCCTCCGACCACCACGTGCTCGCTGCCTTCGTGCGAAACATCGTACGCGAAATAGTAATAGCGTCCGTTTTTCTCGAGCAGGAAGTCGCGCCCGGCCGCCCGAACGCACACCGGGCGGCCCCCATAGATCAAACTCCCGTGGACGCCGATCCAGCGACCGACCAGGCGAAGGAGGGCGGTCTCGTATTCGCCGATGGCTCCCGTGGCCGTCGGCCCCACGTTCAGAAGGTAGTTGGCGCCGACTTTGCGGCAGGCGCAGAGGCTTTCGATGATGGTTGTCGGGCTCTTATAGCGGAGGTCCCTGGCGCCGATGCCCCAGTGCCCGTTGAGGGTTTCGCTCATTTCTGCGGCGAGATACTTGGGCTGTCCGCGGCGGTCGGGCACGCCTGGCAGCCCGCGCTCGTAGGTGGTGCTGTCAATCTCGGGATGGCCGAGAGCGCCGCGGGCCTGGAGTCCGGTGTTGTTGACGATAATGGCTTCGGGCTGGTGTTTGCGGATGGTGGCGTAGAGGCGGTCCTCTTTCCAATCAGCCTCGGGTCGCGACCAGTTCCCGTCGAACCACAGTCCTCCGATCTCTCCGTAGTGGCGGCACAGGATTTCCACGGAGGCGTTGAGGTAGTCGAGATACTCGTCGAATTTCGCGTCGCTGCAGTTGGCCGTGTCCCATCGCCAGTCGAGCGTGGTGTGATAAAAAAATGGAACGATGCCCTCGGCGCGGCAGCCTTCGGCGAAATCTGCCACCAGATCGCGCCCGGCCGGTGTGTGCGGCGCGTCGAACGGGTCGAGGCCGCGGGTGTCATACAGCGAAAATCCCTCATGGTGGCGCGTGGTCAGGCACGCGTAGCGCATTCCGGCTTCCCGCGCGAGCCGGGCAAGGGCGCGCCCGTCGAAGTCGGCAGCGGTGAACGACCCGGCGAGACGCGCATATTCATCCACTGGAATTTTCCGAAAATGTTGGATCCACTCGCCGGCACCGGATTGGGAATACAGGCCGTAGTGGATGAACAGGCCGAAGCCGAGGGCCTCGAAGCGTGCGATGCGGGGCAGGGGAATGGGGATGGCGGGCGTCATAAGGAATTGTGGGATTTGGGGGAAGGTTCGGGTTGCAGCAACCGGGTCGCATTCGAGCGGAGAATCAGGTCTGAGACCGATTCATCGAGGCCCAACCCGTGGATCTGGAGGGGCGCTTTTGTGCGCCGGAAGGGCGGATTTTGCTGGATGCCATCCGTCTGCAAAAAATCCAAGTGGCTCTGATAAAAGTCCACGGTGGTCTGGACATAGCGGCGTGCGGGGTCTGCTCCCGCCAGCGGGATTTCCCCGGGCTGGAGGAGGATTTGCGCCTGCTGTCCGGTCGGAACATTCGTGTCGTCGTAAATGATGTCGGTGCCGAAAAGAATCCGGTCGGGATAGGCGGTGAAGAACTCCCGCGTATGGGCCGCACGCCGCGCCGACCGGGCTATATCGGGAAGCCTGGCCGAGAAATCGTAAAACAGGTTCGGGAAGCGGTCCAAATCCTCTGCGGCGGAATCGAGTGAATCGCACTTTTCTGCGGTGTGAGGGAAAAGGAATGTCGTGCCCGGATGCCGGGAAATCATCTCCAGTCTTTCCGCAAGCAGTTCGCCGGGCGACGGCATTCCTTTTCCATAATATGTCCACCACGCATATTCGCCGTAGAGCACGCCATTCCAAAAATTGAGGTCATTGACGGGTTCCCAAAAACAAGCGGGGTCAGCGGTGTGAATGAGCACCGGAAAATTCAATTCGCCGGCCTTCGCCCAAATTGGATCGAGCAGGGGATCGTTCGGTCGCCAGAACGTATGATCCGGTTTGCGGTAGGAAAGCCCGAGGGCCTTGAAAACCTTCAGTCCGCGCATTCCGGCTTTCGCGTCGGCTTCCATTTGCGCAGCGGCTCGCAGCGCGAATTCCGGCTCGTTGATGCGGGCAAAGTCCACATTGCCAAAAGTGACGAACCGGCCGGGATATTTTGAGAAGGCGTCAAGGTACCTGCTGAGACCGGCATCAAATCCATCGTGCCAGGCGAGGACGACGGAGGTCTCGATGTCGCACCGATCCATCACCTCGACAGCGAGGTCGGCGTAGTGCGGAAAAACGTGCGTGTGAAAGTCGATGATCCTTCTCATTTTTCAGGCTTCGAGATTTTCGTAGAACTCGATTTTGATTGATTGAAAAAATTCCACCTGTTTTGCAAAAAGCGCTTCGTGGGCGGCATCTCCCGAAAATATCTCAAGGGCCTGCTTCGCAGCGTCGAGGCTTGGAAACACGGCTTCCCAGACGAGCGTGTTGCATGGTTCGGAACCTGAGATCGGTTTCATTCTCCGCCCCTGGGGAAGATCGGGACGTGAGCGTTCGAGGGCGGCGAACTGACGCTCCAGCTCAAGAAATTCTTTTTCTTTTCGAACGTCGAACTGCTGGAGGATGCGCATGGTAACGGTCATGGGATGGTTTGGTTCAGAAAGGCTGATGCCGGCTGGGTGAGAGCGATTTTCTGGTTTCGTGCAAAAGTCCGAAGCGCGGCGCGGTCGAATTCAGGATGGATGGTATGAGGACTGGTGACCGACAAGGCTCCCGCCAGCGCGCCGATCTGGTGGGCGTCGGAGAGGATCAGCCCCGACGCGAGTCCCGCCAGGATGCCGGACAAATGGGCGTCCCCGGCACCTGCTGCGCTTTGGACGTCGACCTTTGGTGAGGGAAGAAAATGAAGGCGGTTGCCATCGAACGTCCAGCTTCCGAACGCACCAGCGGTGATGGAAAGACGGAGTGCGCCAGATCCGACGGAGCGCACGACGTGTTCGGTGATGGTCTGCGGCGTGCCGGAATGTGTCTCCGCGAGACGGGCCGCCTCATCGAGGTTTATGGCCAACAGATCCACGTTGGAAAGCAACGCGCGATCCTTGACCACGTCCATCTCTTCCGAAGAGAACGAAGCCACACGGAAAAAACCGTGTTTTGTTCCCAATGCCAACAACTCAAGGCGCGCCTCCAGCGGCACTTCAGGCAGGGCCAGCGCGATACCGCGGCCGGCATGGTTCTCGAACCACGGGTTCGCCTCGCGGATATCTTTCGGCCCCACCTGTGCGCTGGCGGAATCGGACACCGTGAGGTTGCCGCCAGAACCGTCGGGATAGAGCAGGCAGATGCAATTGAGCGTCTGCTGTCCCGGAACGATGGCCGTGCAATCAAGGTCCAGACCCGTGCTTCGCATTTCGTTCAGGAGGGAGCGGCCCGCGTCGTCATCGCCCACTTTACCGATGGGCAGGGTTTGAAATGGTTTTCCCATGAGTCTTTGCACGTAGTGGGAAATAATGTGGAGTTTGCAGTAGTCCCGCCGGTCAAGAAATCTCCCGCCCCGACTTTCCTCGCGTCCGAGAGTCTGGTTGCCCTCAATGGCAAAAAAAACTCCCGTACCGATGCCGCCGGTTCCGATCAGGATATCATAATTTCGCGGCGCATTCATGGAGGGGTTCTTGGCTTTTTCAAAGTCCCAGATCCCATTCCGGGTGCAGGCTGACCGGATGAGTTGCGGTTTCCCGCGTGGCAGTGAGCAAGGCATCCGGGTGCTCTTGCAGCAGGGTCATGGGATATTCGGGCGTGGGTTCGCTAAAAAGAGCGACGCGCAGGGCGGTCTGTTTCCAAGCTCCCGTGTCGCTGAAAAGCCGCACTTTCTTCGCGGAAAGACATTCCTTTAAACCCAGTGTCACCGACATGGGCGGTACGAATTGGTAGGCGCAGCCAAACGTTCGCTGTGCCAGGGCAATGATCGTATCGAGGTTGTTATCCTGGACCCGGACGGTGCTGGAACGGAGTTCTTCCACCGAGAGTTGGCTGAACGGATGCCGCCGCGCCTGATTGTAGGCAATGTGCCCATCCTGCCCCCAGCCGCCCAGCGTGAGATCAATGGGTGCGGAGGCGATCTCGCGGGCGAGTTCATCGACGTTCTGCGCATTCGGCCAAAAGCGGTTGGCTTCGGGTGGACGCAGGTCCGGCTGGATCGGCTCGTAGAACTCGCGCTCCATGAAGCCCCGGAAACTGTAGGGGTGACGCCGGGGGAGCTCCCGTCCCTGCCAGTCGAGACACTCATCCATGTGAAACACCATCATCTGGCGAAGGTCCACCCCCCTGCGGTTGACGAGTTCGCAGAATGCCGGATACCAGCACGATGGCCCACAGGGGATGATGGCCCGGGTGATCTTGCCGAGCGAATTGTTGCTCTCGATCAGAGACACCAGTTCCGTCGCCATGATCTGCGCCATCTCCAGCGAGTTGGCGCACAGCCGTAGCGGGATCCGCCGGTTCGGGTGCCCAGCCAGTTGGTCCGCCGGGATGCGGCACCATTCCATGAGTTGGGATCGGGAAAAAGTGGACATACCAATTGGGCGATTCTACCCCGCAGCCGCCGCCTGGATCAGATTAGTCACGCGCACGACCTCGGCGGCACTTTCCGGCGCGACGACCGGCGCGGCATTTTGGGTGAGGGCTTCGAGGATGTTTTCGTGAAACGGTTTCACAGGAGACTGTGCGGCCGTCAGTTCCTCCTCCACCCAGGGGAGCTGCTCGTATTGATATTGGCGTCCGGGTGCCGCAGCATCAATGACGTCCAGCACCGCGACTTTCGTCGCGTCGAAATAGCGCAACTTGCTGGTGGTGCCATCCGAAGTGAGGGTGCCCTGGCTGCCGCAAAGCATCCAGCGCGGGCCGCTCAGCGCCATGGCCGTCGAGACGACCACGTCCGCCGTGATGCCGGACTCGGCCTGCATCACGATATGGACATGGTCCTCGGCGTCGCCGGCATCCTTGATGTTCCTCAGATCGGCAAAGACTCTTTTGACGCGAGATCCGAGGAGTGGGAGCACGACGGAGAGCACGTGAGGGCAGGTGTTGTTCAATTGCCCTCCGCCATTTTTTTTGAGGGTCTGCCAATCCCAGCGGCGGCCGAAGCTGCCCCAGAAGACGCGGATGGAAAACAGTTTACCCAGCACCCCGCTGGCGATGACGCCCTTGAGGTGGTAGTAGGTTGGCAGGTGCAGGTGCGTATGGTTGACGAAAAGGCCGAGGCCATTCTTTGCGGCGAGAGACACAAGCTCATCCGCCTGGGCACTCTGCAGGGCCATCGGCTTCTCGGTAATGCAGTGGCGGCCCGCTTTGAGAACCTTGAGCGAGTCCTCGTAGTGCGTCGAGGACGGAGTCGCCACCACGATGAGCTCGGCATCGGACTTCGCCAGCAGTTGGTCGATCGAGGAAAATGTCTCGCAAGCCAGGAGATCGGCCGCCTCCTGGCAGCGCTCCGGTAGGGGATCGGCCACGGCGATGATTTTGAAACCGGATAGCTTGCTGATGGGTTCCAGGTGTAGCCCCCATCCGGCCCGGCCTAGACCCACGATGCCTACGGTTACGGATTCATTGGTTGAGTGTTTTCGGGTCATGATATTTAAGTGGCGATTGGGGTGTTGATTGTCGGATCAAGTTCGATTGTTGTCCACCGCCCCGTCGCGCGGCTTTGGTTGGCGGCATCGAGAAACCCGATCACCTCGACCATTTCATCCGTAGAAACGACCTCGCTCCCCGCGAGGAAAAACGGGATCACTTTTTCGAGCAAGCTGGCGTAAAATGGTTTTTTCCCCGAGGAGACATCGAAAGCAAAACTCTTGCTTGTGCGGTGGATTACGCCGCCGAAGTTATGGTTGCCAGCACGGTTTCCGCGGACGGAACCCAGGCGTCCATCCGCCCATCTGCCCACCAGCACATCGTGCTGTTCCTCATGGACTGCGAGCACCTCGCGGCACCCGGGGCCCATGGCGGCGAAGAGCATTTCGACCGAGTGGATACCGTACCAAAAATAGCCGGGGCATTTTTCAACGAAGAACATGGGCCCGTGGAAATCCCCGCCGATCACCGGCTCGTCGCCGCCAGCCTCGAGCGCCAGCCGGAAGGTCTCCGCGAACCGGATTGCCGACGCGCTCGTCACGCGCGTATTGCTCTCTGCGGCTATCCTGGCGATCTCCTTCGCTTCGGGGAGGGACACGGTCAGCGGCTTATCAATGAAGACGGGCAGGCCCCACGCGGCCACCTCGCGGAACTGCTCGAGATGCACACGGCCATCAACGCTCTCAAGCATGATGGCATCGCATTTCCCCTGCAAGGCCCCCAGGGAATCCACGATCTCCACTCCGTGTTTGTCCCGCAACTCCCCGGTGAAATTCTCCACCCGGTTGATACTGAGGTCGAAGTCCGGGGAGCCTCCGGGAAAGGCGGCTGTGATCCGCGCACCAGGCACGTGGTGTTCATGGGCAGCATCGTGGAGGAGGGTGGCGAAGGCGGGGACGTGGGAGGTATCCAGTCCGGCCATTCCGATTCGGCAGGGTTTCATAAAGTTACTGTTTGGTTTGGAATTCGTTTTTTTTGCTCTCAAAGTCCTGCAAAGAAATCCGGGTGGGTTCTCCGTTGCGGTAGATCGTGAGATGGTCTGCGTCTTTCTCGATCGCCGTGACGGAAGGGGTTTCTTTGAAGGGCTCAAGGACGGTGACGAACTCCACGTTTTTGCCACGGACTCTGGTAAAAAGCGAGGGTGCCTCATCGGGCATCCGCAGGGTATTCGGGTTACTCATGCCGGTGATCCCGGTGTAAATCTCGCTGCCCTTCACCGGCAGTTGCCACAGAGCCAATTTTACGGGCGTGGTCGGTGGCTTCGTCTTGGCCAGCGCGGAAACCTGATCGGTCAGGTCCCATTGCAGATGCAACGGGCCGCTGCCTTTCAGCCGTTTGAGACCGGTGATGTGCGGGTAGTTGGCCGTCGTCGCCAGCTGGTGGTCCAAGGGGGCGCCGGTCCAGCCTGGGCCCGGAGAGAGAACGCCCAAGTTATGATACGCAAAATCGTAGAGGTGCTCTTCCTGGGATTCCAGCTTATCAATCACGATGACCAATCCGTCCCGGAGGACAAGAGTGCGGGTGTGTTCAACCCCGGGAGCGATGCCGGGCACCCTGGCCTTGGCATACTGGTTATCGGGCGCGTCACTCCAGGCCAACAGCTCGCCGATGGCGGTTTGTTGATTTTGTTCATCCACCACGATCACGTTCTGCCCGATGGAGGCCGGCCCGCAAAAGGAAATCAAATCCGGATCCTCCGAGCGGATCATCCCGTCTTTTCCTGCGTTGTAGAGGCTGCCGGGTCCGTGCGTGAACGTCTTCCCGAATGCCGCCAGGGTGATTTGATTTCGATCGAGGTGTCCGTGACCGCCATTTCTCCCGTAATCGAGCGTCGCCATGATCTGTGTCTCCGGGGTTTCTCCCGTTCTCAGAATCGCCAGTCCCGCCTCCCGGAATAGTCGGGGATGGGAGTCCAGGTATTCCTTGTAGCCGTCCTTCTTGGGTTCGCGTCCGGTGATCTGGCGGCGAAGCTTGGCCGGAAGCGTCGTATCCCGGCTGAGGTCCAGCAGCCAATCTTCCTCGGGATAAAGGGCCAGGGCGTGTTCGGCTAGCAGGGTTGTGCCGAGAGTCCCCCACCGGCCACAGTCTCCGGAGTTGGGGACGACCCCCCAGAGCGTGGCGCGACGATAGGGCATGCGCACGGCCTGGAGCAGTCGCTCTTTCAGGTCGCCGTTTCCCAGGCCACTGTTGGCCAGGTACGTGAGGGACGGCGCGTATTCGTTCATGGCTGCGGTGTGGTAATTCACGGGCCGTCCCTCGGAGGAAAAACCATCCTTGTCCAGATCGCGCAGCCGGGACAACAGGCCGGAGTCCGTGTTCAGCGCCCAGTTCACCAGGTTGGCGTCGTCGAATACCAGGCCCATCACAAGCAGGTTGTGATTGGTGATGTCGGTCATGTTCGAGATGCCGCCCGGAAATTTTGCGAGTTCCGTGGCATAGGGAAGAGTAAAGCCGTCATAGATCTTCTGGCGGGCTTCGGGCGTGAGAGATCGGGAGTCGGCGATCAATCCGAGCATGCGCATGTGCCAGCGCATTATTATGTTGCTCCCGTAGGTGCTGCTGCCCGCGAAACGGCTCGAGGAGAGGATGGCTGGACCATCGCTCCAGGGAGGCTCTCCCTGCACAAACCAGGTGAGCTCCTTGAACTGCGCGGCCCAGAGTTCCAAAAGCTCGACGGCCTTGGCGGCATATTTTTCATCACCGGTGAACGCGTAGGCGAGACCGAGCTTTTCGGTGATTTGCCCCGAGGCCCCCAGATAGCCCTTCCAGACCTGATTCGCGACGGGCGTCCCCACCTCGCGCGCTCCGGTCGCCGGGTTCACGATCTCGGGCATGAAGGATCCGATCTCATAACGGACCGGCGGGTTGGTTCCCGGAACGAGAGGCCAGCGATCGACGCGCAGATGCCCGGTCGGGATGTGGTCCAGCCGGATCTGCAAAAATTTATCCGCCTCGGCCGTGATCTGCGCGAGGTTCAACGCCTTTGCCAGGGCGGGATCTCCTGCGGCGATTTGCTTGCGGATGAATTTGAGATCGTTTTCCGGGATGACAAACTGGGTCTTGAGACCAGGTGAAAGGGCGCGCGTAACGGGCATCTCGAAGGTGCTGATCGTCTCGGGGCAGGCCGCGTTTGAAAACCCGATCCTGACCGGCTCGCTGTACAGTTCCGGGGTGCTTTCAAAATCGGCTTTCGTCATCCGGGCCGTCGCCGTGAAGGTGGCGGTTTCGCCGTTCTTCACGGCCTGCGATGAGGGTTCGACCCCGACCTTGAAATGCTGGTGCGATGAAGTGAGCGCGGCTTGAATGGTGGCGGGACGCCCACTTGTGTTCAGGACCGCAAGGGTCATTTTGTAAACCGTGGTGCCATCCGGTTCCTTGGTCCTGATCGGCCAGGTGATGGGGTATTCAAAAAACGGTTTGACCGCCAACAGGCTTGCCGAAAGCCGTAGGCGCCTGAGTTCGACGACCGTTCCCGGCATCACGCTCAGGGCACCGAAACGGAAGTGCGGATCATTTCCATCCGGGTCATCCCAGACAAACCAGGCCGGCCGGTTGAGGTCCACCTGACGGGTATGCCACGCGCCGGTTCCCGTGGTCAGAATCCCGAACTGCCATTGATGAATCTTGAATTCACGCGGACCCGAGACATGCCCCAGTGCCTGCAGATCGAGGGAATCCAGTTGTCCGCTGACGATGCGGAAATCGAATTCCAGGCGGTTGAAATACCGCAACCGGGTAAAAAGCGGATGCCCAGGCTTGATGCCCAGCGTGGCGCTTTTTCCCGTCTCGAGCGACCAACGAAGCAGTTCTTCCCCGCCGGCTTTCTGTGCTTCCACCTGACTGTTGGTGGCGAGCCAGAGGTCGGTCACGGCGAGGTCTTCCAGCTTTTCGGTCCGGTTTTGTTGCGCCGCCAACGAACTGACGCAGAGAAGGGTGAGAAGTGCAGGTAACTTCACAAACAGAGGGAAAAATGCGCCGCCGCAATTTTTCTCGACGGGATTTTTACTTCTGACTTGAGGTCGGAGAGCGGAACGAGCATGTGGTAAGAGTAATTTAGAAGAAAAACCAATATTTAGTTCTAGTAAATCAAAAAAACATTATAATTTATTTGATCATTTCGTCGGAGTTAAGGAACTCGCAGCCGACGAACGAGGCGAGGACTGCGGCCCGGGTGAGTCGGGCGACGGCGGCCTCGGGTTTCATGAGCGGTGAATGGGCGGAGAGGCTGCTGACTTTCACGCCGTGCCGGTCGCAGATTTCCTTCATGAGCAACGGGTCTTCCTCCATCGAGAACGAATGGAAAAAGTTCAGGCGGCGGGCGGGCCATCGAGGTCGGCGACCACGATCTCGTAGGATTCGGAAAATGTCTCACCCGCGGCGACATAGCGTTCGTCGAGTACGGACGGCCCGGTTGAGAGGTAGGCGAATGCGGAGCGGAACGCGCACCATCCGAAGCCATGGCGCAGACTTCACAACGCAGGCCATACATGAGGCCCTTGTGGTGCCGGTGGTCGGCCGGCCGGGCGACTGTCACCACATGACCGTCCGGCGTGCGCAGCGGATGGAGGTAGGGCTTGAACGGCTCGTCGAAGCGGCCAGACCCGGTTCAAGCTGGGGCGTGGGGGATATTACCTCATTCCCCCGGGAACCCGGCACTCGCTCGAGAGCTTCGACGTCGAGGATGCACACTACTTTTTCGTGGTCTATAACCCTGCGGAGATCCTCGGCCCCAAAGCCCGCGGGAGAGGGTGGCCGGAATCTTTTGCCTTCGGGGCGAACGGCTTTTCTCTCGAACCCAGCTTCCGTGCCCTCATCCGGGAGATCAGCCTGGATGCCCCCTACCGCAAGACCGCGATTCATGCCCACCTGACGGTTCTTTCCCTGGAGTTGTCGCGCCTCATTTTCCAGCAGCCTGCGCGCCCCGTCTCGGCCCTGCACACCCATCCCTCCATCGCCCGCGCCAGAGAGCTTCTGGAGACGCAGTCGGGACACCCCTGGCGTCTGGACGAATTGGCTGCCATGTGTGGGATCAGCGTCCAAGACCTCATCCAGTTTCAATCACACCAGCCAAAGCCGGGCGAAGAAATTTGGCCGCAAAGGAACGCAAGGAACAGCAAAGAAAGAGGAATAGTAGGGGGCTCCGCAACCCTGCGTCGAATTGCAAGCCCACGAGGGTCCTTGTGGAACCTCCCGCTGGGTGCCTACCGATTTTATTAATGTCGCACTCTACAATTTCTTACGACTGGGTCTTAAAATAAAATCATTAAAAAACTATTAAATAACCATAATTGGTGATTTTTA
>Ga0105044_10009870_pt1 | contig 13057 bp, 9 predicted proteins | sample MAT01_FD_78092 | JGI IMG/M metagenome (GOLD analysis project Ga0105044, IMG submission 78092) | Freshwater microbial communities from Lake Fryxell liftoff mats and glacier meltwater in Antarctica - MAT-01 | ecosystem: Environmental > Aquatic > Freshwater > Ice > Liftoff microbial mat | place...
CGCCGCGGGCGTGCTCGTGGCCGACACGCACGGCATCACGACCGACGGCGTGACCTACTTTGCGCAACTGCGTAGCGTCGTGGTCGACGGCGACCTCGACGTGACCCGCGAGTTCACGCACCTAGGCCAGCCGCCGCGTCCCAACCACGTGGTGCCGATCGGCCCCACGCTGATCTGGACGCCGCTCTACCTGGCGGTCACCGCCGTGGACGCATTCGGTCGCGCGGTGGGCGCGTGGCGCGGTCCGGCGGATGCCACCACGCAGGGACTCGGGCTGCCCTACATTCGCGCGGTGCTGCTGTCGTCGTTTGCCGTGGGCGCGCTCGGTCTGTGGGCGCTGCTGTGGCATCTGCGCCAGCGCTTCGCGCCGGCGGTCGCGGGCACCGCCGTGGTGCTGCTCTTCGGTGCCACGCCGCTCTTCTGGTACATGGTCTACGAGCCGTCGATGACGCATGCCGCGTCCTTCGGCTTCGCCGCCCTCTTTGCGGTGGCCAGTGCGCGGTGGGTGCCGGCAGGCGCCACGCGCGCGCAGAGCCTGATCCTTGGCACGCTCCTCGGCCTGGCCTTTGCCGCGCGTTCGCAGGAGGTGCTCTTCGCGCTGCTGCCCGCGCTGCTCGTGTTCGGCGCGGCGGCGCCGTGGTCCGATCGCGTCACGCGCGCGCGGCACCTGGCCGGCTGGGCCTTCCTCGGAGCGCTGCCGTGGCTGCTGCTGCAGGGCCTGCACAGCTACGTGCTCTTCACGCGCTACGACTATCAGTTGTTCGGTCAAGGCGGATACTTCAATCCGTGGCAGTCGCGCTGGCTCGACACGCTGTTCTCGTCGTGGCACGGCCTCTTTTCGTGGACGCCGATCGCCTACGTGGCGGCTCTCGGCACCATCGCTTACCTGCGGCGCGAGTGGCGCTGGGCCACGGTCGGTCTCGTCGTGCTCGTGCTCACGGCCTGGGTCAATGGCGCCACGCAGGACTGGGCGGCCGGCTGGTCGTTTGGTGGCCGCCGCTTCTCGAGCGTGCTCGTGCTGCTCGCCCCCGGCCTGGCGCTCGTGATCGAGGGCGTGGTGCGGCGGCCGGCGCTGGCCCTGGCGCCGCTCGTCGTGGCGGCGTTGTGGTGGAACCACCTGCTGATGGTGCAATACACCTCGGGACTGCTGCCGAAGGACGAGCCCGTGAGCTTCGGCCGGCTGGTGCAGCAGCAGGCCGAGCTGCACACGCGGCCACCCTACGTGTATCCGTTCGCCTTCCCCGCCAACGTGTGGTTCGCGTGGCGCGAGGGCCTGCCGGTGGATCGCTACGACCTGCTCTCGCCCGAGGTGCCGCGCGCGGCCTTCGAGATGCGCTTCGATCGCCACGGCGAGAAGTTCCTGCTCGACGGGTGGGACGCGCCGACCGGCGACGACTGGGGGTCGGCGTGGTGGATCGGCCGCGCCACCGCCACCCTGGCCGTGCCCCTGGCCGCGCCGTCGGGCGGCGTCGTCATCACGCTCACGACGCGCACGCGGCTCAGCGAGCCCCCGGTGCAGGCGGCGCTCGCGCTCGACGTGAACGGCACCCAAGTGGGCCAGTTCACTGCCGGCGTGCCGGCCCCGTCCACGGCCACCATCACCGTGCCGGCCGACCTCGCCGCGCGGCTCTTCCGCGCCGGCTTCAACCGCATCGCGATCCGGAGCCTGGGCGTGGCTCGCATCGATGCCGCTGACAATCGCCTGCCCGACCTGCTCGCGCGGCGCCCCGACACGGTGTGGCCGGTCGGCGTCTACGATCTGAGCATCGCGCCGCTGCCGTAGCGCGCGTCAGCGTTCCCGTGGACGTACAATCGCAGCCTTGGAGGCTCTCATGCGTCTGTCTGTGTTCACCGTCATTCTTGCCGCCCTGACCGCAACCGCGCCGTCTGCCTTTGCGCAGGCGCCGGCGCCAACGCCCACCGATCGCACGAAGGCCACGGTGTTCAAGGCCGATGACCTGGCCGCCGCCCTGGCGAAGCTGCCCGGCGATCGGCCCTCGTCGGCCGTACGGGTCTTCACGCTTGCGCCCTACAACGTGAACGTCGAACGGCGTCTGCCCCGGCAACAGGGCGCCTCGCTGCACGAGGCCCAGGGCGAACTGTTCTACGTGATCGAAGGGTCGGCTACGCTGCTCACCGGCGGCACGCTCGTGGCGTCCACGCGCACCGGCAGCAACCTGGCCGGCACGGGCATCGAGGGCGGCACGCGCCAGGCGTTCAGCAAGGGCGACTTCCTGATCGTGCCCTCGGGCCTGCCGCACCAGTTCGTGGACATCCAGGCGCCGGTGCACCTGATGTCGATCTACCTGCCGAACGCGCCTCAGTAGCCCACGACGCCCATTCGATGATGTCGACAGTGAAGGGCAGGCGTGAGTCATCGAACGCGTCACGCAACTGCCCGAGTGCACGCAAGCCGAGGGGTTCGCTCGAAGGCAGGTCAATCGTCGGCATGATTCCGAGCTTCCAACCGCTCGAGCAGCCCATGCACATCCCGCGCAAACTGCGGCAGCGCTGCCACGATGCGCTCCGCCTTGCGCTTGTCGTACGAATGGCTGGTGATGTTCCGGGCCTCTCGATACTCGAAGAATCGCGACACTTCGTCCAGCAGTCCGGCCTCCGCCGAGGCTCGTACGACTTGCATGAACGTCATTTCGTCGACGGCAACAGGCGCAGAGACCATCTGCTTCAGCTGACGCTTCATGAGCGCCGCCAGCGCGCCACGAAGTGAAGAGAGATCCAGGGCCATTGGGGGACGGGGTTCGCTTCGCCAGTGTGCGCGGCGCGAACTTCGACGGTCAAGCGGCGCACGGGCCCGGTCAGTAGCCGCGTTCGAAGTCCACGCGGTGCAGCAGCGCCTGCCCGCTGTGGAAGCGGCGATAGTTCTCGACGAACACGCCGACGATGTCGCGCGGAAAGCTCGGCGCCGAGGTGTGGCTGGTAATGAACGTATTCGGCGTGCGCCAGAAGGCGTGCGCGGCCGGCAGCGGCTCCTCGGGAAACACGTCGAGCACCGCAGCAGCCACGCGGCCACCGGTGAGCGCGGCGATGAGCGCCGCCTCATCGATCGTGTCGCCGCGGCCCGCGTTCACCACCACCGCGTGAGACGGCAACGCGCCGAGCATCTCGGCAGCCACGATGCCGCGTGTGCCCTGCGTATTGGGCAGCACCGCCACCAGATAGTCGAGGCCCGCGGCAAAGGCGGCCTTCTCGTCGCCGTGGAAGTAGCGGTGCACGTGCGCGCAGTCGCGGCTGCTGCGCGTGTAGCCGTGCACGCGCATGCCGAAGTGCCGCGCCGTGCCGGCCAGGTGCGCGCCGATCGAACCCACGCCCACGAGGCCGAGCGTCTTGCCCTGCAGCGTGCCGGGCAGCGTGGTGTCCCAGCGGCCCTCGCCCTGCGCCTGGTAGCGCGCCAGGATCTTCCGCTCATGGGCCAGCAGGTAACCAAAGACGTACTCGGACATGAGCGGGCCGAACACGCCGCGGATGTTCGTAAGCACGTAGTCGCGCCGCAGCACCGGGTCGAGCATCGGCTCGACGCCGGCCCAGGTGAGCTGCGTCCACACCAGGCGCGGCAGGTGCGGCAGGGCTGCCTTGACGCGGGTGGGATCGCCCAGCAGCAGGTCGCTGTGCCCGCCCCGGGCCAGGCCGTCGGCCACGTCGGCGGCGGCCACGATGGCCAGATCGGGACACGACGCGGCTTCGATCAGGGCGCGGTATTCGTCGGGATGTTTGGTGAGAACCAGCAGGTGATGCACGCGGCCCACTCTACAACGGGGCGACGGCGTCTGGCACGCGCCCGCGTCACGGCCCGGGGAATTGACTAAGATGCACCGCAGAGGATTCCCATGCGCGCACCTGCTTCGACCACGGCCCTGTTTGGACTGGCACTCATCTTGGGAACTGCGCTCACGCTGGCCGCTCAGCAGACGCGGCCGGTCGACGACGCCACGCTCCTGTCGGCACCACCCGCCGAGTGGGTCACGCACGGCCGCGACTACGCCGAGACGCGTCACAGCCCCCTCACGCAAGTCGACGCCTCGAACGTCACCCGTCTGAAACCTGCCTGGTCGGTGGAAGTCGGATCGAAGGGCAAGATCGAAACGACCCCGATCGTGTCGAACGGCGTGCTCTACGGCACCTCGACCTGGAGCGTCGTGTATGCCGTAGACGCGCGCACCGGCGCGCTCAAGTGGCGCTGGGACCCGGCGCTCGTGCAGGGCGGCTACGCCGAAGGCGGCCCGCGCTACTGCTGCGGCCCGGTCAATCGCGGCGTGGCCGTCTATCAGGGGCGCGTCTACGTCGGCCTGCTCGACGGCCGGCTCGTGGCCCTCGATGCCGAGACCGGCCACGTGTCGTGGTCGGTGCAGACCACGCCCGTGGGCAGCGACTACAGCATCACCGGCGCGCCGCGCATCGTGAAGGGCAAGGTCGTCATCGGCAACGGCGGCGGCGAGTACGGCGTGCGCGGGTTCCTCACCGCCTACGAGGCGGCCTCGGGCAAGCAGGCGTGGCGCTGGTTCGTCGTGCCGGGCGATCCGGCCAAGGGCCTCGAGGATCGCTCGATGGAAATGGCCCTCAAGAGCTGGAAGGGCCAGTGGTGGAAGTACGGCGGCGGCGGCACGCCGTGGGACGGCCTGGCCTACGACCCGGCCGCCAATCTCGTCTACGTCGGCACCGGCAACGGCTCGCCCTGGGCCCGCGATCACCGCAGCCCCGGCGGCGGCGACAACCTGTATCTCTCGTCGATCGTGGCGCTCAATGCCGACACCGGCCGCTACGTGTGGCACTACCAGACGACGCCCGGCGACGATTGGGACTACAACGCCGCGCAGCCGATGATCCTGGCCGATCTCACGATCGGCGGGCGGCCGCGCAAGGTGCTGCTGCAGGCGCCGAAGAACGGCTTCTTCTATGTGATCGATCGGCTCACCGGCGAGCTGCTGTCGGCGCAGCCGTTCACGACGGTGACGTGGGCCACGCACATCGACCTGAAGACCGGGCGTCCCGTGGAGACGCCCGAGGCCCGCTACGGCACCAAGGGCGCGCGGCTCTCGCCCTCGGCCGTGGGCGCGCATCACTGGCCGCCCATGGCCTTCAATCCCACGACCGGGCTGGTCTACTTCCCGGGCCAGGACACGAGCATGGTCTTCAAGAACGTCGACACGTTCACCTTCCAGGAGGGCCAGTGGAACACGGGCACGTTGCTCGGCGGCGCCGCGGCCGCGGCCATCGCGGCGGCGCCGGCGCCGCCGCCATCACCCGGCCGCCGCGGCTTCTTCCTGGCGTGGGATCCGGTGGCCAACAAGGAACGGTGGCGCATCGAGTTCAGTCCGAGCGGTGGCGCGCTGTCGACCGGCGGGAACCTGATTTTCGTGGGCGACAACGGCGGCACGTTCATGGCCCTCGATCCGGCCACCGGCAAGACGCTCTGGGAGCACAAGCTGATGACCGGCATCGCCACCCCGGTCACCTACGAGCTCGACGGCAAGCAGTACGTCGCGGTGATGTCGGGCATCGCAGGCGGCAAGGTGTTCGCGTTCACGCTCGACGGCACGTAGCCCCCGCCGCTCAGCGGATGCGGGCCCAGGTGAGCGTGCCGGTGGTGCGTCCTGCCTCGTTCCGGATGGACAGCTTCAGCGTATTGCCGCCGTCGGCGAACTCGAAGTAGCGGACGAGGTCGGTTTTTGGCCAGTTGGGGTTGGTCGAGCCTTCCACGTGGTGGGTCACCTTGTTCGTGGCCGCGTCGATGTCGTAGGCGCCGTAGTAGGCCACATAGCCGGCGTAGGCCGCCGCGCGCAGGCCATCGCCCGGCGACGCGGGCAGCGCGGGCCGGTCGGCGTGCGTGAGCTGCGCCGCCATCTCTCCCGCCGCGTCGTACACTATCCGCCCGCCGGTGAAGCGGCTCGGCGTCACCACGCCTTGGTCGTCGATGTTCACGAACGAGGCCAGTCGCCAGTGGCCGGCGAAGCGCGGGTCGCGGGCCGGTGCCGGCTGCGCGACGAGCACGGAACCTGCGGCCGCGCACAACCCTGCCAACAGCATCAGCATTCGCATTCGCATTCGCATTCGCATCATCGGTCTCCTGGCGCCGCGTCAGCGCGCGGCGTCGATGGCGGTGACGATCATCGCCAGTGATTGATTGAGCAGCTTCGTGCCGACCGGGGCGCCGCGCTGGTGTCCCATGCGCACGACCACCAGGTCGTGCGAGGGCACCACGAACGTGTGCTGTCCGCCGGCCCCCGACATGAAGTAGGCGTCGCGCGGCAAGTTCCACTGGCCCTCGCCGTTCACCCAGAACTGGCCGCCGTACTCCTTCCGCTGCCACGCCGGCGCGGGCGTGCGTACGAACGTGGCAAAGCCCTCCGGCAGCAACCGCCGACCCTGCCACACCCCATCCTGCAGGTAGAGCATTCCGAGCCGGGCCCAGTTGCGGGCCGTGCCGTAGTCGTAGCCGCTCAGCAGGAAGTTGCCCCACGGGTCGGGCTCGAGCACCTGACGGCGGATGCCGATCACGTCGAAGAGCGCGCGCTGCGGATGGGTCAAGTAGACATCGCCGCGCTTCTCCACCGCCTGCCGTACCAGGAAGCCGAGCGTCATCGGGTCGGAGTTGCGGTAGCGGCCGACCGTGCCGGGCGCGAACTCGACCGGCGAGGTGGTGGCGTACTTGAAGGCATCGACCGCGCCGGCATAGAGGAAGAAGTGATCGTGGTACTGCGTGCGCGCGTCGAGATGCCGATCGTCCTGTCCCGTGAAGCTGAGGCCGCTGCTCATCTGCATCACGTCGCGCACGCGGATGGCGCCGCGCGGATCGCCCGGCCGGCGCCAGTCGGGCACCGGGGCCGGGTCGTCGAGGCGGAACGACCCGCGCTGCACCTCGAGCCCCACCAGCGTGGCGGTCAGGCTCTTGCCCATCGACCAGCTCTCGAGCTGTGTGTCTTTCGTGATGCCGGCCAGGTAGCGCTCGCCGACGATCTGTCCCTGGTGCACGACGACCATGGCCGCCGTGAGCCCCTCGGGGTCCGCGAATGCCACGTCGACCGCCGCAGTGATGGCGACCAGGTCGAGCCGGGCCGGCCATGGCGCGGTCACCGGCGCATCGCCCATGGGCCACGGAATGGGAGCGGCGTCCGGCAACGTGGAGCGCACAGGCACCGGCGTGAAGAACACGCGGTCCTGCCCTTCGGGGTGAATCACGCAGCCCTGATCGTCATAGAACGCCGCCGTCCGCGTCACGCCCTTCAGCGTGGCCTGCACGCGCCGGCGCGCGCGGTCCACGTCAACCGTGACCGGCTCCTTGCGATCAGGCTCGGCCACCAGGAAGTAGGCACTGTTGCGCTGCGCCTCCGCGACGTCACGGCCCGACACGAACACCGCCGAACACAGCACCTTGGCGTAACTGGCAGCGCCGAGGGACGCGGGCGTCTGATACGGGATGTCTGGATGGTGCGGACGGGTGGGCGTGGCCGGCTGCGCCAGCACACTGACAGCCACGGCCACGACGGCGATGGCCACCAGGGGCGCCGAACGGGAGACGGTGCGCGTCGTCATGACGCGCATCCTACTCGAAGGCGGCTCCTGGCGCGCGAGCCGGCCCCGGTGTGCGATCATTCCGCGTGTCCGCCCCGCCGCTGCTCGAACTGCGCGACGCCACCGTCATGAAAGACGGCCGGCCCGTGCTCGACCGCCTCACGCTCACCATTCGCGAGGGTGAACACGCGGCCATCCTCGGGCCAAACGGGGCCGGCAAGTCGATGCTGGTCGGCCTGCTCACCCATCACGAGCGGGCCGTGCCGCACGATGACGGCACGCCGCCCGTGCGGGTGTTCGGCGACCACCGGTGGGATGTGACATCGCTGCGCACCCGGCTGGGTATCGTGTCGTCGTCGCTGCACCAGCGCTTCGTGGCCGGCAACAGCGAAGGCCGCATCACCGGGGAAGCGGCGGTGCTCTCGGCCTTTTTCGCCTCGCACGGCATTCTGCGCTACGGTCTGGTCAGCGCCGACATGCGCGAGCGCACGGCGGCGGCGTTGACGCTGGTGGGCGCGGGGCACCTGGCCGCCCGCCACCTGCACGAGATGTCAGGCGGCGAGGCGCGGCGCGTGATGCTGGCGCGGGTGCTGGTGACCGGACCGCGCGTGCTGGTGCTCGACGAACCGACCACCGGGCTCGATCTGGCGGCGCGGCACGAGTTCATGGAGCACGTGCGGGCCGTGGCGCGGGCCGGCACGACGCTCGTGCTCGTCACGCATCACACCGAAGAAATCGTGCCGGAGATTGGCCGCGTGCTGTTGCTGAAGGACGGCCGGGTGGCGGGCGATGGACCGACCGCCCAGATGCTCACGGCGGAGCACCTGGGCGCATTGTTCGGGGCGGCAGTGACGATTGACCGCGTCGGCGGGTACGTCTACGCGCGACCTACTTGACCGAGACTTTCACGTAGGCGTTGGTCCAGCAGCACACTTCGCCATTGCCGCCTTCGCCCGAGAAGTCGGTGGCGAGCAGCAGCAGGGCGTATTCGCCCGGCGCACTGAACTTCGCCGCGGTCGTGCCCGTGCCGCTGAACGGCTCGCTGACCTTGCCGCCCTTCGACACCTGCAGCTTGAGGTCCGCCGGCTCGAAGGTGACCGCGCCCGGCCCGCGATACTTCTTCCAGCGCAGGTTCACGGGCGAGCGGCCGTCGGCTACGAGGGCCATCGTGCCGCTCGAGAACTTGCCGTCGTCGTCGACCGACGCCGTCAGCGCCAAGGGCGCGCCCACCGTTGCCGTCATGACCGGCGCCTTGCTCAAGAGCGCCACCGGCCCCTGGATGGGCGCACCAGTGCCGACCCTGAGGATCGGCGGCGTGTTGTTGGCCGCGATCTCCGAGAACGGATTCACGTTGTAGTCGCGGTGCAGCCGCAGCGGAATCTGCGTGGTCTGACCGTTCACGGTCAGCGTCCACGTCAGCTTCTGATCGGGCGAGAAGGTCTTCGGCACCGGCACGATGAACACGCCCGTACGGCGGTGCGGCTCGAAGTAGGTCGGCTGGCCCATGTCTGGGCCGCCGGGCTCGATGCGGTTGTTCGGGCCGATGGGCACATCCTGCGGCTGCTTCAGGTTGCGGTTGAAGTAGCCGACCAGGAAGTTGTGGGTGCCGTCGGCGCTGTCGAACCAGCCTTCGAAGGCTCCGGTGATACTGGCGCCGAACTGCTTGGGCGGCTCGTAGGGAAGCACGGGTGCCTGCTGTGCAGACATCCGTGCCCCCCCGGCCATGAGGAGAAGAACGCCGCAGGCGAGCTGCGGCGTGTGACGAACGACTGCCATGCGCGGGCGCTCCTGCTACTGCTGCTCGACCGTGGTGCGCACGGCCTTGGCCTTGCGCTCGGCCACGATCGCCTTGTACTCGTCGTCGGTGTAGTAGACGACGTTCATCCAGGCGTGCGCCATCTCGTCGACGGTGCGGTCACCGTAGCCGACCCACTGCTCGGGATCCGGATTGTCCTTGTTGGCGGTGGTGTTGTCGTACCACGCGCTCACCTGGATGATCGTGCCCTTCGGGAAGATCGGCGACGCATCCTCTTCGTAGATGTAGTTGGTCATCCAGTTGAAGTTGAAGTTGCCCACGTAGCTGACGATCTCGCGGCCGCCGTCGGGCTTGATGGCTTCGACCTTCATCGCCTTCCCGCGCAGATGGAAGTGCGGCTGGAAGTTGGTGATCATGGTGTTTTCCTTGAGCACCGTGAAGCCCTCGGTGTAGGCCACCGAGTTGGGCGGGATGTCGAGGAACTCGCGTTCACGCAGACCCGTGAAGCCAATCAGGTAGCTGCGCTTCTTCGGCTCCTGGCCCTTCGGGTAGAACCACAGGCCGATCTCGGACCCGCCGTTGACCTCTTCGCCGACCGCATGCATGTGCTGGTCCCACGAGATCTTCTCGCCGGGCACGACGAGTTTGCCCGTGCCCTCGGCGAACTTGTCGTAGCCCTTGCCGATCGCCCATTCCATCAGCTGCGGACGGCGCGCCAGCAGGTCTTCGCGCGACTGCGGACCCGACAGGCCGAAGGTGGCGGTGCCGGTGTTGACGGCTTCCGGATCGTCCTGCAGCACGAGGTAGGCGATCGAGTGATGCAGGATCTTGCGGGCCTTCATGTTGGTGGGCCGAATTTCGACCATCTTCACCCAACGCGGCTCGGTGAGCGGGATGTCGCTCATCGGGCGATACCAGACGTCTTGACCCACGGCCGGCATCTTGTACTCCGACGACTTGACGACGACGTCCGGGGCACCGAAGCCGTCGGTTACGCCCTGCCACTCGTTGGTGGTCACGAGCGCCTTGGCGGGCGGCAGGTCTTTCGGGTCACCCTGCGGAGCGCCGGCATCGACCCACTTCACGATGGTGTCGATCTGCGCGTCGCTGAGCGACATGTCGTTCTTGAACTTCTGCACGCCGACCGACTGGTCGATGTGCCAGGGTGGCATCTGGCGACGCGCCACGCGGTCCTTGATCGAGCGGGCCCACGGACGCGCCTGCTGATAGGTGACGAGCGACATCGGCGCGATCGACTCGGGCTGGTGACACGCCTGGCACTTGGCCTGGAAGATCGGCGCGATGTCTTTCGAGAACGTGACCGACGCGCTCGTCTGAGCCCCCGATGGCGCCGCGCTCATCAAGACCACGCCCAGTGCGCCCGACAGCATCCACGGATTCCAACGACGCATGCCCGCCTCCTAGTCGCCCAACTATTGGGGGCCCGGAACCCGGAATCGGGTTGAGCCCAACTTCACTACTTCACTGTATACCAGCTGTCTATTCAAGTAACGAACCTTCGGAGAAATGGCACGGGGCGGTCCGTCTCGCGCCGTCAGGGGTCATAATCGGCCCTTCGCCCCCAGTCAGCTCAACCTCGTGGCCGCATCCTCGAACCGCCCAGCTCGTCAGGGAGCACCGCCGACATCGGCCGCGGCGGTGCCGCACCCACCGCTGCCTCCCTTCGCACCAGCGGCCGTGGCCATCTTCGCCGTCGCCCTGGCGCTGCGGCTCGTACACCTCTGGCAGATGCGCGGCACGCCCTATTTCTCGACGCTCATGGGCGATGGCCGCGGCTACGACCAGTGGGCGCAGCGGCTCGCGGCGGGCGACTGGATCGGCACCGAGGTCTTCTACCAGGCGCCGCTCTACCCCTACGTCCTGGGCGTGGTCTACGCCGTGGCCGGCCCCGACTTGATGGCCGTGCGGGTCGTGCAAGCGGTGCTGGGATCGCTCTCAGCCGTGCTCGTGGGCTACGCCGCTACGCGCCTCGTGTGCACCCGCGCCGGCGTGATGGCGGGCGCGATCCTGGCGCTCTACGCGCCGGCGATCTTCTTCGACGGCCTGATCCAGAAGTCGGTGCTCGACGTCTTCTTCGTCGCCGCGGCCCTGGCGGCGATTGCCGCCCTCGCTACCGGCGCGCACGACCGGAAGCGTCTGTGGTTTGGGCTCGGCGCGACCCTCGGCTGCCTGAGCCTGACCCGTGAGAACGCGCTGGTGCTGGTGGCCGTACTCGCGGCATGGGCCTGGTTCGGGGCGCCACATGCGCGCCTGCGGCGCGCGGCCGCGCTCGCGCTGTTTGTCGCCGGTCTCGGCGTGGTGCTCGCGCCGGTCGCCCTGCGGAACGCTGCCGTGGGCGGCGGGCTCTACCTGACGACGTCGCAGTTCGGCCCCAACTTCTACATCGGCAATCACGATGGCGCCGACGGCAGCTACGCGGCGCTCAAGTTCGGCCGCGGATCGCCGGAATACGAACGGATCGATGCTACCGAACTGGCGGAACGGGCCGAGCAACGCGCGCTCACGCCGGCGGAGGTGTCGAGCTACTGGACGGGCCGCGCCGTGGACTTCATCGTCAGCCAGCCCGGCGCCTGGCTGCGCCTGATGGGCCGTAAGGCCGCGCTGCTCGTGAACGCCGAGGAGGCGCTCGACACCGAGAGTCAGGCGTCGCACGCCGAGTGGTCATGGCCGCTGCGCGTGCTGGGGCCGGTGACGCACTTCGGCGTGCTCGTGCCGCTGGCTCTGATCGGCGTATGGGTGACCTGGCCGGATCGCCGGCGGCTGTGGGTGCTCTACGCCATGGGGCTGGCGCTTGCCGCCGCCACGCTCGCCTTCTACGTGTTTGCGCGCTACCGCTATCCGCTCGTGCCGCTGCTCGTGATCGCGGCCGCGGCCGCACTCGTCGGGCTGCGGCGCGCCATCGCCGCGCGACCGCGCGCGCAGACCGTCGGCGTGTTCGCCGGTGCCGCCGTCATGGCGGCCGTGTGTCATCTGCCGTTGCTGTCGCCCACGCGTAGCCGGGCCATCACCGAAACCAACCTGGGCGTGGCGCTGCACGAGGACGGCCGGGTGGATGAGGCGGTCGCCCGTTACCGGCGCGCGCTCGAGATTCAGCCCGACTACGTGCCGGCGTTCAACAACCTCGGCGTGAGCCTGCGCGCACAGGGTAAGGTCGACGACGCCATCCGCGTCTACGGCGAGGGTTTGCGCGTGCGCGACGACTACCCAGACCTGCACTACAACCTGGCCAACGCGCTGCTCCAGGTGAATCGCGGCGCCGAAGCGGTCGTGCACCTGCGCCGCGCGGGCCGTGACGATCCCGCTTCGGCGGGGGTGCACAACAATCTGGGCACGGCCCTCGCCGAGCAGGGCCGACTGGACGAGGCCGCGGCGGAGTTCCAGCAGGCCATCGCGCTCGAGCCGCACTCGGCGCGGGCGCACCGGAATCTCGGCAACGTGCTGGCGTCGCTCGGACGCCGCGACCAGGCCCTGATGCATCTCCAACGCGCCGTGACGCTCACGCCCGATGATCCCGAGACCCACTACGACCTCGGCGTCGCCATGCTCGAGGCCGGCGACCTCGACCGCGCGGTCGAGGCCTTCACGCGCGCCCTCGCCGGGCGGCCCGGCTACGTCGAAGCGCACAACAACCTGGGCATCGCGCTCGGCTCACAGGGCCGATTGCACGACGCCATCGCCCAGTTCGAAGCGGCGCTTCGGCTGCGTCCGGGATTCCCTGACGCCGTGCGCAATCTGGCCATGGCCCGCGGCGCC
>Ga0105044_10009873_pt1 | contig 13056 bp, 13 predicted proteins | sample MAT01_FD_78092 | JGI IMG/M metagenome (GOLD analysis project Ga0105044, IMG submission 78092) | Freshwater microbial communities from Lake Fryxell liftoff mats and glacier meltwater in Antarctica - MAT-01 | ecosystem: Environmental > Aquatic > Freshwater > Ice > Liftoff microbial mat | place...
GGAGTCGTACGTTGTTCGACGAAACGGACATTGCTGCCACTATCGATCGTGGCCGCCGAAACCGCACCAAAGGACGGCCATGTCGCAGCACGACGACCTCAACGCTCCCGAGGCCCTGCTCACTCCGAGTGAGGTGGCGGCCCTGTTCCGGGTGAACCCGAAGACCGTGACGCGCTGGGCGCGCAGCGGCAAGCTCAGCGCCATTCGCACGCTCGGCGGACACCGGCGCTTCAAGGCCTCGGAGATCCGTCGGTGCCTCGAGGAGATGTCGCACGAGCCGGGCGTCGCCGACCAGAGCTAGCCCTTCCCGCCGCCCGTCCCGCCGTCGCGGCGTTTTCCGACGGGCCTGGGCTCAGAGGTACCGTTCCCTCCCTGCACGAGGGGCCCTGGGCGCCCGTCGACACGAGGACAGGATTCCCTTCCCCCATGGCCACGAACACCGCTGCGTACTCGATCCGCCTACGCGTCCGCCTCGACAACCGACCGGGCACCCTCGGGCGACTGGCCACCGCCGTCGGCGAGGTGGGCGGGAACATCACGGCCATCGGTGGCTTCGATGTGCGAGGGAGCCACCTCGACGAAGACGTGATCGTCAACTGCTCGTCGGAGGAGCACATCGCCAAGGTCACCGACGCCGTGCGCTCGGTGGACGGCCTCGAGGTGATCGAGGTGGCCGACCGCACCTTCGAGATGCATGCCGGCGGCAAGATCGAGGTGCTCGCCCGCATGCCGGTGGAGGATCGCGACGACCTCTCGATGGCCTACACGCCGGGCGTGGCCAGGGTGTGCACCGCGATCGAGCGGCAGCCCGCGCTCGCCCACGAGCTCACCATCAAGAAGAACACGGTGGCCATCGTCACCGACGGCACCGCGGTGCTCGGCCTCGGCGACATCGGTCCCGCGGCTGCCCTCCCCGTGATGGAGGGCAAGGCGCTGCTCTTCAAGAACTTTGCGGGCGTGGACGCGTTCCCGATCTGCCTCGACGTCACCACCGCCGATGAGATCGTCGAGACGGTGGTGCGGCTGGCCCCGGTGTTCGGCGGGATCAACCTGGAGGACATCGCCGCTCCCCAGTGCTTCGACATCGAGGACCGGCTCAAGGAGCTGCTCGACATCCCCGTGTTCCATGACGACCAGCACGGCACCGCGGTGGTCGCGTTGGCGGCCCTCGAGAACGCGCTGCGCATCGTCGACAAGCCGATGGGCTCGCTCAAGGTCGTGATCGCGGGCGTGGGCGCCGCCGGCGTGGCGATCAGCAAGATCCTGCTCGAGGCCGGGGTGGCCGAGATCATCGGGGTCGATCGCAAGGGCGCGATCTGGGAGGGCCGAGACGAGCTCAACGTCGCCAAGCTCTGGTTCGCCGAGCACACGAACCCCGAGCGGCGCGAGGGCACCCTCAGCGAGGTGCTTCCGGGGGCGGATGTGTTCGTCGGTGTGTCTGGCCCCGGCCTCATGACGGCATCCGATCTGCGCCAGATGGCCAAGGACCCCATCGTGTTCGCCATGGCCAACCCCGATCCCGAGATCCGTCCGGAGGAGGCCGATGGGCTGGCCGCGGTGATCGCCACGGGCCGCAGCGACTACCCGAACCAGATCAACAACGTGCTGGCCTTCCCGGGCATCTTCCGGGGCGCGCTCGACGTCGCCGCCACCAAGATCACCGAGGGCATGAAGCTGGCGGCGGCCCGGGCCATCGCCGAGGTCGTTGGCGACGACGTGCGCCCCGACTACATCGTCCCGTCGGTGTTCGACCCTCGGGTGGGGCCGCTGGTGGCGGAGTACGTCGCCGAGGCGGCCGTCGCCGAAGGCGTCTGCCGCACCGCCACGACCTGAGCCTCGGGCGTTGCGACCGCGTGCGACGCGGGCACAGTCGTTCGATGGACGGCTTCGGAACCACGATCGAAGCGCCCGCGGGTCGGCGCGACCACTACCGCCAGCCGGGTGCGCTAGTGCTCGAGAAGTCGTTCCCGGCGTTGGATCCCCATGACCTCGAGCCGTTCCTGCGCTTTGGGTGCGGCCTCTTCGGACGACACGCGACGCGCGGATGACCGACCGGCTGGGGAGCGTCGGCGCCGTGCCGCTAGCGTCGCTGGCGTGTCGACGCTCGATGTGCCCACCGCCGTGCCCGCTCCGCCGGCCTGGTCGCCCACCGATCTGCGCATGCGGCGGCTTCTGCGCCTTCCCACCGATGCGCCGAAGGCCTCAGAGGCATCGGCGCGGCAGCTCGTCGAGAAGTCGCTGGTCATCTCGATGGCGCGTTGCCTGCTCACCTACGTGTTCCTGCCCTTCGTCGCTCCGATCCTGGGATTCGGATCGGGGGTCGCCCCGACCGTGGGCATCGTCGTGGGCCTGGTGGCGATCGTGGCCAACGTTGCGTCCGTGCGGCGCTTCTGGCGGGCCGACCATCGCTACCGCTGGCACTACACGGTGCTGGCCACAGTCATCGTGAGCGCCCTGATCTGGCTCATCGTCGTCGACGTCATCGGCTTGCTGCAGTAGCGACGGGGACGCGACGGAGGGCGCCCTCGTGAGGCGCCCTCCGCGGTGGTGGGGATCGGAGCTACGCGGCGTCGGGCGGACCGTGCGAGCCGAAGCCCTCCGGACGCTCGCCGTTCACCATGGCGGTGATGTGCTCGACGAGGTCGGCCTTGCGCTCGACGGCTTCGGCCTCGGTGAGCTCGCCGTCCGCGACGGCGGCGTCGACACGAGTGGTGGCCTCGGCCACCAGCGCATCGATCACGGTCTGCACGTCGACGTCGTTGGCGGCGGCTACCTCGGCGATGGTGTCGCCCCCCCGCACGGCCGTGCGCAGGTCCTCGACGGTGATGCCGATGGCCTCAGCGGCGGCGTTGAGGCCCGGCCCACGTTCGCCAGGTCCTCCTGGGCCGCCGCCCCCGAACCCGCCTTCACCCGGGCCGTTGCGCTCGGGCAGCCCCTCGCGGTTGACGAGATCGGTGATGCGGTCGGGGAGTTCGGCCAGGGTGGCCTCGATGCGAGCCGTGGCCTCGGCGACCATCGCGTCGATCACGGTCTGCACGTCGACGTCGTTGGTCTCGGCTACCTGGGCGATGGACTGACCATCCTCGAGGGCGGTCCGCAGGTCGTCCTCGCTGATCCCGACAGCTTCGGCGGCCGCGGTCAGGCCGGCGCCCCGGTGATCGAGGCGGGGTGTGCCGCTCTCTGCCGCTGTGGTCTCAGTGGTCTCGTCCTGGGCGCTGGACAAGCTGGGGGTGCCGAGGACGGCTCCGGCTACCCCACCGCCGGCGAGGGCGAGGGAGAAGGCGGCGGCCCCGAGGATCTTTCGGTTGGTTCGCATTGGTACTCCTGTGTGGTGGTGGAACTGGGAGCACCTTGCAACCCCAACATGAAGGAAGCCTGAGAGTCGGCCTCCAAGTACCGCAACACTCGGTTCCACGAGCCGATCAGCCCGAGCCGATCAGCCCGAGCCGATCAGCCCGAGACAGGCTCGGCGCGTTGCTCGTTGGCGCGTTCGAGGCGGTCGAGGATCGCCAGCCCGGTGACGGCGTAGGCCAGGCCGTAGGCGGCCCCGCCGATGCCGTAGATGCTGTAGCCCAGGAGGGCCACCACCCACGGGACGAACAGACCCACCGCGACGGTGCGGCTCGCGATGAGCGGCCGCAGGAAGGCGGAGTCAGCCGCCTGGAGGGCGAGGATGGCGCCGGTGAGCACGATGGCGGCCGTACCCGATCGGAACCCGACCGTGAGCAGGAGGAGCGGCACCGTGCCCACGACGAGCCCGACATGCGGGAGGAGGGAGAACACGCCGGCCGCGAACCCGATGGCTGACGGCGCCGGGAGGCCGAGCAGCGAGGCCACGCCGGCGACGGCCAGCCCGAAGAGCACCGAGCAGCCGGTGGTCTGGACGATGACCGAACGCGCTCGGCTCACGGCCGGTCCCACGATGCTGGCCACGCGGGCTCGACGAGCTTCGTCCGGGTCTTGGTCGAGGGCCGACCTGGCGATCCGGGGTCCGTAGGTCATCAGGAAGATCGTGAGGATCGCGCACACGAGATACGTCGGCGCGGTGCCCGCCGTGGAGCGCAGCACGTCGTCGCTCCCCGTCACCCGGTCATCGAGGGCCGCCACGAAGTCCGTCACGCGTTCGCCGAGGCTGAAGTCCTGCGCCAGCTCACCGAGCCGGTCCCCCCGCTCCTCGACGACCAGCGCCGCGTCCGGAGCAACGGTCTCAAGGCGGTCCACAGCTTGCTGCACCTCGTCGAACACGAGGTACGTGGTGCCAAAGCCCACCGCGCCGACGGCTACGAACGTGAGGAGCACCGCCGGTCCCCGCCGCACCCACACGGCGAGTCGATCCACCGCTGGGTCGAGCAGCACCGCGGCCACCACCGCGGCGGCCGCCCACGAGAGGGGGCGATGCGCGGCCACGAACACTCGGTGGAGAACGATCAGGCCGACGATCGTGCCGACGATCGTGAGCGCCCCGGTCCAGGAGAGGCGTAGCGAGCGTCGCTCCACGGTCCCCGTCGAGCCGGCCATCGAGTCGTACCGTACCGAGGGTGAGCGCAGCGTCCGGGGAGGGTCGCGGGCCCGGTCCCACCATGGTGGTGCACGTGCATCCGGGTTCGGTGGCCACCATCTCGCTGGCTGCGATGTTGGCGGCGGTCGTCTGGGCGGTCGTCACGATCGCTCCGGACATGGTGACGCGCATCGCGATAGGGGTCGTCCTGGGGGTGGCGCTCTCGCCGCTCGTCAGCGTGGTGCAGCGCCGCTTGGGCCGATCGCGGGCGTCCTCGGCCACCATCGTCGGGGGTGGCCTCGTGCTCTTCTTCGCGGCGGTGGTGCTGCTCGTGGCTCCGCCGGCGGTGGAGCAGGCTCGATCCTTCAGCGACGAGCTACCCGCGACCGTGCGCGACCTCTACAGCTGGCCGATCCTCGGCGCGCGACTCGAGCAGGGCGATGCCGCCGGCGAGGTGGAGACGCTCATCGACGACCTCCCCGCTCGCATCGACGATCAGACCCTGGCCGACCTCGGCGAGCGGTTGCTCGGCGGCGCGCTGGCCACCGTCGTCGTGATGATCACGGCACTGGGGGTGCTCGTGGACGGGGAGGGGATGGTGCGTCGGGTGCGGGCCATCGTGCCGCCGTCGCGTCAGGCCCGCGCCGACGAGGCGGGACGGATCATCAACCACGCCTTCGGCAGCTACTTCGCGGGGTCGCTCCTCGTCGCCGTGCTGAACGGGCTCGTGATCCTCACGGCGGGTCTCGTGCTCGGCGTCCCCCTCGCACCGATCGCTGCGCTCTGGTCGATGCTCACGAACTTCATCCCCCAGATCGGCGGGTTCCTCGGCGGCGCGTTCTTCGTGTTGCTCGCCCTTACGCAGAGTCCGCTCACCGCCGTGATCGCGGCCGGGGTGTTCGTGCTCTACCAGCAGTTCGAGAACAACGTGGTGGGGCCGGCCATCGTCGGCAGCGCCGTGAACCTGACGCCACCGGCCACGATGCTCGCCGCCTTGGTGGGTGGGGCGGCCGCCGGAGTACCTGGCGCACTGGTGGCCACGCCGTTGCTCGGCGCCGCCAAGGCGCTCTACCTCGACCAACGGGGCCAGCTCCCCGAGGTTCGAGAGCCCGTCCTCACACGTCAGATCAAGCGTCGCCTCGCCCGCCTCAAGGACAGGGTCACCTGACACGGCGCTAGTGCTCGACCGCTGAGCGGGACGGCAGCTCCAGATGAACGGTGGTGCCCTCGTCTGGAGCGGTGGTGAGCGACACCGTGCCGCCGTGGGCCCGCACCGTGGCGTCCACGATGGACAACCCGAGGCCGCTCCCGCCCTGGTGGCGGGCCCGGGAGGCGTCGGCCCGGTAGAAGCGCTCGAAGGCGCGTCCCGCGTCGGCCTCGGCCATCCCCGGCCCTTCGTCGGCGACCTCGACGATCGCCCCGTCTCCGGATCGGTGCACCCGGACTTCGATCGGTGCGCCCGGGGCGTGTACGAGCGCGTTGGCGACGAGGTTGGCGATCACCTGACGAAGGCGCGACTCGTCTCCGATGACCGCCACGGGTTCGGGGGCGATGGCCGTGATGGCGCAATCGGGTTGCACCGCGCGAGCGTCGCGCACGGCGTCGGCGGCGAGCTGGGTCAGGTCCACTGGCTCGCGCTCGAGCGGTCGGCCTTGGTCGAGGCGCGCGAGGTGGAGGAGATCGTCGACGAGCGAACCCATGCGGAGGGCTTCCTGCTCGGTGCGGCGCATGGCTTCATCGAGGTCGGTCGGCTGGCCGAGCCCTCCCGTGCGATAGAGCTCCGCGTAGCCGCGGATCGTCGTCACCGGAGTGCGCAGCTCGTGGGAGGCGTCGGCCACGAACTGGCGCAGACGCGCCTCGGACGCGGCGCGTTGGTCGAACGCCTCCTCGATCCGGCCGAGCATCGCGTTCAGGGCCACGCCGAGCTCGCCGGCCTCGGTGCCCGCGGCGCCTTCCGGCACGCGTCGGCTGAGGTCGCCGCCGGCGATCGCGCTCGCGGTCTCCGTCATGCGCTGCACCGGCCGCACGCCGAGTCGGATCACCCACCACATGACGAGCGCGAGGACGGCCAGCAGCGCGACCACCGCGAGGAGCTCCACGGCGATGAGCCGGTTGACGGTGTCCTGCACACCATCGAGCGGAAGCGCCAGCACGAGCGTGACGCCGTTGGGTGCGTCCCGAGCGAGCATTCGGTACTGGACGTTGGAGTCCTCGCTCCCCACTGTGAGGGGGCGTCCGCCTCGGATCGCTTCGATGTCGTCGGCGGTGAGCTCGGGCACCGGGGCGTCGTCGGCGGTGAGGTTCGGCGCGAACGCCGTGACGAGCACATCCTCATCGTCGAGGATCCCGATGTAGAGGGAGCTCAAGCGGCTCGGGCCGGTGCCCTCCTCACCTGGGCCGGGCCTACCGGGGCCGAGGCGGGTCTGGCCGCTGGCGCTACGCAGCTGCTCATCGACCTGGTCGACGAGATGGCGCTCTGTCGTGCGGGCGATGGCCACCGCCGCCACCGCGAACACGAGCACGATGACAGCCGTGCCGATGAGGAGCCGAGCCCGAAGCGACACCGAGCAGCTCGCTACTGCGGGACGCGCAGCGTGTAGCCGACGCCGCGGATCGTCTGGATGAGGCGGGGTTCGATCGTGTCGAGCTTGCGGCGCAGGTAGCCGATGTAGGTCTCAACCACGCCGCCGTCGCCCCCGAAGTCGTAGTCCCACACGTGATCCAGGATCTGCGCCTTGGACACGACGCGCCCCTTGTTCACCAGCAGGTAGCGCAGGAGGTTGTACTCCGTGGGGGAGAGGTTGACCTCGGTCCCGGCCCGCAGCACGAGGTGGGCATCGTCGTCCATCTGGAGGTCGGCGCACCGGAGGTCCTCGGCCGCGGGATCGAGCCCGCTACGGCGAAGCACGGCGGTGATCCGAGCCACTAGCTCCTCGAGGCTGAACGGCTTGACGAGGTAGTCGTCGCCTCCGAGGGTGAGCCCCCGGACTCGGTACTCAGTGGCATCGCGCGCCGTGAGGAACAGCACCGGCGTGAGATCGCCCGAGCTCCGTAGGCGCTTGCAGACGTCGAACCCGTCGAGGTCGGGGAGCATCACGTCGAGCACGATGAGATCCGGTTGCACCACGGGAACCGCCTCGAGCGCATCCCGGCCGTTGGCGACGGGGTGCACCTCGAACCCGGAGTGCCGCAGGGCCGCTTCGAGCATCGAGCGGAGGTTGTCCTCGTCATCGACGAGCAACAGGCGGGCGATGGTCACAGTGCGAGCATCGCGCCCCCGCCTGGGTGTTTCCTGTGAGTCCGCTGCGAAGATCCTCGGTCGTCTCCCCCGGGCCTGGCCGCAACCTCCCAGCATCGGCTGAGAGGATGGGCCCATGGCCTCTCCCGCTCCTGCCGCACCCTCCTCGTTCCTTCGCCGCTTCCGGTGGCCGATAGCGGCCGTCGTGGCGCTCGTGCTCGCGGTCACGGCCGGCCCCTTCATCTACATCAACTTCATCAAGGCCGAGCCCGCCGAGCGGCTCAGCCTCGACGACCTGGGTACCTCCTCCTCCACCACCACCCCCATCGGGTCGGAGCCCGCCGCAGAGGGCCTCGACGGCTCCTGGACCATCACCGACGAGAGCGTGGTGCAGTACCGCATCCCAGAGACGCTGACGGGCCAGAGCACTGAAGCCACCGGCGCGGCCGACGGCCTCTCGGGCACAGCGGAGATCTCGGGCACCACCGTGTCCGCCGTCGAGGTCGAGGTGGACATGACCACCTTCGCCAGCGACGACTCGCGGCGCGACGGCCAGTTCCAGGGTCGCATCATGGAGACCGGTGAGTTCCCCACGGCCACCTTCACGCTCACCGAGCCGATCGATCTGGGTGTCCTGCCGGCGGGTGGCGAGGACATCACCGTGGAAGCCACGGGCGATCTCACCATGCGCGGGGTCACCAGCTCGATCACCTTCGAGCTGGTGGCCAGGCTCACGGGCACCACGTTCGCCGTCAACGCCACCATCCCGATCACCTTCACCGACTACGGCATCGACGATCCGAGCGGCGGCCCAGCCACCGTGGGCACCGACGGTGAGCTCGAGCTCCTGCTCGTCTTCTCGCGCTAGCGAGCGGCCGGCGGCGTGCTCGCCAGCGCGGCGGCGGCGACGAGGTGAAAGAGGGCGTGGCCCTGGAGCGGGCTGTGGCACGAGCAGAGCGGACCGCCGGTGCGGCTGAGCGTGTGCAGCGCGACGGCGGCGGCACCGAGGCCGGTCGCCCGAGGCCGCACGCGAGCCTGGGGGTCCACCACGAGGGCCGTAGCGGTGGTGGCCACGAGCGCCACGAGGCCGGCGTCGTGGATCAGCTTGGCCACCCGACCACCCGGGCCGTGGTAGCCCACGCTGCCGATCCCCTCGACGGCGGCGGCCGCAGCCACGGCGGCCCAGGCCCGGCCGCCCGGCCGACGGGACGCTCGCAGCAACGGCCAGGCCGCCAGTACGAAGGCCAGGCTGGTGACGGTGTTGCTGGGCTGGCCGATCCACCCGGGGCGGATCTCCTCGCAGTCTCCGTGGGCGACGTGGCTTGTCATGAGGCGTCGACGGAGACGGCGGTCCACACCGCGGTGACGACGTCGGCCCGCACGGCCTCGGCCCAGGCCACGGTGCCGATCCGCTCGCGCTGGGCCTGCCAGCGCAGCAGCATGTGCGTGAGGGCCATCGCTCGCTCCACCAACCAGATCGCCGCGAGGGCACCGGCGGCCGCGGTGAGCACGAGCAGCGTGACGGGGAGGAACCCATCGGCGCCGAGCACACCGGCGGTGATCCATGCCGTGGGGAAGGCGACCAGGCCCACGATGGATCGGGCCGTCCCCTTGCTCACTGGGGCCTTCACCAGCAGGCTCACCAAGGCGACGAGCAACGCTGGCCACACGTTGACGATGGCCGTGGCCGCCACCAGGCTGCCGAGGATCGCGACGAGGATGCCGATGCCGATGCCCGAGCGGAGGAGTCGGCGCGGACTGGTGGGGTGGATGACGTCGGCATCGGTGAGCCGCAGGCCGGTGAGCATTGTCGTGTAGCGGCCGATCTCTCGCCGCACGATGGCCTGGTGCTCGTCGGTGGTTCGGCCGAGGCGCCGGGCCAGCGCGTACCGCTCGGTGAGCGACGGCTCAGGGTGGTCGTCGTCGCTCAACGCCACGCGGGCCGCCTGTTCGAGGGCCAACGCGGTCTCGATGTCTGGGAAGTCGGGGCTGACGTCCCGCAGGCCCTGGTCGATGGCGGCGGTGAGACGAACAACGGCGTCCTGGTCGTCGGTGCCGACGCCCGCTGCCACCTCGTCGTCGAGCTCGATCGGCGTGCCGATCTGCACCAACGCGGAGGAGCGCAGGGCCACCTTGTCGGGGAAGGTGAGCCCTACGGGGAGGATCACCATGCCGGTAGCGCCCGCCGCCCGGGCGCCGACGGCAATGCGGGCGGCGCCGGTCTTGATCGGGTCCATGCGCGAGCGGTCGTGGGTGGTGCCCTCGGGGAAGATGGCCACGATGTCTCGCTCGACGAGCGCCTGGTGGCACTCACGGAAGGCGTCGTCGTTGCCCACGGGGCCGCCCCGGTCCACCTGGCGGTGCACGAACACCACGCCGGCGCGCCGGAGCAGGAACCCACCGACGGGGATCCTGGACAGGTCGGCCTTGGCGATGAAGCGCGGCAGACGCCCCAGGGCCGTGGCGATGACGAGCGGATCGACGAAGCCGTTGAAGTGGTTCGCCACCACGAGCACCGGCTGCCCCTTGGGGAGCCGGGTCTTGCCCGCCACCTCCACGCGGCGCAGCAACAGCATCGTGGCGAAGCGTCCTACCCACCCGATCAGGCGTCGCATCCCGGCAGTCTGCCGCCCCCGCAGGCCAACGGGCCGACAACCCGCACGGGCTGACTCGCGTTGGGTCAGCCGGTGAAGCTCGGGGCGGCGGGGACGGGCACGGCCGCCGCGCCCGACCGGGCGGGCACGGTGGCTACATAGGCGGTGCTGACCTCGGCCTCGGGGCTCTCCGTGGTGCTGACCACTCGGTACGTCGCGCGCAGTGCATCGCGGGTGAGGTCGACCACCGTGTACCCGCGATCGCGGGCGTTGCCGTACTCGATGTAGGGCAGCGCGTTGATGATCGTCTCGGCGACTACGACGAGGTCGGGGTCGAAGCTCGAGGACACGGAGGTGCCCACGAGCTCTGTGCCGATGCGCGCGGTTGTGACGTCGCCGAGCGTGTCGTGGAGCCCGGCAACTCCTGCCGCGTGGATGTCGCCGGTGACGATCACCGGGTTGGGGCGCTGCTTGAGCGCGGACCACACGCGGTCGCGCTGTTGCGGGTAGCCGTCCCACTGGTCGGTGTTGAACGAACCTCCGAAGGGCAGCGGCGCGAACACGACCTGCTGGCCGATCACGTCCCACATCGCGACGGAGGCGGCGAGTCCGTCCTCGAGCCAGGCCTCCTGGGGGAGACCCAGCAAGGTGCGGTCGACGCCGAGGCGGTCGGGGCAGTCGGTGAGGCCGCCGCCGCACGGGGGGGCGTCGCGATACTGGCGCACGTCGAGCATGTGGAACGTGGCGAGGTCGCCCCACGAGAAGCGGCGGTAGATCTCGAGGCTCGGGCCGGTGGGGGCGGGGAGGCGCACGGGCTGGTGCTCGAACCAAGCGCGGTAGCCCGCCGCCTGACGAGCCGCGTCGACCGCGTCGTAGTTGTTGTCCACCTCGTGGTCGTCCCAGATCGGGACGACCGACGCCGCGTGGTGGGCGGCTTGCAGGTCGGGATCTGACTTGTAGAGCCCGTAGCGGTTTCGGTACTGGGCCAGGGTCACGCACTCCTCGGGGCCGTGCGAGCGGGCCGGTCCGCCGTTGGCGTTCTCGTAGATGTAGTCACCGAGGTGCAGCCACAGGTCGCAGCGCTCCTCTGCGAGGGCGGCCAGGGCCGGGAAGTAGCCGTCGGCATAGTTCTGGCACGACACGAAGCCGAACCGGAGGGACTCGGGGGCCCCGATCGCCAGGGTGTGAGCCCGGCCGATCGGGCTCGTCCAGCCCTCGACGCTGAAGCGATACCAGTAGTCGGTGTCGGGGTCGAGGCCGTCCACCTCGACGTGGACCGTGTGGGCCAGATCGGGAATCGCGTTCGTGACGTCGGTGGCGACGACCGTGGTGAAGGCTGCACTCGTCGCCAGCTCGCAGGTGACAGCCACGGCGTCGGGAGGCATGCCGCCTCCGTTGGTGGGATCGGGGGCCAGCCGCGTCCAGAGCACGATTCCGTCGGCCAGTGGATCGCCGCTCGCCACCCCGAGGGTGAACGGATCGGCAGGGAGCGGCGCCCGAGGGGAGGCGGAGGCGATCGATGCCGCAACCCGGAGGGTGGCGACCGTGGCGGCCGCGCCGATCAGAAAGGTGCGGCGCTCGAGGTCCACGACGGCATCCTGACACGCGCGCCCGGACGAGCTCCGTGCCGCGTCCTCCGGCCGCTGAGCCCGGTGCTCGGGCACGCCGACGTCGGCGTGGAGGTGTTCTTCATCCTGTCGGGCTTCCTGGTGGCCCGTCCCGCGGTCGAGCTCGGCGGTGATTGGCACGGTCGGGCTTCGTCGACGACGCGACCGAGCCCCAGCCGACGTCGGCTGGGGCTCCAGGTCGCGGTCAGCTGCTCAGCTCAGAGGTCGGCCGGGCGGAGCACCAAGCTGATGCCGTGGGCGATGCCGTTGCTCGCCTGGATGTTGAGCTTGCTCCGGATAAGGAACGGGTTGGCGTCGTTGCGGTCCTGGTCGACCAGCACGGCCGTACCGAAGTAGCGGATCGGGTACACCGCGATCGTCCCACCCTGCAGCGTCGTCAGCTCGGTGCCCCGGGGCACGGACAGCGCGGCGCTGGAGGGGATCTGGCCCGGCACCGCGTGGTAGAGGATCACCGTCTGCAGGGTTCCGGGGGCGCTCGTCTCGAGCTGGACCAGCTTGTTGAGGATGGTGGCCTCGCTGGCGAACCAGTAGCGGAAACCGAAGAGGTCGGCCACGAGGGCCTGGAAGGCCCGATCGTTCGGGATGAAGACGGTCAGGTTGGCGTTCGGGTCATCAAGGGCGGGGGTGAGCCCGGCCGCGTCGACTCCGGCGGCCAGAATGTCGAAGTCGTACCAGTTGCGGTCGGTGCCGCCGCCTTGGGCTTGCAGGATGTCGGCAAGGGTCGGACCGGCCGGCACGCTCGCGCCGGCGACGGGAACGACCGCACTGAGGGTGAGGGCCGAGGCGGTGAGGGCCGCGGCCAGGATCGTGCGGATGCGCATGATTGGATCTCCTGGGGTGACGTGGGGGTGTGATCGAGATGCCTTGTCGGCACCCGTGTCTACGGAGCCCCCGTAGCCGTCGGATGCCCGAAATCACGCGCCCCCCGGGCCGACCGTCTGGCCCTCTCACGCAAATGCGACCGCAGGCCAGGAGCGGGGCCCCTGGCCTGCGGATCTCTCGAGTGGTCGGAACCGGCGTCGATCCGGTGACCTCACGCTTTTCAGGCGCGCGCTCTGCCAACTGAGCTACCCGACCTCGAACTGAAGCGGTCCCGAC
>Ga0105044_10009875_pt1 | contig 13055 bp, 13 predicted proteins | sample MAT01_FD_78092 | JGI IMG/M metagenome (GOLD analysis project Ga0105044, IMG submission 78092) | Freshwater microbial communities from Lake Fryxell liftoff mats and glacier meltwater in Antarctica - MAT-01 | ecosystem: Environmental > Aquatic > Freshwater > Ice > Liftoff microbial mat | place...
CCCCACTTCGAGATCGGCAAAGCCATCACCGTGCGCGAAGGCACCGATGTCTGCCTGCTCTCCATCGGCAATATGATGCCAGTCGCCCTGGAGGCTGCTGAGTTGCTGGCCGGGCAGGGCTGCTCGGCCAAAGTCGTGAGCTTCCACACGCTCAAGCCGCTCGACACCGCACTGCTGACCGCGGCCTTCCGCGACTGCGCCGTCGTCGCAACCGTGGAGGAGCACAGCATCCTCGGTGGCCTCGGCGGCAGCGTGGCCGAGTGGCTGGCCGATCAATCCGCGCCGCGCGCCCGGCTGCTGCGCTTCGGCACCGCAGATGAGTTCCTTCACAAAACCTGCGAGCAAGAAGGCGCGCGCGAACACTTCGGGCTGACCGCGGCGAAGATCGCCGCAAAAATAAATGCAGAATTCAGAATGAAGAATGCAGAATGACCCTCCGCCGCAGTTGTTTCTGCATTCTGCATTCTCCATTCTGCTCTAACTCCTCCCGTGCCCGACTTCGTCTCACTTATCCATAAAGCGACCACGCGTGACTACCTCGCGCGCGTTACCGAATTCCCCAAAGCCGAAGCCGCGCAACTCGCCAGGCAGTGGGCCCACGACTACTGGGACGGCGATCGTAAAGTCGGCTACGGCGGGATGCGTTACGATGGACGCTGGCGCAAAGTCGCCGACGCCATGGCCGCGCATTACGGCCTCAAGGCTGGCGACAAGGTGCTCGATATCGGCTGCGGTAAAGGCTTCCTCCTCTACGACCTGACCCAGGCTGTGCCCGGGCTCGAAGTGCGAGGCCTCGACATCTCGACCTACGCCCTCGAGCACGCCAAACCGGAGATTAAAGACAGCCTCGTGCAAGGCACCGCCGCGAAGCTCCCCTTCGCCGACGGCGAGTTCGATCTCGTGATCTCGATCAATACGCTGCACAACCTCTACTGTTACGACCTCGACGCGGCCTTGCGCGAAATGGAACGCGTCGGCAAAAAGCACAAATATCTCTGCGTCGAATCGTATCGGAACGAAGTCGAAAAAGTGAACCTGCTCTACTGGCAACTCACCTGCGAAGCCTTCTGCACACCGGCCGAGTGGGAGTGGTGGTTTCAGCAGACCGGCTTCACTGGCGACTCCAGCTTCATCTATTTCGAGTGATGCAGGCGTGCTCAAGGAGTAGGGGTGCCCTCGCCCCGTTGATGAAACTCGGGGCGAGGGCGCCCCTACTCCTTGTTTCTCCCGGCGCTCGCGCAGCAATTTTTCCTCGTTGAAAACGCCCGCAGCCATTCTCGTCGAACAAAGGCAGCCGCTCGTCATCGACGAAGTGGAAGTGCCCACACCGGGCCTCGGGCAGGTGCTCGTGCAGATGAAAACGAGCCGCATCTGCGGTTCGCAACTCGGTGAAATCGACGGCGCGAAAGGGCCAGACCGTTTTCTCCCCCACCTGCTCGGGCATGAAGGCGGTGCGACCGTCCTCGAGATCGGGCCCGAGGTGAAACACGTGAAAGTCGGCGACCGTGTTGTGGTCCACTGGCGCCCCGGAGCAGGCCTCGCCATTAAGCCGCCGATCTATCGCTGGGGTGGCCAGCAGGCGAACGCCGGCTGGCTCACCACGTTCAATGGCCTCGCGGTCGTCGCCGAGAATCGTCTCACGCCGATTCCCGCGGACTTCGACCTCGAAGTGGCTGCACTTCTCGCCGACACGCTCACCACCGGTTTCGGCGTCGTGAACAACGACGCCGCCGTGAAAGTCGGTGAATCGCTCGTGCTCTTTGGTTGTGGCGGCATCGGTCTCGGGGTCGTGCTCGGGGCGCACCTCGCCGGTGCGCACCCGATCGTCTGCGTCGATCTCTTCGATCACAAACTCGCCAAGGCTCGCGAGTATGGCGCGACCCACACCATCAACGCCCGCGAAAACCCCGACGTCGCCTCTGCCGTGCGCGACATCGTCGGAGCGCAGGGCGCCGATGTCGTCGTCGATGGCACCGGCACGCCGCAAGTCATCGAGACCTGCTACCAGCTCACGCGGAACGATGGCCGCTGCGTGCTTTTCGGCGTCATGCCGCACGACAAGCGCGTCACGCTCCACACGCTCCCGCTGCATTTCGGCAAAGTGCTCACCGGCTCCGAAGGCGGCGGCAGCCAGCCGCACCGCGACATCCCGCGCCTCGTCCGCATGATGCAGGATGGCCGTTTCGATCCGAAGGGCTTCATCTCCCACCGGCTCAAGCTCCCCGACATCAACGACGCCATCGCCCGGATGCGCAGCGGCGAAGTCATCCACGCGATCATCCACTTTTGAGTTAATGCAGAATGTAGAATGCAGAATGCAGAATGGAAATGGGTGGAGCAGGAACGAGGAGAGGTGGCGTGGAACTCCGTCCTGCAATCTGCATTCTGCACTCTGCCTTAATTTCCGATGCACCTCTTCCTGATCACGTCCGCAGTCTTCGCGGTGGCCCTTGTCGTGCATCTCAGCCTGTGGCGCGTGCGAATGCCGCGGCACCACACCAGCGCATTGCTGGTCATCTTCGCCCTCGTCTTCAGCCTTGCGATTCCCGTCCTGTTGGATCGGACGCCCGACTGGCCGGACCGGCTGCGCATCGCGTTCCTCTACCTCGCGGCGAGCCTTTGCTACGTCATCACCTACTCGGCGATTGAGGGTGATAGCCCGACGCTGAGCCTCATGCGGCTGCTCGATGCGCGGGGTGGGAAAGGGCTGCCCACGACCGAGGTCGATCACTTCCTGGCGCGCCGCCCGTTCGTGAAGGCGCGGCTCGCGGCGCTGATCCTCTCCGGGCACGTCCGCGAGGAAGGCGGATGCTATCGCCTGGCCGGCCCGCCATCGCTGCCGTTCCAGATCATCCTCGGCTTCCGCAAACTCTATGGGCCCATCGCCAAAGGTGGCTGACTGGTGGCCATACGCTCCGCTGCTGGGCATCGTTGCGGCACTCGCCGTGAACGTGCTCGCGCAGATCACGCTCGTCCGGCTCAGCAGAGGCACGCATTTCCTGCGTTCGGCGGCCGGCGGATTCGCCGCCGGCTTGCTGGCTCTCGCGCTGCTCGAGGCAGGGCTGGTCACGGCTCAGCCACTCGCGGGCGAGACTTGGGAAAAGACCCTGCTCGTCGGCCTTCCGACGTATGTCGCGCTGTCCTACTGCTTCTTCAATTTCGTCAACCTCGGCCAGTCCTCGATCCGCATTCGCCTTTACTCGGAGATTGCTGCGATCCCGAGTGGCGTGAGTGTCGAGCAGATGGCTAGCGAGTACAATGAAGAGGCCCTCATGCACGCGCGGATCCACCGGCTGACGGAAAGCGGCGACATCGTCGAGCGCGATGGCCGCTACTTCGTTGGCCGCCGGCGCCTCGTGTCCGTGGCCGCGGTCATCTTTGGCCTGAAAGCGTTCATCCTCGGCAAAGGGAGCGAGTTTGAATGAGGAATGAGGAATGACGAATGACGAATGACGAACCAGGCGGGGACGCTTCTTCTTTCATTCTGCATTCTGCATTCTGCATTCTGCATTGATTCCCCATGTCCACCCCCATCGACCTCACGCTCTTCGTCGCCTGCTACAACGAAGAGGAAAACATCATCGGAACCCTCGACACCGTCGTCGCGGCGTGCCGGGAAGTGGGCATCTCTTTCGAGATCGTGGTGGTCGATGACGCCTCGTCCGATCGCTCCGTCGGACTCGTGCAGGACTACCAGAAGGCCCACCCCGAGGTACCGCTGATCCTGCACGTGAATGAAAAGAACGAGGGCCTCGGTGGCAACTACGCCGAGGCCGCCTTCCTTGGACACGGCACGTGGTTTCGATTGATCTGCGGCGACAATGTCGAGCCGAAGGAGACGCTCGTGAAAATCTTCAGCCAGATCGGCAAGGCCGAACTCATCATCCCGTATCGCCCGGACGACGTGAAGGGCCGGGGCTTGTCGCGGAAGATCCTCTCGCAGGGCTTTACCGCGCTCGTCAATTTCTGCAGCGGCCACCAGATTCACTACTACAACGGCCTCCCGCTCACGAAGCGCTACTACGTCATGCGCTGGCACTCGAATGCCCACGGCTTCGGATTCCAAGCGGACCTGATCACTCGTTTGCTCGACCGAGGTGTGAGTCACCTCGAAGTGCCCGTGACCGGCCACGAGCGTGCTGGAGGCGAATCAAAGGCGATCACGCTGCGCAACTTCTGCTCTGTCGCGCACTCGCTGCTTACCATCCTCATCCGGCGCTTCTCGAAGATCGTCTATGGGCGCAGTTGAGGAGAAATGAATGCAGAATTTCGAATGCAGAATGCAGAATGAAGTTTGTGGAGCAGAGCGGGGGAACGACGGCGAGGTGCCCCTTCTACATTCTGCATTCTGCATTCTGCACTAACTCCCCATGCACCTCGGCCTCGATTTCGACAACACGATCGTCTCCTACGACGCGCTGTTCCATCGTGTCGCGCGCGAGCAGGCGCTCATCCCGGACGAGGTGCCTATATCGAAGAATGCCGTGCGCGATTTCCTCCGTCTCGCCGGGCGCGAGCCAGCATGGACCGAGATGCAGGGCGCCGTCTATGGCCCGCGCATCGTCGAGGCCGAGCCCTATCCGGGGATGTTGGACTTTCTCAGTGCCGCCGCGCAGGCCGGTCTGCGCATGTCGATCGTCAGTCACAAAACCCGGCACCCGATCGTCGGCGAGCCGCATGATCTACACACCGCGGCCGCACGCTGGCTGGAGCGTTGGGGTGTCCTCGATTTCATCCCGCGCGAGCGCATCCACTTCGAACTCACCAAGGCCGCCAAGCTCGCGCGTATCGGAGAGGAAGGTTGCACCCACTTTCTCGACGATCTCCCTGAACTACTCGCCGAGCCGAATTTCCCTTCCGGGGTCGCGGGTATTCTCTTCGATCCGCTGCGTGCTCATCCTCCGCAGCCCGGGGTTACGCCTGTCGATTCGTGGACTGCGATGAGGCAGTATCTGGCCGTATGAGTAACCGTCCTGCAAGGAGCAGGGGCGCCCTCGCCCCGAGTTCCCAAGGCTGGGAGAGGATCAGGCCGGCGCCGCAGATCTGCCCCCTGCCACCGCCCCATGCATCGCCCCCGCACGAAAGGCCGAAGATGACAAAGACCGATTGCCTCAGCCCGGTGCGTCACTGCGGAACCTCGGGGCGTGGGCGCCCTCTCTCCAGGCCATGAGTGCCGCCGCCGATTCCATCCCCGCGCTGCTCGCCGACGCCGGCTGGTTCTCCGACTGCACCGCCACGCCCATCGGCGGCACCGGAAACAACGCCGTCTTCCGTATCGAACATGCGGGCTGCCGCTACGTCCTCAAGCGCTACTTTCACCACCCCGGCGACCCGCGCGATCGCTTCGCCACCGAGCGGGCCTTCTGCACCTTCCTCTGGGATGCCGGAGTCCGCTCGACGCCCGAGCCGCTGCGCTGGGACGCGGAGCGGCGGCTGGGTTTGTTTGAATGCGCCGCCGGCACCCGCCCGGAGCGCGCCACGCCGGAACTCGTCGAAGCCGCGCTGCGTTTCTTTGCCGAGGCAAATGCGCATCGCAACAGCGCCGCCGCCCGCGCGCTGCCCCAGGCGTCCGAAGCCTGCTTCAGTGTGAGCGAGCACCTCGACCGCGTCGCCCGGCGGGTTGATCGCCTGCGCCAGATCGCGCCCGATTCCGACATCGCCGCGCGCGCCGCCGCCTTCGTCGCGGATGAACTGACTCCCGCCTGGCAGTCCGTGTTCGACCGCGCCCAGCGAGTCGTTGCCACCACCGGGCAGGACCGCCCGCTGGATCCCGCCGACCGCTGCCTCTCGCCGTCCGACTTCGGCTTTCACAATGCGCTCGCCACCCCCGACGGCGCGGTGCGCTTCGTCGATTTCGAGTACGCCGGGTGGGATGATCCGGCGAAGCTCGTCTGCGATTTTTTCTGCCAGCCGGCCGTTCCAGTCGGGGAAGAGTTTCTCAACGCCTTCGTCCGCGGTCTTGGGGAATTCGACACACCGGGCCTGCGGCAGCGCGTCTCGACTTTGCTCCCCGTGTACCGCATCAAGTGGTGCTGCATCATGCTCAATGAATTCCTTCCCACGGATCACCGCCGGCGTGCCTTCTCCGATCCCGCACACGACGTGGTCGTGCGCAGACGCGCGCAACTCGACAAGGCGGTGCGCGCGCTGCGCAGCATCGACTCATGAGCGTCGCCGCCGCCGGTCCATCCGATTCCCCGGTGCAGGACTCGCCCGCTGATTCCGCCGCGCCGCCGTCTGGATGGGGCCGCTGGTGGCCCTACGCGCTCATCGCGCTGGTCACGCTCTACTGTCACTGGTTCATCCTCACCAATGACGGCCCCATCTGGGACGGCTGGTACTGGCAGTACTGGCTCGAGTTCAAGCGCTGGGAGCCGATGCTCGAATACACCCGCGCGCAGGGCCTCCCTTACACGCTCTGGGCCTTCGCGCCGTTTGCGTTCGTGCCGCACATGATTCCCGCGTTCATGTGCGCCTCTTTCCTGTGTCTCGTCGCGGAAGGATTCCTGATCTTCGTACTCGCACGCAAACTCGCGGGATTGCCGCTCGGCGAGGCGCTGTCCGTGACCCTGCTCGCGCAGGCCATCCCGATGTTTTCCGCCGCGCAGGATTTCCCCGTCTTCGGGCTCATCGTCTTCCGGACCCTTTTTTTTGCCTCGGTCTTTGCCGCCGCGCGCTCGCTGGATACTCGTGGCGCCCGGCACTGGTGGTGGCGCGGTGCGGCTCTCATCGGATTCTACTTTTCCTGCATCACCAATGGCGCGCTCCTGGTCTTTTATGGCGCAGCGTGGCTGCTCTTCCTTGTGCGCTTTCGGCGGTTGCACCCCGCTACGTGGGAGGTCGCGATCCTGCGTTTCATCCTGCGTTTTCCAGATTTCTTCCTGGTGCCGCCCGCCGTTTTTGCAGCGCGGACGGTCTTTATTCCGCAGTTCGGTTGGTACGAGAACTACAACAAACCCGGTGCGCACTTTGACTTCATCCACGAGACGTTCTGGTCATTCTTTGCCAACGTCGTCCCCTATCATGTCAAGACGACCGGCGGCTGGTTCCTCGAGCATCCGATCGGGGCGTTGCTGGTCGCGGTTGGATTCGCACTCTGGCTGTGGAAGGCCCCGCCAAGCCTGGCAATGACGAGGAGTGGCGTCCGCACATCGCAGTTGCTTTCGTTCGGCAGCGTGGCCCTGGTCTTTGCGGTTTTTCCGGTCGCGGCGGGCGGGAAATTCTTCGATGAATTCCCGGTCGGCGAGCCGAGCCGGCACTGCATGCTCACGAACATCCCCGTGGCCGTGCTTCTCCTGGCGCTGGTGCGATCTGCCGCTTTCTGGAGCGGAATGGCGAGCAGCCGGGTGTTGCCAGGGTTGGTCGCGGCGATGGTGCTCGTTTTTGGCAGCCAGTATTGGCCGATCTATCTGCGGGAGCGGATCGAGACCCTTTTCAGCCAGTCCGCGCTCGCCATCGCGGGTCGGGCGGAGATTTTCCGGCGCAGTTCGATCATCTTGAACGGCGACATCAGCGCAACGCGGCAACGAATCTACGGGACGTGCGCATTTGCGCGTGCCTTTGGTGGACTTACGCGTCTCGTCGTCCCGGTCGCACCGCGCATTGATTTTGGTTACCTCCCATCCGATACCGAGTGGCACGCGTTGACCACCACCGTGGTGCCCAATGAATTCAACCGGATCGACCCCTCGGGAACCCAGATTCAGTTTTCAACGACCCGCAATCGGGGCTCCGCCACCGATGTGGAGCTGGCGTGGCGCGATGTCCGGCTGCGTTGGGCTGGTGTGAAGGACGCGCATGATCAATTTCTCATCTCCCTGACTTCCCTTGCGGTTGGGATTCTCCGAGAACGCTCTTTCATGGTGGCCGCCACGGAGCCACCGCGCCTCCCGCGGACGGCTTCGACCGCGATGGCGTCCGGGCCGTTTTCCAACTCCATCGGCATGGAGTTTGTCCCGCTCCCGTGGGGTGGATGGGCGGGGAAGTACGAGACCACTCAGGCGCAATATGAGCGCGTCATGGGTCGTAACCCGAGCCTGTTCATCGATCCGTGGCGTCCCGTGGAGCGAGTCACCTGGCATGATGCGGTGGAGTTTTGTCGCCAGCTCACGCAAGCGGAAGCAGGGCGCCTCCCCTCGGGATTCGTCTATCGTTTGCCCACTGGAGCGGAATGGGACCAACTGGCTGCGGACGCTTGGTTCAGCGGTTCTGCGATCATCCGGAGAGACGTAAAATGGGAAACCTCTGGTGTAGGAACCTTCCAGCCCAATCGCTTCGGCCTTTTCGATACCGTGGGGAACGTTTGGGAGTGGTGCGCCGACTTTTGGGACGACGAGCACCGGTTCAAAGTCTCGAAAGGCGGTGCTTTCTCGAGCGAAGCGGACCACCTCGAACCGCGGGCTTGGCACGACTCGGATCACGGATTTCCAATATCGCGTCGTGTGTGGTTAACCGCCGCCTCATTCGAACGTCTCGCGGGGCGGGCGCGTCGCGACTACCCCGATCAAGCGTTTTGGAACCGCGGCTTCCGGGTCGTCCTCGCCGGCCCTCCGCCCGCCCCACTCCAGCCAGCGCGTCTGCGGGAGCGTTGAGCCCATCGGTTCACTGTTACGCAATGAAACGCGCTCTCATCATTGGCGCCTCCGGGCAGGATGGCCAGTTGCTGACTCAGAGTTTACAGCGTGACGGCTATTCCGTGACCGGGCTCGGAAGGAAGGACATCGACTTGGCCGATCGAGCCGCCGTGATGCGTGTCGTGGAACGAGAGCGCCCGGACGAAGCCTACTACGTCGCGGCGCACCATCACTCGGCGGATGACGATCTCGGAGATTGCGCCGAACTTCTGGCGAAAAGCTTTGAGGTCAATGTCGGCGGACTGATCGCCGTCCTCGAAGGGATTCGGAGGAACAGCCCGTCCACGCGGCTTTTCTATTGCGCTTCCGCGCATGTCTTTGGGCAACCGGCCGACTCCCCGCTGACGGAGCGGACTCCAATAAATCCGACCTGCGCCTACGGCATCACCAAAGCGAGCGGACTGCAGTGCTGTCGCTTTTACCGCCAGAACTCGGGAGTCTTTGCGTCCGTCGGAATCCTTTTCAATCACGACTCGCCGCTCCGGCGGACCACCGCCGTCTCGCAGAAGATCGTCCGCGGAGTGGCCGACATTCTCGCCGGGCGAAAGGAGCATTTGATCCTGGGCAACACCGCAGCGCGCATTGACTGGGGCCATGCGCCGGATGCGGTGCGGGCGATGCGGAGCATCCTGGCCTTGCCCGAGCCGGATGACTTTGTGATTGCGACCGGACAGACCCACTCGATTCAGGAGTTCGTCGAGATCGCCTTCCGCCATGCGGGTCTCGACTGGAGGCGCCACATCCGGGAAAACCCCGCCATCCTCACCAAACAGCATCGCACGCTGATCGGCGACCCCTCGAAACTTCGCGCCGCCGCGAACTGGACAAACACAGTCTCGTTTGAGGATATGGTGGTAGAAATGCTGCACGCCCAACTTGATGCCCCACCGGACTCTCATCTTCGTTCCGACCTACAACGAGGCTGACAACGCCCCGCTGATGTGTGAGGCGATTGACGCGGCCGGCATCGACGCCGACGTGCTGTTTGTGGACGACAACTCGCCCGACGGAACGGGCCGTATCCTGGACGCACTGAAATCGAAGTACCCGCGATTGATCGTGCATCACCGCACCGGCAAACTCGGCATCGGCAGCGCGCACGCCGAGGCCATCGAGTGGGCGTATGATCAGGGCTACGTCACGCTCGTCACACTCGACGGGGACTTCAGCCATTCGCCCGCCGACATCCCGGCGATGATCGGCCTCGTGGAAGACGCCGATGTCGCCGTCGCCTCGCGCTGGGTGAAGGCGAATAGTCTGCCCGGTTGGAACCTGTTTCGCCGGACGATGACCAACGGCGGGCACTTCCTGACCAAGTGGGTCCTCGGCATCCCGCAGGATGCCAGCGGCGCATTTCGGGCCTACCGCCTCGATCGCGTGCCGCGAGAAGTCTTTCCCCTCGTTCGCTCACGCGAGTATTCGTTCTTCTTCGAGAGCTTGTTCATTTTGCACAAGAACGGCCTGCGCATTGAGGAGTTGCCGATCATTCTGCCCAACCGCACCTATGGAAACTCCAAGATGTCCGCCACTGCCGCGCTGCGAAGCGCGCGCTTTGTCTTTCAACTCGCCTTTGCCTATCTTCGCGACCCCGCGAGATTCAAACTCCCCGCCAGCAAGCCAGTCGCGTCGCCCACCTGACGCGGCACTTCCAACACCCCCAGTTCGCCCTTATGGTCATCGAAAAGAAACGTGAACGCTGCCTCTCCTGCGGAACGCCCTTGCCCGCGGATGTCGTCCACATCGGGTGCCAGTTTCCGAGCGCCATCTTCCTCGCGGAGAAAGATCCCATCCTCGATGGACTCCGGGCGTCGAGTCTCAACGTAACGCGCTGTTCGGATGAGAGCTGCCGCCTCGTCCAGCTCTCGAACGAATACGACCTCCAGTACGTCTTCGACCACTATCCGTACGAGAGCGGCTCCACCGCGACGATGAAGCAGATCCTCCAGGACGTCGTGGACGATGCCGCGCAGGTCGTCGAATTGACGGCGGAGGATGTGGTGCTGGACATCGGGGGCAACGACGGGACGCTCCTCAGTCTCATCGGGCAACCGGTGAAGGCGCGGGTGAATATCGACGCCGCCGCCGATGTGAAACAATCGGTCACTGCGCCGGACTACACTCACATCCACGCCCGGTTTACTGCGGGCGAATATCAGAAGCTCGGCCTGCCGAATCCGCGCCTCATCACCAGCGTGGCGATGTTCTATCACCTCAATGACCCGCTGACCTTCTGCCGGAACGTCGCCGAGATCATGTCCGACGACTCCGTGTGGGTGCTGCAGATGACGTATCTCGGCACGATGCTGCGGGACAATATTTTCGATAACATCGTCCACGAGCACGTCGCCTATTACTCCCTGGCTTCCCTTGAGGCACTGCTCAGTCGCGTCGGCCTGCACATCGCTGAGGCGCGGCTGGTGCAAAGTTACGGGGGAAGCATCCGCGCCCACATCGTGAAGCAGCCGGACAGTTTTCCCAAGACGCTCTGGCGGCGCGACTACTCAAGCATTGTGAAGTTTGAGCAGGAAAACCACACCAACAGCTACGAGGAACTCTACGCCTTCAATAGCCGCACCCACCTCCTGCGCAGTTCCATCGGCGCGATCGTTGATCATCTCGTCGCGCGGCAGGGTCCGCTTTGGGGTTTCGGCGCCAGCACGAAGGGCAACATGATCCTCCAACTCCTCGGCATCGGCACCGACCGCATGTCCTGCATCCTCGACAACAGCACGAAGAAGATCGGCACCCGCACCACCGGCTCGCTCATCCCCATCGTCGATGAGACCACTTACCTGGATAAGCTGCCGGAATACCTTTTTGTTCTCCCCTATTACTACACGGCGGCTTTCGTGAAAATCATCCGCAAACGCCTGAAGGGCGGCCAGAAGGTGCATCTCTTCGTCCCGCTACCGCACCCGCATTTTGTCACCGTGGAAGGAGCCTGAACCCGCATGTCCCAGAAACTCGGCAACATCGAAGTCCTCTCCGCCTCCTGTAATATCAGCACGGTCCAGGATGGGCGTGGCGCGATCTTTACCTGGCTCCCAGACCAACCTGTCCTCGAGTTCAACCTGCTCTACTTTCTTCCCAATAAGATCCGGGGGAATCACTATCATCCGGAGTTCGTGGAGTATTTCTTGATTGTCGAGGGCTCGGTTGTGATGGTTACCACCGATCCCGAAACTGGAAAGGAGATCAACATGCACGCGAGCCGTGGGGTCTGTTTCCGCACGCCACCGGGCACTGCCCACGCGGTCCACGCCATCACCGAGGCCGTGTGCATCTCCATGCTCACGAAGCCGTGGGACGTTTGTGACCGCCCGATCGTGTACGAGGATCTGGTCGCCTTCGATCCACAGTATGTCGCCCACATGAAGGCGAAGGATCCCGACTACGATCCGAGCAAGAACACCGGCAAGCGGTGAAGCCTTCAATCAAAAGTATCGCCGTCGCCGGCGCTGCGGGATACGTTGGGTCTCAGATCTCGCGAGCCGTTCTGGCCGACGGCGGTTGTCGCCTGATTCCGGTTCGCCGGGGTGAATGTCCTGAAACACTTTTTGCGGGCGCCGATTTTGTCATCCATGCTGCGAATCCCGCGCGGCGTTTTCAAGCGGAGCAGAATCCGGAACGCGACTTCATCGAGACCGTCGAAAAGACGGCGGGGTTGCTCGCCGCTGCGCAGGGCAAGCCGTTCCTGCTGGTGTCCAGCCTTTCCTGCCGCACGCAGTTGAATCTGAGTTACGGAAGGAATCGCCGTGCCTGCGAATTGCTTGTACTCGCGGTCGGGGCGCAGGTCATTCGATTGGGCCCATTGTTCGGCGGAGGCCGTGTCCGGGATGTGTTGCACGACATCGTTTCCTCCCGTCCGATTTATGTCTCCGCCGAAACCCAATACGCCTATGCGGATGTGCAGTGGATTGGCCGGCGGATCATCGACTTGCTTGGGACTACAGGCGGAATCGTGGAACTCGGAGCCCGTAATGCGGTGCCTCTCGGCGACATTGCTGCGCGTTTTACTTCGACGAGTTCGTTTGAGGGTGATGAGGACACCCAAATTCCGTTGAACTGCCCCGACGGGCCTGACGCCGGGCAAGTCATCGCGTTCGCTGAACAGGAGCGCGCAAGGATGGCAGAGTGGTTGTGAACTGTCGGCGTGGGAGAGCAGATTTGCCATGAACTCGGAGGACACGAACCCAGAGCTTCGCAACGACGATGATTCTGTTGATGGAGATGGCACAAGCGGGAGAGATCCGACGAATCTATACCGTCCGGAGTCATGGCGAGGCCGATTTTCCTCCGCGGGTCCATATATCGTGCTGATATTGCTGGTCACCCTCATCGCGCACGGCCTGCTGCTCATCAGCGAGGCGACCATCTGGGATAGTTGGTATACGATCGCGTGGATCGAGAAGCGGAACTTCG
>Ga0105044_10009877_pt1 | contig 13053 bp, 12 predicted proteins | sample MAT01_FD_78092 | JGI IMG/M metagenome (GOLD analysis project Ga0105044, IMG submission 78092) | Freshwater microbial communities from Lake Fryxell liftoff mats and glacier meltwater in Antarctica - MAT-01 | ecosystem: Environmental > Aquatic > Freshwater > Ice > Liftoff microbial mat | place...
GAAGTCCGCCGCGCTCGACGAGCGGGCCGACGTTCGCCAGCTCGAGCTCGACGTCACGGACAGCAACAGCGTGAACGTTGCGGTGGGGCACGTCCTCGCCGAGGCAGGTTCGATCGACATCGTCGTCAACAACGCCGGCATCGAGGTGTACGGGCCGATCCATCTCCTTGCCGACGAAGAGGTCACCCAACAGTTCGACACGAACGTCACCGGCGTGGTGCGAGTCATCCGGGCGGTCGTGCCCTCCATGCTTGCGAACGGTGGCGGCACCATCGTCACTGTTGGTTCCGTCGCCGGCCTGGTAGGCACCCCTTACGGCGGCATTTACGCAGCCAGCAAGCACGCGGTGGAGGCGATCAGCGAGGCGCTGCACTTCGAGTTGTCCCAGCAGGGCATCCGAGTTCGCGTGGTGGAACCTGGCCAGTTCGCCACCCGCCTCGGCGCCAACGGTGTGTACGCAGCGGCGATGACGCCCGATACTCCAGAGTTCCAGCGGCGCGAACGCTTCCATGTGGCGCAGCGCTCGTTGGTGAATGGCGAGCCGGCACCGGCGCAGCGCGTCGCCGACGTGATCTACCAGGCGGCGACCGAGCATCCTGGTCAGTTGCGGTATCCGGTGGGGGATGACGCAGCGCTCATCATCGCGACGAAGTCGCAGATGAGCTTCGAGGACTTCGACGTGACGATGCGGGCGGCACTGAACTGGTACGAGTGACGGCTCAGACACCTCCCGGATAGTGCGCCTCGACCATCTCGGGGTAACTGCGCACGGAGTAGTTCCACATCTGCTGACCGAAAACAGGAACGCTTTCGCGGGAGATATCGGCCTGACCGGTCAGTAGCTCGTCGCGCTTGGCCATGAAGCCTGCCGAGCGGTGGCGCGGGCTGGCAGCGACCGCCTCGGCGTATCGTCCATCAAGATCGAGCAGTGCCAACGGGATCGTCGCTGTCACCCTTACAGTGCGGCCACTCGCGAACCGGCTCGACAAGAGAATGGCACGGAGACGTTCGTCACCGTGGTGACGGAGCGGCTACGGTGCTGTCACTTCATCTGGGGGAGGAGACAGATCAGCGTGACGTTGCTCGACGTAGAAGACGTAACGGTGCGGTTCGGTGGCGTCGTGGCGCTCGATGGGCTCTCGTTCAGCATCGACGAGGGTCACATCTGTGGCCTCATCGGGCCGAACGGTGCCGGCAAGACCACCATGTTCAATGTGGTCAGCCGTATCTACCAGCCCACTCTTGGGTCGGTGAAGTTTCGCGGTAAGGAATTGTTGGGTGTGCCGGCGCACGGCATTGCACAGTTGGGAATCGCTCGCACCTTCCAGAACCTTGCCCTGTTTCCTTCGATGACTTTGCTCGAAAACGTGATGGTCGGGGCGCACAGCCAGGGTCGCATCGGGTTCGTGCAGGCCATCTTCCGCATCGGTGCTGCAGCTGAGAACAAGCGAACCCGCGACGATGCCGGCGACCTGCTGCAGCAGCTCGGTTTGGGCCATCTCGCGTTTCGCCCAGCCGCCGGTCTGCCGTTTGGGACGCTGAAGCGGCTGGAGATTGCGCGGGCGCTGGCTGCCCGCCCAACGTTTCTTCTGATGGACGAACCGGCCAGTGGCCTCGCTCACGGAGAGGTCGATGAACTTGGCCACACCATCCGAACGATTCGCGACCAGTTCAACCTGACGGTGCTGCTCGTCGAGCACCACATGGCGATGGTCATGGGCATCAGCGATCGGGTCGTGGCAATGGAGTTCGGTCGCAAGATCGCCGACGGCACCCCAGCCGAAGTGCAGGTCGACGAACGCGTGATCGAGGCGTACCTGGGGACCACCTCATGACGCTGCTCAAAGCCACTGGCCTCAGCGCCGGTTACGGCCCGGTGACGGTGCTGCAGGGGCTCGACCTCGAGGTGCAGCAGGGCGAGTTCGTGGTGATGCTCGGCGCCAACGGCGCCGGTAAGACCACCACCATGCGAGCAATCAGCGGTCTCCTTTCGCGCCAGGGTCACATCGAGTTCGAGGGTGTCGACATCACCAAGGCTTCACCCGACGCCATTGTGCGTGCTGGCATTGCGCAAGTGCCGCAGGGTCGCGGAACCTTCCCCGAACTGTCGGTGGAAGACAATCTGCACACTGGGGCATTCGTACGCGCCGATGCCGAGGGCGTGCGCGACGACATCGCTCGCTGGCTGGCTGTGTTCCCGCGCCTCGCCGAGCGCCGCCACCAGCGTGCCGGCAGCCTCAGCGGTGGCGAGCAGCAGATGCTCGCCATCGCGAGAGCACTGATGAGCCGTCCGAAGCTACTGCTGTGCGACGAGCCGAGCCTTGGTCTCGCGCCGCTCATCACGCAGGAGTTGTTCAGCGTGCTGGAAGGGCTTCACCGTGATGAAGGATTGTCGGTGCTGCTTGTCGAGCAGAACGCGAACCTCGCAATGCATATTGCCAGCCGGGTGTACCTGCTGGAGACAGGCCGCATCGTCGCCAGCGGCTCGGCCGCCGAGCTGAGCGCCGACGATTCCATCCGTAAGGCGTACCTGGGGTTCTGATGGCACTCTTCTTTCAACGACTCGTGGATGGCCTCAGCTATGGCAGCGTGTACGCGCTCATTGCGCTCGGCCTGGTCATCGTCTATCGCGGTACCGGCCACCTCAACTTCGCGCAGGGTGAGATGGCGTTGTTCTGCGCCTACTTCGTGTACCAGTTCGGCGAGTGGGGCATCCCCATCTGGCCGGCCATGTTGCTGGGTATGGGTGTCGGCTTCCTCCTCGGTTCGGCGACGGAGGTCACGCTCATTCGCCCGATTGCCAGACGGTCGCCTTTCGCAGTTTTCATCGTGACGATCGGGCTCTTCACGTTCCTCAACTGGCTGGACGGTGCGATCTGGGGAAACCAGCAGCTGCCGAACTCGGGCGTTGGCAGCGAGCAGCTCACCTACCCCAGCCTGTTCCCCAACGACCCGCAGGATCAGTGGCTGCCCTTCGGTGTCTCGATCCGCTACGAGCGTGTCGGCATCCTGGTGCTGGTGCTGGTTCTCACCGGCCTGCTCTTCCTGCTGTTCAACAAGACCAAGTTCGGCCTCTCGATGCGGGCCGTGGCCAGCAACTCCGAGAGCGCCAAGCTCTCCGGTATCCGCACCAATCGGGTGCTGATGATGAGCTGGGGTCTGGCTGCGGCCATCGGTGCACTCGGTGGCGTGGTGCAAGCGGGCCTCAATGGCAACGTCAACCTCGGCCTGATGTTCACCGTCTTCATCTACGGCTCGGCCGCCGCGACGCTCGGCGGTTTCGATTCGCCTGGCGGCGCCGTCATCGGCGGGCTGCTGATCGGGGTGATCGAGAACCTTGCGTCGGGCTACGCACCACAGTGGGTTGGTCAGGAAATGAAGCTCGGTGTGGCGTTCATTGTGATCCTCGCGGTCCTCCTGGTGAAACCATCCGGTCTGTTCGGCACAGCAAAGGTGGAACGGGTATGAAGTCGCTCGTATCGATCCGCGAGGGTGGTCTCGCCAGCTGGGCATTCCGGCTGGGTGCCGCCGCCCTCGTTGCCGGCTTGGTGCTCTGGATTCCCACCAGCGCCGGGGGCGGCCTCATCAGCACTGCAATCGAAGCGCTCACCCTGATGTCGGCTGCGATGGCACTCAACCTGATTCTGGGCTACACCGGGCAGATCTCGATCGGGCATTCGGCGTTTCTCGGTATTGGTGCCTACACCACCGGCATCTTCGTGTCCCGTTGGGGTTTCAGTCCGTGGCTCACCTTCCCCATTGCGTTCGCGATTGCGTTCGTGGTCGGCGTGATCGTGTCGTTCCCGGCGTCGCGCATCAAGGGCGTGTACCTCGCCCTGGTGACGTTGTCGCTCGGTCTCGTGTTCCCGCAGCTGCTCACGTGGAAGAAGTTGTCGTGGCTCACTGGCGGCGGTGCCGGCTTGCCCAACAAAGACAGTCAATTGCAGACCACCGGCTTCAACATCGGCCGTAAGGAAGGGCAGATGTTGCACTTCGAAATCTTCGGCTGGAATCCGTTCGGCGACCTCCGCCGGCCCGACAACAAGGCGGCGTTCTGGTACTGGATCGCCGCTGGTGTCGCCGTCATCGTCTACCTGGTGTGTCGCGGTGTGGTGAAGAGCCGCATCGGCCGCTCGATGATCGCAATCCGAGACAACGAAACTGCTGCGGCCGTGATGGGCGTCAACCTGGTCAGGACGAAGGCGTTCGTGTTTGGCCTCTCGGCCGGTCTGTGTGCGCTGCCTGGTTGCGTAGTCGCGATCAAGATCGGCAGCGTCAGCCCGGAAGGAATCACCAGCCTCACGGTCAAGGGCGCCATCACGTTCCTGATCGTGATGGTCATTGGGGGGGCCGGTTCCCTGTGGGGCCCGATTGTTGGCGCCGCGCTCTACGTGTTCGTGACGGAGAAGACCGGTGAGTGGGCAAACGACGACGCGATTCCGGCGCTCATCCGCCCGCTTTTTGCGTGGGCCAAGGTTCCGCCCGGCGACGGCATCTTCGCCATTCTGCTGATTTTGCTGATGTTCGTGGCGCCTCGAGGGATCGTCGGCCTATGGAACCAGTACAGTTCCAGGATCGTTCGGGTCCTGCCCCGCCCTGCGGGCGCGGTTGGGCCGGCGCCGATGGCCGCAGTGGCCGTGTCCACCATTACCGACTCCGAGGGGGAGCACGAATGAAGCGTACGAGAGGCCTTGCAGCCGTCATTGCTGCCGGAGCTTTGTTGATTGCTGCGTGCAGCGATGACAAGACCACCGATTCCACTACCGCACCATCCACCGGCGACACCGTCGCTGTCGAGACCACGGTCGCAACCGGCGAGACCACCGTCGAGACGGTTGCCGACACCACCCCGGTCACCGAGCCGGCCGCCGAAGGCTGGGCGGTTGACACCGACATCTGTGTCGACCCCGATTCTGCCAACGCACCCATCGAGGGTACGGTCAAGATCGGCTCGGTCATGCCGTTGTCGGGTAGCGCAGCTGCGGCTGCGTTCGCTCCTGTCAAGGACGGCTACGAGGCATACATCAAGTACGCCAACGAAAAGGGCTTGCTGGGCGACGTCACACTCGAAGTCACCATCGAGGACGACCAGTACAACGCCGAGCTCACCCCCGGCGCTGTTGCCAAGCAGATCGACGCCGGCGTCAACATCTTCTCGGGCATCATTGGTTCGCCCAACAACCTCGCGGTGCGCGACACACTCAACGACAACTGCATCCCGCAGCTCGCAGCCCTCACCGGTTCGCCGGCCTGGGGTGAAGTGGCCGACTACCCGTGGACCACTGGCCAGCTGGTTCCGTACTCGGTGGAATCCGCCGTGTACGCAGCGCAGATTGCCGAGTTGTACCCCGATGGTGCCAAGGTTGCGCTGTTCCACGTGAACAACGAGTTCGGTCAGTACTACGTCGACTCATTCAAGGAACTGGCCGACCAGTACGGCATCGAGATCGTTGGCGAAGAGACCATCGAGTCCACCGACTCGAACCCGCCCACCGCCCAGGTCACCACCATCGCAGCTCTCAAGCCCGACGTGATCATGGCCGTGCCGCTGGGTGCCCAATGCATCAGCTTCCTCGGTGAGGTTGCCAACGCAAAGGCAGCCAACCCGGACTGGACGCCCGCCACGTTCCTCACCAACACGTGTGCCAGCAGCCTCATCCTGGGTGCTTCCGGCCAGGCAGCAAACGGCCTGTACACCTCCAGCAACCTGATCGACGTCGTCGACCCGGCCAACGCTGCCATCCCGCCGGTCGCCGAGTACCTCGCCTACATGACCGGTCTCGGCAAGGCCGACATCGCCGCCACCGCGACCGCCGGCTGGACAACGGCGGAGGTCACCGTTGCTATCCTCATTCAGGCGCAGGCATCTCCTGAGGGTCTCACCCAGGCGTCCATCGTCAACGCCGCTCGCAACTTCACTCACACCCCGAGCCTCGGGTTGCCCGGTGTCGAGTTCAAGATGAACGGCGAAGAGGACCCCTTCCTTGCCGAGAGCCTGATCGTGCGGCAGTACGCAGTGGCCGCTGACGGTTCGGGTACCTTCACCGACATCGGCAAGCTGATCACCGACTTCGAGAGCTGATCACCAACTCGCTGGCCGATGCCAGCACTGTAATTCGGGTGTGGCCCATCCCTCGGGGTGGGCCATACCCGCGTCTGCCGGCTCCGCAGCACCTCGGCCAACGGCTCTGTGTCAAGACCTGGGACTCACGACCCATCTCACAGCCCGACAGCCCTTACGTAAAATGCGAGCGGCGGACTCGGCGCAGGGAGTCGGCGGTGAGCACGACGAGACCGATCCACACCAGCGCGAAGCCGAAGAGTCGCGTGGCCGGCAGCGCCTCGTCGTAGATCAGCCAACCGATGACAAAGTTCATCGAGGGCACGATGTACTGCATCGGTCCGATGATCGTCAGCGGCATCCGCTGTGCGGCATACGCGAACAGCATCAGCGGGCCGACAGTGGCCATCCCGCTGAACGCGACGAAGGCCAACTCCGTGTGTGAGGCGCTGTTGGGGATGCTGTCGGTATGGGTGGCGAAGAGCAGCGCCGACGTAAAGGCCGGGACGACCAGGATGAATGACTCTGCCGCCATGCTCTCCACCGGTGTCAGCGGCACTTGCTTCTTGATGTAGCCGTACACGGTCCACGCGGCGGCGATGAGGAGGGCCAACCACGGCACGCCGCCGTAGGAGATGGTGAGCACGACCACGGCGGCGGTCGCAAACACCAGTGCAATCTTGAGGGACATCCGCAATGGCTCGTGCAGCACAAGGACACCAACCGTGACCGTGCCCAGCGGTGCGATGAAATAACCCAACGCAGTCTCCAGGACATGATCGTGCACCACTGCCCAGACGTACGCCGTCCAGTTCACCGTGAGCAACACTGCGGCGGCCCCAACGCGGGCGAGAAGTGCACGATCGTGCCGCAGTACGGCGAGAAATCGCCAGCGTCGGGTGGCGGTGAGAATGATCGCCATGATGATGGCCGAGGCGGTGATGCGCCAGCCGATCAGCTCGAAGGCGTTGAAGCCGTGAAGTTGCTTCCAATAGATGGTGAGCAAACCCCAGATGACATAGGCAGCGACGCCGGCGATGATGCCGGCTCGCTGTTCTGCGTGCTGCTCGGTGAGTTGTGGTTGGCGTTGCGCGGTTGCCACGCTATTGCAGCAGTGCGAGCGCGAGGTCGTTGAGATCTGCGGCGCGGTGGAACTCCACGCGCGGGTCCTGGTGCAACGTGTCGTGCAGGAAGGCGAAGCTGAGGCCGGAGGCAGGGTCGACCCAGCACAGCTGACCGCCGGCGCCTGCGTGGCCGAATGCTCGCGGTGCCGACGGCATCCAGCGATGGAAGTGAAAGCCATCGTTGCCCGACACGTAGCCGGCGATCGTGCGGTTGGCGGGCACCTTGTCCGAGACGCTGACGCTGCCATTGCGAATCGTGCCGACTGCATCGACCAGCCATGCGTCGGGCAGCGCACCGCCGAAGTTGTGGAGGAAGTGCTGATAGATAGCGGCTACGTCGGCGGCCGATGCCACTGCGCCACCACCCGGTATGCCCGCTGCCTGGGCGCGGCGGTCGTTGAGCGAGAGCAGCGCGTCGACGCCGATGGAGGCGACGGGCACGTACTCTTCACGTCCGTAGGTGGCCACGAGATCTGCCGGGTCTGCGGGATACGCGCCAGCGGCACGCACCGTGACGGCGCCAACGGCCTCCGGGCCGAGAATGCGCCCGACACCGGCAGGTTGGATGACGCGTTCGTGCACTACGTCGAGGTAGCTGCGCTGGTTGAGCGTCTCCAGCAGTTCGGCGATCACCCAGTGGGCCGACACGGGGTGATACTCGGTCTTCGAACCGGCCGGGTAGTCCAGCGACCACTCGGCGAACTGTGCCCGCCGGCCCTCGCTGGTGGCCCAACGATCGGGGCCGATGGGTGCCTGCGCGAAGCCGCCCTGCATGGTGAGCAGCTGCAGCACTGTGACGGTGTCCTTGCCGTGGTGGCCGAACTCGGGCAGGTAGTGAGCGACCGGTGTGGTGAGGTCCAGCGTGCTGTCGGCGAAGTGGGGAAGCAAGGCCATCGCCACCAGTGTCTTGGTGGCGGAGAAGATGACGAACCGGTCGTCATTGGTCGCGCCGCCGAACGATTCGAAGTGGACAACCTTGCCATCGAGACCAACCGCGACCTGAGCGGCGGTGATGTTGCCCGAGGCAAGTTCCTGCTGGATGCGTTCGGTGAGGGCGTGCAGGCCGGTAGCGGAGAGGGTGGTCACGCTTCGTACAGTACGTGGCGAGGGGGAACAGATGACAGATGTGCATGTGGACAGGGTCGGCCACGTCGATCTTGTCACCATCGATCGACCCGACGTGCGCAACGCGTTGCGGTTTCAGAGCTACGACGAGCTGGAGCGCGCGGTCAGGGAAACAACCGCCCGCTGCCTGGTGATCACCGGCGCCGACCCGGCGTTCTGCAGTGGCGACGACGTGCGCGAGGTGATGGGCGGCGGCGACGGCCCGAAGCCCACAGCCGTGCTGCAGCGGCTGACTCCCGCTGCCGGGGCGCTGCTCCACACCGACGTACCGATCGTGGCTGCGGTCAACGGAGCTGCGGTCGGGTGGGGTATGGAGCTGGCGTTGATGGCCGACCTACGGGTTGCGTCCGAGCGCGCCAGGTTCGGCGAGCTCTTCGTTTTGCGCGGTTTGTGCAGCGATGTCGCCGGACTCGGTCGCCTGGCACAGCTGGTGGGTCGTGAGCGGGCGGCGGAACTGCTATTGACGGGCGACGTCATCGACGCGGCGACCGCCGAGCGCTGGGGTCTGGTATCGCGTGTTGTGCCCCACGAGGAGTTGCTGCCGACCGCGATGGCGTTGGCCGAGAAGATTGCATCGCGCCCGCCTTTGGCGGTCCAGCGCTTGAAGGCCGGCCTGCGCCTGGCGCTCGACCCGGATTGGGAGGAACTCGGTGTGTGGGTGTCGAAGTCCCTGGGTGAGCTGTTCAGAACCGCCGACCATCGTGAAGGCGTCCGCTCCTTCCTCGAACGCCGCGAACCCCACTTCACCGGCGAATAGCCCGACAGCCATCGGCGGCACCTGCGCCCGCCGAAGTGACGCGTGTATTTCTCACAACGCCTGCTCCTGGGTTCAATTGCGCGTCACTTCACCGACCGGTGGGTGCACCCGACCGGAGGCGGACGGGGTGCGCTGTGCTACCCATGCACGGTGACCACGACACGGATTCATTGCGCGGGCGTCAACGGGGTTCGGCTGGTCGCTGATGCGTACGGCGACCCGACCGCACCGGCGGTCCTGCTGCTGCACGGGGGCGGCCAGACCCGACACTCGTGGGGTGGCACGGCGAAGGTGTTGGCCAACGCCGGCTTCTACGCCGTCAGCGCCGACCTGCGTGGCCACGGCGAGAGCGACTGGGACCCCACCGGCGACTACAGCATGGTGGTGATGCGTTCCGATGCAGAGGCGTGGTGCACCGCGTTGCACTCGCCGGCGCTGGTGGGTGCATCGATGGGCGGAATCACCGGCATGTGGATGGAGGGCACTCGGGCGGAGGAGGGGTTGCCGCCGGCCGCACGTGCACTCGTTCTGGTCGACATCGCCCACCGGTCGGAAGCGGCCGGGATCCAGCGAATCGTTGACTTCATGACCGGTCGCCCGGAGGGGTTCGCATCGCTCGACGACGCGGCAGCGGCCGTCGCCGAGTACATGCCGCACCGGCGGCGGCCCGCCAACGCCGACGGCCTGGCGCGCAACCTACGACTGGGCGAGGACGGTCGCTATCGCTGGCACTGGGACCCAGCGTTCATGAGCGACGACCGCCGGCCGCGCACCGGCGAGCGGGTCGACATCTTCGTCGAACACGCCCGCCGGCTGACCTTGCCGGTGCTGCTGGTTCGTGGCCGGATGAGCGACGTGGTCAGTGAAGAAACGGCACAGGAGTTTCTTCAGATTGTGCCGCACGCCGAGTACGTCGATGTACGTGATGCGCATCACATGGTGGCCGGCGACCGCAACGATGCATTCACCGCGCCGGTGGTCTCGTTCCTGCAACGACTCTGATCTGGCAGGCTCGCGCCATGGACATTCATGTCGCCCCCGACGCGGCGCAAGCGGCTACCGATGGGGCGGAGTGGGTGGCGCGCCAGCTGCGCAACGCCGTCCGTCGGCGAGGCACAGCGACTGTTGCAGTCAGCGGCGGGAGCACCCCAGCATTGATGTTCGCCGATCTCGCGCAGATGGACGTGCCATGGTCGGCGGTTGACGTGTGGCAGGTGGACGAGCGCGTTGCGCCCGACGATGACCCTGCCCGCAACGCTCATCTACTTGCGGCGCTGCCGGTGGCCAACAGCCGTGTGCACTTGATGGCCGTGACCGTACGCGATCAGCGTGCGGCAGCCAGGCGATACGCAGCGAGCCTGCCCGATCGATTCGACGTGGTTCACCTGGGGATGGGCGACGACGGCCACACCGCCTCGTGGCCACCTGCCGACCCGGTGATTGACTGCGCAGACCCCGTCGCAATGAGCGGGTTCTACAACGGTTTCGTGCGTATGACGTTGACGCCGGTGGTCGTCAACGCGGCACGGCATCGGCTGGTACTCGCGCCCGGTGCGGCGAAGGCCACACCCATGCGACGGTGGTTGCTGGAGGACCGATCGATGCCGATCCAGCGTGTCCGGCGTACGAACACGCTCGTGGTCATCGATGATGCAGCGGCGGCACAGCTTCCCGCAGCATCGTCGTAGGCACCCACGCCCAGCGGTAGGGCTAGCGTCGGCAGTGATGGACATCACCACCACACCCGAATGGGCCGCACTCCAGAACACCCCGAAGCCACCCCACCTGCGCACCCTGTTCGCCGACGACCCGGCTCGTGCCGAGCGCTACGTGGTGATGGCTGGCGACCTGCGCATCGACTACTCCAAGCACCTCATCAATGACGGCGTCGTGGCGGCGCTGCAGGCAGTTGCAGCTGCCGCGGGCGTGGCGGCGCACCGAGACGCGATGTTCGCCGGCGAGCAGATCAACACCACCGAGCAGCGCGCAGTGCTCCACACTGCGCTACGCGCTCCGGTGGGTGCGACCGTGTTGGTGGACGGTCACAATGTGGTACCTGAAGTGCACGAGGTGCTTGACCGAATGGCAGTCTTCGCTGGGCAGGTTCGAAGTGGCGAATGGTTGGGCGCAACCGGAAAGCGCATCGTGACGGTCGTCAACATCGGTATCGGTGGCAGCGATCTCGGCCCGGCGATGGCGTACCTCGCCACCGTCGCGTTCGGCCAGAAAGGTCTCGCCTGTCGCTTCGTCAGCAACGTCGATGGAGCGGACATCACCTCCAATCTTGCGGACCTCGACCCGGCAACGACGTTGGTGGTGGTCAGCTCGAAAACGTTCACGACCATCGAGACCATCACCAACGCCAGCGAAGCACGTCGTTGGCTGACCGAATCGCTCGGTGATGACGCAGTGGCCAAACACTTCGTCGCAGTGAGTACCAACGCCTCCAAAGTCGCCGAGTTCGGCATCGATACCGCCAACATGTTCGGCTTCTGGGATTGGGTGGGCGGCCGCTACTCCGTTGATTCGGCGATCGGTCTCTCACTGATGATCGCCATCGGTGCCGACGGTTTCCACGAGTTCCTGATGGGCTTTCACACCATCGACACACACTTCCGCACTGCGCCCGCCGAACAGAATGCGCCAATTCTGTTGGGCATGTTGGGCATCTGGTATCACAACGTGTTGGGTGTCGAGACCAAGGCGGTGCTGCCGTATGCGCACGAGTTGCGTCGATTCGCTGCATACCTACAGCAACTCGACATGGAGAGCAACGGCAAACGCGCCCGATTGGACGGCGGCGAGGTCACGACCACCACCGGCCCGATCGTGTGGGGCGAGCCGGGAACCAATGGCCAGCACGCGTTCTATCAACTACTGCATCAGGGCACGCGGTTGGTCCCCATCGACTTCATCGGGTTCGCGCAACCGAACCATGCGCTCCCTTCGCAGCACGATCTACTGATCGCCAACCTGTTCGCTCAGGGCGAAGCCCTCGCCTTCGGCAAGACGCTGGAGGAGGTGGTGGCGGAGGGCATTCCCGCGCACCAGCAGGCAGCGCGAGTCTTCCCGGGAAACCGGCCAAGCACAACCATCCTTGCGCCGCGTCTGACCCCCGGGGTCTTGGGCCAACTCATCGCGCTGTACGAGCAGATCGTGTTCGTACAGGGCACCGTGTGGGGCGTCAACAGCTTCGATCAATGGGGTGTCGAGCTGGGTAAGGCGCTGGCCAATCGCATCACGCCCGAGCTGACGACCAGCGACGACCCTGCGCACGACTCGGGTACCAGCGCACTCATCCGCTGGTACCGCGCCAACCGGCTGAGCTGACCCGCCAGCCGTGGACGTCGCAAGTCGAGCAAGTCGATCCTGCCAACTTGTCGCGGGTCTGACCACCAGGGATGGTGGTGGTGGCGCGACAGATTGAAGACTTTTGGGCCGGGCTGACGTCACCGCCTCAGCTAAGGCGCCTTCACCACGGTGTTGCTGCCGGCCTCGACCACGTACGTGCCAAACGAGGTCACCTCGCTGTCGGGGTTGCCGACGTCGGTCACGATTCGGTACTCGGCGGTCCACCGCTCGGGCGTGACGGTGTGCAGGCAGTAGCCGCGGTGCGCAAGCTCTGCGTCGACGAGGTTGGGGAACGTGCGCAACACGTCGCCGAGCGAATCGTCGATCAGGCCGTCGGAACTGATGGAAGTGGTCACGAATTCTGCCCCGACCTCGACGCCAGTAGCCCGATCCCCGGCGCGCAGCTGCGCGACGGCGGCGAGGTGAATATCGCCGGTGATGACCACCAGGTTCTGAATGTCGTTGTCTGCGAATGCCTGCAGAAGACGGGCTCGTGCCACGGGATAGCCGTCCCACTGGTCGTAGTTCAGCACCGCACCATTGAAATTGGCATCGGCAAGGATCACCTGGTTCCCGATCACGTTCCATGCCGCGGTGGAGGCCGACAGCGTGTCGAGCAACCACTGCTCCTGCGC
>Ga0105044_10009880_pt1 | contig 13051 bp, 9 predicted proteins | sample MAT01_FD_78092 | JGI IMG/M metagenome (GOLD analysis project Ga0105044, IMG submission 78092) | Freshwater microbial communities from Lake Fryxell liftoff mats and glacier meltwater in Antarctica - MAT-01 | ecosystem: Environmental > Aquatic > Freshwater > Ice > Liftoff microbial mat | place...
CTGAAAAATGCTCATTTACAAAAGCAAACTGCGCTTTTTCAGCCGTCGTGCGCCTAATCAGAAGCCCCTATAGTTCAGACTCCTGACTCTATGGACAGACACTAATTATTTGAGCAATTATGCAACAACTGTAAATAATACAAATGGTAAACAAATGATTTTTCATGCATTGATATTTTTACCCGGTATGAATATTATCCGTTATTTGAAATGAAATTATCAACAGCTATGTTCATTAAAAAAAACGATCCGGAAAGAAACCGAAAATCATCCGACGTATCTTCATAACGATCAATCACAAACAAACTTATTAGTTACAAATCAATTTAATTTTATGGCAGAACATAATCAAACCGGCAAGGCTGGCGAAGAACTGGCGGCAGCTTATCTTGAAGAAAAGGGATTTGAAATACTTGAAAAGAACTGGCGAAACCGTCATCATGAAATAGACATTATCGCCAAGAAAGATTCCTTCCTGGTGATCGTTGAAGTTAAAGCAAGGAGCAGCATGGCCTTCGGAACGGCAGGCGATTTTGTCGGCCTTAAAAAGCAGCGCAACCTTATAAATGCTGCCGAGGCTTACATTTTTGCAAAAAACAGTGATCTCGAAACCCGCTTTGATATTATTTCAATACTACTTCAGGGCGATAAAAATGTAATAGAGCATATTGAGTGGGCTTTCAGTCCGTTTGACTAACGCTTTTGTTCAGCAGAATCCTTTGTGACACTGTATTAACAAAGGTTTTAGTCAATGTTACCCTATCATTAAATTTTAGGCTACTTTTGCAGGCTAAATCCCGTTGACCAATGGCAGCCAAGAAAGTTGAAAAATCCCCTGAAGACAAAGCAGACAAACCTGTAAAACCAAAGCGGATAACGAAAGCTGAAAGTGCTGTTGCTCCTCGTGAACGCAGATCGAGGGTAAAAGAAGAAGGAGTGCTGCCAAAGCCAAAGGTGACAAAGAAATCGGAACCGTCTGACCTTGCTGATATTAAGCCAAAAGCAGTTCGTAAAAAAGCAGAACCAAAGGCAGCGGTAGCTGATTCTGCTCCAGTAGAAAAGCCAAAACGGGTAACCAAACCGAAAGCAGTTAGCGAGGAAGCATCTTTTAAGGCTGAGAAACCGGCTTCAGAGAAACCTGAAAAAAGGTCGTCAGAAAGTTCTGATGAAAAGAAAGGCTGGGTTCGTCCCGAAAGAGTTTCAAGGAAGGCTGCCGGTAAAGCGGATGGAGGTTTTGAAAAGCCGGAAAGAACCGAAAAACCTTCTTTTTCTGAAGGGGAAAAGAAACCTTATTCCGACCGGCCAGAAAGGAAATATTCGGATCGCGGAGGTGAAGAAAAGAAACCGTGGTCTAAATCTGATAAACCTTACGGTGATAAAAAGCCATTTGAGAAGGGAAGCTCAGATAGATCCGGCGACTTTAAGCGGAAGTCTTTTGATAGGCCTGAAAGGAAATTCTCAGGCGACAGGACTGCCAAACCGGGTTACGGATCCGATAAGCCGGAAAGAACATTTGACCGGAAGGATGGAGATTCGGGATTCAAAGGAAAAAACCCGCTTACTGACCCTGAAAGAAATGCAGATTACGAATTAAAACCTGAAAAAGGTTCTGGTGGATTTAAACGTCCGGAACGTAGAAATATCCGCAAGGAAGGTTTCGGAGACAAGCCATTTGGAAAATCGGAAGAAGGGGCATCTAAGCCTTACGAGCGTAAGTCAGAAGGCGAAGACAACTATTCGAAACCTAAAAAGCAATTTACTTCCGGATCGTGGAGAGGGAAAAATGCAGAAGATTCTGAAAGACCTTTCCATAAGGACAGAGACTCGGATTCAGGAAGTGATAACAAAGGAAAATTTTCGGGCAAGGAAGAGGGAAAACCGTCACGAAAGGAAAGCTTTGCTGCAAGGAGACTATCTGAGAAATCAGGCGGCGATTTTAAAAAACCATACGAAAGAAAAGATTCTGAAGGCGGATTTAAAAAGCCCTTTGAAAGAAAAGAATCCGAAGGAGGATTTAAGAAACCGTATGAACGAAGAGGAGCGGAAGGAGATTTCAAGAAACCTTATGAACGAAAAGATTCAGAAGGGGATTTCAAGAAACCATACGAACGGAAGGATTCGGACGGAGATTTTAAAAAACCGTATGGAAGGAAAGACACCGAAGGCGAAAATAAAAAGCCTTTTGAACGCAGAGATTCCGAAGGTGGCGACAACTATTCAAAACCATCCAGCTATAGGTCTGACGGTCCGCGTGAAAGGAAGCCAAAAGGCGATGCGGGTGGACAGGATTGGGAGAAACCGATGAAATCACCTGAATTCATTTCAGGAAATAAAAGCAAAACATTCCGCCCGAAGAAGCCACATCAGGTAACTCTTGAGGAAAGCGACGGAAAGATCCGCCTCAATAAATACATATCGAATTCAGGAGTCTGCTCGCGGCGTGAGGCCGATACGCTCATACAGAGCGGTGCGGTGAAAGTGAACGGTAAAGTAGTTACCGAGCTTGGTACACGAGTGAGCCTTACCGATAAGATCCAATATGGCGAACAGACACTTAACAAAGAACTTAAGCGTTATCTGTTGCTCAATAAACCTAAGGATTACATCACAACAGCGAGTGATCCTGAAGGTCGTAAAACAGTGATGGATCTTGTGAAAACTGCTTGTAAAGAGAGACTTTATCCGGTTGGGCGCCTTGATCGTTCAACTACCGGTCTGCTCTTGCTTACAAATGATGGAGAGCTGGCTAAAAAGTTAACTCATCCCAGCCACGAGATCAAAAAGATTTATCATGTCTCCCTTGATAAGTCTCTCAAGGCCATCGACATGAAAAAGATTGTTGAAGGCCTTGTGCTGGAAGACGGAAAAGCGGAAGTGGATGAAATTGCATATGTTGGTGAAGGAAAGGATAAGGCAGAGATCGGCATCGCACTGCATACCGGTAAAAACAGGATCGTAAGGCGAATATTTGAGCACCTTGGATACGAAGTGGTGAAGCTGGACAGGACATATTTTGCAGGATTGACCAAGAAGGATCTACCCCGCGGGAAATTTCGTTTCCTTACAGAAAAAGAATTGATCATGCTACGAATGAGTTAGAAAAGGATTTTGATTTATGGCATTAATTGGAATAGCTATAAAACGGGCGCTTGAACTTCAAAAGTCGTTTAAAGTCCGTACAAAAGGAAGCCCTGTTAAGAAGCAGGAGCGTTCCTTCCTGAAACTCTTAAGAAAGGCGCAGGATACAGCTTTCGGCAGGCATTTCGGATTTGAAGAAATGATTCAGTCCAAAAATCCGCTTGCATTGTTTAAGCAGCGGGTTCCGGTTTATGATTACGATTCTATCCACAGAGATTGGTGGTATCGCACTCTGGAAGGCGAAAGTGATGTAACCTGGCCAGGCAAAGTACATTATTTCGCGTTGAGCTCAGGCACATCTGGCGCGGCAAGTAAGAAGATCCCGATCACCAGTTCAATGATTAGGAGCATCCGGAGATCCAGTGTGAATCAACTCCTTTCGCTGGCCGATTTCGATCTTCCGCCGGAGCTTTTTGAGAAAGGTATTTTTATGCTCGGCGGCTCCACCGATCTGCAAAAAAAGTCCGGTTATTATGAAGGCGACCTTAGCGGAATTAACGCAACACAGATCCCTTTCTGGTTTCAGGCTCATTACAAGCCGGGGAAAAAGATTGCGAGGGAACGCGACTGGGAACACAAACTCGAAGAGATCGTTCTTGCTGCAAAAGACTGGGACATTGGGATAATTGTTGGCGTTCCTGCCTGGAATCAGATTGTTATAGAGAGGATCATTGAACATTATAAACTCAACACGATCCATGACTTGTGGCCAAACCTTAAAATATTTGTGCATGGAGGAGTTTTCTTCGAGCCTTACAAAAAGGGTTTTGAAAAGCTTTTAGCCAAACCGCTGTACTACATTGAAACTTACCTGGCATCAGAAGGATTTATCGCCTATCAGAGCAGGAAGGACATGCACACCATGGAGCTTGTGCTTAATAACGGGATGTTTTATGAATTCATTCCGTTCAATGATAAGAACTTTGAGGATGCCCACCTGGTGGAGAAACCGGAAGTTTTATCGATTACGGAAGTGGTTGAAGGAGTTGATTATGCGTTGCTGCTATCAACATGTGCTGGGGCGTGGAGATACCTTATTGGCGATACTATCCGGTTTGTAAATAAAGAAAAAGCAGAGATCATCATCACCGGTCGCACTAAGCATTATCTGAGTATTTGCGGAGAGCATTTGAGCGTTGACAATATGAACCACGGGATTCTCAAGGCTTCGGAAGCACTTAAAGTGAGCGTCCCTGAATTCTGTGTAAGCGGCTTTATTTGCGACAATATGTTCGGGCACAAATGGTTTATTGGAAGCAATGATACCGTAGATCCCGAGAAATTCAGGCAACTGCTAGATGAAGAACTGAACACCCTCAACGACGATTATAAGGTGGAACGCAGATCGGCGCTTAAAGAAATGCAGCTGGAGGTTTTGCCGGTGAGTATGTTTTACGAATATATGCGCTCGATTGGGAAAGAAGGTGGTCAGAATAAGTTTCCAAGGGTTCTTAACAAAGAGCAGTTGCAGCAATTTGAACAAATTATTAAAGTTGAAAAGGCATGATGATCGACGCCCTTTGGCAAGGCTTTGTAACTGGCTTTTGGCTTAGCCTATCGTTCGGACCGATTTTTTTTCTGCTTCTACAAACAAGTATTCAAAAGGGTATAAGGCAGGCGTTCGCGTTGGATCTTGGAGTTTTTCTAAGTGATTTATTTTACATCGTTATTGCGTTTTTTGGGGCTTCAATGGTTCTTGCCAAATACGATATCTGGATAGGATTGATTGGAGGCGGAGTGCTGATTGTGTTTGGAATTGCTCCTTTTTTTAACAAGGCAGCCAAACCAATTCCCGAAAACCTGGACGCTATCGATCCTGAAATGTTGCCGCATGTTTCCGCAAGAGGAGAAATGATCGTAAACCGTCTCCATCTTCCGAAACTGATCGTAAAAGGCTTTTTGGTTAACTTGTTTAATCCTTCTGTGTTAATAATATGGTTCGGTGCAGCAGCATGGGCGTTTAAGACTTTTGAAGGGAAAACGCTGCCCGTTATTTTCTATTTTGCCGTTACGTTAATCACTTATTTCGGAATTGATGTCTTAAAGATCTACCTGGCGTTGAAGCTTAAACATTTCATAAATCCGAAGGCAATGGCGATCGTTCACAAGATTTCGGGCCTAATAATAATGGTATTCGGGGTCTATCTGATAATGAATTCCCTGGATTCAAAATAATTCCGGGTTGTTCAGATTGTCATTTAGATCGGTTAAGCAGTTAGCCTGTCTTCGACGATTTACTGCACATTGCAGCCGGGCCCCAAAAGGCATTTTCACTTGACTTCCTGTTTCTGGCAGATGTAGATTAGCGATACCGTTTGTCCCAAAAGCTTGTTAAACGTCCCTCTCATTTTGCAATGCTTCAGTTTGAAAATAGTTTTGCCGTGACTAGTTCTAGCACTAGCGCCTGACATTTTATGAAAGCCATCCTTATTTCCGTAGTTTGCCTTTTTTCACTTCCGCTTCTTGCCCAACCCTACGTTGACGGAGGGAGAACCAGACACCGGTTCGCTCAACTCAATTTTGGCATTGATGCGAGATTATTTACGGCGTCAGGATCAGAAACAACCTTCGCTAATTCAGCCGGTCTTCTCGAGAAGAGGCCACTCGGTAACCATCACGAAACCCGCTTAATCATTGGAGGTACACATTTCTGGGGACACGCCGACTTTTATGTTGCATTTACGGTCTGGTCTAAGTCAGAAAGCAACTTCAAAACTGGCGTGGAAACGGGTGCCCGGTATTTTCCTTTTCGGATTCAGCATAAAAAGTTCCGGCCATTTATTGGAGTTTCCTGGGTTACAACTTCCTTCAAACAGGGAAATGGCGTGTATCTGTCCCGAAATAAATTTCCGGCATCTACCGGATTTGTTTTCAATTACCGAAATCACTTGTTTGAAATAGGAGCGGGATACAATTACAATAACAGTGATTCATACTATATAAACAGAACAACGTCAATCCCAATAAGGACTCAACCTTTCTGGATTTCAGCTGGATATAAATTCATGATTGAGACAACAGTCGGTGCGGAAAGAAATTGGCAAAACGGACGGACCAAGGCGGTTACAGACACCTTGTCGAAATATGGCAGACTAAATGGATTTACGCTGGGGGTAGGGCCTTCATCAGCCATGTTTCTTCGGAAATCCAGTCATAACAAAGTTGCCGCGCCATATATCGATAATCCAAAGAGCGGAAATGTATTTCCGGAATTTTCCATAGGCTATTATTTGCATCGCTCCGACCTACAGTTTAACCTATCTTATCGTAGGATAACCAGTGAAATTGGGGCTTACGGGTTTTCGCAAAAGTTGGTCAGAAAAGCGGTTACTTTTGAGACCTATAAGTTCCTTGGTGATTATCATGGGTTTGTTCCTTTCGCAGGGCTTGCATTCAGCTATGAAGACCTTTCGGTAAGAGAAACAGACATTACTGATGTTGAAATATCAACGTTCAAAGGAGTAAAACCCGGAATTGTTTTTGGCTGGGATATTCGTCCCGACAGGCTGCAATCATGGTATCTGCGAACCAATTTACGATGGTTTCCCGGGCTCAATGTTAATATGAAGAGTGGAGGCTCAGTTTCTTTTGATCAGCTGGAATTTAATTTCATTCAATTGGTGATTTTTCCCGAACGTTTTTTTTAGCTGGATCAACTAAAATGTTGTCTGAGTTTAGTTACCGCATTAATGATATCATTTGATGCGATTAAAATTTCCTTTTCTGTTGTGGCACTTCCGAAACTAAATCGTGCTGAAGAATAAGCTTCTTCCTCGCTGAAACCCATGGCAAGCAATACGTGTGAAGGTTCGGAAAGCGCCGATGAGCAGGCCGATCCTGTAGAAAAAGCAAGTTTGGGCAACGCTGAAATTAAGCGGTCTGTTTTTATACCCTTAAAAATGATATGACTCGTATTTGGCAGCCTGTCGACACTTTCACATGTTATTTTAACAGATAATAGTTTCTTTAATTCAGCTTCAAATATATCTCTTAACGATTTTATGCGCGACTGATCTGAAAGTGCAGATGCTACCTCAGCAGCTTTGCCCATTCCTGCAATCCCAGGCACATTAAGGGTTCCCGAACGTCTTCCGTTTTCATGTCCACCTCCATGCAGTTGTGGTAAAATGCTCACCCTGGGATTTTTTCTGCGGATAAATAAAGCGCCGGTTCCTTTCGGGCCGTAAAATTTATGTGCTGATAAAGCGAGCAGATCGGCGCCTGCTTCGTCAACGCTCACCTTTATTTTGCCGCAAGCCTGTGTTGCGTCGGTAAAAAAAAGACTGCCTTTACCATGCGCAATTTCTGCAATGTCCTTAACCGGTAAAATCAACCCCGTCTCATTATTGGCAAGCATTGCACACACCAGAATTGTGTCGGGTCTGATTGCCTCTTTCAATTCGTCCGGATCTGGAATTCCATCTCTTCCGGTATTAATAACTGTTATCTCCGCACCTTTCGTTTGCAGATAATCTAGTGTGTCAACAACTGCCTTATGTTCTGTAGCCAGGCTTACAATGTGTTTTCCCTTTGATCTGTATGCTTCAAAAACGCCTTTTATTGCAAGATTTATCGATTCAGTTGCTCCTGAAGTAAATACTATCTGTTCGGCAGTTGTTCCGATTAGAGCAGCGGTTTGTTCGCGTGCGATTTCCACTGCCTCTTTTGCTTCCCATCCAAAGCTGTGAAGACTACTGGCAGCATTACCGAATTTCCTGCTGAAATAAGGCAGCATGTATTCGAGTACCTCATCCGCGACAGGTGTTGTAGCATTGTAATCAAGGTAAATAGAATGAAGAGCCATCAACCTTTTTCTGTTAAATAGTTAACGTACTTAATTACCTCATCCTCATTCTCCGAATCGCCCCAGTCATTCTTAAAAGTCGCGACCTCATCTTTTAGCGTTCTGTCTTTTAGCGATCCTGGCAATTCATTTCCTTTTTCCATCAGGCTAATCAGCTGTTTTTCCTTTAGATGAGCATCGCCTTTCAATTCCTCTGCGAACTCCCGTTTCACCTGATCCCTGCGATAATTCCAGAAATCAACATCCTTTAATTCGTAACGGATAATTAATTCGGCTACGGCAATTTTGAATTTAAGGCTTGGATCTGCCTTTTTATAACTATCGATCAGGTAAAGCTGGTTAAGGTTTTTTATTGCCTGAGAGAACTGCTTTAAATCGAAATAGCTGGTCGCCAGGTTGAGGTAAATAAACAATTCGTAAAACGGCAGCTTCCGTTGTTTGTTGCTTTTGAGCATTTCCTGCAACAGGGAAATGGCGCGACTCAAATCAAATGTACTGTAGTTATTTACCAGCGCATTGTAATAGAAAAATTCGTATCGTTCGAATAATACCTGGTTAAATTCAAGCATCGACGAATGGAGTAATTCAGAATATGCAAGCGATTCCTGTACCTTACCGTTTTTAAAAAGACTGTTCACAATGTAGGTGAGCATCTGCAGCCTGGTCTCGTGATTATTTCGATTAAATAGGTGGTCATCATTGAATTCCTTCCATGTTTGCAAAAGGTAAATTTCCAGGTTCCCGTAGTCTTTCCGTTGCAGCAACAGTTGACTTACCATACTGTAAAGTTTGAATCTGAACCGGGCTGTTTTCTGAATCGAAGCATCTTCCATGAACTGCGTGGTCGTGCTTTCCAGCAATGTTAGCAGCGAATTTTCTTTGTCGCCGAAGTTCTGAGTCACTTTGAGACGGTACGACATTACAGCCAGCATATCGTCCATTTGTCTTAGACGACCTAACGATTCGGTGTTTACGCGCCGAAGTTCAATATATTTTTCGGGGTTGATCACCAAAAGCTCGTGGGAGAGTCTGATAAATTCACCGTAGACAATGTCAAGAAGCTCATGATTTTCGACCGCTTTGGCTCGATGTTCAGCTTTTTTCAGGAAATGAAATGAAAGACCATGTTGCTGTTTCGAATCATAAATCCGCACAATTACCAGCAGGTGAAAAATGTGGAGGAGCTCATCGTCATCGTAATGTTGCAGCGCAAGAGATTTGTTAAGATCTTCTACCAGCCTGTTTCGTAGGCGGTAAAATGCATTCTTATCGGCATCTCCATAGAGCTTTTTGAAGATCTTGTCTTCTTTTTCTGAAGCTGGGTCTTTCCGTATATGATCAAGAAGTGTAAGATCTTTTCTTTCGTCCTTCCCCTGTTGGCGGTGTGCAAATAGCTTGAAGAACCTTATTTCTTCCTTAGTTAGTCCTTCAACGATCTGATTTAATACATCCATAAATTGCTTCCTCTGAATGGGTAAGAAATATACAAATTAGTATGATATGCACTCAGGCATTGTTTTACATTTGTTTGAGTAAGCCATATTCATTATGCTTTTTCTGTCAGCCATCAGAATAATAAGGTCTTTGCGTTGCCTGTCAACTCCTTCTCTTCGTCGCATTCTTACGGGAGCTGGTTTTGCACTTTCTGTTTCGGGAGGAGCGCAGTCGATGGCGATCGATAGCCTGTATTTTTTAGATGATAATTCCGATACCCTTGAACTGAATTCTTTTGTTTCGATACGTGTATTTATTTCTAATCCCGATAGCGCCGGGCAGCTTGGAAATCTGAAGATCTGGTTCAGAAACGAAAGCAATAATTTTATTGAGCTTCCACTCGGAGGTTTTGAAAATCTTCAATATTTTGCACCCGGTCAGCAACGGGTTCTTGACATCCCCGACGTTCCCGTAACTCCTCAGTTTTTTATCGAAGGAGGTAATACAGTTGTCATCTGGCCATCTTTTGTTGGAGAGGAAATTGAGCCAGGGCCTAATGGGATTATTAGAGAGCTGTTTATCCGTAATTCAAACTCAGTCAATGAACTTACAGATTCTCCGAATAAGTACACAGTTCCCAACCCGGTGTATGACGTTCTTTACATTCAGCCGTTTGAAAAGTCTCCTGTTCCGAAGGAATTGATCCTCAGGGACCTTAGCGGGAAAATAGTCCTTCGCCAGGAATACGTAAAAGGAGGAACGATGAATGTTGAAATGCTGGCTTCGGGAATTTATATTCTTGAATTGAGATTACCAGACGGGGACCGCTATCAGCAAAGAATCGTTAAATCGACGCGCTAACGCCTGCCGATAATGGCTTAAATCCCGTATTTTTGCAAAAAAAAGAGCTATGATTCCTTCGCCGGAATTAAGATTATACTGCCCTTCTCCTCTTCTCTATAAAAGGTTTGAAACCCGTGAGGTTAAGATCGGAGAACTGTTGCTTGGAGGATTAAATCCCATCCGCCTTCAATCCATGACTACCACGGATACCATGGACACTGCGGCTACAGTAGCACAAAGTATCCGGATGATTGAGGTAGGGTGCGAGCTGGTGAGAATTACAGCGCCAAGCATCAAAGAAGCCGCAAACCTCGAAAACATCAAAAGAGAATTGAGGGCTGCAGGCTTCAATACACCGTTGGTAGCGGATATTCATTTTACTCCTAATGCAGCGGAACTAGCTGCAAGGATCGTGGAAAAAGTGCGTGTTAATCCAGGAAATTACGCAGATAAAAAGAAGTTCGAGCACATAGAATACACAGATTCTGCCTACGAAGCAGAGCTGATAAGAATCAGGGAACGATTCACTCCTCTTGTCAAAATCTGCAAAGAATATGGAACCGCGATGCGCATCGGGACCAATCACGGCTCGCTTTCCGACAGGATTTTAAGTCGTTATGGCGACAGTCCTTTGGGCATGGTTGAGTCGGCGATGGAGTTTCTGAAGATTGCCGAAGACAATGGGTTTTACAACATAGTTCTTTCCATGAAATCGTCCAATACCCAGGTGATGGTGCAGGCCTACCGTCTTCTTGTTATGAGAATGATAGAGGAAGGAATGAATTACCCTTTACATCTGGGCGTAACTGAAGCTGGCGAAGGGGAAGATGGAAGGATCAAATCCGCTGTAGGAATAGGAACTTTACTTGAAGATGGGTTGGGTGATACTGTGAGAGTTTCATTAACTGAGGAACCGGAATTTGAAATCCCTGTTGCGAGGAAGTTGGTTGAGCGTTATTCAGGACGAATCGCTTTTCCTCCAATTCCTGAGAGTAATTTCTGGCCAATAAATCCGATAGAGTACTCAAAAAGGAAAACCAGGGAAATTCAGAATTTTGGGGCTGATAATGTGCCCCGGGTAATTGCAGATTTCAGCAACATAAAGCTCGATAATCCGGCAAAGCTCTTCCGTGCAGGATATAACTATTCGGTTCCGCTTGATAAATGGAACCTTACCGATCAGGCTTGTGATTACATATATACAGGAACACAAGAACCGGCATTCGAGATTCCGGGAACGCTTGGCTTTATTCAGGATGCGCATGCCTGGAAACCAGGATTTAATAACAGGTTTCCGTTGTTTAATGCCGCCCGCTACCTTGATCCGGCAAACGAAAAATCGGCGGCACTCAACTTCGTAGGCCTTTCGCTTGCCGAACTAAACGATGAGTTGATTGCTTTTTTGAAGGGTGATAGAACGGTAGTTCTTGTAGTGTCAACAGAAAATCCTCATGCAATGCCTGAGTTGCGTAGATTCTTTGTCGAGAGTATTAATAAAGGGCTGGATTGCCCCGTGATCATTAAACGTAATTATCAGGTTGCTGATCTTTCAACGTTTCAACTTTATGCAGCTACCGATTGCGGAGGTTTACTTATTGACGGCCTTGGTGACGGTATTTGGCTAACGGCTCCCACGGAGCTTCCGATCAAAGAAATTGTAAGCACCTCGTTTGGGATTTTACAGGCCGCCCGTGTAAGAATCTCAAGAACCGAATATATTTCTTGTCCTTCTTGTGGCCGGACTCTTTTCGACCTGCAGGAAACCACTGCGAGGATCAGGAAAAGGACCGATCATCTAAAAGGCGTCAAAATCGGAATTATGGGCTGCATCGTAAACGGGCCAGGGGAAATGGCCGATGCAGATTTTGGCTATGTGGGAACAGGCGTAGGCAAAATCACTTTATATAAAGGAAAAGATGTTGTCAAGAGGAACGTTTCGGAGGCTTCCGCTGTCGACGAGCTCATACAACTCATAAAGGACAATAATCGTTGGGTTGAAGCGCCCGTGAGCTTAGAGCAATAAGGTTTTTTAGAGTTAAGTCGCATTCCTGCCATTGTCAGCCAGCCGCTGATGCTGTAGGAGATCCGGATATTGCGGGAAATGCACTTTTTGAGCAAAATGTATAAGACTTGTTTTGTAAATATCGAAGTTTAAATGACTGGCATTCAGCGTGTCTTAGATTCTCTTTTTCTCTTTTTCCATTTCATCTTACATAGGTAAGCATATGTGAACCACGGGTGAGACACGTCGCAACTAACCAAAGCCTTTTAATGTAGGATGGGGTAGGTATAACAATGTGCGATATGAAGAGTGTCTACGATATGAATTTTAATGGGATGAAATCGGCTTTGCTGCTTCTGGTGCTTGTGGTTTTACCCGCCATGAGTAAAGCAGTAAGCTACACCTGGACAGGCGCTTCCTCCACATCATGGAGCGTTAATGGCAACTGGTCGCCATCCACGGGATATCCGGACATTGGGGATGATGCTACTATTACAAGCGCAGGATTCAGCCCCGTATTCGAGGAGATTATCGGTATCGTTAATTTCACGATGACTTCCGGAACGCTGAATCTCAGTGGCTTTGACCTGCAGATCTCGGGGACCGGAACATTCAATGGTGGTACAATTACCAATGGAGGTGCTGTAGGTGTGATATGCCTCGGTAATTCAAGTTTCGCCGGAACGACCTTTTCCACAAAAGTTGCAGTAAGCGGAACTTCAACCGCATTTAACGGAGGGACATTCAATAATCCTGTTACCGTTACAAAAACCAGCTCGTCTGCGGTAACCTTTAACGGAGGAAACACATTTAATTCAACTTTTGCATTA
>Ga0105044_10009882_pt1 | contig 13049 bp, 13 predicted proteins | sample MAT01_FD_78092 | JGI IMG/M metagenome (GOLD analysis project Ga0105044, IMG submission 78092) | Freshwater microbial communities from Lake Fryxell liftoff mats and glacier meltwater in Antarctica - MAT-01 | ecosystem: Environmental > Aquatic > Freshwater > Ice > Liftoff microbial mat | place...
AAGCGGCACTAGTCGATGCCTTTGCATCAGATGCAATTGCGCCAAGCGCGACATCGGAGGCGATTGCAGGGCCGTTGGCGCGCTTGGCGCAACTCAAAACTCGCTTCGCCACCGGAGAGATCGAGGCTGGCCGACAACTGCTGACGCGTGTCAGATCGTGCAATTTACGGGCGTCCATCGAGCGCATAACGCGTGAGGAAATTGCACGTGATCGGCCCAATCCCAACACTCAAATGGACAATTGGCGCGTTTACCCCACAGATCCGGATTGCGCAGGCCTGGTCTCGGTTGAACTGCCGAGCGAATTCGACTTGCTGCTGCGCCTCGCGGAACAGGGCGATTTGTTGGCGCAGCTAGAGTTTGTCTTAGATCCCCCGCTCGATCGCCGCCTCGCGGTGGTCGATCTTGATCGCATCTTCCGCTATCGCGAGCGCGCGCCTGAGCTACTGGAGCGTGCCGTGGCAAAAGGCAGCGTCGTCGCGCTGACGGCGCTGCTCGATGCGCATTCGCCTGACCACAAGAAGCCGGAGGTCGGCTTGACCATGACCGCCATGGCACCCGCGCCCGCACCCGGCGCCAATACCGATATATTTTCGCGCCAAGCGCGCCTTGGCGTGTCACGCAGCTATCGAGAACTGCCGCATCGGCAGACGATCCGGCCTCAACTGGCGCTCGCTTATTTGTATGCGCAGGTCTGCAAACGCGTTTGCGTGCACGCAACCTGGATGGCGCACGCGGATTTGGCGATAGCCGATGGCCTTCGCGAGCTGCCGTCATCCGAACGTCTTCGCATCGATCTAGAAGCGCAAAAACTGATCCTGGACAACTTCTCGCCGGTCGATGTCAGCGCGCCCGCGAACTTAACCTTTGGCTCGCGCTGGAACGCGCAGTGATTGGATCGCGCCCGGATTAGCTCTCTTCGCGCGCCCTGGCCTCGAAGTCACTGATGTCGCGCCGATCGCGCTTGCTGGGTCGCCCGTCTGAGGGCGTAAAGGCCATGCGAGCCAAGCGCTGCGCCTCCGCTTCGCGTTCACGCCGAGCCGCGCTTTCCGCGCTTTCGCTGTACATGGTCACCGCCAGACTCGCTGGACCGCGCTTCTCAACTAACAATAGAACACTAACTTCCAGCCGTTCCAAGCCACGCGTCAGCTTGATTCGATCACCGACGCGCAGCAGCTTTGCCGGCTTGCAATGCGCGTCGTTGAGTTCGACTTTACCGCCGTCGATGGCCTCTTTAGCCAAAGATCGCGTCTTATAGAAGCGTGCCGCCCAAAGCCATTGGTCGGCACGCAAACTCAAGATGGGCGCTTTCTCAGCCATCGTCTCAGGCGAACAGCAGGCCATTCATGCGCCGCACGAAGCCGCTCGGATCTTCGAGCTGCCCGCCTTCACTGAGCACCGCTTGCTCATATACCAACAGCGCCCATTCCGCGAAGCGCGCATCGTCCTGCTCCGCCGCCAGCTTTCCGATGACGGCATGGCGCGGGTTCAACTCCAATGTCGCCGCGCCATTTCCAGCGGCTTGTCCCGCTTGGCGCAACAAGCGCTGGGTATGCAGTGACAACTCGTGCTGGTCGACCACGAGTACCGCCGCCGAATCACGCAAGCGCGTGCTGCCGCGCACCGACTTGATGCGATCGCCCAGCGCCGTCTTCATGCGCTCGGCCAGTCCGTCCGGCAAATCCGCATTGGCCGGGGCTGGCGTGACGCCTTCGGCATCTGGCAACAGGTTCAAGTCGACATCGCCCTTGGCCACCGAGACAAAGGGCTTGCCTTCGACTTCGTGCAGATACGACAACGCCCATTCGTCGATTCGATCGTATGCCAACAGCACTTCCACACCCTTGTCGCGGAAGGCTTCCAAATGCGGCGAGTTACGTGCCGCTAGATAACTTTCGGCGGTGATGTAGTAAACAGCCGTCTGATTCGGGCGCAGGCGTCCGATGTAGTCGGAGACGGACACCGTCTGCGCGGTGCCTTCGCTCGCCGTCGAGGCGAAACGCATCAACTTGGCGATGCGCTCACGATTGGCGTAGTCCTCAGTCAAACCTTCCTTCAACACCTGGCCGAATTCCTTCCAGAATTCCTGATAACGCTCCGGCTGGTCCTGCGCGAGCTTATCCAGCAGATCCAGCGTGCGCTTGATGATGGCCGAGCGGATGGACTGCGTGAATTTGGTGTCCTGCAGCAACTCGCGCGACACGTTCAGCGGCAGATCGTCTGAATCAATGACGCCGCGGATGAAACGCAGATACGACGGCACCAGCAGTTCCGCGGCATCCATGATGAAGACGCGCTTCACATAGAGCTTGAGGCCGTGACGCTCCTCGCGCTGCCCGGCAAACATATCGAATGGCGCCTTCGACGGGATGTAGATCAGGCTGGTGTAGCTCTGGCTACCTTCCACTTTGTTGTGCGCATAGCTCATCGGTTCACTATCGCCGTGCGCCAACAGCTTGAAGAAACCGTGGTAATCGGCTTCGGTCAGCTCAGTTTTGGGGCGCGTCCACAGCGCAGCCGCCTGATTGATGCTTTCCCATTCCGGTGCGGCCGGCGGCGCCGGCTCTTCGCCCTCTTCCGGCGGAGCGACGTAATCTGCTTGCTTGTACATACGGATCGGAAAGGCAATGTGCTCGGAATACTTCTTGATCAGCGAGCGCAGGCGCCACGCTGACAAAAACTCGGATTCGGCTTCCTTCAGATGCAACACGATCTCGGTGCCGCGATTGGCCACTTCGGTGCTTTCAATCGCGTACTCGCCCTTGCCTTCCGAGCGCCACAGAACGCCTTCCGACGTCGGCGCGCCAGCACGGCGCGTACGCACGGTGACTTCGTCGGCGATGATGAAAGCGGAATAGAAACCGACGCCAAACTGACCGATCAGTTGCGCATCCTTGCGCTCGTCGCCACTCAGGCTGTCGAGGAAGCGACGCGTGCCCGAGCGCGCGATCGTGCCGATATTCTCGACCACCTCATCGTGCGTCATGCCAACACCGTTATCGCGAATGGTCAACGTGCGCGCGGTCTCGTCGGCCTCGATCTCAATGTGCAGATCGGCGTCGCCCGACATTAAATCTGACTGCCGAATTGACTCAAAGCGCAGCTTGTCGAGGGCGTCTGAAGCATTCGACACCAGCTCGCGCAGGAAGATCTCTTTGTTGGAATACAACGAATGAATGACGAGATTCAGGACTTGCTGAACTTCGGCTTGAAAGGCGCGGGTTTCGGTGGTCATGGTTGGCGCAGTTCACGTGGGATAGATAGCTTGCGAAGTGGGGACACCACACAAATCTTTCAACCGCCACGAATGACAACATCCCACTTCAGGCAGGACGCAGGCTGCTGCGATTGCGGAAAATGCGAAGCGCATCGGGCAATCGAACGCCATATGCCACACGCTTAAGCAATCCTCGCCACGCCTTTGGCACAATAGCGACTTCCCGCACTCGGACTTCCAGCGCGCATGCGTTCGCTTGTATTGCTGTTCTTGCTTTGGATCGGTCTAACGCATGCGGCTGCCGCCGAAACCGATCAGGGATCGCAAACTTGGCGCGCGGTACTATTCGACGGCCGCAAAGCGGGATGGTCACAGACAGAACGCGTCGTGCTGTCGGATGCCTCCATTCGAACTCGCGAAGTGATGGATTTAAACCTTCAGCGCGATGGCGTCAGCATCGCGATGAGTTCGATTGAAGAAACGGTGGAGTCGGCAAATGGTGAACCCTTGTCGTTCTTCGCCGAGATCAAGACTTCCGGCAGCACTGTGCGCTATGTGGGCACGCTCATCGCGCCGCGCGAGTTTAAGGTCGAGATTGAAAGCGCCGGTTCCAAACGTGAGCAGACGCTCAAAGTGTCGGACGAGGCGCTATTTTTCGAAGGTCAACGGCTTGCCTTGGTCAACGGCGCAAAAACGCCCAGCAAACTCGTGGTGGCAGACGCTTTTGTGCCGAGCCAACTCGCCGTGGTCCCCGTGGAAACGCAAATCAAATCGCGCCGGCGTGTGGAATTGATGAGCGGGGAAGCTGAGTTGCTGGAAGTCGAGCAAGTCATTCGCTATCCCGATGGTCCGATGCAAGTCACCGCTTACATGAATGCGGATTTCGATCCGCAGCGCATTCGCATGCCGCTCTTAGGGATGCAGGTGGAGTTACTCGCATGCGAGGAAGCTTGCGCGAAAGGGCCCAATCAGCCACTCGATTTTCTAGGTGCATTGATCGTTGATTCGCCGCGTGCGCTGAGCCGTGCTGAACTCAGCAAAACCCTGATTGTCAGCTTGAAGATCGATGGAACGGCATTGGCGCCGACCAACACCGGCCATCAAACAATTACTGCCCGCGGCGACGGTCGCTTTGATCTTGAGATCACCACGCGCAGCGCCGATAGCACCGAGGAGGTCAACGCGCTTTATCGCGAGCCGTCGGCTTGGGTGCAGTCGGACAATGTATTGATCACCGACTTGGCCAAGCGCGCGACTAAGGGTGCGAAGACCGACATTGAGCGTATGCAGAAGGCTGAGGGCTTCGTGCGCGAATACATTTTTGGCAAATCGCTCTCGGTCGGCTATGCCTCGGCGCTGGAAGTTGCCACCACGCGCCAAGGTGATTGCACCGAGCACGCGCTGCTGCTGGCCGCGATCGCGCGTGCTTCAGGCATACCGGCGCGTGTGGCGACGGGCATCGCATATGTCGACCATTTCAGCGGCCGCGAGCATGTCTTTGTCCCGCACGCTTGGGTCGAGGCTTATGTCGATGGGCGCTGGCAGGGATACGACGCGGCGCTATCGCGTTTTGATGCCGGTCATATCGCGCTGGCCGTGGGCGACGGTGATCCGGTGCGCTATTTCGCGGGTGTCGCGCTGCTGGGCCATTTGCGTATCGACGCGATCAGGGCGCCGTCACGATGATTCGCGCAGCAGTGCTTGGGGTCACGGCACTGCTCGCCAGCGCGTGGACCGAGGCGGCCACATTACGCCCTGTCGGTCGCCCAAGTATCGCGGGCATTGTCACCGACCCGATCCTGGGGGAATTATCTGGCCTCGCAACCTCACATCAAGCACGGGACCGCTTTTGGGCGATCAATGACGGTGGCAACGGCAATCTTTTGATTTTGATTGATGGACGCGGCCGCGTGTTGCGCAGTCTGGAAGTCGAAGGCGCTGAAAATATCGACTGGGAAGATCTTGCGAGTTTTCGGTGGCGTGGCAAACAGTGGTTGCTAATTGCCGACACCGGCGACAACAGTGGCGAACGTGAGCATGTCACGCTGTGGTTGCTACCCGAACCGCCCATTGACGGCAGCAGCGCTATTGCAAAGGGTGCGCGCGCCATCCACTTTCGCTATTCCGACACGCCGCATGACGTCGAGGCAATCACCGTCGATCCGGTGACCGAGGAAGTGCTGCTGATCAGCAAGCGCACGTTGCCACCCGCGCTTTTCCGCATACCGCTGGCGAGCGTGGACCGAAATCAAATCGCCACGGCACAACGCGACGCACCGTTGTCGGGTATTCCGCAACCCACGGAAGCGGAGATTCTACGCGATGGCAAGCTCAGCCGATTCCGCTCACAGATCACGGCAGTCGCCCTCGATTGCACTGGCCGCAGCTTGCTGGTTCTGTCGTATGACACGCTCTACCGCTATGCGCGCGAACTGGGGCAGTCCTGGTCCGAGGCATTGAAGGATCAAGAACCGGGACGCTCATCCATCCTGTTTCTCCCGCAGGCCGAAGCCATTGCTTTCGACCATGGCTGCAACAATTTGCTAGTGGGCAGTGAAAAAGCACCCGTGCCCTTGCTGCGATATCGCTATCGACCGCTGCCAAAAGCGGTTCGGCCGGCGCCGTAATCGCGATGGCTTTGAACAGACGCGGATATCCAAAAGGTGTTGCATCGTCGCGATCTGGCGCGCACTCGGATATGACCATAGACGCGCGACACTCAACCCGCCGCTCGGCCACGCATTGGCCGCTCGGCTTTCTGCAAAGTTTGCGTGCTGGGCGGCGGCGCATTCCCTCCCTGCCGACGCGGGCGCTACCCATCCATCACTTGCGCCAATGCCTCAATGCGCTGCCTTACCTGCAACAGCGCAACTTGCATCAGCTCGTTCTCGGTCGGCCGGTGCCAGAAGGGACGCACATTGAAAGCCACCAAATTGCCTCGCCATGGCATGAGACCGTGCGCCAGCGCGCACTGCCGGCTCACGTGGAGCCGCTGCTGCTGGAACGCATTGGACGCGACCGTTACGGCCGGAAGCACTGGCTGATTCCGGACGCTGCGCGCGCGTATGCGCGCATGCGAGCCACGGCCATCGCGGCTGGATGCGCACTCGAGATCGTGTCCAGCTTTCGCGCGGTGGCAGATCAACGGCGCATCCTGGAGCGCAAACGGCGCGCGGGGCAAAGTTGGGCAGCCATCCTGGCGGTGAATGCGCCACCGGGGTATAGCGAACACCACTCAGGTCGTGCGCTGGACTTTGCCGTGGCGGATCAGCCGGTACTGACGGAAGCCTTTGAACACACGAGCGAATTCGCGTGGCTGATCGCACACGCCTCGACTTTTGGATTTAGGCTTTCCTACCCACGCGGCAACGCCTACGGCTACATCTATGAACCATGGCATTGGTATTTTGACGCTTAAGGCTAGCCTGGTGACCCGGGTAACGTGGGACACCAGACTAACTATCACGACGATGCGTGGCGAAGATGGGTTAGTTCAATACCACGGGTGTCGTGGTCTGACCGCTATTATTGAGATCGTGTGGCAAATCGACTGGTAGCCGAATGTTGTGCAGGCCCAGTTGTTCCAACAACGACTGCGCACGCAAAGCCAACGCCGGAAACACCTGCCGCGCAAAGACCGTGTGATTCGCGCTGAAGTCGCTCAAGGAAACCGGCTCCGTCGTCGCTTGACGGTAGATCGCAAGCGCTTTGATTTCCAGATCAAATAGCCGCGTCTTGGTGTTCCCGCGTATGGGTGTGCCGTTGCAACTCAGACGAATATGCAAGGCGAACTGTGCTGGCGCGGCGTTCTCGACGGCGCTTGGCGTCAGTTGGAACTCCACATGCGCATTGCATTCAGTTTCACGCACATTCATGCCTTGCGTCAGTTGCGCTTGCAAAGCGGAGATACTGATACTGTCGAGCGACAGCACGCGGAATAGTTCGTCTGGGGTCATCGGCCGAGTCTAAAGAGAAACTTTTAGAAAAAAGGCGCCACGCAGGCGCCTTTTCCTTCTACGATTTTCGTCGCGCTTAGCGCTTGGCGTTGGCGGACAGATCTTCGCGAATACGTGCTGCCTTGCCCTGCAATCCACGCAAGTAGTACAGCTTGGCCGAGCGCACTTTACCGCGGCGCTTCACCGTCACCGACTCGATCGCGTGGCTGTAGGTCTGGAACACGCGCTCCACACCTTCGCCGTGCGAAATCTTGCGAACCGTAAAAGAAGAGTTCAAACCACGGCTCTTGATCGCGATGACCACGCCCTCGTAGGCCTGCACGCGCTCACGAGTGCCTTCCTTGACCTTGACATTGACGACCACCGTGTCACCCGGGGTAAACGCCGGGACCGGCTGGTTCATCTGCTCAGCTTCCAACTGCTGAATAATATTGCTCATGGCATTCCCTCGGCAAAATCGAACAAACTTAGCCGACTATTGTACACCGATTTTAGACCGATGTTCAGCAATGTAGGCGGCAAGCAGCGTCTGATCACGCTTTGAAAGTGAAACTTTTGCCAGCAGATCCGGGCGCAGCCGCCACGTACGTCCCAGTGACTGCTGCCGGCGCCACGTGGCGATCAGCGCGTGATTACCTGATAGCAACACTGCCGGCACCGTGCCCTCAGGCGCCACATCTGGACGCGTAAAGTGCGGACAATCCAGCAAACCGTCCATGAAGCTGTCTTGTTGCGACGATGCCTCGGTATGCAAAACACCCGGCAATAGCCGGGTGACCGCATCCATCATCGCGAGCGCCGCAATCTCGCCACCGGAGAGCACAAAATCGCCGAGCGACACATGCTCATCAATGTAGCGATCAATGAAGCGCTGATCGATGCCCTCATAGCGACCACAGACCAAGGTGATCGCCGGCAATAGCGCCCAGTCACGCGCCAAATTCTGGTCGAATGCCCTGCCCTGCGGGCTCATCAGCACCACCGGCGCACGCGCTATTTGCTTGGCCTGCGCTGCCAGCAAGGCGTCTTTCAGCGGTTCGATGAGGAAGACCATGCCGGGACCGCCACCGTAAGGGCGATGATCGATGGTGCGATAGTTATCGGTGGCGTAATCGCGCGGATTCCAGCAATGCAGTGAAACCAATTCGCGTTCGAGCGCCCTACCGACCACTCCAGTCGCCATCGACTGCTGGACGAATTCAGGGAACAGCGTGAGTACGTCGAATCGCATGATGCTGCCTTGGCGACGGCGCGCTCGCCGTCATCGGTCCCGCTTAGAAATCCGGATCCCAATCGACCAGAATCTGCCGCAAACTCTGATCCACCGAGAGCACTACGCGCTCCCACACAAAGGGTATCAGGCGCTGCTTGTCGCCGTCCTGTGTGACCAGGATCGGATGGGCACCGCTATCGAACAGATGGTCAACCACCCCAAGCGATTGCCCGGCCGAGTTGACGACGAACAAACCCTCAAGATCAGTCCAGTAGTACTGATTTTCACTGAGCACCGGCAAGCGCTCGCGATCAACTGAAATATGCAAGCCTTTCATCGCCGCAGCCGCATCGCGATCATTGACGTCGGCCAGCGTGACCAGCAAGCCACGCGTGCTGGCTTGCCCGCGTATTACCGCGGTCAGGCGACCTGGGAAACCCGGTCGAGACAGCCACCATTCTTTATATTTCAACAGTGATTCGGGCGGGTCGCAGAAGGAATCGACGCGGACCATGCCGCCGACGCCATGAGCGCCGACGATCTTCCCCATCACAACGCGCCGCTCCGCGCTTGGAACGGACGCCGTGTCCATCGCAACCTCAGGCGGCGACGGGTTGCTGCTTCTGCGCGAGCTTGATCAACTGGCGCACTTTGAGTGTCGGCTGCGCGCCAACACCGATCCAATGGCTCACGCGCTCGAGTTCGACCAAGAGCGGGATTTCCTTGCCGGTCGCGATCGGGTTGTAATAGCCGACACGCTCGATGCTGCGGCCATCACGCGGGGAGCGTTCATCGGCGACTACGATGTAGTAGAACGGCCGCTTGTTGGCACCACCACGGGCAAGGCGAATCTTTACCATTACGTGAATCCTTATCGTCACAGCACTAAGCGAAGCCGGCAATTGTAGGCGATGCGCGAGCGCTCGCCAAGCGGGTCGCCTCAGTTACTGGCCGGCGCGGACTCATTTTCGATCAATTCACGCCTAATCTGGGCCAAAACTGAACGCGAAGCACGCTCGACGGGCGCCTCGGCGTCGTTGTGCGCGAGCAGCGCGCGCCGCTGCTAGAGTGCCGGCCCTTCCGAGTTGAACTCTGGTTGTCGATGAGCGCTGGCGAACTCTTTACCCTGGAACAAGTTCCGCTCAAGGAATACGCGGAATCCTCGTACCTTAACTACTCCATGTATGTGGTGCTCGATCGGGCGCTGCCCTTTGTTGGCGATGGGTTGAAACCAGTACAGCGGCGAATTCTGTACGCCATGAGCGAACTTGGCTTGAATTCGCAAGCCAAACATCGCAAATCGGCGCGCACGGTCGGCGATGTCATCGGCAAATTCCATCCGCATGGCGATTCTGCGTGCTACGAAGCGATGGTGTTGATGGCGCAGCCCTTCAGCTTTCGCTATCCACTGGTCGATGGCCAGGGGAATTTTGGCTCGCCAGAAGACCCAAAAAGCTTCGCGGCGATGCGTTATACCGAATCGAAACTGACCGGCTATGCGCGCTTGCTGCTAGACGAATTAGCCCACGGCACGGTCGAGTGGGTCAAGAATTTCGACGGCCTCCTCGACGAGCCTTCGTGGATGCCAGCACGCGTTCCGAATGTGCTGTTGAACGGCACGACTGGTATCGCGGTGGGCATGGCAACTGATATTCCGCCGCACAATCTGCGCGAAGTGGTCAGTGCCTGCATTCGCTTGCTGGATGATCCTGACGCAACGACAGCAGACTTGTGCGAACACATCCGTGGGCCGGATTTCCCGACTCCAGCCGAAATCATTACCTCGCGTACTGATTTGCTGCGCATGTATGAAACCGGTAACGGCTCGGTGCGCGCGCGTGCGATCTATGGGCGTGAAGGCAACAACATCGTGATCTCGGCCTTGCCGCATCAGGTATCGCCGGCGCGCATCGTCGAGCAGATAGCCGAAATGCGCGCCAAGAAGTTGCCCATGATCGAGGACATCCGTGACGAGGGTGATCATCAGCAACCAATTCGTATCGTATTGATTTTACGCTCGAATCGCGTAGACGCTGAAGAACTGATGGGACATTTATTTGCCACCACGGACCTGGAAAAGAGCTTCCGTGTCAATATCAACCTGATTGGGCTAGACGGACGCCCACAAGTCAAGCCCCTACGTGCGCTGCTCAACGAGTGGCTGCAATTCCGCCAGGACACGGTGCGTAATCGGCTACAGCACCGTTTGCTCAAAGTCGAGCGCCGGTTGCATTTATTGGAAGGCTTGCTGATCGCCTTTTTGAATTTGGACGAGGTGATTCGCATCGTCCGTACTGAGGACGAGCCAAAGCCGGTGCTGATCGCGCGCTTCGCGCTGAGCGAGGACCAGGCCGAGTACATTCTCGAAACCAAGTTGCGGCAACTGGCGCGCTTGGAAGAAATGAAAATCCGTGGCGAGCAAGTTGAACTCGCGAACGAGAAGGCCGATCTGGAAGCTTTGCTGGCCTCGAAGTCCAAGATCAAGGCATTGATCAAGCGCGAACTCGAAGCGGACGCGAAGCAATACGGCGACGATCGGCGTTCGCCCATCGTTGAACGCGAGCAGGCGCGTGCGATTTCCGACGCCGATCTAACGCCGTCTGAGCCGGTCACCATCATTTTGTCGGAGAAAGGCTGGACGCGCGCCGCCAAGGGCCACGAAATTGATCCCAGCACCTTGAGCTACCGCGAGGGCGATCGCTTGCTCGACAGCGTGCGCGGCCGCAGTTCGCAGCAGGCGGTGTTCTTTGACTCCAGCGGTCGCGTCTATTCGCTGAACGCAAACACGCTTCCGTCCGCGCGCGGGCAAGGCGAGCCGCTAACCGGCAAGCTCGATCCTCCCACCGGCGCGCGCTTTCTCTACGTGCGTTGCTCGACGCCTGATATCCGCTTCGTATTTGCCAGCAGCGCCGGCTACGGTTTCGTGAGCCGAATGGAGAATTTGCAATCGCGCAATCGTGCAGGTAAACAATTGCTCAACCTGCCGGATGGGTCCGAGGTGCTGGCACCCGTTTCAGTGCCTGGAAACTGGGAGACTGCGCTGTGCGCGGCGGTATCCAGTGATGGGCATTTGCTGGTGTTTGCGCTATCTGACTTGCCCGAACTAGATAAGGGCAAAGGCAACAAGATCATCAATCTGCCCGCCGCAAAACGCGAAGCCGGGGCGCGCTTGCTCGCAACTGCAGCTTTTCAGTCAACACAGGAACTTATCGTCGTCGCGGGCGGCCGCATCACGCGGCTCAAAGGCCATGATCTCGACAGTTATCGCGGCACACGTGCACAGCGTGGCGCACTATTGCCGCGCGGATTGCAGCGCGTTGACCGTCTCGACGTGGTCTGATCAGCAACGCCTAAGGAACTCACACACCCATGCATTTCCGAACCCCAGCGACCGCGATGGTCGACCGCTTTCGCGGTTTCTTACCCGTGGTCGTCGACGTGGAAACCGGGGGCTTCGATTCGCATCGCGATGCGCTGCTTGAGATCGCCGCAGTCACCTTGCAAATGGGTGCTGACGGACGCATCAGCCGCGCGCAAACGTTAAGTACGCATGTGGTGCCCTTCCCCGGATCGAATATCGACCCGCGCTCGCTGGAAATCACTGGCATCGACCCCAGCCATCCTTTGCGCGCCGCGCTCGATGAACGCGAAGCCCTGGATTTCATTTTTGATCCCATCCGCAAAGCGCAGAAATCCGTCGACTGCCAGCGCGCCATCCTGGTCGGACACAACGCCTCCTTTGACTTAGGATTTCTGAATGCAGCCATTCGTCGTACCGGCCACAAGCGCTCGCCCTTCCACCCGTTCAGCACCTTCGACACGGTCAGTTTGAGCGGGCTTGCCTTCGGTCAGACGGTGCTGGCCAAAGCGACAACGGCGGCCGGTCTTGGCTGGGATAGTAAGTCGGCGCACTCGGCGGTTTATGACGCCGAGCAAACCGCCGATCTGTTCTGCTCCATTGTGAATCGCTGGCGCGAACTCCATCTCGCACCACTGGAGCGTGATTCGTTAGACCTGACCACGCCGCTCGCTGCCTTGTAAGGGATGCCGATGCCCATCTACGAATATGAAGCCGCCGACGCCGCCCGTGCCTGCGAGGCCTGCGCCAAGGTCATTGAGGTGTTCGCCAAAATCAGCGACCCCGAATTATTGAACTGCCCGCAGTGCGGCGAGCCTTTGCGCCGCATCATTTCGGTTGCCTCGATCGCCGGCGGTCAAGCGCATCTGATGCAGGAATCGCACTTCTCCAAACGCGGCTTCACTCAGTACAAAAAGGCCGGCGGCGGCGTCTACGAAAAAACTGCCGGTGATGGGCCGCGATATATCAGCGATGATGGGAAGTGAAGCGCTGAGTTAAGAGCGAAAGTGGAGCGCAAAGACGCAAAGACGCGAAGAGAAGCCAAGAAAGGAAGGGCTGGTGCAGTTTTGGATCTATGCACGTACTTCGACCCTTCACCCGAACGCCGCTCAGTGTGAAATCCTTTCGTAAGCGATTGGTTTTTTTTAAAAACTACGGTTGAGACGCAGCGGCAAACAACTGTCCTAGCAGCCTGTCGGACTTGAAGAATCGAAGCGAAAATCTGACTGGGCGAAGCCAGATTTCGTCGATTTTGAAGGGTAATAGCTCTTCTATTGCCCGAGAAAGCGGCGGAATATGGATCGT
>Ga0105044_10009883_pt1 | contig 13047 bp, 16 predicted proteins | sample MAT01_FD_78092 | JGI IMG/M metagenome (GOLD analysis project Ga0105044, IMG submission 78092) | Freshwater microbial communities from Lake Fryxell liftoff mats and glacier meltwater in Antarctica - MAT-01 | ecosystem: Environmental > Aquatic > Freshwater > Ice > Liftoff microbial mat | place...
GGGTTTGCGTCTTTCCGACCCCTTGCCTGTGGCAGACGCGTCGGCTTATCTCCCCGCTTGTCCGGGACCGAGGTCCGGCCCGGGTAAAGGCTCCTTTTCAGGCCGTTACGCGGCACAGCACCGTTCCCAGTTCCTGCTGGATGCGGGCGATGGGACCCATCGCGGCGATCGGTTCCAGCACACCCATGTTTTCGTAATGGGCGATAAGGGGTGCCGTCTGGATGTGATAGGCGCGCAGCCTTTCGCGCACCGTTTCGGCGTTGTCGTCGGCGCGGCGCGTGAAAGACACCCCGCCGCATTTGTCGCAAACCCCCGCACGGGCGGGCTGCTTGAAGCTGTCGTGATACCCCTCACCGCAGGCTGCACAGGTATAGCGGCCCGAGATGCGGCCGATCATCGCCTCGTCATCGACTTCGAGGCTGATCGCCGCCGCGACCTTCTGGCCGCTAGCCGCAAGCAGCGCGTCCAGCGCTGCCGCCTGCCCCGCTGTGCGCGGAAAGCCATCAAGGATGATGCCCCGCGCCATATCGGGCTCTGCCATCCTGTCCTTCAGGATCGCGAGCACGATCTCGTCGCTGACCAGCTGCCCTGCCTCCATCACGGCACGGGCGCGCAGCCCCGCGTCACTGCCCGAAGCCACGGCTGCTCGCAACAGATCCCCCGTAGACAGCTGGATAAGGCCGAAGTCCTCTTCCAGCATCCGCGCCTGCGTGCCCTTTCCGGCCCCCGGGGGCCCAAGAATAATCAGGACTGGGGGTGCATCGGTCATGAAGCGTCAGACCCGGTTCATCCGGTTGGCGATCAAATCGTCCACCACCGACGGGTCAGCCAGTGTCGAGGTGTCGCCCAGAGCGCCAAAATCGTTCTCGGCGATTTTGCGCAGGATGCGGCGCATGATCTTGCCCGAACGGGTCTTGGGCAGGCCCGGCGCCCACTGGATCAGGTCGGGGCTCGCAATCGGGCCGATCTCGGTGCGCACCCATTTGACCAGATCGCGGCGCAGCTCTTCCGACGGCTGCTCACCGCCCATCAGCGTGACAAAGGCGTAGATCCCCTGACCCTTGATGTCATGCGGATAGCCCACGACCGCGGCCTCGGCCACCTTTGCATGCGCCACCAGCGCCGATTCCACTTCTGCAGTGCCCATCCGGTGGCCCGAGACGTTGATCACGTCATCGACCCGCCCGGTGATCCAGTAGTAGCCGTCCGCATCGCGGCGACAGCCGTCGCCGGTGAAGTAGTACCCCGGATACTGGCTGAAATAGGCTTCTTCGAACCGTGCATGATCGCCCCAAAGGGTGCGCATCTGCCCGGGCCAACTGTCGGCGATGCAAAGCACGCCGTCGGCTTCGGTCGCCTTCTGGACCGTGGCGGTTGCCGGGTCCAGCACGATGGGCTGCACGCCAAAGAACGGCAGCGTCGCCGAGCCTGGTTTTTGCGAGATGGCGCCGGGCAAAGGCGTGATCAGGTGGCCGCCCGTCTCGGTCTGCCAGAACGTATCGACAATCGGGCAACGGCCGTGGCCCACGTGGATGTTGTACCAGTTCCAGGCCTCGGGGTTGATCGGCTCGCCCACGGAACCGAGGAGCTTGAGGCTGGAAAGATCGTGCTTTGCAGGCCATTCCGGCCCCATCCCCATGAGGCTGCGGATCGCGGTGGGCGCAGTGTAGAACTGGTTGACCCTGTGCTTGGCGCAGACCTCCCAAAAGCGGCCCGCGTCGGGATAGGTCGGAACACCTTCGAACATCACCGTGGTGGCACCGTTGGCGAGCGGGCCATAGATGATGTAGCTGTGCCCGGTGACCCAACCCACATCTGCCGTGCACCAGAACACATCGCCGTCGTGATAGTCGAAAGTAATCTGATGCGTCATCGCCGCATAGACGAGATAGCCGCCCGAGGTATGCACCACCCCCTTCGGCCTGCCGGTAGAGCCGGAAGTATAAAGGATGAAGAGCGGGTCTTCGGCGTCCATCTCGACATAGGCGCAGTAGGGCTTGGCGGCGGCCATTTCGGCCTTCACATCGTAATCTCGCCCCTCGACCCAGGTGGTCTGATCGCCGGTGTGCTTGACCACCAGACACTTCACCCGGTCATCGCAATGCAGAAGGGCCGCATCCGTATTGGCCTTCAGCGCCGTCTTTTTGCCGCCGCGCGGTGCAAAATCCGAAGTGATGACCACCTGTGCGTTGCAGTCGTTGATGCGGTTGGCCAGCGCATCGGGCGAGAAGCCCGCAAAAACGATGGAATGGATCGCACCGATCCGCGCGCAGGCGAGCATTGCATAGGCCGCCTCGGGGATCATCGGCAGGTAAAGGACGACACGGTCCCCTTTCTTCACCCCATGCGCCTTCAGCACATTCGCAAAGCGGCAGGTGTTTTCCAGAAGCTGCGCATAAGTGATGTGCAGCGCAGGCGAAGCAGGGCTGTCGGGTTCCCAGATGATTGCGGTCTGGTTGGCGCGGGTGACCATATGCCGATCTATGCAATTGGCCGAAACGTTCAGCGTGCCATCCTCGAACCACCGGATCGACACTGAACCAGGCTTGAAGGATGTATTCTTGACCCGGGTATAGTCCTTGATCCAGTCGATCCTTTGACCTTCGCGTGACCAGAACGTCTGCGGGTCAGCCACCGACGCCGCATAAAGGGCTGTATAGTCATCAGCTTTGACATGCGCGGACCTGATGAAGTCGCTGGATGCGCTGTAGACGCCTTGCGTCTGAGCAGAGTCCGACATGTCTTTTTCTCCGGGTTTCTGGGTTTGGCCACGCGGAGAGATTGGTTTCTCACGTGGACGCCTCACGAAAAAGACCTAATCGGAATCATTCTGTAAAGGAAGCGCTAACTACGTTTTTTTGAACGATTTTCTGGTAAATTAATTTACAAGATTTCTGGTCATACTGTAAATTTCTGCAACTCGCCAGGCACAGGACTATCCAGTCGCGTTCGACGCAGGATAAACAGTGCACCGACGGAGTAGCAGAACTGCGTCGTTTGTCTGCTTGGGGCGCGGATCCGGGTGTCCAAGGATCGATCGCTGTCGTTAGCGCACCGCGGGCCCCTGACAACCAGCCGCCGCAGACCCAAAGGCCAGCGCAGGGTTTTCCTGAACCCCTGCCCGCAACGACCGCTGATGCGTCGCGGCCGGCAGCTATCTGCGCGCGGTGACGGGACGCGCGCGTGCTGCGCATAGTGTTCGAAGGCACGCGTGCCGCGGGGGGCGACAAAGTGACGGCGCCTGCCCGCGCCGAGATCAAGGCCTTTTCCCGCCAATTCAACCTCGTGTCCTGTTCCCCGGATTGCAGCTGCCGGATGGAGCGGGACGGTCTGGAGGTGGCGGACCCGCCTCCGCATGTACGCGGGCCCGACGGCGTCCGGATCTGCGACCGCATGGTCCTTGCCCTCGTCGGTCCTGCCCAACACCGACGCGGCGACAATCATTATCCGCAAGCGACACTGAACCGATCCGCGGAAAGCCCCGACAGGGTATAGGCCCGCTGACTTCAGCCGTCGATCCGCAGCTGATAGCAATTGTTGCGGGCCGAGCGGACGTGAACGTAGGCGACCCGTGTATCGTTCATAAGCGACTCTGCCCGGGCGTTGATGTCACCGCGCGCAATCACGCTGCCGCTGCCATACACGATCCGGTCATCTGCCCCATAGCCGCACAGGATGTAGTCGGGAGAGTTCAGGATTTCGGGCAGTGCCTCTCCGCCCCCCGCCACGCACGGGTCGGCGCACAGGAAGATCGGACCAAGCTCGGCATGGGTTGCGGTGCCGGAAAGGGGCGGTGCGCCAGGACCAGCATCCCCGCGCCTTGCGCGATCATCTGCAGGCAATGGCGGCAGGGGTTGCCGTCTCCGTCTGCCACATGCCGCTCGGGCAGCTGCCCGTTGGCATCGGGCGCGCCGGATTGGTATGCGCGCGCGACGGCGGTGGGAATTGGGGTGAAATGAACGGGCATGCGAACCTCATTGTGGATGGCCCGTTAGACCACGCGCACGCCCGTCTCCGCGATCCGAAGCTTGCGGCTTTCGCGCGCTCAGGCCTGCTCGACCAGACGCCCCATGATACGCCCGCCCAGGATGTGCAGATGGTAATGCGGCACCTCCTGCATCCCGTGCATGCCCGCATTGGTGATACACCGGTAGCCACCCTCCCCCGCCATGTCACAGACCCGGGCGGCCGCGCGGTGGAAATCCACCAGCTCCTCGGCGCTCGCGCGACGGGCGAAATCATCGAAGGTGACGTAAGCCCCTTTCGGGATCACCAGCACATGGAAGGGCGCCTGCGGATGGATGTCGTGAAATGCCAGCGTATGCGCCGTTTCCAGCACCGTCTTGTTGGGGATCTCGCCGCGCATGATGCGGGCGAAGATGTTGGCCGGATCATAAGAGTAGGTCATGAGATCAATCCGCGTAAAGGGTTCTGCCATCGGCGATCGGGGCCGCCTTCTCTGCCGGAATATCAAGAAATTCGGCCAGAGCCAGCGTGTTCTCATCCGTCGTTCCCGCCTCGCGCATCCGGTAAAGTGCGACCTGGCCCATGGCGCGGATCCGGTCGCTTTCAAAGCGCACGTCATAACGGATGGTCGGCAGCAGACGCGCCAGCGTCTCGGGCGGCGTCCGCTCACCCGCCAGACCAACGCGGCGGGCATGACCGATCAGGAAAGCGTCGCCCAGCTCGCAGTCGATCTCCAGCACCCGCACGGTCGCCTTGTCCTGTGCAAAGTCCTGCAAGAGGTCGTGGTCCGCGGGGTCGATGCAGAAGATCAGCTGGTCGGTCTGCCAGTAATCGAACAGCATCCGTACCAGTGCCCGGCGGTGCCGCGTGCGCTTTTCGATGGTGGACTGGATGCCGCCGAGATCTGGCAAGGGCGTGTCGCCCTCGCTGAACAGATAATCCACGGCGGGCATGTTGGTTGAGGCCCGTATCCGCTCTACCAGCCGCTTGGCCACATGCCATTTCTTGCAGGTGATGATCATCAGCTTGCGTTCCTGCCCGAGGCTCGCCTCCCTTTCCCAGAACCGCGGAGCGAACCGCCGACCGATCCGGCCCCGCCCGGCGATGAAGGCAAACAGCCCGCGTCCCTCGTTCGATATGGCAAAAGGCACGCCCTCGGCCGCGTAAAGACTGCCAAGCCGTTCCTTCAGCACCCGGGCATCCGGGCTGATCTTGCGCGCAAAGAGGTAATCCTGCGTCAAGAGCAGGTCGTAGTGGTCGTTGTAGAACGTAACCGGCACGCCGTAGTCGGTGAACATGAGGAAGGTCAGCGGTCGCGTGCGGATCTCGCCTTCGGGAACCAGATGGCGCACAAGCGTCTGAAAGAATGTCTCGTCCGGGATCCAGGTCGTGCGGAAAAATCGCATCACATCGCGGCGACGGCGGGTGAAATCCATCACCCATTCCACCGTGCGGCGGCGCAGGCACCACCATTGGCTGCCGATCTGCATCTGCAGATCCTCGGGCACCCGCCGCGCAAGGCCCAGACGCTTCTGCCACGCGACCGAGCGGTAGAACCAGATCTTGTGCGTGCGCTCGTTGAACCAGTGGCGATAGATCAGCCGCCCTTCCTTTATCCCTGTCTTGATCCAGTCCGAGGTGAAGAAATCGAAGCTTTCGATGTAGTCCACATCCGCGCTTTCGAGAAATGCATGAGCATACTTGGCCGTCTTGATCGGCATGCAGTCGCCCGAGAGCATGTAGAAATGCGTGGCACGGGGAAACGCCTCCATCGCCGCGGCTAAGGATTGCAGCGTGGCTTCCACCAGGCTCCAACCGCCCCAGCCGCATTTCTGCCGCCGCTTGGCAAAGGTCACCGCCGGGTTGCCCCCCAGCGCCGCGCGGATCTGCTGAAACTCCGCCTCGGGCGCGCGGTCGTCATAATGGACAGCCACACAGTCCCCCGCCGCCGTCAGGCGCGTGGCCTGGGCGATCACCCCTCCGGGGTCCTTGTGCGACAAAAGAATGTAGGCAATCGTCGCCATCTGCTGCGGCCTCATCTGCTTTGCCCATGCCTGCATAAAATGCTTTATGAGCCATTGAAAAGACAGAGTTGGTTTGTTTTTTCTCGATCAAACCCGCGGGCTGCGAGGCGCGGGCAGCAACCAAGGACGACGCGATGGGATTTCCCGGCACCTGGATGACGGAAAGCGAAAGCATGGTCTATCGCGTGGTGCCGAAATGCGCCTGTTCGACCATTGGCCAGATCATGTACTTCTCCGACCATGGCCGCTTCTTCGACGGCGACATCCACGACAGCACGACCGGTCTGCGCAAATGGGCGCAAGAGGAAAGCCAGCCCCTGATCGAGGCGAATGTAAAGGCGCACCGATCCCTTACCTTTACTTGCGTGCGAAACCCCTACACGCGCATCCTGTCCTCGTTCTTCGACAAGATCTGCGGCATCCAGCGCAACGGACGGCACTACCGCGGCAATCTGGTACCGCTTCTGGTGCAGAAGTACGGGGTCGAGGTGGGAGGAGGAGACGGACGCGAGCCCTTCGATCAGATCGCGAGCTTCCGGCGATTCCTGCTCTTTGCCCGCGACACCATCCGGTTCCGCAAACCGATGGAGCCGGACATCCACTGGTCGGCGATGGCGGGGCACGTCTCCACCTTCATCGTGAACGGCGGGCGCTATGACCACATCATCTTCACCGAGGATTTCGACGCAGGCATGCAGGCAGTGCTCGACCGGGTGCGCATCAAGCATCCGGTCACCCTGTCTGAAATACCCCGTTTCAACGAAAGCGAGGGTCACGGGCCAAAGCGCACGCATCCGGCGGAAGCCTATTTCGACGATTTGTCGATGCACCTGATGTGGGAAATCTACAAACGCGATTTCCAGCTGTTCCGCTATGATTTCGAGAATCCGGCCAACAAGCTGCCCAGAGGCCCGGTCGATCTGGCCGAGGTGCATGCCAAGCTTGGCGAATAGGCGACCGGACGCCCCATTCCGCGGCAACAGCGGCGGGCGGAGGGCCCCGGCGGGGCCCGAGGCCGCCGCCCCTCTCCGCCTCAGATCAGACCTTCCTTGCGGAACAGCGCCTTGAGGTCCGCCTCGGGCCGAGCGCCGAAATGGCTGATCACCTCGGCCGCGGCCACGCAGCCCATCCGCCCGCAGGTGGCAAGCGGTTGCCCCGTGGCCATTCCATAAAGGAACCCCGCCGCGAACAAGTCGCCCGCGCCGGTCGCATCCACCGGTACCACGCGGCGCACCGGCACCACCGCCTGCGCGTCACCCTGCACCACGATCACGTCATGGCCAGACCGGGTGCACACCACCAGCCCCGCATCTGCCGCCGCCATCTCCAGCGCGGCGGACAGGTCGGTCTGGTAGAGCGAGGACCACTCATGCTCGTTGCCGATCACGTAGTCGAGGCTTTTCACCAGCCGGCGAAAGTCATCGCGGTGGCGGTCCACGCAGAAGGGGTCGGACAGCGCGATCCCCGCCTTGCCCCCGGCGGCGTGGCACAACGCCACCGCCCGCTCGAAGGCCTGCTTGCCCTTGGGCTTGTCGTAAAGATATCCCTCGAGGAACAGGATCGCGGCCCGCCCCGCCACGCTGTCGGCCACGTCGTCCGGCCCGAGTTCCGAGGAAATCCCGAGGTAGGTGTTCATCGACCGCTCGCCGTCGGGACTGACGAAGATCATCGAGCGAGAGGTGGGCAGTTCGCCCCCCGGTACGGGCGGGTTGACGAAATCGGTGCCGTCGGCGGCCATGCTGGTGGCATAAAACCGCCCGAGGGCATCATCATGCACCCGCCCGATGAAGGCGGTGGTCAGGCCAAGGTTCCCCAAGCCCGCCAGCGTGTTGGCCACCGACCCGCCCGACGCTTGCATCCGGTCTTTCATGGCGCCGTAAAGCACCTCGCCCCGCTCGCGTTCCACCAGTTGCATGATGCCTTTCTCGATCCCCATCAGCTCGATGAAGCTGTCATCGGCCGTCGAGAAGACGTCCACGATGGCATTGCCAATGCCGACAACCTGGTAGGATTTCATGCGGTCTTGTCCTCGTAAAGGCACCAGGCCCTGATCGGGCAGATGCTGCATCTGGGTTTGCGCGCGGTGCAGATATAGCGTCCATGCAGAATAAGCCAGTGGTGCGCGTGGCCCTGGAACTCGGCGGGGACATGGTCTTCAATGGCACGCTCCACCGCAACCTCGTCGCGGCCGGGGGCAATGCCCGTGCGGTTGCCGACGCGGAAGATGTGGGTGTCCACGGCCTGCGCGGGCTGCTTGAACCACATGTTCAGGACGACATTCGCAGTCTTGCGCCCCACGCCCGGCAGCGACTGGAGCGCGGCCCGGCTGGAGGGCACCTCGCCGCCGAACTGCTCCAGCAGTATCTTCGAGAGCTTGATGACGTTGCGGGCCTTGTTGCGAAAGAGGCCTATGGTCTTGATATGCTGGATCACACCGTCTTCGCCCAGGGTAAGCATGGCTTGCGGTGTCGGGGCCGCGGCGAAAAGCCCGCGGGTGGCTTTGTTAACGCCGACATCGGTCGCTTGCGCCGACAATGCCACAGCGACAAGGAGGGTGAAGGCGTCAAGATGTTCCAGCTCGCCCCGAGGCTCAGGCTCCACCTCGCGGAACCGGATGAAGATCGCCTTCATTGCGTGATAGTCAAGCTGCGGTACCATGGACTGGATATGGGGCGAGCGCAGGCCGCAAGACAAGCTGGAAAGGCGCAGGATTCGGGTCGTGGCCACGGGCGGGATCAATTATGTATCGCGAATGCGCGGCATTGTGTTGGGGCGATGAGCGCGACCCCCCGGGGCGCTGCCCCGGACCCCGGGATATTCTTGAATAGATGAAGGGAGAAGATATGGGTTTGCAGGGCAGGCGGATGCATGCGGATGCAAGGAGGGACGAGCCATGACCGATCAGTCACCTGCCTATCATTACGCGGTTATCGCGCGGGCATTGAAGATCATCGACGTGGGCGGACCCAAGATGACGCTGGAAGATCTGGCGGGGCGGATGGGGATGAGTGCCTCGCATTTCCAGCGGGTGTTCACGCAATGGGTGGGGGTAAGTCCGAAGCGGTATCAGCAATTTCTGACGCTGGACCATGCGCGGCGTCTGCTGGCCGAACGGCACAGCACGCTGGCGGCGGCGCACGAGGCGGGGCTGTCGGGAGGCGGTCGGCTGCATGATCTGTTCTTGCGCTGGGAGGCGATGAGCCCGGGGGATTACGCCAAGGGGGGCGCGGGGCTTACCATCTTCTGGGGCTGGTTCGACAGCCCGTTCGGGCCCGCGCTCGTAATGGGCACGGAGCGGGGCATCTGCGGGATGGGCTTTGCGGCCGAGACCGGTGAGGCGGAGGCGATGGCCGATCTGGTCAGCCGGTGGCCAAGGGCGCTATTTGTGGAGGACAGGGTGGCCCTGCAGCCTTGGGTGGCGGCGGCCTTTGGCGCGGGGACCGGGGAAAAGGCGCCACTGTACCTGATGGGTGCGCCGTTCCAGATCAAGGTCTGGGAGGCCCTGCTGCGCATCCCCACCGGCCATGTGACCACCTATTCTGACATTGCCGCAGCGATCAAGCACCCAGCAGCGGTGCGGGCCGTGGGCTCAGCCGTGGGGCGCAACCCGATCAGTCTGCTGATCCCCTGTCATCGGGCGCTGCGTCGGGACGGGGGGCTCGGCGGTTATCACTGGGGTCTGCCTGCCAAACGTGCCATGCTGGCTTGGGAGGCCGCCCGCACGGATCAGTGATGGGCAAGGACTTGCCGATCCATCATGGGGGCTGTCAGCGGCACCGTGCTGTTGCTATAGGCTGATCAGAGCCCGCGTGACCGGGACGCCAATGTTCATGAGGCCACAAAGATGATGAAGACCCCCCTCGCCCTGACGCTGTGCAGCCTTTTTGTCTTGAGCGCCTGCACCGAACCCAACCCCAATGCCTATCCCAATCAGCCGAATGCGCGCGCACAGAATGGGGCGATCATCGGGGCACTCGCCGGCGGCTTTCTGGGCGCGAACGCGGGCGGGGGCGACCGGCTTGTGAAGACCGTTCTTGGCGCGGGCATCGGGGCCGCCGTCGGCGGGGCGATCGGCAACGAGCTGGACAAGCAGGCGGCGGACCTGCGCGGCTCGATCGGAAACTCCAGCATATCTGTCACCAATACCGGGCAGTATCTGATCGTGAACATGCCGCAGGATCTGCTGTTTGCGACCGACAGCGCGGCCTTGCGCCCGGATCTGACCTCGGACATCCGCGCGGTTGCGGCGAGTATCTTGCGCTATCCCAACAGTACGGTCGAGGTGATCGGGCACACTGACAACACTGGCTCGGCCGCCTACAATCAGGATCTCTCGCAACGCCGGGCGGTTTCGGTCGCAAACATCCTGCGCGAAAGCGGCGTTCCGAACGCGCGGATCGACGCTTTCGGCCGGGGCGAGGATCAACCCATCGCGTCGAACCAGACGACCTCGGGCATGGCGCAAAATCGCCGGGTCGAGATCATCATCCGACCGACTGCCTGAGGGCCTGGCGCAGCAACAGATCAGGGGGCGGTCTTCGGGCCGCCCTTTTTCATTGTGGTTTTTCCGAACTGGTCATAAAATCTGGCCGATTGGAGGTGCCATGCCGTTTCAGCGCATCGAAACCGAGAAACTGTCGCAATCCGTAGTCCGGCAGATCGAACTGCTGATCCTGCAGGGTATTCTGCGCCCCGGAGAGCGGCTGCCGAGCGAGCGCGAGCTTTCGGACCGGATGGGCGTGTCGCGACCGTCGCTGCGCGATGCGGTGGCGGATTTGCAGGAGCGCGGGCTGATCGTCTCGCGTCCCGGATCGGGCATCTACGTGGCAGAGGTGCTGGGGTCTGCGTTTTCCGAGGCGCTGATCAGTCTGTTCGCCACCCATGACGAGGCCGTGTTCGACTACATCTCGTTCCGCCGCGACATGGAGGGTCTGGCTGCAGAACGGGCTGCCCGGCTGTCGTCCGAGACGGATCTGAAGGTGATCGGCACCATCCTTGCCAAAATGGAAGTGGCGCACCAGAAGCGGGACGCGACGGACGAGGCGCGACTGGATGCCGAATTCCACATGGCCATCATCTTGGCGAGCCATAACGTCGTCATGCTGCACATGATGCGGTCAATGTATGAGCTGCTGCGCAAGGGCGTGTTCTATAACCGCCAGATGATGTTCAAGAACCGTACGACCCGGGACCAGCTTCTAGACCAGCACAGGGCGATCAATGCTGGCCTGCAGGCGCGCGATCCGCTGGCAGCGCGGGAGGCCGTCGAACGGCATATGGACTATGTGCAGGCTTCGCTTCGCGATCAGATGAAGGCCGCGCGCAACGAGGCCGTCGCACGGCAGCGGTTCGACCACGAACTGTCTCGCTGATGCGAAAAGACCCGGCCGTTGCGGGGCCGGGCCAGTTCAAACCGGATTGGACGGTCAGTGGAAGCGGGCATCCACCTGGGCAATCGCCGCATCGATCGAGGCTGCCGCCGACTGGGGCGAGCTTTGCTTGGCCAGCACCTCGGCTGCAGCGGCCACGGCCACGGCAATCGCGGTTTCGCGGACCTGACGCAGAGCCGTCGCTTCGGCGGAGGCCAGCTGGTCTTGTGCCGAAGCCATCCGCCGCGCTATGGAGGCCTTGAGATCCGCCTTCGCCTGTTCTGCAGCGGCCATCGCCTCTTCCTTGGCAGAGGCAACGATGCGGTTGGCCTGTTCCTGCACGTCTTTCTGCTTGCGCTCATAAGTGGCAAGGATGGTTTTGGCCTCTTCGCGCAGGGAGCGGGCCTCGTCAAGGTCAGCCTTGATCTGGATCGCGCGGGCATCGAGCATGCCCAGCAGCTTGCCCGGCACCTTCAGGTAGACGATCAGTGCCACGAAGGCGATGAAAGCCAGCAGCACTACGAAATTGGTGTTGCCGAGCGAGAAGAACGGACCCGTAGCCGCCTGCGCGGGCAGGGCTGCCAGCGTGATGACGAGGGCGAGGAGAACGCGTCTTGTCATCGCCATCATCCTTTCAGCCGGGCCGAAACGGCCTCGGTCACGGCGCCCGCATCGGCGGTTCCGCCAAGAGCCGCAATCAGCGCGCCTGCGGTGTCGCGCGCAACCTCGACAATCGCATCGGCTGCACCGAATTTAATTTCGGAAATCTTGCCTTCGGACTCCGCAGCCTTGGCCGCGATCTCCATATCGGCGGTCTTGATGGCCGAAGCGAGGTCCTTCTGGATGTCGGCCCTGGCTGCCGCCACGATCTTCGCCGCGTCAGTGCGGGCTGCGGCCAGAGCATCGTTATAGGCCTTTTCCGCCGCGACCGCCTTCTGCTTCAGCTCTTCGGCTGCTGCGAGGTCGTTGCCGATGGTGCCCTTGCGTTCGGACAGAACCGCCCCGATCCGGGGCAGGGCAATGCGCGACAGCACAAGGTAGATCACGACAAGCGTGACCAAGAGCCAGAATATCTGGTTCGGGTAGGTTGAAAAGTCCAGCTGCGGCATGCCCACCTTTTCGGTGTGCTCTGCTGCACCTGCGGCCGCGTCATGTGCCGTTGTCGCCATGTCGTCGTCCTCCTGAAGAACCGAGAGAAACCCGGCCGGGCGGCGGCATCACCGCACCCCGGCGTGTCTGCGGGCCCGCTGGATCAGACGGCGAACATCAGCAAAAGCGCGATCAGGAACGAGAAGATCCCGAGTGCTTCGGCAAAGGCGATGCCGACGAAGAGGTTTGCCATCTGGCCCGGTGCGGCCGAGGGGTTGCGCAGGGCACCGGCGAGGAAGCTCCCCACGATGTTGCCCACACCGATCCCGGCACCGCCCAGCCCGAAGGCCGCCAGACCGGCACCGATGAACTGACCCATTTTTGCGATATCGCCTTCCATAGCAGTGCTCCTTATATTTGGAATGGCTGAAGTTTCAAGACCTTAGTGGTAGGCATCGCCCACTGCATCGCGCAGATACACACAGGTCAGGATGGTAAACACATACGCCTGCACCACTGCCACCAGCAGTTCCAGACCATAGATTGCGGCAATTGCGGCGATCGGCACGACCGAACCCACCCCCATGACGCCCGCGAAC
>Ga0105044_10009887_pt1 | contig 13045 bp, 8 predicted proteins | sample MAT01_FD_78092 | JGI IMG/M metagenome (GOLD analysis project Ga0105044, IMG submission 78092) | Freshwater microbial communities from Lake Fryxell liftoff mats and glacier meltwater in Antarctica - MAT-01 | ecosystem: Environmental > Aquatic > Freshwater > Ice > Liftoff microbial mat | place...
CGATGCGCCGGAGCGGGTCGTCGGTGAACTCGTCGATCGGCACCGAGACGACCGGCTCGTCCAAGTCGAGGCCAGGCCCATGGGATCGAGCGGTGACGAGCAGCCCCGCCGCCTTCTCCTCGGCCACGCTCAGGATCCGGCGGGCCTTGGCGACGAGGAGCTCCGCCTCCTGCTCGCGCTGACGGGCGTAGTGGTCGGCTTCGGCGCGAATGCCGGCGGCATCGACCTCGGCGGCGGCGAGCAGCTCACGGGCGGCGCTCATCGCGCTCGCCACGCCGGTGGGTGCCCCACCCGGCTGCTCCTCCACGCTCTCACCCATCTCCGCCTCCACGGTCCGCACCGAATGCTAACGGCTGGCCCGCTCCGCCACGGGATCGGTAGAGTGACTCGACCTGCAGCGGGCCAACGTCGTCCCACCGCAGAGCTCTGGACCTGATCGCTGATCCACCGCTCACGGGGGAATCGAATCCTGATGTTGCCCACCAAGCAAGGCTTGTACGACCCGCGCTTCGAGCACGACGCGTGCGGGGTGTCCTTCGTCGCCGACCTGCACGGTCGCCGCAGCCACGAGATGGTGCGCCTGGGGCTGGCGTCGCTGTGCAACCTCGACCATCGAGGGGCCACGAACGCCGAGCCGAACGTGGGTGACGGCGCCGGCATCCTCATCCAGATCCCCGATCGCTTTCTGCGGGAGGTGGTGGACTTCGAGCTGCCCCCTCTCGGCGCCTACGCCACCGGCATGGTGTTCCTGCCCCGTGACCCAGAGGCCGACACCGCCGCCATGGCGGGCATCGAGAAGATCGCCGCCACCGAGGGCCTGCGGGTGCTCGGATGGCGACAGGTGCCGATCGACAACACGATGATCGGGCAGCAGGCCGCCGACGCGGAGCCGTCGTTCCGCCAGGTGTTCCTCACCGTGTCCGAGGGCCATGCGCCGCTCACCGACATCGCCCTCGACCGCAAGTGCTTCGTGGTGCGCAAGCGCGTGGAGCACGAGCTGGAGACGGGCGGCGAGCCGGTGTACTTCCCCAGCCTGTCGGCGCGCACGATCGTCTACAAGGGGATGCTGATCTCCTACCAGGTCGGCGCGTTCTTCACCGACCTGGTCGACGAGCGCGTCGAGTCGGCCCTCGCTCTCGTGCACAGCCGCTTCTCCACCAACACCTTCCCGTCGTGGCCGCTGGCTCACCCCTATCGGTTCGTCGCCCACAACGGCGAGATCAACACGGTGATGGGCAACGAGAACTGGATGCGGGCGCGCGAGGCGCTGCTCGAGTCCGACCTCATCGAGGGCCTCGACCGAGCCTTCCCGATCTGCACTCCCGGAAGCTCCGATACCGCCCGCTTCGACGAAGTGCTGGAGCTGCTGCACCTGGGCGGCTACTCGCTCCCGCACGCGGTGCTCATGATGATTCCAGAAGCGTGGGAGCACCACGAGTCGATGCCCGATTGGAAGCGCGACTTCTACCGCTTCCACGCCTCGGTGATGGAGCCCTGGGACGGTCCGGCCTCGATCGCCTTCACCGATGGCACCGTCATCGGTGCCGTGCTCGACCGCAACGGTCTGCGGCCCTCGCGCTACTGGGTGACCGCCGACGGCCTCGTGGTGATGGCGTCGGAGGTCGGCGTGCTGCCGATCGACCCCGCCACCGTCGTGCAAAAGGGCCGCCTCCAACCGGGCCGCATGTTCCTGATCGACACGAACCTCGGTCGCATCATCGGCGACGACGAGATCAAGGAAGCCCTCGCCGCCCAACAGCCCTACAGCGAGTGGCTCCATGGAGGGCTCGTGCACCTCGACGATCTTCCTGGCCGCGACTTCCTCACGCCGCAACACGCGTCGGTGGTCACCCATCAGCGGGAGTTCGGTTACACGTCCGAGGAGCTCAAGATCCTCATCGCGCCGATGGCTCGCACCGGCGCGGAGCCCATCGGATCGATGGGCACGGACACCCCGGTGGCCGTGCTGTCGGATCGTCCGCGCCTGCTGTTCGACTACTTCCAGCAGATGTTCGCGCAGGTCACCAACCCACCGCTGGACGCGATCCGCGAGGAGCTCGTCACCTCGATGGGTGGCACGATCGGCCCCGAGTCGAACCTGCTCCGACCAGGCCCCGCCTCGTGCCGACAGGTGGTGCTCCCCCACCCGATCGTCTCCAACGAACAGCTGGCGAAGCTCCTCTACATCAACGACGACAACAACATGCCCGGCTTCAAGCCCTTCGCCATCGACGGCCTCTATCGGGTGGCCGAAGGCGGCGACGGCCTACGACGAGCCCTCGACGAGGTGCGCAGCAAGGTGAGCGCGGCGATCGCTGAGGGCGCCAAGCTCATCGTGCTCTCCGACCGCTACTCCTCCGACGAGCTCGCCCCGATCCCGTCGCTGCTCCTCACCGCTGCGGTGCACCACCACCTGATTCGGGAGCGCACCCGCACACAGGTGGGCCTCGTCATCGAATGCGGCGACGCCCGCGAGGTGCACCACATGGCGCTCCTCATCGGATACGGCGCCGCCGCCATCAACCCCTACCTCGCCTTCGAGACGATCGAGGACCTGATCGACCAGGGTGTGATCGCGGACATCACCAAGCGCCAGGCCGTGACGAACTTCGCCAAGGCCAGCACCAAAGGCGTGCTCAAGATCATGTCCAAGATGGGCATCTCCACCGTGGCCTCCTACACGGGCGCCCAGGTGTTCGAGGCCATCGGGCTGTCGGCCGAGCTCGTGGACGAGTACTTCACCGGCACGACCAGTCGCATCAGCGGCGTGGGTCTCGACGTGCTCGCCGAGGAGGTGGCCCGACGCCATCGCTTCGCCCACCTTGCTCGCCCCGAGGAAGCGGCCCACCGCGACCTGTGGATCGGCGGCGAGTACCAGTGGCGCAGCGAGGGCGAGTACCACCTGTTCAACCCGGAGACGGTGTTCAAGCTCCAACACGCCACCCGAACCAAGCGCTACGAGGTGTTCAAGGAGTACACGAGCCGAGTGGATGACCAGGCCCGCCGGCTCGCCACACTGCGCGGGTTGTTCGACCTGAGCGGCCACGATCGTCCCGCCGTTCCCATCGAGGAGGTGGAGCCGGCCAGTGCCATCATCAAGCGCTTCTCCACGGGCGCCATGAGCTACGGCTCGATCTCGATGGAGGCCCACCAGACGCTCGCCATCGCCATGAACCGCATCGGCGGCAAGTCGAACACTGGCGAGGGCGGCGAGGACCCTGAGCGCTTGCACGACCCGGCTCGGCGGAGCGCGATCAAGCAGGTGGCATCGGGCCGCTTCGGGGTGACGTCGGAGTACCTCACCAACGCCGACGACATCCAGATCAAGATGGCCCAGGGCGCCAAACCGGGCGAGGGTGGCCAGCTCCCGGGGGGCAAGGTGTACCCCTGGATCGCGCGGACCCGGCACTCAACGCCCGGCGTCGGCCTCATCTCCCCGCCCCCGCACCACGACATCTATTCGATCGAGGATCTCAAGCAGCTCATCCACGACCTGAAGAACGCCAACCCGGCCGCGCGGGTGCACGTGAAGCTCGTGGCCGAGGTGGGGGTCGGCACGGTGGCGGCGGGCGTTTCGAAGGCCAAGGCCGATGTTGTGCTCATCTCGGGCCACGACGGCGGCACCGGCGCCAGCCCGCTCAACTCGCTGAAGCACGCCGGAGCGCCGTGGGAGCTCGGCCTGGCGGAGACCCAGCAGACCCTCCTGCTCAACGGCCTCCGCGACCGCATCGTCGTGCAGGTCGATGGGCAGATGAAGACGGGACGTGATGTCATCGTCGCGGCCCTGCTCGGGGCGGAGGAGTTCGGCTTCGCCACGGCGCCTCTCGTGGTGTCGGGCTGCATCATGATGCGCGTCTGCCACCTCGACACCTGTCCTGTCGGAGTGGCCACGCAGAACCCCGAGCTGCGGGCCCGGTTCACGGGAAAGCCCGAGTTCGTGGAAACGTTCTTCGAGTTCATCGCGGAGGAGGTGCGCGAGCACCTGGCCGCCCTCGGATTCCGCTCCCTCTCCGAAGCCATCGGACACGTGGAGTGCATCAGCACGCGCGCTGCCGTGGAGCACTGGAAGGCCAGCGGACTCGACCTGACGCCGATCCTCCACCAGCCCGACTCCCCGTTCAAGCAGGACCTGCACTGCACCGGCACTCAGGATCACGGGCTGGAGCACGCCCTCGACAACGAGCTGATCGCCGAGGCGATGCCGGCGCTGGAACACGGACAACCCGTAGAGATCAACGTCGCCATCCGAAACGTGAACCGAACCGTCGGCACGATGCTGGGCCACGAGGTGACCAAGCGCTACCAGGGCGAGGGCCTCCCGGACGACACGATCCGCATCAACCTCACCGGCTCCGCCGGGCAGAGTCTCGGCGCCTTCCTCCCGAGGGGGATCACGCTCTGGCTCGAAGGCGACGCCAACGACGACGTCGGAAAGGGCCTCTCGGGCGGGCGCATCATCATTCGCCCTCCCGCCGAGTCGCACGCCTCCTTCGTGCCGGAGGACAACGTCATCGCAGGCAACGTGACGCTCTACGGCGCCACCGGTGGTGAGCTGTTCGCTCGCGGCATCGTGGGCGAGCGCTTCTGCGTGCGCAACTCCGGCGCCACCGCCGTCGTCGAGGGCGTGGGCGACCACGCGTGCGAGTACATGACCGGCGGGCGGGCCGTCGTGCTCGGGCCGACCGGACGCAACTTCGGCGCGGGAATGTCGGGCGGCGTCGCCTTCGTGCACGACCCTGACGACACGTTCTTCCGCCGCCTCAACGCCGAGATGGTGGAGCTCGAGCCACTCGACCCCGACGACAGCGAGTGGCTGCGGGAAACGCTGCGGGCCCACGAGCACGCCACGGGATCGGCCCGCGCTCGCCAGCTCCTCGAGCGCTGGCACAGCGAGGTGCGACGCTTCAAGAAGGTCATGCCGCGCGACTACAAGCGAGTGCTCGAGGCGGCCCGCATCGCCGACGAGTCAGGCCTCGACGTGGACGAAGCGATCATGGCGGCGGCGCATGGGTAGGTCGTCCTCGTCACAGACTTCGAGGAGTCGTCTTCATGGGTGATGTCAAGGGGTTCCTCAAGCATGGGCGGGAGGTGCCGACGCGTCGGCCCGTCCCGATTCGGTTGTTGGACTGGAAGGAGGTGTACGAGCCCTTTCCGGAGGACCACCTGCAGACGCAGGCCTCGCGCTGCATGGACTGCGGCATCCCGTTCTGCAACAACGGCTGCCCCCTCGGGAACCTGATCCCGGACTGGAACGATCTCGTGCACCGCGACCGATGGCGAGACGCGCTCGATCGCCTCCACGCCACCAACAACTTCCCCGAGTTCACCGGCCGCCTCTGCCCGGCGCCGTGTGAGGGCGCGTGCGTGCTGGGCATCAACCAGGACCCGGTCACCATCAAGCAGGTCGAGGTGTCCATCATCGACCGGGGGTGGGACGAGGGGTGGGTCGTGCCCGTGCCCCCTTCGGTCATCACCGGCAAGAAGGTCGCCGTCATTGGTTCCGGCCCGGCCGGCCTCGCCGCCGCGCAGCAGCTCACGCGCGCTGGCCACGCGGTTGTCGTGTTCGAGCGGGCCGATCGCATCGGCGGCCTGCTGCGCTACGGCATCCCCGAGTTCAAGATGGAAAAGCGCCACCTCGACCGCCGACTCGCGCAGATGGAGACCGAGGGCACCGAGTTCCGCGCCGGGGTGAACGTCGGTGTCGACGTCAGCGTGGACGACCTCCACGCGCAGTTCGACGCACTGGTTCTCGCCGGCGGAGCGACGGCATGGCGCGATCTCCCCGTGCCCGGTCGCGAGTTGGGTGGCGTCCACCAGGCGATGGAGTTCCTGCCGTGGTCGAACAAGGCACAGGAGGGCGACCTCCCCGTCGCCGACGTGCCCCTCACGGCCAAGGGCAAAGACGTCATCATCATCGGGGGCGGCGACACCGGCGCAGATTGTCTCGGCACCTCGCACCGCCACGGCGCTCGTTCCATCACCCAGCTCGAGATCCTGGCCCGGCCGGTCGACGGTCGGCCCGATGCCAACCCCTGGCCCACCTACCCGATGAACTACAAGGTCACCTCGGCCCACGAGGAGGGCGGCGACCGCGTCTACGCCGTCAACACCGAGTGCTTCCTCGGCGACGACGATGGTCACGTGCGGGCGCTCCGCCTCCATGAGGTGGAGCTGATCGGCGGGCGCTTCGAGAAGGTGGAGGGCACCGACCGAGAGATCCCCACGCAGCTCGTGCTGCTGGCCATGGGCTTCCTCGGGCCGCAGAAGGACGCGCTGCTCGAGGAGCTCGGTGTGGAGCTGGACCCGCGGACCAACGTGGCACGCGATGACAACTTTGCCAGCAGCGTGAGCGGCGTGTTCGTAGCCGGCGACATGGGCCGCGGACAGAGCCTCATCGTGTGGGCCATCGCCGAGGGTCGCAGCGCCGCCGCCGCGGTCGACCGCTATCTCATGGGCGACACCGCGCTGCCGACCATCATCGCCCCCACCGACCGACCGCTCGTCTGACCTGCGGCTGGTCGGTCGGAAGAGCGCCAGAGGTCCATGGCCATCCTCCTCAGGTCGATGGCGTCGGGCTGATGCGGGTCGACATCGGTGAAGGGACGCGGCTGTTCTTCGACGTGGCCGGGTCGTCGCTCTCCCCACCCCCGACGAGACCGAGACGATCCTGCGCCGCTTCCTGGCGAGCTGACCTCAGCCGGGGGCGGGTTCGGGGCGGCGGGACCAGATGTCGTTGCAGGCCTCGCAGACCGTGGCCGGGATCACGCCGGCGCGCATGAGGAGGCGGAACATCTGGCAGCCGACGCAGACGCCGACGAACGCTTCGAGCGAGGCGGGTACGAGGAGGACGGCCAGCACGATCTGGGCGAGATCGAAGCGGTCGAAGCCGAACGTGAGGATGGCGGCGGTCACCGTGAACACCGCGCCGATCGCTTGGGCGAAGCGCTTCGGCGGGCCGGGGACCATGCGAGCCTTGATCGGCAGGGACGGCGTGATCACCCGGGTGACGAGCTGGCCGAGCGGGCTGAGCTTGGGGCCCGTCAGCACGCGGGCGACGAAGCCGTAGGCGAGCAAGGCGGTGAGCCACCGCACGTCGAGCCAGAGGGTTGCGGCCGCCATCAGCACGACGCCGCCGGCGACGAGGCGCGCCGAGACCTCGTTGACCTCACGCGGGAAGGAGAAGAACGGGTCGGCCATCGGTGGCAGCGTACCGGCAATCCCGACCGGGTCACTCAGGTATCGGCTCAGCGCCGGGCCGACCGGCCGAGGGTTCGCCCAGCTCCGAGTACATCACTAGGTTTCCGGCCCATGCAGGACTTCCTCGATGCCATCGAAGGGGGCGCGTCAGGTGAGGACATCGCGGCGCTCCCCATCCCCGAGAGCTACCGCGCCGCCCACGTGCTGCGGGCCGAGCAGACGATGTGGGAGGGCGTCGAGTCGGCCGACAAGGACCCACAGAAGTCGCTCCACATCGGCGAGGTGGCCACGCCAGAGCTGGCCCCGGACGAGGTGTACCTCGGCGTGATGGCGAGCTCGATCAACTTCAACACGGTGTGGACGTCGATCTTCGAGCCGGTGTCCACCTTCGGGTTCCTCGACCGGCTCGGCAAGGAGTCGGTCTGGGGCAAGCGCCACGCGCTCGACTACCACGTCGTGGGCTCCGATGCCTCCGGCGTGGTGTTGCGCGTGGGCTCGGCAGTTCGCCAGTGGAAGGCGGGCGACCGCGTCACGGTGCACTGCAACTACCTCGACGACCAGGACCCCTCGGCCCACGACGACTCGATGCTCGCCGCCAACCAGCGGATCTGGGGCTTCGAGTCGAACTTCGGCGGCTTGGCCGACCTCGCCGTCGTGAAGGCCAACCAGCTCATGCCGAAGCCCGAGCACCTCACCTGGGAGGAGAGCGCCGTCAACGGGCTGTGCGCCTCCACCAGCTACCGGATGCTCGTCGGCCGCCACGCCGGCCAGATGAAGCAGGGCGACTCGGTCTTCCTGTGGGGCGCCACCGGCGGCATCGGCGCCTACGGCGTGCAGCTCGTGCTCAACGGCGGCGGCACGCCCGTCGGGGTGGTGTCGAGCCCCGAGCGGGTGAAGCTGCTCGAGGCCATGGGGTGTGAGAACGTGATCGACCGCGCCGCCGAGGGCTACCAGTTCTGGAGCGACGAGCACACCCAGGACGAGGGTGAGTGGCGCCGGCTCGGCAAGAAGGTTCGCGGGCTGATCGGCGAGGACCCGTCGATCGTGTTCGAGCACCCCGGGCGCTCCACGTTCGGCGCCTCGGTGTTCATCGCCAAGCGCGGTGGCACCGTCGTCACCTGCGCGGCCACCTCCGGCTTCATGCTCGAGTACGACAACCGCCACCTCTGGATGAAGCTGAAGCGCATCGTGTCGTCGCACTTCGCGAACTATCAGGAAGCGTGGGACATGAACCGCCTCATCAGCGCCGGCAAGATCCAACCGATCATGTCGGCGGCCTACGACCTCACCGAGGTCGGCGAGGCCGCTCGCGCCGTGCAACGCAACGAAGCCGAGGGCAAGCTCGCCGTGCGCTGCCTCGCCCCCACCCCTGGTCTCGGCATCAAGGATCCCGAGAAGCGGGAGCAGATCGGCGAGGACAAGATCACCCTGTTCCAGCGCCACGCCCGAGGAGAGCTCTGATGACGACGTCCGGCCTGCTCACCGAGATCGACCACATCGCCATCGCCGTGCGCGACCTGGAGGCGGCGATCGCCTACTACCAGGAGGCGTTCGGGGCCGAGGTCCACCATCGCGAGATCGTCGAGAGCGACGGCGTGGAGGAGGCCCTCATCAAGGTGGCCGACTCCTACATCCAGCTCACCGCCGCCACCCGGCCCGACTCCCCCATCGCCAAGTCGATCGAGAAGCGGGGCGAGGGCCTGCACCACGTCGGCTACCGCGTGGATGACTGCGCGGCTGCGCTCGCCGCCATGGTCGCCGCCGGCGCCACCGCCATCGACCAAGCCCCGCGCCCGGGCAGCCGCGGCACCACCGTCGCCTTCGTGCACCCCAAGGGCAGCTTCGGCACCCTCATCGAGCTGGTGCAGGAGTAACCCTCAGGCGAGCGCCGAGATCCAGTCGGAGACGACGGCGTCAAGCTGCGCGGCGTCTCGTCCCTCCACCAGCACCACCAGCGCGCCGTGGCGGAACGCGCGGGCGGCGAGGGCCCCTTCCACGCCGGGGGCGGCGTCGGCCGCCAGCACCACGCGGTCCAGCACCTCGGTGATCTTGGCCACGGTCCCCCCGGCGCGAGCGGTTACGAGCGCGGCGATCGCGGGCTCGAGGCGTTCGGCGGAGGGATAGGTGCCGGGGTCGACGGTGAAGGACCAGGCGACGGTGCGACGCTCGCCGGCCACCACGCCGTAGCGCCCTTGCATGCCGGTGGCACCAGGGAAGGAGGGCGGGGCGGGTGGCGGTTCCTCCTCGGGCGGGGGGATGGGCAGGAACGAGACGGTGGGCACCGCGACGAAGGCGGCGTCGGCGGAGCGCACGTACATCGGGGTGGCAGGGTCGGCGGCGCCGAGCACACCGGCGGCGCGAGCGGAGACCTGCCGCTCCACCACCAGCGTGGCGTCCTCGCTCACCGGCGCGAGGACCACCACGAGCAGGTTCCCCAAGCGGAACCCGTGCGCCGTGCTGGCCTCGCCCACCGACCGGAACGTCATCTGCGCGCCCATCTCCGCCTCCTCCACCGGCCCATCCCCGTAGGCGCCGATGACGCCACGGACGAACCCGTCCAGCACGCCCACGTCGAAGATCTCGGGCCCGTCCAGCTCCAGCACGACCACCCGTGCGACAAGTCGCTTGGAGGCGACGCTCAGCACGTGCCGAGCCACCGCCGAGACCACCTCCGGGTCCTCGGTGAACGCGTCAGCGGCGGCCTGCTCGCTGGGCAGGGCCTGCCCGAAGGACAGCCCCTCGGCCACGAGCACCGCACGCAGGTCGACCTTCGCCAGCTCCACGCCACCCTCGATCGTGGGGAGCGGCACGGAGTTGGGGGCCGCGCGGTCATCGAGCGAATCGGACGACGGGCCGGCCTTCCCGCCCGAGCAGGCAGCCGCAAGCACCAGGACAGCCGCCACGCCAGCCCCCATGACAACGTCGCGCCGGCGGGCGCGAGGTGGCCGCGTGGAGGGGCAGTCGTCGATCAGCACGGCGACGATCAACCTACCGACCGGCGAGGCGTCGCCCGCGTCGCTTCCGGGCGAATACGCTCCTCCCTGATGCACGAGCCCCTGGAAGACCTGCTTGCCCACCTCAAGGAGGCCATCACGGCCGCCGAGGCGGGCGCCGACAACCACGACGAGCTGGCGGCGCTGGCCGGCCGGGTCGAGCGCCGACTCGGCGACGATGACGACAACGGCGTCGTGGACGAGCTCCGGGATCAGGTGCAGCAGTTCGAGGTGTCGCACCCCTCGCTCGCGTCCGCCATCGGCCGCGCCGCCGACGCCCTCAGCGCCATGGGCCTCTGACCGCAGCGCCGTGGCGCGCCCGCAGCAGCAGGGGTCGTTGCGACCGAGGCCCGGGACGCGGGTCGCCGTGAACTGCTCCACCTCGCGCAGGTCCTGGCTGAAGGCGGAGGACGGTTCGAGCTGCCGCCAGAGGCGGGCCGCTCCGGCCGCGTCGCCACAGTCAGAGGCGTACCAGGCCAGGCGGTCGATGACCGGGCCAAAGCCGCCGTCGGCCTGGTGCGCGAGGTGGAGATGCTGCTCGGCCCCCACGGGTTCGAGTGAACCCTCGGCGTGGAGCGCGACCAGCAACCGAGCGACCGCTCGATCCCGGGGGCGAGACGCCACGTCGAGCAGCGCCTCGCTGAGAGCCACGGCGCTCTGCTCCACAGTGGGGTCGTCCTGCCCGAACAGCTCGTCCGCCAGCGCCGCCACGCAGCTCGGACGCGCTCCACGAGCGAGTGGTCGAGGCCGGGCTCGGTGGCGAGCTCAGTGATCTGCACCACCGAGTTCGGCGTGACCTCGACTGCGGGGACCGACCCGGCGCTGTACTGCTCGAGCCATCTCTCCGGCCCCGTCCAGCACAGACCGCCGGGCTGCCAGCCCGCACGGATCGGCTCACCGGTCGGCAGGACGAGCTCGTCAACCCGCTGTACGCCGGCGAGATCGAACGAGGCGTCGATGGAGCCGGACTCCCGCTCGTCGGCCGTCAGCCGGTGCGTTTGCACGATGCCGGCCCTGAGGTCGCCCACGTGCACGGTCCGATCGCCGGCCACCCACGCGAGGGTCCCGAGCTCATCCACCACCCGGCCCATCACGTGGTCGACCAGGTAGCCGACCGCCGTGTCGCCGGCGTCGCTGCCGATTCGGTCGAGCGTGGCGAGGGCCAGCTCGTCAGCCAGGATCCCCGGCTCGGAGCGGACCACGTCGGGGTCGAACCGCTCGCCGCGCTCAAGAGCGGCCTGCATCACCGGCGCGAACGCCATCGTGATCTGGTGGAACACCCCCTCCCGGTCGCACCCCGACGCAGCAGTCGTTGGGCCGTTGACCACACCTCGGCGGGTCGCCCGCGAAGATCTGGTTGGCCACGATCTCTCGGCCCAGGACCTGCACCGCGCTGAGATCGGCCTCGAAGGTGCGCCCCAGCAGCTCGGAGCGCGCGTCCACGTCGTCGAGGTCCTCGTCGTGCTCGTTGACATCGTGCCCGTACAAGAAGGTCAGGCGGTCGGCTTCCACCCCGAACGTAGCAGCGGTTGCATTCTGATGCTTTCAGCAGCAGAATGCTGTGTGGCCTCGATCACCATCCGATCGGTTCCGGACGCATCCCGGGACGAGCTCGCCGCTCGCGCGGCCCGATCCGGCCGATCGCTGCAGGAGTACCTCCGGGCCGAGCTCATCGAGCTGGCCCGCCGGCCCGAGCCCGCGGCCCTGCTCGAGCGCATCCAGGAACGGAAGCGCCACACTGCGTCCGAGCTGTCCACGGCAGAGATCCTGGGGCATCTCGACGCGGATCGCCGATGAGCCTCGTGATCGACGCGTCGGTCGTCGTTGCGGCGCTGGTGGACGGCGGCGCCGATGGGGCATGGGCTGAGCCCCACCTGGTCGCGGGGGGACTCGTCGCCCCGCACCTGATGCCCGCCGAGGTCGCCAACGTCCTCCGACGGGCCGTGCTGGCCGGCGCCCTCTCCAGCGATGCCGCATCACTCGCTCACCGCGATCTCCTCGACCTGCGCGTCGAGCTGTTCCCGTACGAGCCCTACGCCGAGCGCGTGTGGGAGCTCCGAGCCAACGTCACGGCCTACGACGCCTGGTACGTCGCCATCGCGGAGCAGCTCGGGGCACCCCTCGTCACCCTCGACCGTCGCCTCGCCGGATCGTCCGGTCCCCGCTGCCAGTTCGCGGTGCGCCCCACCTGACCTGAGGCCTCCCCGTCAGCTGACGGCGCGCCAGGTGGCCGCCGGCGCGAGGCTCGCCTCGACGAGCTCGCGCGTGCAGGTTCGGGCCTTCGGAGGACTGTCACACCCCCTGCGTAGGGTTCGAAGGGTGACGGTGATCGACCATCCGCAGGAGCGAGCCTGGCTCGCCGGGAGGCCGAGACCGTCGCGCTCATGGGCACGATCAACCTCGCCGTCGCCAAGCTGGTGGCCGCGAGCGGGATGCTGATCGACACCGACGGGTGGAACGGCATCGGCATCAAGTCCGTGGAGCACTGGGTGACGTGGAAGGCCTGCGTGTCGCGCGATCGGGCCGAGAACCTCGTGCGGATCGCCCGCCGGATCGACGATCTGCCGGCCTGCTGGGCGCTTTTCGCGGCGGGGCGGCTCACGGAAGACGCCATGACCCGGATCGCCCGGCGGGTGCCCGCCGAGCGCGATGCCGAGGTGGCCGGCTGGGCGTCGGGGATGCTCGTGTCGCAGCTCCGCCGGGCGCTGGCGTCGTGCCCCGAGCTCCCCGACCCTGCTCCCGACAAGCCGCCGAAGCAGACGCTCAAGGAGCGGTTCTTCCACACCCATCACACGCCCGACGGCTGGCTGCGGGGCGAGTTCTGCCTCCCGCCCTCCGAGGCGCCCATCGTGAAG
>Ga0105044_10009890_pt1 | contig 13044 bp, 13 predicted proteins | sample MAT01_FD_78092 | JGI IMG/M metagenome (GOLD analysis project Ga0105044, IMG submission 78092) | Freshwater microbial communities from Lake Fryxell liftoff mats and glacier meltwater in Antarctica - MAT-01 | ecosystem: Environmental > Aquatic > Freshwater > Ice > Liftoff microbial mat | place...
GCCGGGCACAAAGTAGGTGCGCGTGAACGCATCGGCGGCGGCCTGGCCACCCACCACCCGGGTCATCTCCTCGATGTAGCGTAGCGTGCCGTAGGAGCTGATGCCCGGGTCGGACCAGCCGTGATACACCACCAGCTTGCCGCCGGCCTGCTTGAAGGGCCGCAGGTCGGGATCGAGCGGGCTCAGGATGCCGGTCATGGTTTTCAGGCGCGGCAGGTCGGCGGGAAACCGGAACGTGCGCCACGAGAAGCCGGGCGCGTCGTCTTCGAGTGCCAGGAAGCGAAAATTCGAATCGGCGAGCGAGTAGCCGTTGGGCGAACGCGCGCCGAAGGCCAACGTGCCGTCGGCCTGCGCCACCGGCGGCTCGTTGCCAGTGATCCAGCCGCGCCAGCCCGAAGGGCCGCCCTCGTGTCCCCTGGGGAACGGCGGCGCATACTCGCGGCCGGAGGCGTCCTTCAGGCCCGCGTAGATGGTCTGCACCGTGGTCACCTGCGCGCGGGTCAGGCAGTCGACGCCATCGGCGCCTAGGCAGGCGAGGCGCGCGGGGTCGAAGGTGCACGACCGCGGATCGGAGATCAGGCCATCGACCAGGCCGTCGTTGCCGTCACACGCGGCCAGCGTGCTGCGCGACAGCAGCTCCACCTTGTCGACCGGCAGGTAGTTGGCGGGCGAGGCCAGCAACTGCTGGAAGAACACGGCGCGCCCGACTTGCATCGGCGTGCCGGTGGCAGGGTCGCCGGCGATGACGCCGTCGAAGTCACCGGGGTAGCGCTGCACTTCCATCATCGCCTGGCGGCCGCCGTTCGAGCAGCCGTTGAAGTAGGCGTGGGCCGGCAGGCGTCCATAGAACGTGCCGGTCAGGGCCACGGCGGCCACGGCCGTGACGTGCGTGCCGCGATGCCCGTAGTCGATCTCTTTCGCGCCGTTCTGCCCCCACGCCGGGTCGCTCGACACGTGGCCGGTATCGGTGGACGCCGACGCGTAGCCCCGGGCCAGGCCCACATCGAGCGATCCGATGGCGCCACCGAGTCCGCCCACGCCCTGGAAGTAAAACTTGCCGTTCCACGCGGCCGGCAGCGCCAGCCGGAAGTTGACGGTATTGCCAGGCACGGTCACATGGCCGTCGACGAGGCAGTGACGTGGCTGGGCGCCTGCGGCCTCGACGACGATCGCCTTCGTGACGGTCGTGCCGGCGGGCGCTTTGGCCTGGACAGCGGCGACGGAACACGACGCGGCGGCCAGCGGGCTGTCCTGCGGGGGAAGGACCCGGGCGTCGAGCGCGACGAGCCACAGGGCGCACACGATTCCCACCGATCGGGTCGTTCTCATCGTCTCACCTCGTAGCCGATTGGGCGGTCGAGTGGCGGCCGGCCACGTCGCGCGGCCTTCTCCGCCAGCGTGCGAATACGCCAGAGGATTGTATCGTCCGCGAGGGCCCGAACATCCTGTTGACCGAATGCGTGCGCTGCGACGACTGTGAGCGCCTGTGCAGTAGAATCGCACGCGATGTCTACTCTCGCCCCCTCGAAGCCGCGTATCTCGCCGACCATGCAGATCATGATTGGCCTCGTCGTCGGTCTGCTCCTCGGCTGGTTCATCAGCACGTTCGATGACGCGACGGCGGCGTATTACGCCAACATCATCCGGCCGTTCAGCCAGATATTCATCCGGATGATCCGGATGCTGATCGCGCCGCTGCTGTTCGGCACGCTGGTCGCCGGCATCGCGGGAGCGGGCCACTTCAAAGACGTCGGCCGCATGGGCCTGCGAGCCATCATCTACTTCGAGGTCGTGACCACGCTGGCGCTCTTCATCGGGCTCGCGACCGTCAACATCCTGAAGCCCGGCGTTGGCGTGGTGCTGCCGGAAACGTCGGGCGCGCCCGCGGTGGCGACCGTCGCACAAACGTGGGACCAGATCCTGCTGCATCTGGTGCCGACCTCGATCATCGAAGCGATGTCGACCGGCGACATCCTGCAGATCGTCGTATTCAGCATCGTGTTCGCGATCGGCCTCGGCATGACCGGCGAGAAGGGGCGGCCGATGATCGCATGGTGCGAGTCGCTGACCGAAGCGATGTTCAAGGTCACCAACATCGTCATGCTCTACGCCCCGATCGGCGTCGGCGCCGCCATCGCTTACACCATCGGGGTCAGCGGCCTGCAGGTGCTGCAGAACCTCGCCTACATGATCGTCACGCTGTATATCGCGCTGGCGGCTTTTTTCCTGCTCGTGCTGATTCCGGTGATGCTGATGTTCCGCATCCCGATCGTGGCGTTCTTCAGGGCCATCAAGGAGCCGGCGCTGATCGCCTTCTCCACCACCTCGAGCGAAGCGGCCTTGCCGCGGGCGATGGAGTGTGTCGAAGCGTTCGGCGTGCCGCGCCGCATCGTCTCGTTCATCCTGCCGCTCGGCTACAGCTTCAATCTCGACGGCACCACGCTCTACCTGTCACTGGCCGCGATCTTCATTGCGCAAGCCGGTGGCATCGAGCTCAGCTGGGGCCAGCAGTTGACCATGATGCTGACGCTGATGCTGACCAGCAAGGGCGTGGCCGGCGTGCCGCGGGCGGCGCTCGTGATCCTGGCGGCGACGGTGGCGAGCTTCAATCTGCCGCTCGAAGGGGTCGCGCTGGTGCTCGGTGTCGACGCGCTGATGGACATGGGTCGCACCATGACCAACGTCGTAGGGAACTGCCTCGCGTCGGTCGTGGTGGCGAAGTGGGAAGGGGAGTTCGTGCCTACCGCCACAGATTCAGGAAGAACGTAATCAGCAGCGCGTTGGCGAAGTCGATGAAGAAGGCGCCGACCAGCGGCACCACGAGGTAGGCCTTCGGCGCGGGGCCGTAGCGCTCGACCAGCGCGCCCATGTTGGCCATCGCGTTGGCCGAAGTGCCCAGCATGAACCCGCAGAAGCCGCCGGACATCACGGCGGCGTCGTAGTCGCGGCCCATCACCCGCGGCACGACCCACACGCAGATCGCGCCGATCAGCGCCACCTGCGCGGTCAGGATCACCAGCAGTGGAATGACGAGTCCGGCCAGTTCCCACAGCCGCAACGTCATCAGCGCCATCACCAGGAACAGCGACAGCGCGATGTTGCCAATATCGTCGATGGTCTGCTGCGACAGGCGGAACAGCCCGGTGAAATCGTCGAGGTTACGGAAGACGGCGGCGACGAGCATGGCGCCAATGTAGGCGGGCAGCGTCAACCCGGCGCGGGTCAGCCAGCCGCTGACGACCACGCCCAGGCCGACCGTCACGAGCAGGATCACCAGGTGCTTCATCAGCACGTAGGACTCGGCATCCTCGCCGGCCGGCGAGCTGATGTCGGGCGACGGCATCTGCGCCTCCGCCAGGTTCTCGAGAGTGCCGCCGGTCGGGCGCCCGGGCCTTCCGCCAAGCAGGTTGCGCTCGACGAGATACGTGCCAATCGGACCACCCATCACCCCGCCGGCCACGATGCCGACCATGGCTGCGGCCACGGCCAGCGTCGCTGCGCCTGGTACACCGGCCTGTTCGAACAGCGGCGCAAAGGCGAGCCCGGTGGCCGGACCGCCGGTGAGCGTCACCGATCCGGCCAGCACGCCCATGAGCGGGTGTTGTCCCAGGCCCCACGCCACCGCGGCGCCGACGATGTTCTGCAGTGCGGCGACGACCAGCGCGAGGATGAAGAACAGGAAGACCAGCGGTCCGCCGCGCCGCAGCAGCGTCAGGCTGGCCGCAAAGCCAATCGACGCGAAGAAGGTGTTCTGCAGCGGCACCTGCAGCGCCGTGTCGAACGCGAGCGGCCGGGTGTTCCAGAAATACAGCACGGCGAGGATGCCGGCGACCGGCAGGCCGCCGCACACCGGCGCTGGAATGTTCACCCGTGCCAGTGCGGGAATCAACCGTTTCAGTCCGTAGCCGAGAAAGAGGAGGCCTCCGGCAAAGGCTACGGTCTGCACGAGATCGAGCGCGAGAGGAACTGTCACGCCGCGAAGTATAGCGGTTACGGCGCGAGGCGACCCGCCGGCCTCAGCGTGCCGGCGCGCACCGTTCCGGCGCGACGGGCCGCGGCAACACGAGCGGCGCCGGCGTGACCGGCCCGGTCGCCGAGAGCTGGTCGAAGGCCACCTGTTGCAGGGCTTTGACCTCGGTGCGGGGCAAGCCGAGTTCGAAGGCCGAGCACTCGTTCTCGCCGAGTGAGCGGGGATCACGGCCCGTGAGCCGGCCGAAGACGACCAGCGCTTCCAGGTAGTAGCCGTGGGTGCTGGCGTGATAGTGGTCGTAGGTCCACAGATTGACCTTGCCGGGCGCGATGCCGTCGTAGGGATTGGGATCGGCCACGCCGGTCTGCATGGCGCGCGTCCAGGCTTCGCCCACCGGCAGCACCGACTTGACGGAGGGGGCGCTGGCGGCGGCCTTGTCATTGGCAACCCGCACATCGCGGGCCATCGTTTCGATTGGCTTGCCCGCCCACGCGCCGGCGGGCGGGTAGGTCTGATCGGCACGCGACCACGTCGCCATCAGGTGAATTTCGACTTTCGGATTGCGCGAGCGCAGGAAGTCGGCCATCTGCCGGCTCGTGGCCACCAGCTTGGCCGGGTCGCCGGGTTTGTCGAAGTCGAGTGTGCTCTGACCGTGCATCACCACGACATCCCAGGGACGCCGGCCGATCACGCCGAGCTTGTTCTCGAGATGGAAGTCGAGCCCACTGCCGCCGCGCGTTTCGAGCGACACGTCGTAGGCCAGGCCGGCCTGTTCGGTGAACGACTTGAACAGCGCCGGCACCCCGCCGATGCCTTCGCTGTTGAGATCGGTGACCGTATCGGCGCGATAGAACCGCACCGCCGATCCGGAACCGAAGGTGAAGCTGTTGCCGACAAACAGCACGCTCGTGACGGTCTGCGCCTGCGCCATGGCCGCGCCCAGCAGTACGCTCATTACCACCGCTGCAACGATTCTCATGGCGTGTCCTTCGCTGTGCATGCGCGTCACTCTACTTCAGCGGCCGCCTCCGGCGCTCACCGCGACCGGACGAGTCTGCTCACGAGTTCCCAGTTGAAGCGCACGAAACGCTGGAACTCGCTTTCGAGGAGCCGTTCCTGGTCGCCGTGCATGCCGAACCCCTGTGACTGGTCTTCCAGGTCCACGCCGGCACCGATGCCGATGCACTGCATCCCCACGGCGCGCAGCGGCCACATGTCGGTGGCGTAGGTGCTCATCGAGGGCAGCGTCGACACCTTGTAGACGGCCTGCACCGCGGCCTCAGCCGTGGTGAAGAGCTCGGCATCGAGCCGCGTGGGCGGAATCGCGGGCCGCGGGCCGCTGCCACCGGCGAACTGCACGTCCACGGCGGGGTCGTTGATGGCCTTCTTGATCTGCGCGAGCAGCGCCGCAGGGTCTTCACTCGGCACCATGCGCACGTCGAGCCGCGCCTTCGCCTCGGACGGAATCACGTTCGAGCGGTAGCCGCCCGTGAAGATGTTGGGCGACACCGACGTGCGCGCCATCGACGCGTGGCGTGGCTCGTGCTGCCACAGCCAGTCGGCGGCCGCCGCGGCTTCCGTCGGGTCGGATGACACGACCTCGCGATACGCCTTGGCCTGCTCCGGCGACGCCGCCACGGTAGCGAGCCGACGAAAGTAGCGCCCGGTCGTTTCGTCGAGCTTCACGTCGGGCTGCCAGGTGATGAACTTCCCCACCGCGTTGCCCAGGTGCGCGATGGCGTTCGAGGTGAGCGGCACCGAGCCATGTCCGGAGATGCCCTTGGCCGTGATCTCGACGCCGCGCGAGATCTTCTCGATCACCTGCACGGTGGCGTAGCGCACCTCGCCCTTCTCGCGAATCGTGTCGCCGCCTTCGGCGATGCAGTACTCGGCGTCGATCTCGCTGTAGTGCTCGGCCATCATGTGGCCGATGCCCAGGTTCGACTGCCCCTCTTCGCCGGATTCGGCCAACAGGATCACGTCGCGATCGAGCGGCACGTTGAGACGTTTGAGCAGCAGCATCGTCATCACGGCTGACGCGAGGTTGTCCTTGTCGTCGATGGCCCCGCGCCCGTAGACGAAGCCGCCGTCGCGCGTGGCGCTGAAGGGCGGGAATTTCCATTTGGACGCGTCGACGCTGACCGTGTCGAGATGGCCCAGGATGAGCAGCGGCCGCTTCTTCCCGTTGCCCTCGAGTCGCGCCACCACGTTGGGGCGCTGTGGATCGAGCGAGAAGATCTGCGCGGTGATGCCAGCCTGGTCGAACAGCGCCTTCAGCCACTCGGCCTCGGGCTTCTCCGCCGCCGTGGAGTCGAAGCGGATGAGCGACTGGTAGATCCCCAGCGCCTCGGGTTCCACGGCCGGCCAATCAGGTTGCGCTGGACGGCCCTGCGCGCCGAGCGACACCGCGACCGCCACGAGCACGGCGGGAGTCAGCAACCACCTGGACGATGTCATGCGGCGAAGTCTATCGCAACGTCCACGGTTAGTGCGCTCCACTGGCGATACCTGCCCGCTCGCTCGGCTGCCAAGAACGTCCCGCGCAAATCGACCATCTGGAGTCGCCGACCCAATTTCACTGCAACCGCCACGCAGGGCGAAGCCGATGCGCGCTGTCTAATATGGAACGTTCGTACGATGTCGTAGCGAAGTCACGGGCTTGGCGTAAGGTCATCGGCAACAGCGACAAAACCCCGATGACGCGAGAGAAGTCCGCCCACTCGGCTCTTGATGGAATCGTCAGCCGACAGCTTGCCAAACACGCGCTCTGCGTCGTCCCAGGTGATGTCGAAGTTCAGGAAGTTGCCACCACTCGAGACCTCGTCGCGTGACATACCACCGAATCTGAGAAGCGCGTATCGCAGGTAGAGCCGCCAACCCTGAGAGAAGCGGACCGCAACCATTCCACCAACTCGATCAAGGGCATCGGCTTCGAAAGCAGCTGAATCCGTCGAAAACTGATAGTAGTCCCGCAAGAAGCGTCGAAGGCGATTGCCGTCGCCCGGCAGCTTCACAATGGCCTGCTCGTCCACGTTGACTAGGACATCAAACAATTTCCGAGGCCTCTGGTCCGTGAGCAGCGTCTCAAGCGTCGTGCGAGGGCTTGTTGTCGTCAATACCGCGGCGGGGAACCTCAGGACTCTGTCGACAGCCACCCGCAGCTGCTTCGACGCCTCCTCGGCAGCGGCATCTGGAGTCGTCGGCGGCGGCTCACGCGAGATGATGATGACATCCCGACCGGCTTGAATCGAACCCGGAGAGGCTGTCGATCTTTGGTCGGGTACGGCCGTGTCCACATGCGAGGGCCCCTGCGATGGCCGGGAGTGCGCGCCGTCAGGCGGAGGTTCGGGTTGTGGTGCACGCGTCGACGCGACTTTGGGAGTTTCCGACGTCAAGCCCTCAATCTGTGCCGAGCTTCCGTCATTGGCGTCGGTGCCGGCAACCACCTGCGTCTTCTCCCGTTCGATCGTTCGGCCAAAGAACAGTGCAATCGCGGCCACCGCCACAACGAGCGCGCCCTTCTGCACAACGTCGAGGCGCCAAGGATTTGTCAAGATCGTGTCTCCCGCGACGGCCACCAGCAAGGCCAACACGAAGCGTTCAATCCAGATGTTCACGGGATACAGGATACCCGCTTGCAACTACCTTGGACCGCGAGTCTCCATGGGGCGGCGGCTCAGCCATTTGACGCGCTTGGAGAATCAATCGGCCTCGAAGGTGCGACCGCAGCCGCTCTCCTACTCGTCGGCCGGCACGGGCACGAGCCCCACGCGCTTCGCCATGAAGATGTCGGGCTTCCCGAAGCCGTTGGCATCGGGCAGCACGCCGACCACCGCGTAACCGAGCTTCTGGTAGAACCCAAACGGATGCCCGCCGAGATTGCGAAGCCCGCTCACGGCGGCCAGCGGATCGGGATACAGGTCTGCCCCACCGAGCGTCGTACGGCCGTTCTCGTCGTCGGTGCCGAGGCACACGGTCATGCCGCCGCGCTCGCGCACCTGTACCTCGAGGTCCTCGATCAGCGCCCGGCCCACGCCCCGGCCCTGGCACTCGCGGTGCACCACGATCGGGTGGATCTCCCACACCCACCCGTCGTAGGTCGAGACCGCGCCAATCCACCCCAGCACGCGCCCGTCGTCGTCGACGGCCACGCGGCTGATCTTGTCGTCCTCGAGCGACTCGTGCACCGTCTCGAGGGCGTCTTCACGGGTCTGCCACACCTCGGTGCCGGTGCCGGAGAATCCGCTCACCAGCACGTCGGCCACCGCCATCAGTCGTGCCGGGTCCCCCGGCGTCAGGTCAACGATCCGCACGCAGGGCCATCGCTGCCATCTACGCGGCCATCCGCGCACGCAGTTCGCTGTCGATCGCGGCCAGGAACTGTTCCGTCGTGAGATACGGATGATCCGCGCGAATCAGGATCGCCAGATCCTTCGTCATGCCCCAGACTCGACCACGTCGACGGACACCTTCTCGAGCGTCTCGGCGAACGCCACCACATCGGGTGTGCCGTCGAACAGGCCGCGGTAGTAGAGCCCGCGCGTCCACGCGTAGATCGACGCGATCGGGTTGGTGGAGGTGGGCTTGCCCTACTGGTGCATGCGGTAGTGGCGCGTCACCGTGCCGTGCGCGGCCTCGGCTTCCACCGTCTTGCCGTCGGGCGACATCAGCACCGAGGTCATCAGGCCGAGCGAGCCGTAGCCCTGGGCCACGGTATCCGACTGCACGTCGCCGGCGGGGGCAGACGCAACTGACCCTCCCCCGGGTACGCGCGGTGATACAAGACGTGCTCACCGCCCATTTCTTCATCACGCAACCGCACTACCTCAAGTGGATGCTGCAGCTCAAAGACGTCACACTGCAAATCTGACAAAGGAGTACCAGCGAAACCGGGAATTATAGCGCGGCCGCACAGGAAAATGGCGGCGTCCGCCGTGGCGGAGCCGCCGTCGTGTGTTCGGGCCCTGGGGCCGTCTTCGTGACCAGGCCTACTTGACGCTGTCGTTCACGGCCGCCTTGCCGCTCACCAGCTTGCAGACCGCCGAATTGGCCAGCACCTGCGTCACCTCGAGCACGCCGGTCTGTTCAATCACCTTGTCGAGCAGCCGGCCGTCGGCGTCCTTGATCTCGTCGACCACGTGGTGCACGTTGAACTTCTGCCCCACCTTCACGCCCACACCCGCGCCGCGGTTGATGTAGTAGGAGCCCGCGCGCGTGCTCACGATCTGGCCTTCGGGCGCTGCTGGGGTCATCGACTGCAGCGAGGCCGTCTGCTCGGTGAGCTTCACCACCACCTGCTCCACCGCCGGCCGAAGGGCTTCCTGCGCCGCGCCCTGGTCGAAGTCCTGTTCAGCGCGGACGCCCTTGAAATAGCCGCCGCCCATGCGCTTGTTGCCCTGGCCCACGGCCACGATCATCACTTCGCCGGTGTCGGTGTTGACGAGGCGCGCATCCACCTTGCTTTCGGCGTTCGAGTAACTGCCGCCGATGCCGCGCATGCCAATCGACGTGCGCCTGATCGAGAACGCCGTGATCGACCCGGTGAGGAGCAACTGCACGCCCAGGAGCTTGCCCACCTTGGCGGCCGTGGCGGAGGTGACGGCGCCGCTGGCGCTCAGGTTCTGCTCCTGCAGAATGGCGTCAAGCTGCGCGCGCTCGATCACGGTGAACTTGCCCGTCTGCACGAGCTGCGTGGCCAGTTCGTCGGCCGCTGCCCGGCCCAGGTTGTCGCCCCACCAGGCCCACGCGCTGTTGTTCTCGAAGTTCGAGACCGCGATGCGGATCTTCGCCTGGGCAAGAACACTGGACGGCGCGCCCACGAGGGCCGCGGCAAGCATGAGGAGCACGGCTGTCAGTCGACCAAAGCGGACCATCGATCTCTCCTTCGCGCGGGGGACGCCGCGCTCGAACGTACACGATCTTGCCGCCAGATGCGTTCCGGGCAGGCTACGCTCCCTAGCCCTATCGGCTCGAGCGGCCCGGGATAACAGCCCCTCACGCACGCACGCCTGGCGCTTCGTGCCCGGTGCGCTCCACGTATTCCACATACGACCCGGGATAGATGTGCGGCTGCGCCTCGGTGCCGCTCTCGCCGCCCAGTTCGAGCACGCGGTTGCTCAGTCGCCGCAAGAACGCGCGGTCGTGCGACACGAACAGCATCGTGCCTTCGAAGTTGGCCAACGCGTCGAGCAGCATGTCCTTGGTGGCCAGATCCAGGTGGTTGGTGGGCTCGTCGAGCACCAGGAAGTTGGGCGGATTCAGCATCATGCGCGCAATGACCAGCCGCGTCTTCTCGCCGCCCGAGAGCGCGCGGATCTTCTTGTCCACGTCGTCGCCCGAGAAGCCGAAGGCGCCGGCCAGGCTGCGCAGCGTGCCGATGGACTCGTCGGCGAAGTCGTTCATCAGCTGCTCCTCGATGGTCAGGGCGGGGTTGAGCACCTCGAGCGACTGCTGCGCGAAGTAGCCCATCTGCAGGCTGGCCCCCAAGCGGATGTCGCCAGCGTCGGGCGTAGTCTGCCCGGCAATCATCTTGAGCAGCGTGCTCTTGCCGGCGCCGTTCTTGCCCATCACGCACCAGCGCTCGCCGCGGCGAATCGTGAGGTTCACACCGTGATGCACCACGCGCGTGCCGTAGGCCTTGGTCACGCCTTCGAGCATCGCCACCTGGTCGCCCGACCGCGCCGGCTGGCGGAAGTCGAACGTCACGAGCTTCCGGCGCTTCGGCAACTCGATCTTCTCGATCTTCTCGAGCGCCTTCACGCGACTCTGTACCTGCGCGGCCTTGGCGGCATGCGCGGCGAAGCGGTCGATGAAACGCTGCTCCTTGGCCAGCATGGCCTGCTGACGCGCGTAGGCGGCCTCGCGGTTGGTCTCGCGGATGGCGCGTTCGCGCTCGTAGAAGTCGTAGTTGCCCGAATAGCTGGTGATCTCGCCACCGTCGATCTCGGCAATCTTGGTGACGATGCGGTTCATGAACTCGCGGTCGTGCGAAGTCATGAGCAGCGCGCCCGGCAGCGTCTTCAGGAACGACTCGAGCCAGATGATCGACTCGATGTCCAAGTGGTTGGTGGGCTCGTCCATGAGCAGCACGTCGGGCCGCCCGAGCAGCACGCGGGCCATGGCCACGCGCATCTTCCAGCCGCCCGAGAGCGCGCCCACATCAGTGTCGATGCGGTCGTCCTCGAAGCCGAGGCCGTGCAGGATCTCGCGCGCCTGGGCCTCGAGCGCGTAGCCGCCGAGGTGGTCGTATTCCTCCTGCACCTCGCCGAAGCGCGCCAGAATCCGGTCCATGTCGTCGGCCTGCGCCGGGTCGGCCATGGCGTGGTTGAGCGCCTCGAGCTCGTGGTGCAGGTCGCCGACGCGGCCGCTGCCGGCAATGGCCTCGTCGAGCACCGAGCGGCCCGCCATCTCGCCCACGTCCTGGCGGAAGTAGCCGACCGAGAGCTTGCGCGGCACCGAGACGTCGCCTTCGTCGGGCGCTTCCTCGCCGACGATCATGCGGAAGAGCGTGGTCTTGCCGGCGCCGTTGGGGCCGACGAGGCCCACCTTCTCACCAGGATTGAGCTGGAACGAGGCGTCGACGAAGAGCACCTGGCGGCCGTACTGCTTGCCGATGCGGGAAAAGGAAATCATGGCAGGCACACGTACGTGCCCCTGCCAGAATAGCGTACGAAACGAGGATTCTGCATGGCCATTACCGCGACGCGACTGCGTGCCAATGTCTACAAGGTGCTCGACGAGGTGCTCGCGACAGGCACGCCAATCGAAGTACAGCGCAAGGGCCAGCGGCTGCGGATCGTGCCGGTCAAGCCGCGCAGCCGGCTCGATCGGTTGGTGCGCCGTCCCGGCTATCTGAAGGGTGACCCGGAGTCGATCGTCCACATGGACTGGAGCAAAGAGTGGCGACCGTAGCCTATCTCGACACGCACGTCGTCGCGTGGCTGTTCGCAGGCGAGCTCGCGCAGCTCTCAGCGCCGGCCCGGCGGGCGCTCGACAACTCCGAGCTGCTGGTGTCCCGGGCGGTGGTTCTGGAACTCCAGCTCCTTCACGAGGTTGGGCGCGCGACGGTGGGGGCGGAGAAAGTCATCGACGACCTTCACCGCCGGCTCGGACTTGGCGTGTGCGATCTCCCGTTTCTCGACGTTGTCAAGACGGCGCTGCCGTCGACCTGGACCAGGGATCCGTTCGACCGGCTGATCGTCGCGCAGGCCGCTTGCCGCGACAGTACGCTCGTGACGAAAGACCGCGTGCTGCGGCGGCGCTATTCGGCCGCTCTGTGGTAAGCACCGCGCGTCACCGGCGGACATGCGGCGCGCGACGGGATCGCGCATCATCCGCTGGTGTCGGGCGCCGGTGGCCGTGACATCCCTCTGGAGGGCACGGTGTGGCTCGCCGTACGCGACGAGGAGCTCGTCTCACGGATCCGGACCGGACGTGCAGGTCGGCGCGTGGGTGCCGGTGGACATGCGCGAGCGCTACGACAACTCCTGGGGCGAGGTGACGACCGGGCACGCCAGGTACAGCAACTACCGCCGATTCCGCACGTCGGGCCGCCTCGTCCGCCCGGGAGGGTGAGATCGATCCAGCGCGTCGAGCGCCGGTACGGGCTCGCGCTCCCCTGGCCGGCGCCGCACTGGATAGAATTGCGGCATGAACCGACCCGCGCTGATCTTCATGCTGGCCGTCGCCACCGTCAGCTGCCGCACAGCCGCCCCGCCGCCCGCCCTGCCCGCCGCCGCGCCGGCACCGCCCACGACCGCCCGCGCCGAGCCCGACAGCATCCGCTGGGTGCGCGATGCGGCGGAGTACCGCGCCGCCGTGCTGCAGACCTATCGCCTCGTCACCGCGCAGGTTGAACGTGAGGCCGCCGGGCGCGCGGCGGGGTCGTGGGCCGTAGTGCTCGACGCCGATGAAACGGTGATCAGCAATCTCACCTACCAGGCCGAACGGGCGCGGGCGGGCCTCGGCTACTCCACCGACAGTTGGGCGGCCTGGGTGCGCCGGCGGGAAGCGACGCCGCTGCCGGGCGCCGCGGCGTTCCTGGCGCGGGTGCGCGTGCTCGGCGGCAAGATCGC
>Ga0105044_10009892_pt1 | contig 13043 bp, 14 predicted proteins | sample MAT01_FD_78092 | JGI IMG/M metagenome (GOLD analysis project Ga0105044, IMG submission 78092) | Freshwater microbial communities from Lake Fryxell liftoff mats and glacier meltwater in Antarctica - MAT-01 | ecosystem: Environmental > Aquatic > Freshwater > Ice > Liftoff microbial mat | place...
ATCCGCACACAACCCGCGTAACTGAATCGTGCCGGTTTGCCGTCGGCGACGAGGATGCGCTCCACGTGCCCCGTGATTCGCGATTTGATCGCAACGGTCGGGGCTTCCAGATGACCGTTGAACACCAGCGTTCGCGGGGCATCGGTCTTCGGCGGCTCAGAGAGCGGAACAGGTCAGCACGAGCGTCAGGACGGCGAGAGTGCGCATCGGCGGAACTCCGGGGGAGGATCACGTCGGGTCTTTTTTCTTCAGGAACGGGTTCGGTTTCAGTTCGAGCTTTTTGACCGATTGCAGATAGTCGAGCGTCTTCTCGGCATCATCCCCGCCGACCTGTGCGTGGAAGTGCAGGCTGAATCCGTGCGGTCCCTTCGCGTCGATCAGTTTCGGCTGGAGCGTCAGGAACGCTTTCACGACGTCGGTCATGCCGAGCATCGCGGCGCAGAAGATGTCGATGCGTGCGCCCTTTTCGAGCAGATATTCGACGATGTCACGTCGCCCCATGTGCGACGCCGCGCCGAGTCCGCTCTCCCAATCGGCCGCCCCCCAATTGATGATCGCGAGGACGAGAGCGGGTTCCTTTTCGGTCAGTTTTTTGACCATTTCGAGATCGGTGTGGGCGAAGATCACGAAATCCTGGATCAGCAATCGGTTGATCTGCGGATTTTTCCACGATGGGGTGAACTTCGGTGCTTCGTAATCGCGCTCGAATGGAGCTTCCATCGGAACTCGCTTCATGGGGTCGGTGGCGGGTGGAGTCTTCGGCTGTTGTGCGGCGACTTCGGATCCGATCACGGCACCGGCCGCGAGTGCGGCGAACGATCGGCGGGACAGTTGATCATGCATCGACGTCATCCTCGAAAGTCAGGGAGCCGCGTTGCATGTGGGCCGACGAAGTGCCGTGCCCTCGGATTGGCGAAGCGTGCTCATTATGTTGAGACTCGATCTCAACATAATGAGGTACTATAAAGACGAGACGACGAGCGTCAAGGATTGCGGTTCACTCGGCCATCATTCGGTTTCGATCGAATGAAGTTGACGCTGGTAGTAATTCTGCTGCTCGTGCAATCTCGCACTTCCCGCAGCAGTCGGAATAAGACGAACAGGATGATTCGCAACTCGCCCGATTCTTTCGCTATGTTAACCGACGAACGGATCGATTTACCACTCGAAACTCGAGCGTTTCAGATGTCCTTCGACATTCATCCGCAATTATCCCAACACGCCGACGAAGTCGATCGTTCGACGAATTGGTCTGCGTCGTCGTGGGATGCGCTCCGTCGCGGGGATGTGCTGCGTTGGTCGATCCCGTCGAAGTGGGGTGGTCTCGGTTATTCGCCCGTCGAACTGTTGATCGGTTACGAATCGCTCGCCACGAGTTGCCTCACGTCCGCGTTCATTCTGAGCCAGCGCGAAGCGGCCGTGCGATTGGTCCTCAAAGGACCGGAATCGTTGCAGAAAAAGTACCTCCCGCGATCCGCTCAATCCGGCGATCTGCTCACGGTCGGACTGTCGCAACTGACGACCTCGCGACAGCACGGCGGACCGGCACTCATCGCCACGCCGGTTGACGACGGTTATCGGCTGGATGGTGTAATCCCGTGGGTGACGGCAGCGGATCAGGCGACCGCGATTATCGTGGGTGCGACGCTTGCCGATGCGACGCAAATTCTTGTCGCTCTCACTCCGACTTCTGACGGCGTCACGATCGAACCGCCGATGAGCCTGGCATCGCTCGCCGGTTCGCGCACGACACAGGTGCGATGTGATGGCGTTCGCATTCAACCGGCGGACATCCTCGCCGGACCGATCCCGCAGGTGCTCGGTCCGGTCGGTGGACTGGAAACGTCGTGTCTGGCACTCGGACTGGCGTGTGCCGCGCTGGAACTGATGCGACCCGAAGCGGATCGCCGACCGGAAGTGAGTGAGACTCTGAACGCACTGGAACCGGAATCGATCCGACTTCGCGCACGTTTGCACGAAGCCGCCGATAGCAAAATCGCCGATGCGTCACGAACGCTGAACCTGCGAACGGAAACGACTCTCCTCGCGTTGCGATCGACGCAGGCCGCATTGTTGCTCGCGAAGGGAGTGGGATTCGTCGAGCCGCATCCGGCCCAACGATTGGCGCGACAGGCTCATTTCTTTCTGGTGTGGTCGTGCCCGCGCCCCGTCGCCGACGGGGTGCGGGCGGCATTACTCGCACCGAGTTGATTTCGCTTCACAAGGCACTCCTGCCCTGTAAGAGTCGAAGCACCACAACCACGAGGATCACAACAAGCAACAGATGGATCAGGTTCCCGGCTCCCGGCAGCGCGAACATACCCAGGAGCCACAGAATCACGAGCACGACGATGATGCTTTCCAGACTGATACCTTTTCGCATGATCGAGAATCTCCGATTGGAACAGGGTGATCACGAATCGAACGAGAGAAAGGATGAGATTCCCACTTCCAGCAAAATCATGTCATTTCGTTGCCTGCGTCCGGGAAACCTCTTTCCCATCCGCATTCCGCAGGAGTCCCATTGAACACGCTTTCTTCAGTCGGAGTCTCCACAATGCATTCTTCATGCCGAGTCACAGATAAATCAGAATGACCACCCGACACAGACTCCTCACGTCGCATGACTGAGTTCCGAATCCTTCGTTCATGCGAGGGGATCTTCAGCCTCGTTCAATGCGAGAATCAGAAGTTGATCGAATGAATACGGACATTCATACGAAAATTCGGATGTCGTCATTCAGTATCGCCGACGACGGGGTTCGAGCGGCATTGCTCGCAGGGAAATGATTCGATTATCGACTTGCCATACCGACCCTGCACTCCGTTCCCTCACACCACCGTTCCGAACAAAGCACCCACGCCAGCGGTAATCCCCATCGCGAGTGCTCCCCAGAACGTGACTCGCGCCGCACCCACCCACGCCCTGGCACCGCCCGCGACCGAGGCCAATGTCCCCAGCGACGCGAGGAATATCAGTGAAGCGATGGCAACGACGGGAATGAGATACGCACCGGGAACCACGATCACCATGAGCAGGGGCAGGGCCGCACCCACCGCGAACGTACCGGCCGAAGCGAATGCCGCCTGAACCGGTTTCGCGCTGAGTGCGTCCGAAATGCCGAGTTCGTCGCGGGCGTGGGCACCCAGCGCGTCGTGAGCCATGAGTTGCTCGGCGACCTGTTTCGCGAGCGACGGATCGAGGCCGCGTTTGACGTAGATTGCGGTCAGTTCCAGAAGTTCGGCGGGGCCGTCGGTGGCGAGTTCATTGCGTTCGCGGTTGAGATCGGCCTGTTCCGTATCCGTCTGGGAACTGACCGAAACATACTCACCCGCCGCCATCGACATCGCTCCCGCGACCAAACCCGCCATCCCCGCAATCAGGATGTCGTGACTGGTCGCATGAGCCGCCGCGACACCGACGATCAGACTCGCCGTCGAAACGATGCCGTCGTTCGCGCCCAGAACCGCTGCACGTAGCCAGCCGATGCGTTCCGTTCGATGTCGTTCGCCGTGGGGCATGGGTTTCTCACATTCAACAGTCGTTTCAGGTCAAACCGATTCACTCTTCCGTCGTTTTGCCATCAAAGTGTTCGCTATCCGCTTCGGCCTGTTTGCGGGTGTGATGGATCACACCATCCCGGTGATTCGGCGGCGAATAGAGCGTGTACAATTTCAATGGACCACTGCCGGTGTTGATGATATTGTGATTCGTCCCGGCGGGGACGAGGACCGCAAAGCCCGCTCGGATCGCCGTCCGAACCCCATCGAGAACGGCTTCACCCTCCCCTTCTTCGACGCGGAAGAACTGGTCGAGATGATGGACTTCAGCCCCGATCTCTTCCTTCGGCTTTAATGCCATGAGGACGAGCTGACAGCTCTTCGCGGTGTAGAGGACCCGGCGGAAATCTTCATTCCGGACGGCGAGTTCTTCAATGTCTTTCACGAAGCCTTTCATCACATCACCTCTTTCGATTGCCCGCTCAGCGGATGAAATTGACAGGATGCACAGAAGTGGCACACCGATTTTTGGCCCTCGGAACAACAGGTCCAGCATCTCGGTGCGCCAATTCTCCGAACCGATCATCACAACGCACTTCTGCCCTGTAAGAGTCGAAGCACCACAACCACCAGGATCAGGACCAGCAACAGATGAATCAGGTTCCCGGCCGCAGGCACCGCGAACATACCCAGCAACCAGAGAATCACGAGAACGACGATGATGCTTTCCAGAGTGTAACGCGGCACGATAGAATCTCCATTGAAGGTTGGTGCGATCACGAATCGGTCATTGCTTGAAATTCGACTACTTCCCCTGCGTCAAATCTTTCTCGGCAGCCAGCCAGAACTGGATACCGTCCCCGTCTGGCTTTCCCGCGATTTCCCAGTTCTGGAAGGCACGGAGACGAATGGTCTCTGCCGTGATGGGGTGGGCACGGTGCCCCTCGTCGGTGGTAGAGACGACTGGTTTCGTGCCAGTCGTCGGTCCGTGTGAACCAGTCGCTTCTTTGTTCGGATGGTGGTGGCGTGAGTGCATGTGTGCTCCAGTTGAATTTTCGGTCGAATGGATGAGAACGAGTGAAAACTGCCCATTCGTCCTCATCGACGGACAATTCTGACTTTACGTTGCATCTGTCCGGGAAAGTGACTTCCCATCAGGCATCCCGCGTTCGGAAGAGGAAACCGCCCATGAAGGCCAGCACCGCGAGCACGAGGAAGATGAAGAAGAAAATTCTCGCACCGTCCCACGCAAGGGATCCGACTCCGATGAACCCGAAAAGGCCCGCTAACAGAGCGATGATCAGGAACAGAACACCCAGACTCATGGACATTCGCAACATGACTTGTACTCCCTTGACGCCCGAAGTGACTTGTTGAGGAATGGCCTGTTCAACGGCTGCTTTTGGGTCGAAGTGGAGTTTTGCATTTTTTATGCCGTATCACATATTAAAAGAAAAGAATATTGCAAATCGTTTACCTGTGGTCGTTTACGTTGGAGAACTTTGAACACGTTGTACCCGAATCCATGTGATTCTTCAAAAGTGAGCACACCAAGTGTGCGTAGACGCACACCCGGTGTGTCATATTGGCTCATGGGAAAGTGACGGATGCGGAAAATGAGCAGAAATCGACTGCTTTGATGTGCGGCACGAGGAGTTTTGGCATCGGCATGTGGCGAACCCGGCGAGCATGCCGATGCCCCGAGCGATCGTTACCGCGCCTTCCACTCACGTCGCAGCGCACCGAATTGATCAACCGCGATCAGTTCGTTCGCATTGATCGTCCGAATGCGGTACGAGTAAATCTGATTGCGCATCTCCCGGTCGGTGGAGGCGGTGATCGTCACAAGCACGACGCCATCCTGGAGTTTCCAGTTCCCGCTCGAACGCACGTCTTCGTTGAACAGTTTGCCGAACGTCTTCCGGTACTTGCGTTCCGAACTGAAGGTGCCATCGACGTTGACGGTGAACATCGTGGTCCACTCGTCGTTCTGATGCCCCCAGGTGCCGATCAAAGCCTTGCGCAAGTCGTCGTCGGGCCGTTGAACCGGAGCGATTTCCTTCGGCGGAGGTTGAGCGGGGTTGATGGCAGTTCCCTTCACACGTTTCAACGTCATCAGCAGGTGGGGTGATCCCTTTTTCGCCGAGAACTCCATCGGGCGTGCGTCAGAACCGGGTTCGGCGAGGCAGAGCATCAACACGTCGTCGGAGAGCAGATAAATGCCCTTGCCGCCGACTTTCTCCGCCCCCGCAAGGTCGAATGTCTTCGGACTGGTCTTTTCATCGCTCACGAACAGGAGCGTGCGTTTCTGCGAAGTGTTCGGGGCCACGAAACTGATCGTCTGACCGCTGATGATGAAACGACCGTCCTGAGCGTAACGTGACCGCAAAAGTTCGTCGGAGAGCAGTACCCCGTCATCGACCAGAGCGGTGATCTCCCAGGTGCCCTGCAGTTTGTCGGCATCCGACTGTTGGGCGTACCCCGATCCGATGAGACCGAAACCGAGCATTGCGGAGAGAAGAAATCGACTCATCACTGTTGACTCCATTCAGGGGATGCACGATACGCAGAGCATTTCGCGATCAAGTCGGTGCCCTTGCATCCGTGCCGGCGGTCATAGCACACGACATTCGCGACAAATCGTCAAGATGATTTGCCCTTTCGGGAACTTCAGGGGAGATCTTCGGTCAATTCGATGACCAGAAGTTGATCGAATGAATACGAACATTCCGACGGGAAAACTTCGCGGTTTAATCCGGTTTCCGAGGTTGCCAGATCGATCGCGTCCTGGTGCGCTTCGACCAACACTTCGTTGGCATGAACTCGTAATACTCCGCGACCGGCCAGAACCCTGAGTTCCTGTTGTTGATTGAGGACAGTCGTCCGCCAACTGCGTGAACGCTTCTCCGGCTGATGCGCCCATTTGAGAAGGTGCATCAGCAACATCACCAGGCGACTCCGCACCTCTCGACGATCCCGTCCGGCCATGTCGGTCAGATACTCCGCCAGATTCGGATAGTCGATCGCCTCGAACCTGCCCAATCGAATCAACTCGGACATCGACTCCAGCCATGCGGTTTCGTCCTGTTCGTACAGCGTTTCCAAAGGCAGTGTCTCGACCGTCGCCATTCCCGAATCCTCGCACCGTGTCGGTGATTCATTCCGTTTCATGGTAACACATGCGGAGTTCGTTCGACATTCCCCGTTCGATCGGTCGCCGTGGCGATGAATCGACCATCCGCCGGTGCGTCGAGTGTGATGATCCAGTCCGCCACACCTGCATGTTGGGTCGTCATTTTCGCGGGCTGTCCATTGACAGAAACCGTCGCGATTTCACCGTTGTCGTGTGAGACACCACGCACGATTCGCTTCGCACCGTCCGCCCGAATATCGGTGATCAGGGTCGCGGGTGGAAGATCATCGACCGGCGCGAGGAGTTCAGGGAAACCGATGTCTTTGACCACCGCCGCCCGCAAATCCCGTCCCGTCCAGCCGTCGATGCTGCGGAAGTCGGCATCTCCCACGGTCGAGGGAATTTTCGCGTTCGCGACGCGCGTGACGACACCGGGCGTGGGTGAATCGTGGAAGTAGTATCGAATCGGATGATCAATCCGATTCGTTCGCGGACCGCCGCCGAAATCGACCACCCCTGCGTTCGACTTGCTGTTGACGACCGTGACTCCACGGAAGTGCGCTTCGAGGTTCGGCTTCGGTCCGATGCACGTTAGTTGAACGAGCGGATCACGTCCCAGTGAACAATTTCTGAACGTCAGGCGATCGTAAGTGAAATCGCCGTGCGGGATGCTCTCTTCGTCGTGCCCGCCGTTGATCGGTTCGGCGGTGACGTTGTCGAACTCGATGTCGCGATATACATGCGCATCGGAATCGGGGTGATAGATGCCATATGCGGCGTTTTTCACCCGCAGACCGTCGAGCAGGAAGAATCGCACATTCGGTCGAATCGCATAATGGGCTTCCCACACCCGCAGATTCCGAACGATGAACGGGTGCGTGCGGTTGCCATGGACGGAACCGTGTACCTCGTCGCCGAATCGAAAACTGAAGAGTCCTTCGCTGTGCGACTCATTGTCCTCGAATCGAAGGAATGGCAACGTGCGAACGTCCTGCGCGACCGCCTTCCCGTCGAGTCCGCGCACTCGCAGCACCGGGTTGAAGTCCGGCGTTTTCGTGAGGTGGAAGTGGTAGCCGTATCGATCGTTCTCGCATGAGACGTTGCGAGTGAAAGTGTTGCGTCCGTTCGCCCACCAGAACCCCGCGCCGTCGTTCGGATCGTACGACAACACCTGACGCGGCAGAGGCACGGAGCCGAACGCCTGCACCGCGAGATTGCGATCGAGCACGTTCCATTGTTCCGTCGCATCTTCGAGGAAGAAGCCGTGTCCGCGCGACTGGTAGCCGACGCAATCGCGAATGAGTAAATGATCGGTGCTGTGAATCGTGATCCAGCGATTGTGCGAATCCCAGACGCTCGCCCCGTGAACGCCACTGCCGCGCATCGAGTCGCGGACCAGATGGAAGTGGATCGGATATTTGCCGAGCACGCCCTCCTTGCCGAGATGCCGAAACTCGGCGAATCCGATCCCGCCCGATGAATCGTGGTGATACATCGTATGTCCGCGAACGCCGGCGGGATCGGCGGATTCGATGACGACATTGCGCGACAGGTTCGCGACTTCGGAACGCATCCCTACTTCACCGCGATGAGCCTTCAGCAGCGGACGATCGAGCGTCAGCGTGGCCCCGTCGACGGCCGTGATCAGGCGTTCCTCGGTGCTCACGGGTTTCTGTCGAGCGAACGGTCGTTTCTGAAAAGTGTGCCCCGATTCCGGCCCCTGTAACTCGCTCGTCGTGACGATGATCCGATCGCCGACGCGCCAGTCCGGTACGGGTTGTTCCAGTGTCACCTGCGTCACACCTGCTTTCGCGGATGCCGCAAGTTTCAGCCATGTGCGATTCATTGATGCGCCATGCACGTCCCAACGACCACCGCACGCGACAATCGCCGGGAGCGTTTCCGCGTTCGTGCCTTTGAAGTGCCGTAATCGGATGATCGCTTTCACGCCGAACGGGATCGGCGATTGCTTCGTGCCGATGTCGAGCACCGGCGTCGAAGTCGGAGCGGACACGGGGGCATCGGTGTGACAATCGAAGCCGTCTTCGGTAGTCGTCTCGCCGGGTTCGATTCGGATCAATCCCACATCCATGAGCGTGGACTTCTCACGCGAAAACGTGAGCGTACCCGCGATGTGCAACAGTCGCAGCGCATCGTTGGATTCCACGTCGTAGATGACGGTGTGCCCCGCACGGACCTGCACGAAATCGCCCGCACGTGGGGTGCGACCGCCGTCCCACGTTCCGGCATCCGACCATTTGCCGCTGTTCGCGGTCCGTGCGTTGAATGTGACGGGTTCCGCCGCGAAGGTTGCGGTCGTGAACAGGAACGCGCAGAGGAGTACCGACATGGTTTTCATCGCGAGGATCCCCGTGGAGTTCGAGTCATTTCTTCTTCGGCACACCGATCCGGATCTCGATGAGCACTTCCTCGACTTTGCGAATCGTCACGACCGTCCCTTCCTTCAGGTTCGCCAGAGCGTCGGCAGTTGTCGGCTGGTACTCACCGCCGTCGATGCTTTCAACAATCGGAATGTGATCAGGGACTCGTGCGGCGATGACCCGTTCATACTCATTGGCCGCCAACGGGGTGACACTTTTCCCGCGAATCCGAAGAATGCCCGCCTTGAACGACACGAACGTTCCGCGCACCGTCCCCCTCGTTTGCCCGATGTAGCGTTCGATCCTCCGCTTCGGATCGCCGATCTCGATGACCTCGACGATCGCAGGGTCGTATTCGCTTCGTGCAGTGATCAGCACGCCTTTCTTCGCCTTTTTCAGAACGTCCCCGGCGATGCCCACGAACTTCAAATCGCTGCCATCGACACTTTCGAGGACCGGAGTGTTCGGGTCGATCGTCAGCGTGATATTTCCCGCGGGCTTTTTGACGAATCCTGTTGGGACATCCGCGGCCAGGAGATTTAATTTGCCATCGGCGAACGACTCCAGCGTCCCGATTACGCGATGATCCAGACCGAAGATGATTACGCGATCTTCGACATTGACCTGGAACACCGTTCCCTGTGTGCAGCGACTCAGGGCATCGACGGTATCGACGAGTCTGGAACCGGGACCGTTGTCATTGTTCTGATACGTTTTGTAGTTGTCGCCGATCTGCTTAAAAATGTGGAGTTCCGATTTACCCCGGATCGTCAGCGTTCCATCCCTGAACGACACGAAGGTGCCCGCTCCGCTTTTATTCTCCTGCTCCAGAGCGACAAGCGAGAAAGTGATGGCGAGGACGCAGAAAGTCGCGATGATCGATTTCATGGATGCTCCTTAATTTTTCTTCGGCACGCCGATCTGGATGAGCGTGATGTTGTCGTCGCCTTCGGCGTGAATGGTCAGGATCGTGCCTTCGCGAACGTCGCCGAGAACCTTGTTCGCGATGCCGATGAGTTTGTACTCGCCGCCGTCGATGCTCTCGAAAGCGGGGGTGTCGTCGCGGAACTTATTGAAGTGAACCTGATTGCCGTATTTCCGAACGTAGCTCCCGCCGAGATCCTTGCCGAGTACCAGAAGTCGGTCATTTTTGTACGAGACGAACGTGCCCGACATGTGTGACTTTCGCTCGCCGATGCGGACGGTCGTTTTCCCCTTGTCGATGATCATATGAATCCACGCACCGACTTTGGCCTCGTTCAACGCAACGGCGGTCGCGGGTTTGAACATCCCGGCCTTTTCGTCAAAGAGCATCGCATTGGTACTTTCGGCGATCTTGTTCCAGACCAGAAGGGAGCCGGAATTGGCTCGGAGCGTCAGCGTGTCGTTCTTGAACGACACGAACCGGCCGCGACCGGTCTTGTCCATCGCTTCGACTTTGTCCTCGGCCAGGAGCACCAGAGGGACGATCAATACCAGGGCGCAGGCGACGAAACGCATGGCGGGCAACCTCGGAACGACTTGGTTCAGAATCGGATCAGAAGACCCGGAATTGATACGTTACCGTCGAACCGAACCGCCCGCCATTGAAAAACGGAGGACATCGCAAACTCACTTGTCCGCCCAGCCACCCTCGTACAACTTCTCGAACTTCCCGTCGCCCTGATTGATCATCCACATTTTCAGCCGAAGACGAATCGTCGCATTTCGATTCTTGTCGAACAGTTCGACGAATTCATCGGTGCGTTTGGTTTCGACAAAGCGGAACGTGACTTCGCCAGCGTTGTTGCGTTCCGTCCAGCGATCGTTCTGTTGTTTGATGTAGAATCCTTCGGAGAATTTCCACAGTTCGCGATCACCCGCCGTCGCATCGGGCACATACACCACTTTACCCGGTTCCGGGTTCGCGCTTCGCGTCCAGGACTTCGCGTACTTTTCGAGCGAGCGAGGTGTGTGTGTAGGGCTTCTGGAGGAACGCGACTTCGGCCTGGAGGATGCCGTGGCGGATGACCGAATCGTCGGTGTACCCGCTCACGTACAGCACTTTGAGAGCCGGGTATCGCGTCACCAGCACCTCGGCGAGTTCGCGTCCGCTCAACTCCGGCATCACGACGTCCGTCACCAGCAGGTCGATGCGGGCGCGATACAATTCGATCGTCGCCAGAGCTTTCTTTCCGTTTTCCGCCTGGAGCACCGTGTAGCCGCGGGTCTGGAGTGCGCGCTCAGCGATGGCCCGAACGGCATCTTCGTCCTCAACGATCAGAACGGTTTCGGTCCCGCCCGCGACGTTCGTCACTCGCGGATCGTTCGTGAACGGGTGGAGTGGCTCATCGACCGCCGGAAGGTAGATTTTGAAGGTCGTGCCATGACCGATCTCGGAGTAGATTTCGATGGTCCCGCCACTCTGTTTCACGATCCCGTAGACCGTCGCGAGTCCCAGTCCCGTCCCCTTGCCGACGCTCTTGGTGGTGAAGAACGGCTCGAAGATGTGGGCCTTCACGTCCGCCGCCATCCCACATCCGTTGTCGGTGACCGCCAGACGAACGTAGCGACCAGGGGGGAGACTCCCGTGAGTTATCCCGTCGGCTTCGTCGAACTCGACGTCCGATGTCTCGATGGTGAGTTTGCCGCCACGGGGCATCGCGTCGCGTGAATTGACCGCCAGGTTCATCAGCACTTGTCCGATCTGGCCAGGATCGACCCGGACCCGGCTGATGTTCGGGGCGAGAACGGCGGAGAACTGAATGTCCTCACCGATCATCCGTCGCAGCATCTGTTGAGTTTCCCTCACCACCTGGTTCAGATCCAGTACCTTCGTCTCCAGCACCGCATGACGGCTGAATAACAGGAGTTGACGTGTCAGACTGGCAGCGCGTTCCCCGGCCTCACTGATCGCCTCAACTGCCGACCTGTCAGGATCTTTGGACGGCATCGTTCCGAGGATGAGTTCACTGTAACCGGAAATGATGGTGAGCAGGTTGTTGAAGTCATGCGCGATCCCACCTGCCAATCTCCCGAGCACCTCCATCTTTTGAGCCTGATGAAACTGCTGTTCGAGTTTCCGTCGCGCGGTCACGTCCGTCTGAACGCCGACGAAGTGTGTGAGCGAACCGATCGCGTCACGGACCGGAGAAATCGACAACTCGTTCCAGAACGGCGTTCTGTCCTTCCGATAGTTCAACAATTCGACCGTGCAGGCTTCACCCGTGCGGATGGCCTCATGCATCCGGGCTTCGGCGGAGGGGTCGGTGTCCCTGCCCTGGAGGAATCGGCAGTTGCGACCGATGACTTCTTCCGACAGGTATCCGGTGATCCGCTCGAAACCCGGACTGACGTAGACGATCGGGTTATCCGGTCGATTCGGATCGGTGATCACGAGTCCCTGAGTCGCCGCCCGGATGGCTCGGTCTCTCAACACGAGGGCATCCTCGACCCGTTTCCGGTCGCTGATGTCCCACGCCATCCCCCCGACTCGCCGTTGTCCGCCGTCGATCAGCGGAAACTTCATGACCAGGAACGTGCGATCCACTCCGTCGGCCCCACGAGCGGTTTCCTCTTTCTGCAGAACCGCGTTTCGATCCAGACATTCCGCGTCACTTGACCGAAAGAGTTCGGCCACTTCACGCGGCCAGAAATCGTAATCGGTCTTCCACTGCCAGTCGATCGGTTCCGGGTCGAACTGTCGCAGCCACGTCCGATTGACGTACAGATACCGGCCTTCCTCGTCTTTGATGAACGCGCTCGCCGGACTGTGATCCATGAACGCGCGGAATCGCTCCTCGCTCGAACGCACGGCGTCTTCGGAACGCATTCGCTCGGTCACGTCCCGCGCAGTGCCGGTGATTCGAACCGCTCTCCCGTCCTGCGAGGAACTGACATGACCGATCTCGTGAATCACTCGGACCTGCCCGCACACGACGATTCGGTAGTTATGGTCGAACGACTCAATCGCCGTCTCTGCGGCTGCGATCCGTTGGCGTACCCTCTCGTGATCGTCCGGGTGAACGGTCGCCAGAAATGAATCATAC
>Ga0105044_10009893_pt1 | contig 13043 bp, 10 predicted proteins | sample MAT01_FD_78092 | JGI IMG/M metagenome (GOLD analysis project Ga0105044, IMG submission 78092) | Freshwater microbial communities from Lake Fryxell liftoff mats and glacier meltwater in Antarctica - MAT-01 | ecosystem: Environmental > Aquatic > Freshwater > Ice > Liftoff microbial mat | place...
TCTGCAGGGCCTGCTGGGAATGCCGCGCGCCTATGATCTGGACCGCTTGGACCTGGCCGTCGAGACCCCGCTGGCCGACAGCGTGCAGCGCAGCGTGACGGCGCTGCTGCAGAGCCTGGACCACCCGGCCGGGGCGCGTGCCGCCGGGCTCGTCGGGCCCAGCATGCTGGGGGCACAGAGCGAGCCGGGACCGATCGCATTCAGCTTCACGCTTTATGAGCGTGGCGACGGCGTGAACCTGCTGCGCGCCCAGACCGACAACCGCGACCAGCCCTTCGACATCAACGAAGGCGCCCGCCTGGACCTGGGGTCGACGGCCAAGCTGCGCACGCTCGTCACGTACCTCGAGCAGGTCGCGGCGTTGCACGCGCGCTGGCAGGGGCTGGACGCGAACGCATTGGCCGCGCTGCAGGTCGGCAGGCGCGATGCCATCGCGCAGTGGGCGCGCGAACACCTGCGCACGGCCTCCGACCGCAGCCTGCCGGCGATGCTGCAGGCGGCGCTGCAACGCAGCTACTCGGCGGACAACGGCGAAGCCTTCTTCACCGGCGGCGGGCTGCACCGCTTCGTCAATTTCGAGGCCGCCGACGACCACCGCCGGATGACGGTGGCCGAGGCTTTCACGCGCTCGGTGAACCTGGTGTTCGTCCGCCTGATGCGCGACGTCGTGCAGCGCGTGGCCGCCGACAGGCCATCGGCCGACCCGCAGTTGCTGGACGACGTCGATGACCCACGCCGCCTGCCCTACCTGCAGCGCTTTGCCGACCAGGAAGGCAGCGTCTACCTCGCGCGCTTCTATCGCAAATACAGCGGCAAAAGCGCCACCGAAGCCGAGGAACTGCTGCTGCAAGGCCAGCGCCCGACCCCGGTGGGTCTGGCCGCCTCGTTCTACATCCTCGAACCCGAGGCCGACGTGCTGCAGTTGCTGGACTTCCTGACGCGGCGGCTGCCAAACGGTCAGAGCTCGGTTCAGAGTTCGGGCCAGCGATCGGTACAGAACCTGCACGACCGCTACGGCGCGGGCAAGTTTTCGCTGCAGGACCGCGGCTACCTGGCCGGCATCCATCCGCTGGAGCTATGGCTGACTGGACATCTTCGGCACAACCCGGGCGCGACGCTGACGCAGGCGCTGCAGGCCAGCGGCAACGAGCGCCAGGAGGTCTATGCCTGGCTGTTCCAGCCGCGGCGCAAGGAGGCGCAGGACCAGCGCATCCGCACCCTGCTCGAGATCGAGGCCTTCGGCCAGATCCACGCCGCGTGGCAGCGCCTGGGCTATCCGTTCCAGTCGATGACGCCGTCGTACGCCAGTGCGCTGGGCGCCAGCGGCGACCGCCCGTCGGCGCTGGCCGAACTGATGGGGATCATCGTCGCCGGCGGCCGGCGGCTGCCGACGGCGCGCGTCTCGGCACTGCACTTTGCTGGCGCCACGCCCTGGGAAACGCGCCTGACGTTGCGCCCCGCCCCGGCCGAGCAAGTGCTGCACTCGGCGGTGGCCGAAGCGGTGCGTGGCGCCCTGACCCAGGTGGTCGAGGTCGGCACCGCGCGCCGGCTGAAGGGCGCGTTGACGCTGGCCGATGGCACGCCGGTGGTCATCGGCGGCAAGACCGGCACCGGCGACCACCGTTTCGACACCTACGGCCGTGGCGGGCAACTGCTGTCCTCGCGCATCGTCAGCCGCTCGGCAACGATGGTCTTCATGCTCGGCGAGCGCCATTTCGGCACGATCATGGCGTTCGTCCGCGAGCCCGATGCAGCGCGCTACCGCTTCACCAGCGCGCTGCCCTCGCAACTGCTGAAGGTGCTGGCGCCGCGCCTGCTGCCGCTGCTGGAAGGCCAGGCCTGCGCCGTCGGCGACGCCGGCGAGCCGCCGTCCGCCGGCACTCGCCCGAGGCAAGGACGGCCTGGCAGCCCCTGAGACTGACATCAGCGGGCAGCAGACAGCTTCGGGCTCGGAAGTCACGCGATTCGACTGGCTGCGGGCGCGCGCGTTGCGCGCGGACGTTCCGTACCTGGGATGGGTCGCCTTCGCCACCGTTCTGGCCGCAGCTCTCTGGCGCCGCAATCGCTGAACGCCTGCTCGCCGCCACCCTGGCCTGGCTCCAAGCGCAGGCAACATCCAGGCGCTCAGTCGGCTCGACCCGGCTTCATTTGCAGCAAGCCTTGCAGCAATTCGTCCGGGTCCGCCGGCTTGGTGAAGTGCAGCTCGAAACCGGCGGCGCGCGCACGCTCTTTGTCCGCGGGCTGGGCAAAGCCGGTCAGCGCAGCGCAAACCACGCCGTCGGCCAGACCTTTATCCCTCAACAGTTGCATCACCTGGTAGCCATTCATGCCGGGCATGGCGATATCGATGACTGCGAACTCGGGTCTGAAGGCGATGAACTGCTCGATGGCCTGCGTGCCGCTGTGTGCGACGCGTACCGTGTGGCCAATCATTTCGAAGAACATCGCCAGCGACTCGCCAGCGTCGGCGTTGTCGTCGACGATCAGGAATCGTCGCGCCAACGATGACGGCACGGCCACTGCCGCTGGCACCACGGTGGCGGCGCTGGCTTCGGACCCTGAGAACGGCAACTCCAGCACGAAGCGGCTGCCCTGCCCAAGGCCCTTGCTTTCGACGCGGATACGCCCGTCGTGCAACTCGACCAGGCTCTTGACCAACGACAGGCCGATCCCCAGGCCGGCTTGCAGCTCCTGCGTCTCGGACTCGACCTGGCGGAACATCACGAAGATGCTGGCCTGATCCTCGGGTGACAGACCGATGCCGTTGTCGGCAACCGCGATCTCCAGGGTTGCGCCTTGCACGGTCGCCGTCAGCGTGATGAGGCCGCCCGGGTGGGTGTACTTGGCGGCGTTGTTCAGCAGATTGGCCAGCACCTGCGCCAGCCTGCCGCCATCGGCCTGCAGCGTCAACGCTTCCTGCGGCAGCGCGACCTCCAGGCGGTGCTGGCGAGCGCTCAGCAGCGGTTGCACCATTTCAACTGCCGTCTCCACCACATGGCGCAGATGCACTGGCGCACGTTTGACGCGCATGCGCCCATGGCGAATGCGCGAAAGGTCGAACAGGTCGTCGAGCAGCATCGCCATGTGCCGCACCTGGCGCTCGATGAGCGCGCGGCAAAACGCCAACTGGCTCGTGTCCAGCGCTTCGCTGCGCAGGATGCCTGCAGCACTCAAGAGCGGCGCCAAGGGGTTGCGCAACTCGTGCGCCAGCACGGCGAGGAATCTTCCCTTCTGCCGGTCGGCAGCGCGCAGCGACTCCTCCAGCCGCTTGAGCTCGCTGATGTCGATGACGATGCCGGCCAGCACGCGTGGCCGTCCTGCCAGACCGGTCTGCAGTTGGCCGCGCGCGGCCATCCAGCGCAGATGGCCCTCGTCGTCGCGCACCCGGAACTCGCTGAGCAGAGGCCCCCGGCCAGCCAGTACCTCTTCGATCGCCAGGCGCACCCCCGCGCGGTCATCGGGGTGGACCTGCGCGATGTGCTGCTCGGGCCTGGAACGGGTGGCCGTGCCCAGGCCATACATGCGCGCCAGGTTGAGGTCCTGCTCGATGAGGTCGGTGTCGAGATCCCAGATCCAGGTGCCGACTTCGGCGGCGGACAACACACCGTTCAAGCGTGCCAACGCGAGCTGCAGCCGGTCCTCGGCATCGCGCCGATCGGTGATGTCGAAAGACGTCACCAACACAGCATGAATCTGGCCAGTGGCATCCCGCAGCGGCACGCCGCGGGTGAGATAGGCGCGTCCCTGGGCGGTGTGCTCGGTCTCGAAGGCATGGCCAGCGAGCGCCTGCCGGTAGCTGCTTTGATGCAGGGTCAGCGCTTCGCCTTCAAACCCTGCGACGACTTCGGCCACCGTGCGTCCGACCAACGCGCTGCTGCTCACGCCTTGGTGTGCCAGCGCCTCACCAGCGGCCATCAGGTAGCGCAGATCCTTGTCGACGACGAACACCGCGCCGCCGGGCAGTTGCTCGGCCAGTGCGCGGTAGCGTGCCTCGCTCTCGGCCAGCGCGGCAGTGGCACGCACCCGGTCGGTGACGTCGGTGCCCTGCACCAGGATGCCGGTGACGCGGCCTGCCGCATCGCTGATCGGCTGGTACACGAAATCGACATGCAACGAATCGATGCCCTCGCCCTGGGTGCGCCGCAGATCCAGCGGCATCGCCATGCCGCTGGCCGCCACGCCTGATGCGAAAGCCGAGTCGAGCATGGCGATGAAACCCTGCTCGGCAGCTTCTGGCACCGCCTCGCGCACCGTGCGGCCAACCAGTTCGCGCCCTTCGATCATCTGCCTGTAGCGCGCGTTGGCAAAGGTGTAGCGGTGTGATGGCCCTTCCAGCACACACAGAAAGCCTGGTGCCTGTTCGAACAACAAGCGCCAGCGTTGTTCGGCCGCGCGCTGAGCCTGTTCGGCGCGCACCTGCGCCGTGGTCTCGGTGACCAACACCAACACGCCGCCCACGCCCTGTGGTGCATCGGCGTCGTCGATGGGCCCGTAGCTGTAGGTCCAATAGACGTCTTGCAGCTCGCCGTGGCGCAGGATCGGCACCCGCTGGTTCTCGTGCCAGGTGGCACCGCGGCCGGCCAGCACATGTGCGATCTGCGGGCCGATCACGGGCCAGATTTCGGCCCAGGCCTGCTCTGCGCGGGTGCCCATCATCGACGGGTGTTTCTCGGGGCCCAACGAGCGACTGTAGGCATCGTTGTAAAGGCAGATCGATTCGGGGCCCCAGAAGATGAACACCGGGTGGTTGGTGCTGAGCATCACCCGCACCATCGTGCGCAGCGACACCGGCCAGCCAGCAGGCGGGCCCAGTGTGTGGCCGCGCCAATCGAAGGCGCGCAAGTGACGGCCCATCTCGCCACCGCCGGCAAGGAAGTTGGCCGCCGCAGCTTCAGCACGGAATTCAGGCTCGTCGCGACCGGTTGTCATGGCAATCGAAGTGAGTGCACAGAGGGCGTGATCATAGGGGCAGGGTCCCGCCCGTCACCATCAAGCCTCCCCATCAATCGTCCGGCAGCAGCGCGCGCACGGTGGTGCCATGCCCGGGCTCGGAGCGCAGTGTCACCTCGCCGCCGCAGGCGCGGATACGGAACTGCATGCCCTGCAGGCCGTGACCACTTGCGTTGGCTGCTGAGGTGGTGTCGAAGCCCGCGCCGTCGTCCTCCACCAGCAGTTCGATGCGCGTGCCCAGTTGGCGCAGCGCCACGCGCACGTGCCGGGCTTTGGCGTACTTGGCGATATTGGTCAGCGCTTCTTGCACCAGCCTGTAGATGGCCAGCGCCTTGTCGTCGGACAGACGCACGTCCTCCAATTCGGTGGCCACTTTCAGCTCTGCGCGCTGGGCGAACTCGGCGCACTGGATCGCCAGTGTCTGCTCCAGCCCCAGGTTGGACAGCGATGAGGGCCGCAGGTCTTCGATGATGCGCCGCTTCAGCGCAATGCCTGAATCCAGCGACTGACCCAGGTGTTCCAGCAATTGCGGCGTGTTGCCGGTGTCTCCGATCAGGCGCTTGCGGATGCGTGCGACGTCGAGCTTGGCCGCCGTCAGCAAACCACCCAGCTCGTCGTGCAGTTCGCGTGCCAGGCGGGCGCGTTCATCCTCCCGCACGCGCTCCATGTGGCGCGCCAGCGCCACGGTCTCTTCAGAGCGGCGATTGAGCTCTTCGTCCAGCTTGTCCCGCTCGGCGTGCAATTGCAGCAGATGCACGCGTCGATCGCGTTCTCGCCCGCGCCCCGCCCGCATCAGCGCCAGCGCACCGGCCACGGTGCTCGCCACCAGCAGCCAGATGCCGATGCGCGTCCACATGAAGGCCTGCGCCCGCGCACGGTCGTTCGCTTCGTAGAAGGCGGCTTCCTCGCGGATCAGATCCTCCGTCAAGACGCTGAACTGCGTCATCATCTCCAGGCCCAGGCCGCTCATCATCAGTTCCGCAGCCAGGCCTTGCTCGCCAGCGTCGAATTGGCGCAGCACCTCCTTCATCTCGGAACGCTTGCGCTGCGCCATCTCGACGGCCGACAGCAAGTCGGCACGCTGCGACTTGCCCTGCGCCGCCAACAGAGCAGCCTGCTCCAGTGCCTGCGCAACGACCGTCTCCTGCGCCTTGTAGGGGTCCAGATACTCGGTGCGCCCGGTCAGCATATAACCGCGCTGGGCGTTTTCCATGAACAGCAACGCACGCTGCATCCTGCTGGCCACCAGAGTCGTTTCCACACTCGCCTGGCGGCTCGCGGTAATGGTCTGCTGCTTTTGAAACCCACTTTCGCTGACCACCAGCACCAGCACCGCAACTGCCACTGCAGCAGGGCCGACGAAGCGGCTGGACATCCAGTGCGTCAGATCTTCGAAGCGCTTGCTCATGGCTGCCCCTTCAAAGCCGCAGCCCGACGGGCCATGGCGCGCACCTGCAAGGGTGGTGCCTGCCCAGTGTCAAGCTTCCGCCAGCTCGGTGCAATACTGCACCAGTGCTTCAATGTCGTGTGATTTGTCGAACACTTCCGAGGCGCCGAGCAAGCGGCACTGTGCAGAGATCTCGGGCGTGGCGTAATTGGTCAGCACCACGCTGCGCAAAGGCCGGTCCTGCTCGCGCAGGTAGCGCAGCACATCCAGCCCCGAGCCTGACTTGAGAAAGATGTCGACGATGACCAGATCGCAGGCGCCTTCGGCTGCCAGATCCGAGAGCTGGATGCATGCCTCCCTGGCCGTTTCTGCGGTGCCTACGACCTCCACCGGCGCCAGGTCTTCCAATGCGGCAATCAGGTTGGAACGGATCACCGGGCTGTCTTCGACGAGAAAGGTCCTTAGGTTCGGCATCAGATGACAAGGCTCTCGGTGCTGCGTGACGACCGCAGTCGCTGGACCGGGATCTACTGCAAAGATTCTAGGAGTCGAGGCCGCCACGACTTGTAGGACATGTCTGATGGCAGCGTCCTGCCCGCGCGACCTGGCTGGCGTGCGCCCGCCCCCTACCCGATTGGACTCTGGGTGGCTGTGCATCACCGACCCTGCATGCCCCGCAGCGTGGCAACGGATGAAGACACGGGAGATGCCACAGCTTCGCTGCCCGAAGGTCGGGGCTTCGGTGGCCCGGCCGGGATGCTGGGGCCCGTGCGTTCCAGCACCGCGTAAGCCACCGCTGCCGCCAACAGCGGCAGGCCGTAGTAAAGCATCCGGTAGCCCAGCAAGGCCGCCAGCACCGTGGCTGGCGGGACGCTGGGGCTCAGCGTGGCGAGCACCACCGCCTCGAGTACGCCCAGACCGCCTGGCACATGCGCCAGCACGCCAGCAACCGCGGCCAGCCCCATGGCAGACACCACCCACCACCAGGGCGCTGCGCCTTGCAGCAGCACCCAGACCACGCTGGCAGCCAGGCTCCATGAGGCCAGCGCCAAGGCCAGCCACAGGGTGGCCTGTGGCAGGGTCGGGTAACGCATTGGATTGCGCGCAGCGGCCAGACCCCGCAGTCGCATCCAGTGCGGCACCGGCTGTCCGCCGCGACGCGCGCACACCAGCAAGGCCAGCACCGGCAAGACCAGCGCAAGCAGGGCAGCGCCGTAGCGCCAGCCGTCGCGGGGTTGCTCGAGATGCGCCGGCCAGGGCAGCGTCTCTGCGCACAGCAGCACCGCTGCCATCAGCACCGCGAAGCCGCACCAATTGACGGCCATGCCACTGACTACCACCGCAGCACCCTGCTGCAGCGGCACGCCCGCCCGCCGGTACAGCCGCAGGCGCACGGCCACGCCACCGATGAGGGCGCCAAAGTTCAGCGTCAAGGCAAAGCTCACGGCACCGATCGCTGCGCTGCGCAGGGCCGAAGCCCCATGACCCACGACCCGTCGCGCGACCAGGTCGTAACTGGCGTGGGCGGCGTGGGCTGCCACTGCAACGGCTGCAGCGGCAGCGATCACCGTCCAGGGCAGGCTGTGCAAGGCAGCAAAAGCTGCCTGCCAGTCCAGCGTCAGGGCCTGCCGCAGCACCAGCACCAGCACCACGGCTGCCAACAGCCAGGGAGCAGCCCGCACGAACCAGCGCCAGGCCCGAGGCCAACGCTTCAACTTTGATTGCGGGTGCCCGCTTCGCGAAGCGGAGCCCCACGTCATTGCTGGCCCCGCAGCGGCCGGATCACCGCCTCCTGGGCGGGCAGCGCGCCCAGCCAGCGCGGCCACCAGCGCAGCAAGTGGTAGAGCACAGAGGTGGGCCAGCGCGACCACCACAACGCCACCGGCGACAACTGCACCTGCGCCTGCATCTGCACCTGACTGCAGCGCTGCTGGACCATTTCGATCAGCCGCTGCTGCAGGCAGCGGGCGAACTCGCGGTCCCGGATCAGCACGTTGGCCTCCAGGTTCAGCCCCAGGCTGGTGGGGTCCAGGTTGCTGGAGCCGACCGTCGCCCACAGTTCGTCGACCACCGCCACCTTGCCATGCAGCGGCCGCTCGCAGTACTCGTAGATTTCCACGCCGCTGCGGATCAGCTGTGCATACAGCAGCGAGCCGGCGACCTTGACGACCGGCATGTCGGGCTGACCCTGCAGGATCAATTGCACCTTGACGCCGCGCTTGGCGGCGCGCCGCATCTCGCGCAACAGCCGGTAGCCGGGAAAGAAGTAGGCATTGGCGATGAGCACATGCGATCGGGCACCGCGCAGTGCGAGACGGTACTGGCGCTCGATGTCTGTGCGGTGCAGCCCGTTGTCGCGCACCACGAAGGCGGCCCAGCCCGCATCGCCCACCCGCGCCCGTCGCTCGCGACGGTGCTGGGCCAGCCGGGTCCACAAGGCGCCTTGTGAGGCCTCAGCGGCCCCAGCGTCGTTGTGTGACCCCTTCGACTCCCTCAACCCACTCGCCCCCTTTTGCTGCCGCGCCTGCTGGCGGCAAAAGGCATGCACCTGGGCAACCACCGGGCCCTGTATCTGCACCGCGTAATCCTGCTTGGCTTCGGGGCCGAAGTCGGCCAGATGGTCGTGCGAGTAGTTGATGCCGCCCACGAAGGCCAGCTCGGCGTCGATCACCACCAGCTTGCGGTGCATGCGCCTGAAGGCATTGACGCGCCAACCGAACCAGCGCACGGCTGGCTCGAAGACTTGCCAGCGCACCCCGGCGTCGAGCAAGGGACGCGTGAAATCGTCGTCCAGGTCAGGCGATCCCCAGCCATCGACCAGCACCGAAACGCGCACGCCCCGCTGCGCAGCCGCCAGCAGCGCGTCGCGCAGCTCGCGGCCCACCGGATCGTCGAACAGGATGAAGGTTTCGAGCAGCACCTCTGAGCGCGCCTGGCCGATGGCAGCGAACACGCGCGGATAGAAGTCTTCACCGTTTTCGAGCAACTCGAAGCGGTTGCCGTCGGTCCAGCGGGGTTTCATGGGGCCTCCGCAGCCAGCGTCATCGCAGCAGCCACCGGCACATGGTCCGACAGATCGCGCCAGGGCTGGCGCGGCAACGGCAATGGCCGGCTGGAGCCGAGGCCGCGCAGGTAGATGCGGTCCAGTGCCAGGACGGGCCAGCGCGCCGGGAAAGTGCGCGCCGGTGTACCGTAGTGGCGCGCATGCACCTCGTGCAAGCCAGCGCTGGCCAATGCAAGATCAGCGCGCTGGCGCCAATCGTTGAAGTCGCCCGCCACCACCACTGGCGCCTCGGGCCCGATGCTCTGCACCACGCCCAGAAGCCTTTGCATCTGCAAGCGGCGGTGCGATTCGCGCAAGCCCAGGTGTACGCACATCACGTGCAGCGCACGGGACAGCGGCGGCATGTCCAGCACGCAGTGCAGCACGCTGCGCACTTCATCGCCGGGCAAGGACAGGTCATGGTTGCGAGCCGACAGGATGGGCCAGCGCGACAGCACCGCGTTGCCATGGTCGCCGCTGGAGGTGGCCGCATTGCGGCCGTAGGCATGCTCGGGCCACAAGCCGTCGGCCAGCGCTTCGTACTGCGGGCTGGCTTGCGGGGACCCGCCTCGTACCTCCTGCAAGCAGACGACGTCGGCGCCGACGCCGGCCAAGGCACTCTTCAGCTTGTCGAGTATCGGCCTGCGCCACGCGCTGACTCCCTTGTGCACATTGAGGGTCAGGAGCTTGAGGACTTGCGGTGATGGGGGCGACAGCATCGATCCATGTTGCGTCCCTCTGTGGTGCAGGGCCATCAGGGGGCGCCGCTTGAGGCTGTAGGACCGGGCCTATGTCCAGTCTTCTCGCCCGCACGACGTCAACGGGTCAGCGGCGCTGCGCCGCGGCAGCTGCTGACAGGACCGGTGGCCGGCGCTGCGGGGGCTCGAAAATCTTCGCGACAGGCGTCAACGGCAAGCGCATCAGGACGCCCGGCGCAAAGGCGTCGCTGGCGGTTTCGAAATCCCAGCGCTGCAACCAGGCGCAACCGTCGACCGCGTCGTGCCCGATCAGGTTGACACTGGGCTTCACGTTTTGCGTCGCGTTTTGCGTCGCGCCGGGCAAGGTGCTTTGCAGCGCCTGGTTGGCCGCTGCCGGCCCGGCCGTCACCAGCCAGGGCCTGTGCTCCGGCGCCCCGGGCAGCGGCGTGACGTCGGGCTGTTGCACGTGCCCGGCCAGCACCAGATCGACGCCTGCATCGTCCCAGCAGCGGGCCGCGACCGCCGCGCCGCGCAGGACCCCGCCAGCAGCCAGCGGCGGATGGTGCAACGCAACGACGCGCAGTTGCCGGGGTGAAGCACTGGCCAAGGCATCCGCCGTACGGCGGCACTCGGCAGGCGACAACGCGCCGTCGGCACTGCGCCAGCGTGTCACGCTGTCGGCTGTGACCAAGCGCAGCCAGGGCAGATCCACAGGGCTGGACCGCATCGGTCCGAAGTGCACCTCGAATCGTCTGGCGGGCCAAAACAAACGTTCCCACCCGGCCCACTGCGGCAGGTCGCGGTCGCCTGGCAGCAGCACCAGGTGTCTGCAGTTCAGCCCGGCCACAAAGCGTTTTGCAGCCAGAAACTGCCTCTGGGTGGCACGTTCCGTGAGGTCGCCCGTGACCACGATCACATCGGGCTGGAGCTGCGCCGCCAAGGCTTGAAGCGCGTGCAACGCGGTTGGGTTCTCGCAGCCGAAGTGCAGGTCACTCAGATGCAGCAGGGCCTGCCCGCCGAGGTCTTTGCTGTTCATGCGACGGGCTGCAAAGCATCCGCTTTCGACGAGGACGTGGCGGGCTGCAGATCCGACGCTGGCTTTGATGCGGTTGTGGCTGGCATGGACTGGATGTTGAAGCCGGCGCCAGGCCGTTTTCGTCAGCGGTCGGCGTGGCCGGACGTAGGACGACAGGCACAGCGTCCGCTGCGACGGCATCGGCCCTGCGACAGCAGCGGTCTTTTCCTACACCTGAGCACTGCAGCCGCCGACACGACCGAGGCAGGCGCGAGCGCATGCTGGTTGCCAGGCAATGGCGGAGGATGCGCAATGGAATCAGATAACGGCCCCTGGCTCGAACCGCCGGCAGTCGGCCGCGAGCGGTCGACGTTACCACTGTTCATCGCTGCCGTTCTGGTAGCGGGCATGGCCGTGCAGGTACTGCTTTGGGACGTCGTTCAGTTTCAGCTGGCGGACGGGGACAGCCGAGAGCGATCTCCGTCTGTATCGGTGCTTGATCAGATACCCAGCCTGGCGCCTCCAGAGCCATTCGTGCCGGCCCCGCTCCAAAGGGCGGAGTTCAGGGAAGCAGGGTTTGCACGATGAAATCGCTGTCACTTCACTGTTGTCGCGCCGGGTTCAGGCGCATCGTCTGTGGTGTTGCGCTGCTCGCCGCGTCCGCTGCGGCTTTTGCGCAGGTGCCGTCGCAGGTGCACTCGAAAGTGCAGCCGCAGGTGCAGTCAACCGAGCCCAAGGCCGAAACTCCCGTGTTGATGATCGCCGACGCTGCGGTGCTGCCCCACGGCGCCCATGGAAGCGGCACCGACGCCCTGCTCATCCGCGTCTGGGGAACGCCTGCAGCGCGCGTGCAAGTACGAACTGCCGGTTGGCCGGCGATGCCGCTCGCCGAAACCGCCTCGGGCGAGTATCAGCTGGTGTTGCAGATCGAAGCGGCGGCCGGCCAACTCACGCCACCGATACCGACGCGGTGGGTCATCGACCTCGAGCAAGGGGGCCACACGATATCGGCGCTGCTGGAGGCGGTGACACCCCACGGCGCCAAGCATGCACGCGGCGCGGCACCCCGCATAGTGCGAGCAGCGATGGTGCCGGTGCAGGGTGCGCGGCACCGGCTCGAGGTGCAGGGCAGCCCGGGCGGCCAGGTACTGGTTTGGCTGAAAGGGGCGCAACCGCTGACTTTGCTGTTGCTGCAAGAGCAGGCCCCCGGCCGCTACAGCGCGGAAGTCCCCGCCGGACGTTGGCCACTGGCCATCGAGCTGGAGGCCCGTGGTCGCGTCGTGTCGCGCGCTTTCGGGGCCCGCCTTGGAACACGCGGCACGCCGACGCAGCCCCAGCTGCTGGCGGTGGAGGGTGGCGCGCAATGAACCGGGACCCGCAGCGTAGGGCTGCGCCGACAGGGGCTTGCGCACTCGTCCCACGCACATGCATGAGCGGGCGAGCCACCATCTGCGAAGGCCGGTGCATGGTGTGTCGGCCGCATACCCGAGAAGGAGTCACTCCATGAATTCCAATCAAGTCAAAGGATCCGTCAAAGACGCTGCAGGCAAAGTGCAGCGCAAGTCCGGCGAGGTGTTCAACAGCGATGAACAGAAAATCAAAGGCGCCGCCAAGCAAGCTGAAGGCAAGACGCAGAAAGCTGTGGGCGATGCGCAGGAAGCCGTCAAGGACCGTACACGCGACGGGCGCTGAACCTCATCCACCTCATCCACCTCACCCGATGGGCCCGGCGTGCAGCAGCAGCGGGGCCCGTCGGGCATTTGACCCGGCATTCAACTCGAGATAAAGCAACGCGCAGCGCATAGGCAATCGTGCTTGCAGGTTTTTACTCTGAGTCCGGCTTGCGCGGAAAGTGGCGGCGGGACAGCTCCTGGACCACAGGTGCCCGGCCGGTGTCCACCCGTCCTTGCTCCAGATCCTCCCCCGCCTTGTCGACGCGCTCGTCAGACA
>Ga0105044_10009894_pt1 | contig 13041 bp, 7 predicted proteins | sample MAT01_FD_78092 | JGI IMG/M metagenome (GOLD analysis project Ga0105044, IMG submission 78092) | Freshwater microbial communities from Lake Fryxell liftoff mats and glacier meltwater in Antarctica - MAT-01 | ecosystem: Environmental > Aquatic > Freshwater > Ice > Liftoff microbial mat | place...
AAAACCGAAAACTTCAAACGGAAAACTCCCTCCCGGACATGCTTCCGGTCCGCATGCTCAATGAATTCACCTATTGCCCGCGACTCGGCTACCTGGAATGGGTGGAAGGCGAATGGGCTGGCAACCTTGAAACCATGGAAGGTTCATTCGGCCATCGGCGCGTGGATCAGGCGCCCAGGAGAGCAGCAAGAAAAGCCGAAGTGACGAATGACCAATGCCCAAAACCAAATGACCAATCAGAAGAACTCAAAGAACAGAGCATCCATGCTCGGTCACTGATGCTGTCGGCTCCGACGGAAGGACTGCTGGCGAAACTCGACCTGCTCGAACTGGAGGGCATGACCGCCACTCCGGTGGACTACAAACGTGGCAAGGCCCCGAACATCCCCGAAGGCGCGTACGAACCGGAACGAGTCCAACTGTGTGCTCAAGGTATGATCCTCAGAGCAAATGGGTTCCAGTGCGACCGAGGTGTTCTGTATTTCATCGGGTCAAAGAAGAGAGTCACGATTGAATTCACCGAAGAACTGATCGATCGGACGCGTTATCTGCGTGATGAATTTCGACGTACGGCCGCTGCGGGAATCATGCCGCCGCCCCTCATCGACAGCCCCAAGTGTCCGCGGTGTTCCCTTGTCGGCATTTGTCTGCCGGATGAAACCAACTTTTTGCAATGCGTTCCAATCGTGGAACAGTCAGGTTTATTGCTGCTTGAGGATCCCGCCTGCGATTCTCTGAACACTGACAACCGAAAACTGAACACTCCCCAAGTCCGGAAACTGCTGCCCGCCAACGACGATGCTTTGCCGCTTTACGTGCAGACGCAGGGAGCCATGCTCGGCAAATCCGGCGATCGACTGACGATCAAATACAAGGACGAACTGCTGGCCGAACGCAGACTCATGGATGTTTCTCAGGTCAGTCTGTTCGGCAATGTGATGATCAGCGCACAGAGCCTGCGGGAACTCACCACTCGAGGCATCCCGGTCTGCCACTTCACCTATGGCGGCTGGTTTCACGGGATCACATCGGGGCTTGTCCACAAGAACGTGGAACTACGGATCCGGCAGTATGAAATTGCCGCGGACCCGGTACGATCACTGCAAATTGCGAAATGGTTCATCAGCGGCAAGATTCGAAACTCGCGAACTCTGCTGCGACGACATCTCACTGCAGGCGGATCTGTCTCAGATCCGCAGTCATCGCTTCCCTCCAACAGTGATGACTCCGACCTGAGGACGGATCGAACTGCGGAATTCGACCGTAATCGAATTCTGGAATCGCTGGCCGAGTTCCGTAGAAAAGCAGAACAGGCCACGTCCGCTGAAACGCTGTTGGGACTGGAAGGCATGGCCGCCAAGACCTACTTCGCCGGATACTTCGCGGTGCTGAACGGGCGACACGATTTTGATGTGAATGATCGGAACCGCCGACCTCCCAAAGACCCGGTCAACGCCGTGATGTCATTCGTCTATGCACTGCTGGTGAAAGAATTGACCGTTGTTCTTCAGGCGGTTGGCTTCGATCCCATGCTTGGATTCTTTCATCGCCCGCGCTACGGACGCCCCAGCCTGGCACTGGATGTGGCCGAGGAATATCGCCCGCTGATCGGCGACTCCGTCACACTGATGGCATTCAACAATGGCGAAGTGGACCACAACAGTTTTCTGGAACGAGCGGGTGCGGTGACGATGACCGAATCCGGCCGAAAAGCCGTCATCGCGGCATTTGAACGACGCCTCGAACAGGAGGTCACACATCCGATCTTTGGATACCGAATCAGCTATCGTCGGATACTGGAAGTCCAGGCTCGCCTGCTGGCCCGCACCATCACCGGTGAACTGCCCGAATACATCCCATTCTGCACGCGGTAGCAAAGTAGACATCACTCTCCGAGTGATGAAATGCGATTCCATCAGCGTCGCGTTGCAAGGCAGGTCCGAAGTTACAGAGTGGGCGGCGTTGAAGAATTCGTCACTCGGAGAGTGACGGTTACTTTAATCACACAGAGGACATTCATATGAAACACGTTTATCTTATTTGCTACGATGTCGGCGAACCCAAACGCCTGCGCAAAGTCTACAAGACTCTTCAAGGCGCGGGAGAATCGCTGCAGTATTCCGTGTTCCGCTGTGAGCTATCAGCCCAGGAGCGTCAGAAGTTGATCGAAAAGCTGTGGGAGATCCTCAATCTGGCGGAAGACCGCCTGCTGGTTGCGAATTTGGGACTGAGTGACAGTCGCGGCTCGGACTGTCTGCAGTATTGGGGCACGCCGCGAGAAGTCCCGAATTCGACACGCCCCATCGTCCTGTAGGTTGGACATTCCTGTCCGACGTGCCGCATTACTGTCGGGAATACCATGAAGGATTTATCGCAGCGTTCTCTGAAGCATTCGCCCCGTCCCTTCACCGCCCTGGAAGGGGAGAAGGTGGCCGACAGGCCGGATGAGGGGTCTACCTGTGATCGATCCTTTTCAAAATCGCTTCACAGCGTCGTCACGTGTCGGGAATTCCCGGTACAACTTACTCGAATAAAACCCCACGCAACTTCAATTCACCCCTGAAAGGAGTACGATGTCGCCCCACCAACCAAACATGTATCACCCCGGAGTCTATCACCATGATCAAACCTGGGACCTATCAGCACCCGTGCATAAGTTTCTTCGTTTAACCGCGTGGGCATCGCCCCGCGCTTTCGCGCGTAAAACGCGGCCCGATGGGCACGCGGTTAAACAAGTTGTATGTGAAAACTTGTGCGTGGGTGCTTACCTCACGCGGTCGTAAGTAACATTAACCCGACGCATCAGCAAGTCCATTTACCATTCGCCATTTACCCCTTTGTCATAAGTGTCATTTTCGACCGCGCGGAGTATCACAGCCGAAATTCCAGGAAACCAATTGTATCTCCGTCCCGATATTCTGAAGGCCGCCTTGTATCATCCAGTTTCCACACGCATCGAGACCGCTGAGAGATGACCAACGACCGCATTGAAAAGAAACACGATCCGAGCCACCTGTCGGATTCCGCGATGTCTATCTGATATGTTGAGCACAAGCCGCGCTAGGTAAACCATCGAGTTGCAATGAAAGCCAGGATGTTCAAAGACTTCTTCGCGAAAGCCACCGGCAATCCATCGCCGTATCCATATCAGGAAGCGTTCGCCGAAGACCGCGAATTGCCCGATTTGCTCAACGTCCCGACAGGCGTCGGCAAGACGGCGACCGCGATTCTTGGCTGGCTGTATCGCCGCCGATTTGCCTCTGCCGACATTCAAAAAAGTACGCCACGCCGGCTGGTCTACTGCCTGCCGATGCGGACGCTCGTCGAACAGACGCGAGACTGTACTGTGACGTGGTTGGATCAAATCGGACAGTTCGCCGGAACTGTGAAGTACACCGACGAAACGAAAACTCACGTCAAATCGTACACGCTCGATTTGGAGAACCATCCGAATGGCATCGCCGTTCATCTGCTGATGGGTGGCGCTGACGCAACCAAATGGGACGAGCATCCCGAACGTGACGCCATCCTGATCGGCACACAAGACATGCTGTTGTCGAGGGCGATGAATCACGGCTACGGGATGTCGCGATATCGGTGGCCGATGCACTTTGGGCTGCTCAATAACGACTGCCTGTGGGTGATGGACGAGACGCAGCTAATGGGTGTCGGGTTGACGACGACGGCTCAGTTGCAGGGACTGCGGTCGAAGTTGACGACGTATGGCGTGACGCATTCGCTGTGGATGTCGGCCACTCTGGATGCTGAGCCAATCGCGACGGTCGATCATCAGGAGCCGGAGTCGGGCTGGCGACGATCTAGGCTTGAGAAGGAAGACTACGAAGACCCAAAGGTTCTGAAATTGTGGCAAGCCAATAAGCCCTGCGGTCCAAGTAGTGTGACGCTGACATCTGAGAACATGAAGCTGGCCGACATGAGGAAGGCTAAGGGCAAGTCGAAAGGGAATGCCGTTGCGAGTTACGTTGGCGCACTGGCAGACGAAGTTGTCGCCGCCCACCAAGCCGGAACGCTGACGCTGATCGTGGTCAATCGGGTCAATCGTGCTCAAGGGTTAATGCAGGCCATCCAAGACCGAACCGAAGCGACTGAACCGACCATTGAGGTTGATTTGGTTCATTCGCGATTTCGGCCCGCTGATCGTGATGAGACGCAACGTCGTGCGCTGGACGAGAAGTCGATACCGGCTGGCGGTCGAATTTTATTGGCGACACAGGCCATTGAGGCTGGGGTCGATGTCTCGTCAACGACGCTCTTCACAGAACTCGCTCCCTGGCCGTCGCTGGTCCAACGCTTCGGACGCTGCAATCGTCGCGGCGTGTGTGGCGAAGACAAACACCCGCCGGCTCGCGTCGTGTGGGTCGATCTCGACACGGACGACAAGAATGCCGAAGAGTTGGCCCTGCCATACTCGGTCGAAGAATTGAGGACCGCACGGGAGTTGCTGAACCCCAATCAATCACCGTTGAGCGACGTCGGCCCGGAGACGCTGAGTCGTATCTCTTTCAAATCCCCACCGGTGGTTGTTCATACGTTGCGGCGCAAGGACTTGATTGAGTTGTGGGACACAACACCGGACCTGGCTGGCAACGACCTCGACATTTCGCGATTCATTCGCGACGCCGACAACAATGACGTGCAGGTCTATTGGCGAGATTGGGATCGTGCCTTCAGCGTGGCACGTCCGCCTGAATTTCAAGACAAGCGAGAACAAGCTGCTCGCTTCCCCGCTCCCGAACGAGGCGAAATTTGTTCGGTCTCCATCGGTGCGATCAAACAATTTCTCGACAAGTTGGCTAGTCAGAAAGAGGTCAAACGGAGGTTTAATGCTTGGCGATGGAACCCGCTCGAAGCCAAATGGGAAACGGTTGCCAGCAAATCGGTTCGGCCCGGCATGGTGTTACTGCTGCACACCGATACGGGCGGCTATCAGGCAGAACTCGGCTGGACTGGCGATGTCTCGTCAGGCCGAGTGCCGCCAGTTGCAACCTCACTCAATGCCGAGCAAGAAATAAATTCTGATGACGCGCTGGGACGGACAGAGCAACTCTTGTCGCACCATCTTCGCGCAGTGGCCGACTCCGCGAAGCAACTGCAAACGGCGTTCGGTTCGTCACTTGCCGAAATTCCCTGGGACGCCATCGATCGCGCCGCGTGGTGGCACGATGTCGGCAAGGCTCACGAGGCATTTCAATTGGCGATGCACGACTGCGAACTGGTCAGCCAACGTGATCCCGGCAAACAGCAACTCTGGGCCAAATCTGGCTCGAACGCGCGACCGAACTACCGAGTCGGCGAACAACGTCGTCGCGGCTTTCGGCACGAGTTGGTCAGCGCGTTGGCTTGGCTTCATCAACATTCGGATGCCGAGCAGGCTGACCTCATTGCGTACCTGATCGCTGCTCATCATGGAAAAATCCGGTTGAGTCTGCGCAGCCTGCCGAAGGAGGCACGGCCGGCAGACATCACGCGGCGATTCGCACGAGGCGTGTGGGAGCAAGACAAGTTACCGATGGTCGAACTTGGCAACGGCGACGTGAGTTCCGAATTCTTGATCGACCTGGAATTGATGGAACTCGGTGAGTCAGCCGAGGGCCAACCGAGTTGGGCTGCGCGAGTGCTCAAGCTGCGCGACGACCCAGAGTTCGGACCGTTCAAGCTGGCGTTCCTGGAAGCGTTGCTGCGAGTTGCTGACTGGCGCGGGAGCGACGTGGAAAGGAAAGGCTAGCCATGCCAAAGAAACGCTCGTCCTCAAAAGCCGTCGTGAATAATGCGCCGACGCGCAAAGCAAAGCCGACAAAATTGCCTCGGAAGCAAGCGACGGCGCTGATTGCGGTTCAGTCAGATTACGCCTCGATTCTGACCGGCCTCACGCATCTGATCGCCGACTCACGCCGTCGTGCCGCTGCCACCGTGAATTGCGAACTCGTCTGCCTCTACTGGCAGATCGGGCAAGTCATCGTCGAGCAGCAGGCGTCCGCGAAATGGGGCGACTCCGTTGTCGAGCAGTTGGCAAATGACTTGCAGATCGCTTTTCCGGATATGAAAGGACTCACGAAGGAAAACTTGTTTCGTATGCGGAAATTTTTTGCTGCGACGCACGCGATTGACGAGTGGCTGGGAAGGCGAGATCAGGTCGAAAAAGTGGCTACGGTGTCGCCACAACTCTCGTCTGCTCCACCGGCGGGGCCAATTGTGGCGACAGTGTCGCCACAATTGCCGAGGAATCCCGACGGGGACGAAATTCTCTCGACACTGTCGAGAGGTTTTAAATCAGACCTGTTGGCAACACTTCTTTGTTCTGTGTCATGGTCACACCACAAAGAAATTATCGGTGCCGCCGCTGACGCCACCGAACGGTACTTCTACATGACCATGTCTGCACGCGAACGCTGGTCGGTACGCGAACTCCGTCGCCAAATCAACGCCGCGTTGTTTGAGCGGTACACGACCGTCAAACGCAATCCAGAGAAGTGCTTGCCGACCGATGCCGAGTCCGGCGACCTCTTGCCGTTCAAGGATCATTACATTCTCGAATTCCTCGGACTTGAAGACGAGCACTCCGAGAAGGAGCTTCGCAAAGCAATCCTCGCGAACATGCGCGACTTTTTCCTGGAGTTTGGCAAAGACCTGACCTTTGTCGGCGAGGAATACCCGCTGACGGTCGGCAACGACAAGTTTTACATCGACCTGTTGTTGTTCCATCGTCGCCTGCAATGTCTGATCGCGGTCGATCTCAAGAAGGGCAAGTTCAAGCCGGAACATGCCGGCAAGTCACGCTTCTATTGTGCGGCATTGGACGAACAACTCCGCCTGTCGCACGAGAACCCGTCGCTCGGCTTGGTTCTGTGCCGGACGGCCGACGCCACCCAAGTCCGCCTCGCCCTCACCGCCGCCGCCGAGCGAATCGGCATCGCGACCTATCAAACCGCGCTCCCAGATGAAGCTCTGCTGCGACATCGCCTGGAACAACTCCCGCCGCTCCCGGAGGACGAACAATGAGTCAACACATTCTGTCACTTCCCGGTTGCACACCAGAGCCGCTGATGAATTACCTCAAAGCTCTCGGCATCCTTCGGATCGTCTCCGAACAAGCTGGTCCGAACGCACGCGGCTGCTGGAAAAATGGTGTCTTTGAGTTGTACTCGAAATTCGATCGCGACGGGCTAATCCAATTCTTATTGCATGACTACGAGCCATCGCCCGTTGTCGTTCCGTGGAGTGGTAACGATTTCTTTGCTGAGTGCGATGCGGCTGGACCGTTTGCTGCAACTCCAACGGCCAAGGCTGTGATTGCCGCGTTTCGTGAGACAACGAGTAAACGCCTCACACCCTATCGCGAAGCTATCAAGGCAATCCAATCGGCGATGCAGGTGACTGGAGTGCTGAAGAAAGCAGACATTGAGAAGAAGGCCAATGAGCGGGTGAAAGCAAACTTCCTGACCACCATACGCAACATTGCGCCGGACTCCGTCGCTTGCTGGATCGACGCTGCCGCTCTCATCTCCGGGAACCGTGCGACCTTTAGCTCGCTTCTTGGAAGCGGTGGAGGAAGCGATGGCAACACGCATTTCTCAGACAACTTCATGCAGAACCTTTGGGATTGCCTACCGGACTTCAATATCCAACGAGGGTATTCCGTTGAGCTTGGTGGAAAGAAATGGGTGGGACTCAAAGCGCCAGCAAGCATTCCTGGAAAGCTTGCAGTTGATCAGACTCCGAAGAAGACGACCTTGGTTTCAAATCTCGCCGTCGAGGAGTTGCTCATGGTCATCGTTGAGATGAACCCAAACTGGACTACTGGCCAAAAAGATGAACTCCGGAAACGCCTCGCTACATTGAATCCGGTTCATTGCATCGACAAATCGGCCCTATTCAATGCGTTGTTCGGTGAACACACGAAGTCGTTGATCGCAGGGCGAACATCGGCACTATTCGATTCTGGCGCGGTTGGAGGACCGAATGCGAGCCAGGGCTTCGAGCGCGAGTCGCTGATCAATCCGTGGAATTTTATCTTAGGAATCGAGGGTACTCTCTGTTTTTCCGGTGCCTTGGTGAAGCGACTGAATGCTGACGCATTTGGCACGTTCCCGTTTCAGTTTCAGCTTTCTGTCACCGGTCGAGATTCAGCCAGCAGCAAGGAACAGTCTGGTCGTGAACTTTGGCTTCCGTTGTGGAATCACAAGGCCACATTCTCCGAAGTCGCGTATCTCTTGGCCGAAGGGCGAGCAGAACGAAGCCAGCAGGCTGTTCGTCGGGGCGTCGATATGATGCAAGCCGTCGCGCAGTTGGGAATTGATCGCGGTATCAATGAGTTTGCTCGCTATGCAATCGTCAGAGGGCGCGTCGGCGGAGACAACTACAACACTGCGGCGTGTCTTGGGAGAGTCGTGGTCCGAGATAAAGAATTGCCCGGAGCGAGACTGATCGAGAAGGTTTCCGGCTGGATCGACACTTTTCGCGATCAGTGCAAAACAGGGCAAAAGGAAGAAGCCCCCCATCGTTTTGGCGCTGCGGCTCGCCGCATTGATGCCGCTATCTTCGACTACTGTCGCTACGGTGGCAAAGTGCAATTCAATTCGATCCTTTGCGCACACGGACAGGCTGAGAGTGAGGTGGCCAAGGGTGAGACATTCTGGGATGATCGCAGTACCGGGAGTACAAAAGTTCGGCCGCTCACTGGCCTCTCGTCGAAGTGGATCGAGGAGGCCAACGATTGCTCGCCAGAGTTTCGTCTTGCGTTGTCGCTGGCGGCGATGTTTGCCCGTGAACAGAAGGTTGGGCCACTGCGAGCGAATCTGGAACCCTTCGACTTGAGTCGTGGAAAGTACGCCGATTGGGACACAAAGGATCGACGAGTCGTTTGGAATGCGGCGGATTTGACATCAAACCTTTCATCTATCTTGGCTCGACGTTTGGTGGATGGGACGCGCCTTGGCTGTGCGCAGTTGCCGCTAGAGTCTGCCTACACGGCTCCGCTCGATGCTGTTGCAGCATTTCTTGACGATGACGGAGATCGGCCATTGCTTGATTTTGAACGGATCGAAGAACTGTTGTGGGGCTTGATACTGATCGATCATTCAACCGATCGTATCTGGTTTGGCGATCCCGACCCGATCGCGCCGCTGCCGCGAGCCTATGCCTTGCTGAAATTACTGTTCCTGCCTGCTCCTCTCGTGCTGGATCGAACTGCCAATGGTAGCGTACGAGGTGTGACCTTCTGTCGTGAAGGCCAAGAGGGACTGACGATCAAGCCAGAACCGCAAATTATCCCACTGCTGCAATCGGGTCGCCGAGAAAGCATCGGCGAAGCCTGTCGCATTGCAGCTCGACGACTGCGAGCGTCGGGCATCAACTCGCTGCCTCATCGCACATCCGGCGGCCGGAATCGCGATGCCGAATGGGAAGAGGTCGGCAGCGGCCTTGATGGTCGGCGTCTCGCCGCCGCGCTCTTGTTTCCAATCACACCTCGCAGTATCGCGAGTCTGTTCCATCTTGTCGCTCGTCCCGATAGCGATTCGTCCGACGTGGACGACGCCAAATTCGTTTCCAGTTCCTTGTCCTGACCCAAGCTAACCTGAAGGAGACCTCTTCATGAGTCTTGATTACACGAAACTCGCCAAGGCACCTCGCCTGCTGATGGAGGCGGAGTTGGAACCACTGCAAGGCAAACGCTTCCAACCGACCGGCTTTGCGGACCTCGGCCCGGCCCGTTACACACTCGCTGATGGCACCGAGATGCTGCTCGTCGAGAGTGCTCAGTCTGTTGCCAACCATCTTGAAAAAACCGTGATTGACGAAAGCACCGGCGATCTTCTTTCCCAACTCAAGGGGTTGCCTTACGTCACTGTTGACTGTGGGCGACTCGGCACAACAACCTCGCTCAAAGAGTTTCATCGACTCAATTCGCCATACATTTGGTCGGGCGAGGCCACGGATAAGACCGCCAAATTTCGCGCTGACTTCTGTCGTGCGATTGGCGTTGCCGTTCCCAAGAAAAAGAAGAAAAAAGACGGCGATGACGATTCCTCCGATGCAGATGCCGTGGGTGTTCTGGACTTTCACAGGTTCTATCAGGCAGTCTTCAAATGGGATCCGAACAGCGTCATCCACGGTCTATTTTTGGAGAAGGTCGCGGGACGCTTGCGAATGACCCGTGTGTTGTCTGGCTTTATCGAGGCGTCCGAAATCAAACCGGCTGAGAACGGCGGCACGAAGGTCGATCATGTGCTGCCATCGCCGAAGCTGGTTGGGCTCAATGCCAAAGATGGTTACGGCAATGTGCCATTTCATCGAACCGATTTTGTCGCCAAGAAAATCGTGGCCTACTTCAATCTCGACCTGGCGCTCATTCGCGGCTATCGACTCAACGAAGTGACAGCAAACAAAGCGACTGGCAATGCTGAACCAATCGACGCGAATGCTGCGATCCAAGAGAAAGAGGACGTCGCTACGCATCTTCTGATTGCCCTCTCGTTGCTGAAGATTCGTCGGTTTCTGTCGGGAGGATTGCGACTGCGGGCAAACTGTGATCTGCAATTAGTCGGCAAAGATGTCGTTGCGACTCGTCCGACTGAGTTTCCGATACCGAGCGAAGGCGACCTTCTCACGGAGTGCGAACGACTGATTGAAGAGTGCCGGAAACGATCACTGTTTGCCGATCCGGCTGTCACGCCTATCGAATGGATTTCACCGACTCAGAAGGCTACGAAGATTTCGCTTCCCGTCGGCACCGCTGAGCCGAGGATTCCCAAAGACGCTGAAGAACTCGTGAAATGGAAAGCGGGAACCACGAAGAAGGGACCGACACTCGAATTTCCGAAAGGACTGGACTCAGTGATCGTCGAACAGGCGAAGACTCTGTTTCCTGACAATGACCCGATTCATGAAATGCTCGACAAGGCGCTCGAAGCTCTCACTGTGAGCGCAGAGAAAGCAGATGAAGCCGCATCCGATGGAACGGAGGGCGATCAATGATTGCCATCGCTCTCCGCTTTCCCGCTGGTCGCTTTCATGCGACGCCGTGGGGACGGCACGTCAATGAAGGTGCGCCGGAGTGGCCGCCGTCACCGTGGCGGCTCTTGCGGGCTTTAGTCGCGACATGGAAACGCAAGCTCGACGACGAGTTTGCGGAGTCCGATATGCTCGATTTATTGACCAAACTGGCCAGCCCTCCGTCATTCGTGTTGCCGCCCGCGACAACGGGGCACTCGCGGCATTACATGCCGTGGTTCAAGAAAGGACCGGACGACAAGACGCTCGTCTTCGATGCCTTCGTCGCTCTGAACAAGACGGCGGACGTGGTTGCTGTCTGGCCAGACGAGATCTTGACCGCAGAGCAGCGCGACATTCTCTCGCGACTGGTTGAGCATCTTGGTTTCTTCGGTCGTTCTGAATCTTGGTGTGACGGACGGCTGCTTGATGAGTCAGCAGCGGAGTCGTTGTGCGATTCCGCCAAGCGATCCAACGGCGACGGGTCTCACTGGTGCGAGCCGCTGAGCGAAGTTCCGGTGACAAGAGACGAAGAAGTCGTTCGCGTTCTGAGTGCCGATCCGCAAACAGCGTTTCTTGATGAGCATGTCGTTCGCGTGGAAACAGTCACGGCGGGACGCGGCAAGAACAGGCAGACCACGATTACTCGGCAAGCCATCTACGAACCGAACTGGCATCTCTGCGCCGAAACCAAATTGTTGCACAAAGAAAAGTGGTCCGATCCGCCTGGCTCGCGCTGGGTGCAGTACGTCCGACGCGCCGACTGCTTTCGTATCGCGCCAAAACGGCGAACAGCAAACATCACAACGCCACGTCCGCAGCGCATCATCACCGTGGCACGCTATGCCATCGACGGAACCGTGCTGCCGCTCATCACGGAGACATTGCCGATTGCAGAAGCTGCTCGAAACGCTCTGATGGGGAAATACAAGCTTCTTCGATTGAGCCAGCATTACAATCGACCGATTCGGTCCAACGCGGAAATCCCCAAAGATGCTCCGATATTTCGATCCGATGTCTTCAGCGGAAAGAACGCGGCAGGCGTGCCACTGACCGGGCATCGTCACGCATACTACCTGCCCACCGATGAAGACGGCGATGGCCGATTAGATCATCTCACCATCTTTGCCGAGATGGGATTTGGGTCGGACGATCCCCTGGAAAATCGGACTCTCGATCAGTTCCGTCGCCTGCGTTGGGGGGACGGCGATCCGCTGAATCTATTGCTCGTCGGATTGGGAACGGTCAACAATTTTCGGGCTCCGCTAGTGCAAGTGTCGTCTGTTTGGCAGTCGGCGACGCCGTTCATTGTGTCTCGGCACGCAAAGAAAAGCGGAACCAAGCGAGACTCCGGTGACTTGCTCGGGCCGCAGAACGAAAGGGCATTTACAGCGCACGTTCTCGACGAAGAATTGAGGTATCTGCAAGCACGCCGCTTGCGCGCGGGATTCGACTTCCCCACGTCGTGGCGCATCGAGTTGCTTTGCGATGACGACGGCGTCTTCCGAATCGGTCGTGGTTCGTCACATCCGCTGGGGCTCCGCCCAATCCAATTCCGCCGCTTCCGCCGGAAACGAAATGACGACGGAGGGCGACGTCCGACGGGAGCGTTTCGCATCGTGTTCAACGTTCCATTTGCAGGCCCCTTGAGCCTTGGCCATTCGTCCCACTTCGGCCTTGGGCTCTTCGTCGCGACAATGGAATAACTTCTATGCCAAAACGCGCATCCAAAAAAGCAAATTGCTCCGACTGGACTCAACAACTCGATGCGGAGGCCGTCGAAGCGGCGATGGAGGAGGCGACGGTGGATGCGAATGGCGTGGACGAACAGCATAGTGGATTGCTGACGGTGATCGGAGATGAGTTGCAGTTCCCGTTTTCCGCACAGGTGCTCGGTGAGACCGTGACGATCGTGGACATGGAGTGGCCGGAGAATGATGGGTTTGGACTGGATCTCATCGTGGAACGCAACGGTCAGCGGCATCGCATTGAGGCTCGGTCGGTGGAGTTGTTAGAGCCGTTGCCAGAAGG
>Ga0105044_10009896_pt1 | contig 13039 bp, 13 predicted proteins | sample MAT01_FD_78092 | JGI IMG/M metagenome (GOLD analysis project Ga0105044, IMG submission 78092) | Freshwater microbial communities from Lake Fryxell liftoff mats and glacier meltwater in Antarctica - MAT-01 | ecosystem: Environmental > Aquatic > Freshwater > Ice > Liftoff microbial mat | place...
ACGAGGTCGAGCCGTTTGCGTATGTGAGCGATCTTCTGACACGGCTCACGAAGTACCGCGACATGACGCCCGAGCGACGGGCGACCGACGGCGAGCGGCTGTTGCGAGAGCTGCTGCCGGACGTTTGGGTCAAGAGCGATCCGGAGAAGCGGCTGGCGCTGGCGCGGTGATCGGGGTGCGGCGGCGTGCTCGGACTGAGCTGCGCGGGAGGTCGGACGCTTACGCATTGACCACGCCGTCGTGGTCGAGATCGACGTCGTCATGGTGGCAGTGCCGCCCGGCGCCAGCGGCGGCACGAGCGGGACGATGTGATCTGTTGCCTGGGAGAACGGCAGGAGCAGGTAGTTCCCTGTGATGCTCGCGTTGTTAGTCACGGAGAAGGAGATGGTGGCGTTGCCGGTCAGGCCGGGCGGGGTCACGGACAGCTCGCAGAGCGCCGACTTGGTCTCGATATCCATGTACGCGTCGCAATTGTCAATCGTAGCGATTCGATAGGCGGGAACGCTGTTCAACGCATATGCAAGAAGGAACGTGCGCGGCGCGACCTTCACTGGCACGGCGCGACTCGAGACGCTCGTGCTTGGCGGACCCTGCGCGATCAGAAAACCGAAGTCCGCCGGCGTTAGGCCGTCCAGCAGTTGGCCGTTGCCGTCGATGCGCTTCATCCGCAGTGCTATGCCGGGAGTTGTGACCGCGTTATCCAGATAGATCACCAGCACGCCGCAGTCGTCGATGGCGATCGAGCCGCCCGATTGACTTGTGCTGGGAGATCCAGTTGGATCGCCGGCGCAGTCAATGCCGCCGATGAGTCCAGTGGCGTCAACGGGATCAAGCACGACACCGTTCGGCGTGACTCGCTCACCGATGAGATTCGAGGTCGAACAATTGGTGAGGCGCTCGTCGTTATGGAAGACGAAGAAGTTCGATCCATCGAATGCGGCGACGCTTCCTTCCTGACAGGAATACGCGCGCGTCGTCGGGAACTGAGATCCGAATGGCTCGCCCGTCGCAGGAACGATGAATGCGCCGAAGATGTCGATGCAACTCCTCCCAACGACGCTCACGTCGCGCCGTCGCACCGCGCAGTGTTCCGGAACCCACCGGACGGGATGGAGCCGCCGGCGTACAGCGCGGTACCACCGCCAGCATCGAACCCAGCGAAAGCGCGAAGGGTGTTGTTAGCTCTGGTGCCAAGCGATGACCACGCAATGTCATTCCACCTCGCGACATTTCTCGTCGGGAACGTCGCAGGCGTCACCGAAGCCGTCGCCATTGAGATCCGGACTCGACATGTGGAAGCCACTGCTGAGCGTCGCGCTTGATGGCGCAGCGCCCGCGGCGATGCTGAACGAGTAGCGGAGTCCAATCGAGCTGAGCGCGGGAGCGCCGGTCGCCGAGGACATTGCCGGACTCGTCTCCGGACCGATGGCGGCGACACTTCCGCTGACGTTTTGTGGCGCAGCGAGCACCTCTTGGTCAGTTGCGCCGTCAACCAAGCTGGCAAGCAGCGCTGCCGATCCGAGGGATGTGAGAGTCGCGACTCCCGCGCTCACGAGGGTTCCTACGCCCGAGAGCCGCGAGATGGTGGCTGCGGAAATGGGCTGGTCGAGCGGCTGTTCGACCTTCAGCTCGATGTCGAGGCCAACACCGGCCGGATCGCTCACAACGAGCACACCTTGCAGCGCCGGGCAGCAATCGTCCTTGACGATCAAGAGGAAGTTCATGGCCCACTAACCCAGACTCGAGAAGGCGCTGCCTTCCCATTGGACTCTGCCGTCCGGCAGCGCGGTTGAAAAGATCGCGAGCGGTGTGGGCGTGCCGTTCAGCGAGAATTCGATCGTAGGGTCTGCTGCCTTGGTTTCGGTTGCGGAGGTTGCTGCGGCGAGTGCCGTCCACAGGATGCTCGCACATATGGAAGTCATGTCTGTTCTCCTAAGGAGGTTGAACCTGTCGATCCATCTCTCGATCAATTGACGACGAAGGTCGCCGAGACGGTGGCGAGATCGTGCGCCGAGACGTTCGTCTCGAGAATCAACCCGATTGAGGCGGTGGGCGGAAGAATAGGCATGGAGGGGATGGGCGAACCAAAGGACGCCGGAGGAAAGACGGCGACTGCGCCAGCACCGGCGGTCACCAGAAACGGGTCGTCGAAGAGCGTTGCGAAAGGGATGGCATCAATCAGAAACTGGGCGCTCGAGGTTCCAGCCGGGGCAAAAGCCGATGCGCCGTCCAAGGCCGTGTCGAGAACCAGCCCGATCGACGCGCCGCCCGCCACCGCTAGCAGCCCCGGTAGGGTCGCTGGCAGGGATTCGGCAAGCGTAAAGTTGGCTGTAAACGTGCTCGCGGCATTGTTAGCGACCAACGAGGCAAGAATGATGAAGGGCGGTGGCGGCAGCATGATTGCTGCCTCCTGAACTGCCGCACTTCCGCCCACCGCGATCGTCCATGACATGCCTGCGCCGGACGCCGTCCGGTGCGAGCCGGTGAAGAACACGGTCCCATCCTTGCCCATCGATCGACTGCCATTTGCATCGGCGGCCAACTCGTATTGAGTACCGTCGATTGTCGCGACAAGCGCAGGGGTTGGAAGCGGATCCACTTTCGCGAAGGATCGGTCGGCGGCGGCAGACGATCCGAGAAGGGTGGCAAGGCAACTCACGAGGCCCGCTGCCGTCTGCGGACTCAACCTTGCAAGCAGTCCAGCGGAAGTACATGTCGAAGTGTCCATGAATCGCTCCTATTGAGAGATGTGCGTGGCGATCGAATGGTCCGTTCCAGAGTCCGGCGTTGCGCCGCGCTCTCGATCGAACGTCCTTATCAATGCAGACGTGCGACGATTATCTTGCGCCGCAAGCTCATAGTTCTGTTGTTTTCGCACGGTTGCCGCCACCGCTTCCAGACTGAGATGCGGCGCACTGCGCCGAGCCTCGCAACGTAATTCGAGATTGTTTGAGCGATCGCTATGGTCAGCCCCAATGACTCAGCAGCAATCCCAAATCGCTCGCACCGACGACGCCATCGTGATCGAGGTCGCCGACTCCAGTGCCGCCCCAGTTGCCAAGCAGAATCGCCAAGTCCGATGCACCGACCATACCGTCGCCGTCAAGGTCGCCGCGGACCGCCCCGGAACCGCCGCCGGGGCAGAGATCGGTGCAGAACAGCGCCGCTTCGTCGCAGCAGACAATGTCCCGGCTGGTTTCACAGCAAAAGGGATCTAAGGCGCACACGATGCTCATGCACTCCCGGTTGTCACAGCCGACTCCCGGCGGCGGAAGCCCGTTCGCGCAGCAGCAGTTGCTCAGCGCCGTCGGGCAATCCGGCACCTGAATCTCAATGACCTCCGAGCAGCAATACAGGAAGTCCGCGCTGTGGATGAGGATCTCCACCTTCACGATCGTCCCCGGCGTCGCGTTGGCTACTTGAATCGAGAGCGACGTGATTCCGTATACCGGGAGCGGTGACGGCACGAGCGCCGGCGTCGTCGCAGCGGAGAAGTACATCGGCGATACCGTGACGGGCGATCCCGCAGGCTGGACGCCCAAGAGCACGTGCGCGATCGGATACGGCGCGAATAGATTCTGCATCGTGAAGCTGTAGGTGAACGACGCAAGCCCTCCCACGCACGTAAGATTGCCGATCGCCGAATCGAGGGCGCGCAGGCAATCGCAGTCGGGGATGGCGACGTCCACCACGTCGTGACAGCAAACCTGACCAAGGCTACCGAACAGGAGGAAGTCAAACGACCCGGTCGTGTTCGCCACCATATTGGAGAGCGTCACCGTCACCGTCGCGGAGTCGCCAGTACCGAGCGGCGGCAAGAGCGGGATCAAAGGCGGCGTGACGTTCGGACTCAAGATCGAAAGCGACGTCGCGGTTGTGGACGAGTTGTTCGTGACGGTGAACGTCCACGTGTACTGGCCGGGGACGGGGATCGAGGGGTCGCCGTCAGTGAACTTGCATTCGATCGAGGACGTCGCGACGTCCATGCATTTGGAGCAGATGACTTCGCAGCTTCCGATTTCCCGCTTGTCGTATTCCACCGCTTCAGAAATGGAGTTGCCGTCCGAGTCGATCGAGATGTAGTCGCTATTAATATTACCGCTCTGGGAGATCCCTGCGATACCGTATATAAACACAGGTGGGGTGAGGCATGCACTGCAAACAAGATAGTCCCCGGTGGCCCACACCAACCCACCACTGCCGTTGTCCACGCCGACGCCACCTGAGGCAGAGTCCGGCTGCGCGCCTCCGCAAAAGACGGTACCGCTACAGACAGTCGAGGCACCAACGTCGAAGTTGCCAGATTGATTCCACACACCTCCGCCGCCCGCTGGGTTGGGCTGCCAACAAAACTTTCTGAGGCGACTCTCGTGAGCCCATCCGCAACCAAGGTCGAGAGGCGGGTTGATCGACTTCTCGGCGGTGTAGAGGCAGCAGTCGGCGTCGAACGCGAGGTCTGCGACTGCCGATTGAGTCGATAGTCCCGCCAAGTCAATCTCGATCGCCTTTGACGCCGGAACGGGATTGCCAGCGGCGTCGACCTGCACCGACCAAATCTTGTTGCTGCCCGCACCGCTTGTGTTGAAGTCCCGATTCCATTGCGACACAAACATCTTGCCGTTTGCCACGGCAACGCCCCAGACGCGCTCGCCATAACACACCGGACCCGGCTGGTCTAACGCCTCGGTCCAGTCAGCGTCGTCGGTTCCGCTGAGGTCCAGCACGTCGGTCGCGAAATCCCAAGCGGATTTGATTCGATGCCCGACCGGTGCGGATGGATCGATCCTATAGACGCGCCCGTCCTCGAAGTTCGTTACGTACAAGGATTGGTACGAGCAGCTCCATGTGAGATTGCCCAGACCTGGCGGGCTTACGGGAGGTGCCGAGGTGCCGGGGCATTGAAAGGTCGGAACTGGCACCTGCGGAAGATTCGAGAGCAGCGTTGGAGTGCCAGTCGCGCCATCGATGCGAGTAACCGCACCGGTATCTCCGCCTAACGAACCCAGTGAGTGCACCGGGTACCAGATGCAATGCGACAGGTACATGTTGCCAGCGCCGTCCGCCGTCACGCCAGCCACGCTGCCGAGGGTCGCTTGGGTCCACAACGGGTCTTCGTATCGCGGTGCAGCCCAGATGCTCGGCAGCCCTTGGCTGGCGAATCCTGAGATATCAAATAGGTTCAACACCAAAGACGACGGAAGGTCACCGCTGTCAGTGTTGAGCAGCACCGGACGCCCGCTGAATCCGCTGATTGCGGGCGCCTCTCCACAGCACGACTCGCATTCGACAGGCGGTCCGCTTGCGCTGTCGCCAGCCATTGTGCCATGGACGCACATCAGTCCCACTGTCGCGCTCAACGCATGAGAGAGCTTCATCAGATTCGCCTCCGTAATCATCCCGCCGAAGTGTTCTCAGTGCTAGGCAGAACAACCTGCCAGCCCGTCAGTGCGGGCCGCGCGAAACCAACCTTGCAGGCCAATCCCAGAAAATGCGCTCGCGATCTGTCGGGCGATGGGGACAAGCGAGTCTCGGTCAGCGATCGCGTCGCTCGTCTTGCAGGCGCACCGCCCCTACCGCAGCTGCTCGCTCGCCCATCGGCGCATCGTCGCGGCGTTCGGCGTCTCGATCCCGTCGCGGTGCAAGAGCTCGATCCAAGCTTCAACGCTTCGGGCAATCGCCTTGTCGTAATACCGAAGATCCCACTCGCTGACTCTACCGAGATCGTCGCCAATGACCAGGCGGTCGCCGTCGGGACTAAAGATAATCGTTTGGATCGGCGTGGAGTTGAGAGTCATGGTTCCGAGGCGCCGATAGGTGACCCCACACCACAATATTATTTCTCCGCCTGAATCGGCAGAGGCAAACGTTCGCCCGTTAGGCGACCAGGCAACGTCGGCGACGACTCGCGCGTGACCGGCGAAATCCGCAAGCACGGCGCCACTTCGCCGATCATGAACCACAACATGTCCGTCGTCATGGCTAACAAGAAGTCGATCGCCATTCGGACTGAAGACGACCGCCCGCGCCGCGCAGCTGAAACGGCGCGGGCAACGTTGATGCGCCGGCATCGACCACGAACAAGCGACCATCGATGAGCGCCCACGCCACGAATCGCCCGTCGGCTGAGTGCCGTATCGCGCGCGTGTATGCGGGATGTCCAGCCCAAGCGTCGAGCGTCCGCAACGTACCGCTCTCGACGTCAAGCACGCCGAGGAACGGTCCGCTCTTGGCCGTGTGCCCCAGTCCTGCCGCAAGTCTCTTCCCATCAGGGTTGAAGTCGAGCGGACCGGTCACCTCGATCACAGCAAGTTCAGCCACAATTGCGAAATCTTTCGTTCGCCGCACGATCACGCGACGTCTCTCTGATCGATCGTCCAGTGCAACGAGCGTTCCGTCAGGACTAAACGCTGCGCGGATCGATGTCGCGTCATCGGGAAGCGCGCGGACATCGACCTTGCCGCTGGCATCGATTCGCGGCCACGTTCCGATCGAGCCGTCGCGGCCGAAGGAGTACAACGTGCGTTGATCCGGCCCAAACGAGAGTCGTCCAATTGATTGACTATGGCCTGCGTACGTCGTGATCCATCGTTCTGGACGCGCATCCCACACTCGTACGAGGCCTCCAAATCCCGCTGTCACGAGGGTCTCGGCACCGACCCAATCTCCCGCGCACTGAAGACTCTGGCGAGCAGGATGCCCGCTGAGCACCGAGACCGAATCGGGCCGCGCTAGGTCAACGAGGAGCAGTTCGCCGCCATCGATCATCAGCACTGCGATCGTTGCATTTGGGTCAACATCTGGCGCCAGAATGCGTCGCGCATTGGCGCGAAGGTGAAGCATTTCTGCCCTGACTTGCGTTCGCGGATTCCAGAGCTCAAGTCCGATCTTCGAGGAATAGAGCACTCGGCCATCAGTGCACAGCGCGGCCGGCGTCCCGCCATGGGGCGACCCGGGATGCACATTGAACTGTCCGAGCACGGTACCGTCCGCCAGATCTAAAGCGACGAGGTCGGACGAGGCTGCGGCGGTATTGATGAAGACTCCGGCCCGAAGGTCGATGCCAAGCGCACTCTTACTCCACGCTTGAAAATTCATCTCGCGGACGATCGCGCCCGAATCGACATCGACGGCAAAGAGGCACCCGTCCACGAACGCAATCCAGAGGCGACCCGCGTCAAAAGCGAGCATGCAAATCCAATCGTCAGGAGAACGTTGTTCGATGGATCGCAATAGCAACTGGTGCTCGCCGCGAGGATCCATCATCACAACATGGCGACGATCTGAACTCGCCGCAACTCTCCCAGTCGCTGCATCCACCGCGATGATTTGGTCGCGGTCGCCTTGACTGCCCTCAAGACGAGTCTTCCACTCCAGTGTTAGGTCTGAGCTTCGCAAGCGGGTAATCGATCTGTCGTCCCAAGACACCACGAGGCCATCGTGGTCATCCGTAGCGATTGCATGCGCATTTGCCGATCCAAGCACCGTCGCGGCCAAACAAGGATTGCGGGCCACGACCTGACGCAAGGTAGAAAGGAGCGCAAGGAAATCCGGATCCGTCGTTGCCGCATCGATCGCGCGCGGTGACGAAGGGGTAAGCGCTTCGCGCCATGCCAGCGCCTCTGCCGGACCAGGCCGGTCCGCTGACGCGAGTATCAGAGCCCGTTCGAGGTTCCGTTCGAAAAGTTGATTCGCGAGGCTTGCTGCCTGAAGCTTTGCGTCGGCGCGCGCGACTTCGGCGTGACGGTACAGGATCGCGAGCGCCACGACGCTGGTGCTGAGGATGGCAAACGTGGCAATGACCGCTGCGACTGCGAGTCGGTGCCTTCGAACGAACACGCGCATGACGTACGCGACGCGGTCGCGCCTAGCGTCAATCGGACGCCGCGCGATCCAATTGTCGAGATCGCGGCCGAGCGCCGCAGACGAGTCGTAGCGCCGCGCCGGGTCTCTTGCTAACGACTTGAGCATGATGACCGAGAGGTCGGCGTCGATCGGCGCGCCGTCGATGTCGATCGCGGGCCGCGCGGGCTCGACATCGACGATGGCGCGAACGATGGTCTCGACGGAACCATCGACTTGATGCGGCGGACGACCGACGATCGCCTCGTGAAGCATGACGCCGATCGCATACACGTCGGCGAGAGTGCCCGAAGGTGACCTCGAGTTCGAGAGCGTCTCGGGCGCGGCGTAGGCGATCGTCTCGGAGAACTCTTCGGTGCGCGTGATGACCGGCGCGCTTCCCGCGAGCGCCGCGTGAGCCACGCCGAAGTCGAGCACGCGCGGCTTGTCGTCTGAGTCGACGAGCACATTGGTTGGTTTGAGATCCCTATGAATTACACCGTTTTGATGCGCATGCGTCACGGCGTCGCAGAGGTGCACGAAGAGCCGAGCTATGCGTCGCCGTCGCTCCAGAATAGTTGCATCCGTGGCGGCACGAACTTTCGTCGACCACGCATCAAGTGACACGCCGTCGACGAGCTCCATGACGATCGCGAAGCCGCCTTCCGGAAGATCGCCGCAGTCATGCACGGTGACGATGCAAGGATGCCTGAGCGCAGCTGCTAGCTGCGCCTCGCGCGCCAGCCGCGAGCGCTGCCGAACCGAGCCAAACCGAAGCACCTTCACCGCGACAATTCGCCCGCTCGCCTCGTGAACGGCGCGATGCACGACAGCCTGTCCGCCGTGACCGAGCACGTCGAGTCGTCTGTATCCGGGCAGGAGTGAGTGCTCCGCGCGCATCACATGTGGCGCTGGACGCTTGACGGAGGCTCGCAATGGATCCGCTATTTCGGAAAGGAATTTGCGATTGGCGAGAATCTCATCAACCGTCGTGCGGCACACCGCGCACTCAGCGAGATGTTCTTCTCCCGCAGCATCGCGCGCTGGAGAACGATCACCCGAAGCGAACGCTACATCGAACTCTGAATTGACCACCTGATCCGCAAGACGCTCAAGGTGCGATGGCGTCAGGCACGGAATCACGTTTCGTTATCCGAGAACGCGCGCCGAATCTCCGTCACTATGTCGCGCAACCGACTGGAGACGCGGTTGCGAGCAACATAGATCTCGTCCGTCGTCATTCCGCATTCGCTCGCTGCCGTTGCGATAGGTACTTCACGGATCACTGTAAGTTCGAATGCCAGCAGCGTATTGGCCGCCATTTGCGTCGAAGTCCGCAGCCTCTCGAGCGCCGTCGCTATCAAGTGGCGATTGAATTCGACTTCCCACACCGCATCGATTTCGGGCACGTGTCCGTCGCGCGCTCAAAGCTGGCGAGTAGCGTCGCCAACTTGGTCATCGACGTGGGAGCGCGAGCGAGCGCGCGTAATGTCAGCGACACGATGCCGCAGTATTCCGAGCGTCCAACGGCGGAGGCCACCTCGCGCGCGATCGAATCTTCCCTCGCGCATTTCGCGGACCATGTCGAGCAGCGTCTGTTGTGCCGCGTCCGCCGCGTCAGCAGCACTGAGTCCTAGGCGGCGGGACACACCTATGAATACCGGCTCGAAGCGATCGACGAGCATTCGCCAAGCGGCGGCATCCTCATGCGAGCGAAGCGATTCAAGCACTGCGTCGTCGTCGTGAGCTGGATCGGCATGCGGGCAGAAGACCACGCGCGGGCATATGCATCGATGGTCCTTCAGCGCTACGAGCCCTCACGAATCATCGGTTTACCGCCACGCAGGACGAGTCTAACACGACACGGCGGGCGGGCTCCACCTCAAACCCCTAATTTGACGGCGTGACATTCGCTCAATTTGCGGCCCAACTTGTCGGCTCCCAAGAATGCATCAACTGGTGGTGATCATGCACGACAGGAGAGTACACGGCGTCTTGATCGCGATCTCACAGTCGTTCACGTGGCCCAGCTTGATTCTTGGGACGTACATTCGGGGACTGAACTTGCCCACCTCCGGTCGACCCGAACGAGCGATAGGCTCCGGCCTGTCGCAAGAAGTGTGACACATGCCCCCTACTTTATGACCGGGCGACTCCAAGCCGCGTCAGAGTGGGAGCGTCTGGCAAGCGTCATGCGACAGCCGATACGAAGTGCAAATGAGCTGGGGGCACGCTCACGGAAACAAAGAGTCCAGTCGTTCCGCCCGCCCTCATCGCGGCCCGTTGGTCTTCGTCCTCTCAAGCGCCCGAGCGAGTGAGTTTTTCAGCGTCGCTGCGGCGGCATCGATGGCTGCGTAGTACTCCGCAGCTTTTTCTTCAATGCGCAGCGTGGCGTGACCGGGCGGCGTAACCACGATGGAACAAGTCTTGTCGAGCCCGCCCTTCGGTCCGTTCACGTCCGCGAGACGAACCTCGACGGTACACGACGTGCCCTCCAGTCGTCCCGACGCGCTGCCAACCTTGTTCATGATGTACTCGTGCTGAGCGTCACTCGTCTTAATTTTGCCATCGAAGATCTTGATGTCCATGTGGGTTCTCCTGTTTCGTTCCGGTCGGTCGTGATACGTCCTATCGCCGCGAATGTTCTTCGGATTCGGATGGCGTTGATGACGGCCTGCTTGCCGAATGCGCCGTTCACGACTACCATCCGCCCCCTTGCTTCCTGTTGGGGAGTAGCCGCCCGCCGATGCGGGTGCGACGGGTCGTCAGCACGGTTGGTACGGTCAGCGTCCCACCCCGGCCCGTCTACCGTTTCAGTCCTTGCCGCCTTAGGAGCGCAGACCGAAGCCTTTGGCGAGACCAACATTCTGTCGCGACTATGCGTTGCGCGCCGGTGCACTTCGTGCAGGTGCGAACTCAGGATGTGATCTCCTTATGCATGACCTGCTGCTGCTTGCCGCCGAAACAACGTCGAATCCCGCCGACCTGAAGGTGTGGGCGTATGTCGCATTCATCGGTCTCGTGGTCTTCTTTCTCGCGCTTGACCTTGGCGTCTTTCACCGCGAGGCCCACGAAGTATCCATGAAGGAGGCGATCACGTGGTCGGTGATCTGGCTCACGTGCGGTGTCGCCTTCAGCGGGTTTGTGTACCTGGCGTATGAGAACCACTGGCTCGGGCTGGGCCTAGACACCGCGATGTACAGCACTTCGGCTGCCATCAAGGCGGGCGCTCCGCTAATCGTTTCGGGCGAAGTGATGGGTTTTGAGGCGGCCAAACAGTATCTGGTGGGCTACGTCGTCGAGAAGTCGCTGGCGATGGACAATATCTTTGTCATCGCGCTGATCTTCACGTTCTTCGCGGTACCGGCGAAGTACCAGCATCGCGTGCTCTTTTGGGGCATCATTGGCGCGCTCATTATGCGCGGCGGCATGATCTTCCTTGGTGCAGGACTGATCCTCAAATATCAATGGATCCTGATTATCTTCGGCGGCTTCCTGATCCTGACCGCACTGAAGATGGCCCTGCTCAAGGGCAACGACGATGTCTCGCAGAACATCGCGGTGCGGTTGAGCAAGAAGCTCTTCCGCGTGACCGAGTTCTACGACGGCCAACGGTTCTTCACGAAGCGCACCCTCAAGCCGACCTATAGCAAGGACGCTGCCGGCAAGGAAACGATGGATTCGGCGCCAGCTGGCTCGTTGAGTCCGGCGTGGGCGATCACGCCGCTCTTTCTTGCCCTGATCTTGGTCGAGATCACCGACCTCGTTTTCGCCGTTGACTCGATCCCCGCCATCTTTGCGATCACGCCCGACCCGTTCATCGTGTTCACGAGCAACATCTTCGCGGTCCTTGGGCTGAGGGCTCTCTACTTCTGCCTAGCGGCGCTGATCCAGAAGTTCCGGTTCCTAAAGCCGGCGCTGATCCTGATCCTTGCGTTCGTCGGTGTGAAGCTGCTCCTGCTGAGCGTGCCGCCATACCTCGACGTGATCGGCATGGCCAGGGCCGACCCGATCAAGATCAACACAACCGTGTCGCTCCTCGTTGTTGTGGGCACACTCGCGTTGGCGACAGTACTCAGCGTGATGTTGCCCGCGAAGGCGAAGCCAGTGACGACCGCGCTGCCGAAGCGATAAGCGAACGCGGCACGTCGAAACGGACGAGTTCTTGCTCGCCCGCTGGCTCGTGAGCGCAGAACGTCAACGGCGTTAGGAACTGCTATGCGCATACGTCAACTCGTCGAATCTGCCGCATTCAATAACGGCGTCGTGGTTGTGATCGTGCTCAACGCCGTGCTCATCGGTCTCAGCACGTACTTCACCGATGATGTCACTCTCAGTGTCGTCGCCGCACTCGAGACGATCTGCGTCGCCGTCTTCGTCGTCGAGATTGCACTTCGGTTTCAGGCGCGCGACTCGGCGGCGGCGTTCTTCCGGAACGGATGGAACGTCTTCGACTTGGTCATCGTGATCGCGGCGCTCATACCAGCGTCGAGCGGCGTCGGACCCATACTTCGAATACTGCGCGTGTTCCGGGTGCTGCGGCTGGTCAAGACGATTCCCGAACTGCGGCTTATCGTTGACGTGCTCCTGCGATCAGTCGCCAGCATGAAGTACGTCGCACTCTTGGCCGCGATCCTCTTCTACGTCTACGCGGTCATCGGGGTGAAGCTCTTTGGAGGCGCTGGCCACCCTATGCAACCCTACTTCTCCAGCATTCACGAGGCGTGCTTCACGCTCTTTCGGATCCTCACCGGTGACGACTGGACCCAGATGCGTTACGAGCTTGCTCAAACGGGTCAGCCCTTGTTGGCGTTCACGGCATTCCAAGTAACGTGGATTATTGTCGCGACGTTCCTGCTCGTGAATCTCATCGTCGGTGCCGTCATCAACAACTACCAGAAGGTGCAGGAGATCGAGCAGCACCGGCTGCTGGCGCCAGACACAAGCGAACGACGTTTACGGGAACTCGTTCGTGAACTCGACGCGATTCTGAGCGCTCGTGAACGCTGATTTGGGATGTCTCAAAGCGCGCCTGTCGTATCCCGGCGAGACGAGCGCGGCGTTCATCCCACCTTCGCAGCCGCTACCCCCCGGTGGCGAAAGTGCTTTGGTAGCGAGAACGAGGATGTTGGCACAGATGCCCAACTATAGAGTGGGAGCCGCGACGCGGCTTCATCCGCAAGATACGGCAAGTCGCGGC
>Ga0105044_10009897_pt1 | contig 13038 bp, 15 predicted proteins | sample MAT01_FD_78092 | JGI IMG/M metagenome (GOLD analysis project Ga0105044, IMG submission 78092) | Freshwater microbial communities from Lake Fryxell liftoff mats and glacier meltwater in Antarctica - MAT-01 | ecosystem: Environmental > Aquatic > Freshwater > Ice > Liftoff microbial mat | place...
CGCTGGTCGACACGATGTGGGCAGACGACAAGGAATGCGCCTACGCCGTGGCCGCCGGTGACGCCAAAGACTTCGTTCCGGCAACCCATGCCGAATTCGAAGGCGTGGTTGCGGCCCGCAAGCTGCAAGAAGGCATGTAATTTCATCATGGTATGCCGGGCCACCCTTGGGTGGCCCGGTCATTTTTTGCCCCCGGTTATCTTGCCAAGGAACCGCTCAATGGTTGACGTCAGCTTCGGCACCGGACCGGGCCAGCGCCCCAGCATGGGCGACACAAGCGCGGCCTATCTGGATATGACCCGCCGCAAGCGGATGTATGGCGGGATATTGCTTGTGCTGTTCGTCGTGCTGATGGCCTCGGGCTTTCGCATCGCCGAAGAGCGTAATGCCGGCGACTTTCTACCCGGTCTGCGCCAGTTGGGCGACTTCCCCTATGAGGTGCTGTCCGAAGCCTGGGCCAACCGCGCCAATCTGCCCGGCCTTTTCATCGAGCACATCCCCTCGCTGATCGAAACGCTGAACATTGCCGGGGTCGCGACCCTTCTGGGGGGCATCGCCGCCGCCTCGCTGGCGTTGCTGGCCACCCGCGGCCTGTCCATCTGGCCCCGCGCCATTCCAATTTTCCGCCGCAGCATGGATGCGCTGCGCGCCATCCCCGAAATCGTCGTGGCGCTGGTGCTGATCTATATTCTCGGCGGCGGCCCGGTGCCTGCCGTCATCGCCATCGCGCTGCATACCGGTGGCGCACTGGGCAAGCTGTTCTCCGAAGTCGCCGAAAACGCCGATCTGAAACCGGTTGAGGGCCTGGCTTCGGTTGGTGCCACCTGGGGGCAGCGGATGTGGCTGGGCGTGATCCCGCAGGTTGCGCCAAACTGGCTCAGCTATGCGCTGCTCCGGTTTGAAATCAACGTTCGCGCCAGCGCCATCCTCGGCTTTGTCGGCGAAGGCGGTATCGGCCATGACCTGAAACTGGCGATGCAATGGGGACAGGGGCGCTATGACAAGGTGGTGGCGATCTTTCTGCTGTTGTTCCTGACCATCGTGATCATCGACCGGATCTCTGACCGCTACCGTACACGCCTGGTAAAGGGGGCCATGCAATGACCGCCAGCCTTTCGCCAGACAGCGCCGGCCTTGCCGATATCGTCACCCGCGGCTTCGCCCGCAAGCGTCTGTTTGCCTTTGGCGTGCCGGTGGTGATCCTGGCCTACCTGATCTACACGGCCTTTGCCTTTGATCTGGCGGGTCTGGCGCAACGTGCCCGGATGGACAATGCCATCATCCTGATGTCGGATTTCTGGTCGTACAAGACCCATGTCACCCGCGACAACCGTACCGGCGAAACCACCGTGGCGATCGAGGGCGAGAACAAGGGCAAGTATCCATCGGGGATCCTGCCCGATTGGGTACAGATGAGCGGCAACGTGACCATTGTCGATCTGGGCAAAGGCAACATCGTGACCTATGACGCGACGGGTGCGCGCTATGTCATACCGGGTTATGGCACCGTCGATATCCGCCCCGAAGGCGGCAAACTGGCGCTGACCGCACCGCTGCCCCTGCCGGAATGGATCAACGCCGCAGAAAACAAGGTTACGGTGACCACCGACGCCGGGCGCTTCACCTATAGCCGGTCCAAGGTGGAAACCTTCAGATACCAGCCGGGGTGGGAGTTGTTCTTCTTTACGCTCGACAGCCCGTTCTATGGCAAGGGCCCGCTGGAACTGGCAGGGCTGGCTTTATGGGGCGAGCCTGTCGATCCGGCGCGGTCAAACGCGGGCTATATCGTGTCCGAGATCTGGACCAACAAGATGTGGCGGCACGCTGATGTGCTTTGGGCCATGGGCGAGACGATCCTGATGGCCTTCCTTGGCACCATGGGGGCGTTTCTGGTGGCCCTGCCGCTTGGCTTTGTGGCCGCATCCAATATGATGCCCTTTGCGGCCATCCGCTTCGCCATGCGGCGGGTGTTCGATTTCATCCGGGGGGTGGACGGACTGATCTGGACCATCATCCTGTCGCGCGCCTTCGGCCCCGGCCCGATGACAGGCGCGCTGGCGATCCTGATCACCGACACCGGCACCTTCGGCAAGACCTTCTCCGAAGCTTTGGAAAATATTGACGAAAAGCAGGTCGAAGGCATTCGCTCGACCGGTGCAAACATTTTCCTGCGCGCCCGGTTCGGGGTGATCCCGCAGGTGACGCCGGTGCTGCTGAGCCAGGTGCTGTACTATCTGGAAAGCAACACCCGCAGTGCCACCGTGATCGGTGCGATCGTCGGCGGCGGTATCGGATTGTTGCTGACGCAGGCAATTTCCACCCAGAAGGATTGGGAGGAGGTGGCCTATTACATCACCCTGATCGTGCTAATGGTTATGCTGATGGACACGCTGTCGGGTTGGTTGCGCCGTCGTCTGATCAAGGGTGAATGATGCCGAAACTGTCCTCTGAACCCTTTCTGCATCCGGATGTCACCCTGTCGAATGCCGTTATCGGGGCCTATTGCGAGATCGGCACCGGCAGTCGGCTGCGGAATGTCACCCTTGGTGATTATTCCTATTGCGAGCGGTTGTGTGACATCGCCAATGCACAGATCGGCAAATTCGCCAACATCGCCAGCATGGTGCGGATCGGGGCCACCGATCATCCGCTTGACCGGGCAAGCCTGCACCATTTCATGTACCGCGCCTCGTATTACTGGGAGGATGCGCAGGACGAGGCGGCGCTGTTTGCCACCCGAGCCACCCGGGTGACGGTGATCGGGCATGATACCTGGCTGGGCCACGCCTGCATGATCAAACCGGGGCTGACCATCGGGCATGGTGCGGTGATTGGGGCCGGTGCCATGGTGACCAAGGATGTGGCCCCCTATGCCATCGCGGCGGGCAATCCGGCACGTCTGATCCGGATGCGCCAACCCGCAGACATTGCAGCCCGCCTGATCGCCCTGGGCTGGTGGAACTGGGACCACGACCGCCTGCGCGCAGCGCTGGAAGATTTCCGCAGCATGTCTGCCGAGGTCTTCCTGTCGCATTACGGCGGCTGACCTTTATGGGTGCCCGGTACGATCAGCATCACCCGGTCGCCCGCGAACCATGTGATACCATATTCGACAGGCTGCCCCTTGGGATCGTGGTTGACCGAAATCGACCGGATCAAGGGGGCGCCGCGCGAAATCTGCAACCGTGCCGCCTGCACCGCATCGGCAGGCTCGGCGGTCAGACGCGTGACCGCTCGAGTGTAGTCCGTCACGCCCGACAGGCAAAGCGCGCGCGTGACCGAGCCGTTCTCGCGCAGATGGTCGCCAAGAGCGGGCAAGCGGCTTGCCGGAAAGCTGCTGCGGAACAGTGCAAAGGGTTCCGCATCGGCAAGCGACACCCCTTCGCAGACATGGACCGGATCGCCCGGCGCGAGGGACAGCGCCTCGGCTTCCGTCCGGTCAGCACCGCGGATGATGAGCGAAAGAATCTGCCGCCCGGGCACGCGCCCTGCAGCGGCAAGATTCTGGTGGAACCGGACACGCGGGCCAAGCGGGTAATCGGTCGGGCGGGCAGCGACAAAGACCCCGGCACCCTGGCGCGACCGCAGAAGGCCCGAACCGATCAGATCCGACACCGCACGCCGCAGGGTATGGCGATTGACTCCAAACCGACGGGACAGTTCCGCTTCGCTGGGCAGCCGGTCGCCGGGACGAAAAGCGCCCGTGGCGATCTCGGTCCGCAAGGTCGCGGCGATGGCAGCCCAGAGACGTTCGCCTGTCACGCCATGAGACCTTTCCTTGCCAATATGCTTGCGGTGCTGCATGAACTTGTCTAGTTGTATAGGCAGTTACGACTCGGGGCAAGTGGCCAATGGATGAGATCACACCAACATCGCGCGCTGGATGGCTTGGCCTTCTGGCCCGGGCCCCGCAGGGGCGGCTGGCGGAACTTTGCGCCGCGACGGCGGTGGACGCACCCTTCAATTGGCTGCGCCGGCCCGAGACAGGGACTGTGATGGTACGCGGCCGCGTTGGCGGGACCGGCCAGCCGTTCAATCTGGGCGAAATAACCGTGACGCGCGCCGCTTTGCAGCTTGCCACAGGCGAGACCGGGCACGGCCATGTGCAGGGGCGCGACAAGGAGGCGGCACGCCTGACCGCGCTGCTCGACGCTCTCATGCAGACATCGCGCGCCGAGGCAATCCGGTCTGCCATCCTCGCGCCGCTTGCTGCCGAACTGCAGGCCCGCACGACCGACCGCGCCGAAAAAGCGGCAGCGACACGGGTGGAGTTTTTCACCCTGGTCAGGGGAGAGGATCAATGACCGGGCTGACCGGGGGTTTCGTCGACCTGCCGCGCGATGCGGCCCATGCGTTTCGTGCAGCGATGAATGCCATGGCCCGGCCGGGAACGATTCTGCCGGTATTGGGCGCAACACCGCCAGCCCCGTTGTCGGTCGCCGCTGGGGTGCTGATCCTGACGCTTTGCGATCCGGATACACCTGTCCATCTTGCCGGCGGGCACGACCGGGCCGAAGTGCGGGACTGGATCACCTTTCACACCGGCGCACCCTTTGCCACGCAAAGCGATTGCGTCTTTGGGATCGGGATATGGGATGCGCTGTTGCCGCTGGATGCCTATCCAATCGGCACGCCGGAATACCCCGACCGTTCCGCGACCCTGATCGTCGAGATGCCCGCGCTGTTGACCAAGGGCACGCGCCTGACCGGCCCCGGCATCCGGACCGAGGCGCATTTGAACCTGCCGGACCCTGCTGCGCTGGCCGCCAATGCAGCGGGATTTCCGCTCGGGCTAGACCTGTTTCTGACGGCAGGGGCCGACCTGGCTGCCCTGCCCCGTTCGACGAGGATCGGTTGATGTATGTTGCAGTGAAAGGCGGCGAACGTGCTATCGACAACGCGCATGCCTGGCTTGCCGGGGAAAGGCGGGGCGATCCGGCAGTGCCCGAATTGTCGGTCGACCAGATCCGCGAACAGCTTTCGCTGGCTGTCGGGCGGGTGATGGCGGAGGGGTCGCTCTATGACCCCGATCTCGCCGCGCTGGCAATCAAGCAGGCGCGCGGCGACCTGATCGAGGCCGTGTTCCTGATCCGGGCCTATCGCACCACGCTGCCGCGCTTTGGCTATTCACGCCCGGCCGACACCGCCACGATGGCATGCGACCGCCGCATCTCGGCGACGTTCAAGGATCTTCCCGGCGGGCAGGTGTTGGGGCCGACGTTTGATTACACCCATCGGTTGCTCGACTTTGCGCTGCTGGCCGACGGCGAGCCGCCGCAATCGGCGCGCGCGGCACCCCTGCCCGGGCCGATCCCGCATGTGACCGGATTCCTGAACCGCGAGGGATTGATCGAGGATGCGTCGCCTGACGAAACCCCGCCCCCCGATCTGACGCGGACGCCGATGGAACTGCCCGCCAACCGTGCCCTGCGCCTGCAGGCGCTGGCGCGGGGCGACGAAGGCTTTGTCCTCGGTCTCGCTTATTCGACGCAGCGCGGCTACGGGCGTACCCATGCGTTCGTGGGCGAATTGCGTATCGGCATGGTGACCGTTGAAATGGATATTCCCGAGCTTGGGTTCAGCATCGCCATCGGCGAAGTGCGGCTGACCGAATGCGAGACGGTGAACCAGTTCAAGGGATCACGCACCGAACCGCCGCAGTTTACCCGCGGCTATGGCCTCGCCTTCGGCCAGACCGAACGCAAGGCCATCGCTATGAGCCTGGTGGACCGTGCGCTGCGCTGGAAGGAACTGGGCGAAGACGACAGCGGCGCTCCGGCGCAGGATGAAGAATTCGTTCTGATGCATGCCGACAATGTGCAGGCGACCGGGTTTCTGGAACATATCAAGCTGCCGCATTACGTCGATTTCCAGAGCGAACTGGAACTGATCCGCAAGCTGCGGCGCGAGGCGCTGGCACCGGATACCGGCCTTGCGGGGACGACCGAATGAGCGACTACAACTTTGCCTATATAGACGAACAGACCAAGCGGATGATCCGCCGGGCGATCCTCAAAGGGCTGGCGGTGCCGGGCTATCAGGTACCCTTCGCCAGCCGCGAAATGCCGATGCCATATGGCTGGGGCACCGGAGGGGTACAGGTTTCTGCCGCCGTCATGGTGCCCGAGGATGTGCTGAAAGTGATCGACCAAGGCGCGGACGACACGACCAATGCCGTATCAATCCGCAAGTTTTTCGAAAAGACTGCCGGGGTCGCCGTGACCGAACGCACAACCGAGGCGACACTGATCCAGACCCGCCACCGCATCCCCGAGACGCCGCTGACCGAGGATCAGGTGCTGGTCTATCAGGTGCCGATCCCCGAACCCCTGCGCTTTCTGGAACCGCGCGAGACCGAGACGCGGCGGATGCACGCGCTTGAGGATTACGGGCTCATGCATGTGAAGCTGTACGAGGACATCGCCCGCCACGGTGCCATCGCCACCTCCTATGATTATCCGGTCCGCGTCGAGGGACGCTATGTCATGGACCCGTCGCCGATCCCCAAATTCGACAATCCGAAGCTCGAGATGGCCGCAATCCAGTTGTTCGGTGCGGGGCGCGAACAGCGCATCTACGCCTTGCCACCCCACACAAAGGTCGTGTCGCTCGACTTCGATGATTATCCGTTCCAACCCAGCAAGGCCGACCACTCCTGCACGCTTTGCGGGGCAGCGGACAGCTATCTGGACGAAGTGATTACCGACGATCAGGGCGGTCGGATGTTTGTCTGTTCCGATACCGATTACTGCGCCGGACGGCAGGCAAAGGTCGTGGCATGATCCGTGTCTGGCTGCACGGGGCAGGTCTGTCACCCGCGATGTGGGATGCCGACCGCGCGCGCGGGCTGCGGCCGGATCTGCCGGGGCATGGCAGCCGCGCCCGGGCAGCGCATCCGACCGTCGCCGCGTTTGCTCTGGCCCTGCTGCCCGACTTGCCCGCCCGGTTCGACCTGATCGGCCATTCGCTGGGTGGGCAAGTGGCGATGCAGATCGCGGCCACCGCGCCGGGGCGGGTGCGGCGGCTGGTGCTGGTAGACACCGCCATCACGACGCAGGACAGTGCACTGCACCGGGCCGGATCGGCGCTGGCGCTGCGTCTGGTCAGGCTGTTGCCGCGCCCGGCTCTGGTCTGGCTGGTCCCGGTCCGTCAGCGGGGCCTTGCGCGCGCCGTGCTTCGGGCGGGGCTGACGGCGGTGGATCGGGCGGCGCTGAACGATGCCGTCCGCGCCGCGACGACATTCGATGCGGGCCCGATCCTGCCGTCGATCACCGCGCCCGTACTTGTCATTGTGGGGCGCGACAACCGGATCACCCATGCACAGGGGGGCGACATGGCCCGCCTGATCCCTGACGCCGAGATGCAGATCCTGCCGGGCGGCCACCTGCTGCCCATGGATGACCCCGCTGCATTCTACACCTGTGTAGACAGCTTTCTGAAGGATGCCGAATGACCCCGCTTTTGTCTGTTCAGGGTGTGACCAAACGCTATGGCCGTCATGTCGGCTGTCTGGATATCTCGTTCGACCTTTGGCCGGGGGAGGTCATGGGGATCGTGGGCGAATCCGGGTCTGGCAAATCGACCCTCCTGAACTGCCTGGCGGGAAACATGGTGCCGGATGCGGGCGAGGTGATCTTTGACACACGTGCCGACGGCCCCCTGGATACCGTCGCGATGAGCGAGCCGGCGCGGCGGATGCTGTCGCGTACCGACTGGGCCTTTGTCCACCAGAACGCCCGCGACGGGTTGCGCCTGGGGGTGAGTGCGGGGGGCAATGTCGGCGAACGGCTGATGGCCGTCGGGGCACGGCACTATGGCCAGATCAGGGCGGCGGCGGGTGACTGGCTTGCCCGGGTCGAGATCGACCCCACACGCATCGACGACCGGCCTTCGACCTTTTCGGGGGGGATGCAGCAGCGGCTTCAGATCGCGCGGAACCTTGTGACCGGACCGCGGCTCGTTTTCATGGACGAACCCACCGGCGGTCTGGACGTGAGCGTGCAGGCCCGGCTTCTGGACCTGTTGCGCGGCCTCGTCCGGCGGATGGGGCTGTCGGCGGTGATCGTGACGCACGACCTTGCGGTGGTCCGCCTGCTAGCAGACCGGCTGATGGTGATGAAAGACGGACGCGTGGTGGAAAGCGGGCTGACCGATCAGGTGCTTGACGATCCGCAGCATCGCTATACCCAGCTTCTCGTCTCGTCCGTGTTGCAGGTCTAGGGGGTCAAGGTGATCGAAATCGCAAGCCTGGCCAAGACCTTTACGCTGCACAATCAGGGCGGCGCGGTGATCGAAGTGATGCGCGACGCGGCGCTGTCGGTGGCGCCCGGTGAATGTGTCGGATTGACCGGCGCGTCGGGCGCGGGCAAATCGACGCTGATGCGGATGGTCTGGGGCAACTATATTGCCGCCTCGGGGTCAATTCGCGTCGGCGATCTTGATGTCGCCCGCGCGCTCCCGCGCGAGATCATCGCGCTCCGCCGTCGAACGCTCGGCTATGTGAGCCAGTTCCTGCGTGTCGTGCCCCGTGTGCCGACGGTCGATGTGGTGGCCGAACCACTGCTCACGCTCGGGATGGCCGACGACGAGGCCCATGCCCGCGCGCGCGCGTTGCTCGCCCGGCTGAACCTGCCCGAGCGGCTGTGGTCGCTGTCACCGACGACCTTTTCGGGCGGTGAGCAACAACGGGTGAACATTGCGCGGGGGTTCATCCATCCCTGGCCCGCCCTGCTGCTCGACGAACCCACGGCCAGTCTGGATACGATGAACCGCGAGGTTGTTCTGAGGCTGATCGAAGAGGCCAAGAAGGGGGGGGCGGCTGTTCTCGGTATTTTCCATGACGAAGCTGCACGGGCGCGGGTCTGCGATCGGCTTGTCGATGTGGCGGCTTTCGCCCCGAGGAACCCATGACCGGCCCTGGTCGGTTCATCGCGGTGGTCGGGCCGTCGGGCGTGGGCAAGGATTCCGTCATTTCCGGGCTTTGCGCTGCTGTGCCGGGCCTTTTACGCGCGCGGCGCGTCGTCACCCGTGACCCGGACGCGGGGGGAGAGGACTGCGAGACGGTAACTGTGGGAGAGTTTGCCAGACGGCGCGCGGCAGGCGACTTTATCATGTCATGGGAGGCGCACGGGATGCACTACGGTATCCCCGTCACCGTGCGCGACGAAGTTGCGGCTGGGCGCGACGTGATCGCCAACCTGTCACGGACGGCGCTGTCAGATGCCGCAATGCGCCTGCCCCGCCTGATCGTACTGCACCTGACCGCAGCACACGAAACGCTGGTCGCCCGCCTTGACACACGCGGGCGTGAAAGTGCGGCGGCCATCGCGGCGCGGCTAGCCCGCGATGGCGGGGCGATCCCGGACGGGCTCGGCGCGATCAACGTGGCCAATGACGGCTCGCTTGGCGATGCCATTGCCGCAGCAGCCCGTGCGCTTTATCCGGTGAATGCGTGATGCGCGATCGTGCGAAAACCGGTCGTGGTCTGCCCGACCAGGGACAGTCCGCCGATCACAAAGGGCCGGGGCAGCAGGTCTGCGATCTGCGGGCCAATCACATCGGCGACCTGCGCCGATGCATCAGGCAAGAGCCGGTCGGTCAGGGTGACATGGAACCGGAAGTCCTCCATCACGTAAGGGTAGCCCCAGCGCGCAAGATGGCCTTCCTGCCGGGGGCTCAGGTTCGCGGCGCGGCGGCGGGCGAACTCGTCCGGGGGGGCCGGGGCGCGGAAACGGTCAAATGCCATGAGGGCCCGCGCGGCCAGTGCGTCGACGGCACTCTTGTCGCCTTTGATCGTCAATGCCAGAAACCCGTCAATGCTGTCGAGGGCGAGTGCTTCGGTCACAACCGCTGGTTCGGCCGCACAAAACGCGGCCAGAGTCTCGGATACCTCGCTTGCATCATACCCGTCTTCAAGGTGGAAAGGCGGCTTGATCGTTGCGTGACATCCGTAGGTTGTCGCGCTGCGTGTCAGCGCTTCCAAAGCGCCCGGCAAACCCGGCAACACCAGTCGGGGCAAGGCGGCCCCCTTTGCCATGTCCCAGCCAAGCCAGGCTTCCCCCCAGCGGGCCAGCGCTCCCTCGGGCAGCCAGTAGATCGCATAGCGCCGGTATGTCGACATGATCACTCCCTTGTTTTCCGTCGACCTTTTCAGGACCAGATGACATGCAGATGACACGGATGACGATCCTTTCCAATGCGCGGATCGTGCTGGAAGACGAGGTGGTGTCGGGTCATCTTGTGATGAGGGATGGCGTGATTGTCGACATCGGCACCGGCGACGCCACGGGCGGGATCGACTGTGACGGGGACTTCGTGTGCCCCGGGCTGATCGAACTGCATACCGACAACCTTGAACAGCACATGACACCACGTCCCCAGGTGGACTGGCCACATCATGCCGCAATCGTTGCCCACGATGCCGAGCTTGCGGGAGCCGGGATCGCGACGGTCTTTGACGCGGTGCGTGTGGGCTCGATCCTGAAGCCGGGGGAACATGGCGACGGCAAATATGCCCGGCAGATGGCGACAGAGATCATCGGAATGCGACGTCTGAATGCCCTGCGGATCAGCCATCTTTTGCATCTGCGGGCCGAAACCTGCTCCGAGACGCTGCTCGCCGAACTGGAAGAATTCAGTGCCGACGACGGGATCGGGATCGTCAGTCTGATGAACCACACGCCCGGGCAGCGGCAATTTACCGATGTCTCGAAGTTGAAGGCCTATGTGACCGGCAAGATGGGCCTCGACGAGGCGGGCTTCCAGGACTATTGCGCCTATCTGGCCGGGCTGTACGACCGTTTCGGCGCGGCGCATGAAACTGCGACCGTGGAATTCGCGCACCGGGCCGGGGCTGTGCTGGCAAGCCACGACGATACGACCGCTGCGCAGGTCGGTGCTTCGGTGGCGCATGGGGTGCGGCTGGCAGAGTTTCCGACCACCATCGAGGCTGCGCGCGCCTGCCGGGATGCCCGGGTTGATGTCATCATGGGGGCACCGAACCTTGTCCGCGGGGGATCGCATTCCGGCAACATCGCTGCCGCAGATCTGGCCGATCTGGGGCTTCTTGACATCCTGTCGTCGGACTATGTGCCGGCGTCACTGCTGTATGGCGCGGTCATGCTGGGCGAGCGCTGGGAAAACATGGCCCGCGGGATCGCGACGGTAACGGCCGCACCCGCGCGCGCGTCCGGTCTTGTTGACCGGGGGCGGCTTGCACCCGGCCTTCGCGCCGACGTGTTGCGCTTTGCTCGGGTCGGCAATCTGCCGGTGACGCGGGGCCTTTGGGTCGGCGGGGCCCGGGTTGCCTGACGCAAGGCACCAGACGGCGCGCGCGCCACCCGCGCTGCTCAGCAGGTAGCCTGAGACGCCCTCCTATCTTCGGCTCACTCGCATGATCGTGCCAATCATGCCCGTCAGAGCGGCGTCCGGTTTTGCAACGGGTGTTGCGACATGACCGGCAGCGGGCTGGCGATCACGCCCCGGCTTGCCCGATGACCGCTTGCCCCATAACCGCTTGCCCCGCGACTAGATGACCCGCGACTGCTTGCCCCATGACGGCTTGCCCCATGACAGCTTGCCCCTGGAACGCTTGACAGCGATGGCAAGGACTCGCTATCGTTCTACATGTGGTACGGTCGTTCCAGATATGGAACGAATGGGGCGCTTTGCGTGTCAGCCGACCAGGCAAGTCCGGTGCTCGAAGCCCGGCATATCACGCGAAATTTCGGGGCCGTTGTGGCGCTCGCCGATGCGCCGCTGCAGCTTAACCGGAACGAGGTTCTCGGACTGGTGGGTGACAACGGTGCCGGCAAGTCGACGCTCCTGAAAATTCTCTCGGGGATCCTGAGCGCGTCTGGCGGCGAAATCTACATTGACAGCAGGCAGGTGCATCTGCGCCGGGCGCAGGATGCGCTCGATGCCGGGATCGAGACGGTGGACCAGGATCTGGCACTGGTCGACACCATGTCGGCCTATCAGAACATCTATCTTGGCCGCGAAGATCTGTCGAAGAACCCGATCGCGCGTTTCTTCAATCTGGTCGACGACCGGCAGATGCGGGCAAAGGCCCGCGAGGTGCTGAATTCGCTCAAGGTCAAGGTGCCCTCGATCAACGTCTCGGTAAGGGGGATGTCGGGCGGCCAGCGGCAGTGCCTCGCCATCGCCCGCGCGCTTCTGTGGGGCCGCCGCATCGTCATTCTGGATGAGCCGACGGCGGCGCTTGGCGTGCGCGAGACCGAGCAGGTGCTGGAGGTCATCCGCGACCTTCGCAAACACAACGTCAGCGTGATCATCGTCAGCCACAACATGCAGCAGATGATGAGCGTGGCCGACCGCATCACCGTGATGCGGCTGGGTCGCACCATCGCCACGCGCGTCGTCAAAGACACCCAGGTTTCAGAAATCGTCGGGCTGATCACCGGGGCCATAGCCGGCGACATGCCCACAGAGGAGGCCGACCGCATTCCGGCATAAGGTGCAACAAGCCAGGCCGGCGACTACCAGATCACACCAAGGGAGGAGACTGAAGTTGCGTAAACTCATGCCTATGATCGCCGTCATGGCGCTATCGGTTCCCGCGTTGCTCGGCCTGTCCGGCATCGCGCAAGCTCAGGATAAATTCAAGCTCGGCATGGCGGTGGGTGGCAACACCTGCTGCGAATGGATGAAGGCACAGGGCGACGTGGCACGGGCCCTGGCCGAGAAGGCGGGCTGGGACTATGTCGAGCTTTCCAACAACAACGATCCGGCCATCGCGCTGAAGAACGCGCAGATCTTTGTGCAGGAAGGCGTCGACGCCGTCATTCAGTTCAACGGCCAGCCGTCGGCCAATGCCGCGATCAGCGCGGTGCTGGGTGCCGCGAAAATTCCGGTCGTCACCTATGACATCGCCGATCCCGGGATGTATTTCGTCGGCATCGACAACCTTGCGGCCGGCATTGCCGGGGGCGAGCAACTGGGCCTGATCATGAAGGAAAAGTGGGACTGCAATCCCGACCTCGTGATTTCAAGCGAGGGTGCCGGGGCCGGCATCGTCAA
>Ga0105044_10009899_pt1 | contig 13036 bp, 5 predicted proteins | sample MAT01_FD_78092 | JGI IMG/M metagenome (GOLD analysis project Ga0105044, IMG submission 78092) | Freshwater microbial communities from Lake Fryxell liftoff mats and glacier meltwater in Antarctica - MAT-01 | ecosystem: Environmental > Aquatic > Freshwater > Ice > Liftoff microbial mat | place...
GAAGCCATTCATGTGAAGGATGGAAATTATATTTTCGATTTGGTAACGCCGGCGTATATACTAAATGGAATGACATTGGGATTGCCTGGACGTCATAATGTAGAAAATGCAGTGGCAGCTTGCGCTTTAGCCATTGAGCGCGGAGTCGATTTAGTTTCTCTGAAAAATGCTTTGCAGTCCTATAAAGGAGTACATCGCAGGTTTGAATACCATGTACGAAGAGAAAATCTTGTTTACATTGATGATTATGCACATCATCCCGAAGAATTAAGTGCAGCTATTTTGTCTGCCAAAGAATTGTACCCCGGAAAAAAAATTGCAGCTGCATTTCAGCCGCATTTATTCACACGTACTCGCGATTTTGCAGATGGTTTTGCAAAAAGTTTGAGTTTGTTAGATACATTATATCTTCTAGAGATTTATCCCGCAAGAGAACTACCCATTGAAGGAATTGATGCCGGAATTATATTCGATAAAGTGAGTATTGCTGATAAACACCGCATTAGTAAAGAAGATTTAGCGAATCATTTAAGGAAGAATAAACCGGAAGTTTTCTTAACCTTAGGTGCCGGTGACATAGATCAATTAGTTGAACCAATTAAAATTCTTTTTGAAGCCTCATGAAAAAGAAAATAAATTATAGAAAAATATTGACGTTCTGTGGATGGATTCTTTTTTCAGTTGGCATGGTTACTCTCTTGGGTTTCGTGAATCAGAAACAGGAAGAGCTGAAATGCTCGGATGTCATTGTGCAAATGAAAGGTGATTTGGGCCATGAGTTTGTGGACGCTTCAGACGTGTTGAAACTTGTAAACAGTAAGGGGAAAGTAATGGGAAAATCCATCGGAACCATCAACACTGCATTGTTAGAAAAAATAATTTTAACGAACCCCTTCATACAAGACGTAGAAGTATATTCATCGATTGGAGGAGTTCTGCATATAGATCTCATTCAACGAAATCCAATCGTGCGCATCATCAACAAAAATGACGAACAGTATTATATCGATGAAAAAGGTTCATTTATGCCTGTATCAGATCGTTATACTCCACCTTCTTTGGTGGCGAATGGATACATTTTTAATACTTACAGTGAAATGAACATCAATATAGGCACTCCGAAAGTGGATACTCCTTCAATAAAAATTCCAAGAATTATTGAGCAAGTGTACACACTCGCGCGTTTTTTAGAGGCAGATTCTTTCTGGTCAACAAATACTGAACAAATTTATGTGAACGAACATCAAGAATTGGAATTGATTCCACGGGTGGGTGATCACAGAATTTTGCTTGGAGATACAACGAATTTGAGTGAAAAAATGAGTAACCTGTTTTTGTTTTATCGTGAAGGATTGAATAAAACAGGATGGAACAAGTATTCAATTATCAATTTGAAATTCAAAGATCAAATTGTTTGCACAAAAAAATAAGTTTTGATGGAAAATACAGACATCATAGTAGGACTCGACATCGGCACCACCAAGATTGCTGCCATCGTTGGTCGTAGAAACGAGCATGGAAAAGTAGAGATCATGGGCATGGGTCGCTCAGAATCACTCGGTGTGATGCGAGGTATCGTAGCGAACATCGAAAAAACTGTAATTTCTATCAGAGAAGCGGTGATGGAAGCCGAAGCAAAATCCGGCGTGGAAATCAGTGATGTTCATGTGGGAATTGCCGGTCAACATATCAAAAGTATGCAACATCGCGGCATGATTACCAGAACCAGTACCAATGATGAAATCAGTCGTATCGATATCGATGCCATCATCAAAGACATGTACAAACTGGCGATGCCTCCCGGTGAAGAAATTATTCATGTGATTCCACAAGAGTTTATTGTAGATAACGAGCAGGGAATTAAAGATCCCGTTGGAATGTCTGGTGTTCGCTTGGAAGCAAATTGTCATATCATCACAGGATTAATTACTGCTGCGAATAATATTCAGAAGTGTGTTTTGAAATCGAATTTAAAAACGGTAGATATCATTCTTGAGCCATTAGCTTCTGCAGAAGCAGTACTTACTGAAGAGGAGAAAGAAGCAGGTGTGGTATTGGTAGATATCGGTGGTGGCACTACGGACATCGCGATTTTTCAAGATGGTATTATTCGTCATACTGCGGTCATTCCATTCGGAGGTAATGTGATTACAGAAGATATAAAGGAAGGTTGTTCTATTATTCGCAATCAAGCGGAATTATTGAAAACGAAATTCGGTTCTGCACTTGCGAAGCAAATGAAGGACAATGAAATTGTTTCGATTCCGGGATTACGCGGAAGAGAGCCGAAGGAAATTTCAGTGAAAAATTTAGCTTCCATCATTCAAGCGCGGATGGAAGAAATTATCGAGAGCGTGTATTATGAAATTAAGAGTTCGGGCTTTGAAAAGAAATTAATTGCCGGAATTGTAATTACAGGTGGAGGCTCTCAATTAAAACATATTACTCAGCTTGTGGAATATATAACGGGTATGGATACCCGAATTGGATATCCGAATGAGCATTTAGGAAAAGGAATGGATGAAGTAAAAAGTCCGATGTATGCTACCGGTGTCGGATTAGTGATCAAGGGCCTACAAGATTTGGAACGCGATCGAAAACGTCCTGCAACTGCTCCTCTAGCAGCCAAAGAAGTGCAGCGAAAAGGCTGGTGGAAGAATATCTTCAATTCCGAAATTCTCGGAGACGATAAGGACGAAAATTTATTATAATAATCTGCTATAAACATAAAACACAATAATCATGAATCAGCAAGAATTTCCCAATCAAAAGCCAAACCTGATCCAGTTTGACATCAACAAAGACGATGTATCTATCATCAAAGTAATTGGTGTTGGAGGTGGTGGTAGCAATGCCGTAAATCATATGTTCCGTTTAGGAATTAAAGGTGTAGATTTTCTGGTATGTAATACCGATGCACAAGCTTTAGCCATTAGTCCGGTTCCTTATAAAATGCAATTAGGCCCATCTTTAACGAAGGGTAGAGGTGCAGGTGCAATTCCTGAAGTAGGAAAAAATGCAGCAATAGAAAATGTGGAAGAGTTGAAATCTCTTTTAGGAGATGGTACTCGTATGGCATTTATCACTGCTGGAATGGGTGGTGGTACAGGTACCGGTGCTGCACCAATCATTGCAGGCATCGCTCGTGAAATGGGTGTGCTTACCATTGGTATAGCAACAATTCCATTTGCTTTCGAAGGTCGTAAACGTAAACTGCAAGCAGAAGCAGGAATTGAAGAATTGAAAAAGAATGTGGATGCATTGCTTATCATCTGCAACGATAAATTGCGTGAAATACATGGCAACTTACAATTGAGAGAAGCTTTCGGTCATGCAGATGATATTTTAGCAACGGCTGCAAAGAGTATCGCCGAAATCATCACGAATACGATGCACTTAAATGTTGACTTTGCGGATATAGAAACCGTTATGAAGGACAGCGGTGTTGCAATCATGGGTTCTGCACATGCAGAAGGCGACAATCGTGCGGTGCGCGCAGCAGAAGCAGCTCTTGATTCTCCTTTGTTAAATGACAATGTTATTGAAGGTGCTAATTATATTTTATTAAGCATTACCAGTGGTCATAATGAAGTGACGATGGATGAAGTTGGAGAGATCAATGATTACATCCAAGCGCAGGCCGGACAAACTGCTGAAATTATTTTAGGATTAGGTCACGACCCAACTTTAGGTGATAAAGTATCTGTTACTGTAATTGCTACCGGATTTAAAACAGGTGAGCAAAAGTTGGCAGAGGTAAAACGTCCTGAAGTGATCATTCATAATTTGAATGAGCCGGTAGGGAATACTCCTGCACCTGTAGTGGCTACCGCTGTTGCACAAAATTCTACACCGAATATTGAAGATGCACCTATTGCTTCTGTTGATCCTGCTGAGCCTTTTGTTTTTATTCGTGAAGACTTAGGCTATAGTACAAATGAAGAGTATATTTATGGTTATAATGATGATTTGAATGTGAGCATGGAAGCAGAATCAGGAATGATTGAATTGGATTTCCCTGCTGCCGAAGAGCCCTACATCAAAACAAATCAAGCAGAACAAACTACTACTCCTCCGGTGGCGGAAACAAATGAAGCGCCTGTTATTCGTCATGAATTGCATCAGGACTCAATTCGTTCTTCTCATCAAACTGCCGAGCAATCTAAAAATCAAGAGGACGATATGTATCAGCGTTCACTAGAGCGTATCATGCGATTGAAGGAAGCAGGAATGCGTCACAATTCTCCAAGCGGATTAGCTGAAATGGAAAAGGAGCCTGCATTTAAAAGAAGAAATGTGAAGTTGGAAAATACTCCCGCTTCTTCTGACAACAATGTTAGTCGCTATACTTTATCATTGGATGATAATAAACCGGAGATTAAACCTAACAATCCATTTTTACACGATCGTGTAGATTAAAAGAATAAAAGAATGAGTCTGGAACAAACCATTATGCCCGATTTGAAAGCGGCCATGCTTGCAAAGAATGAAGCGGGCTTGCGCGCAATCAGGGCAATTAAATCAGCCATATTGATTGCTAAAACAAGTGCTGCCGGTAAAGAGTTATCCGAAGAGGATGAAGTGAAGATGTTGCAAAAGTTGGTGAAGCAAAGGCAAGAGTCGATCGAAATTTATGAAAAGCAGAATCGCGAAGATCTTGCTGCTCCTGAGCGTGAAGAAGTAGAAATTATTTCGAAATATCTTCCTGAGATGATGGGCGAAGAAGAAATTCGTGCAGCAGTGAAAGCAGCGATCGAACAAACCGGAGCAAAATCTCCCGCTGAAATGGGCAAAGTAATGGGTGTTGTTACAAAGCAGTTAGCCGGCAAAGCAGACAATAAATTAGTCTCAGCATTAGTAAAAGAATTATTGACTTAGTATATTTCATAGTCCCTATTAATTTATTCCCTGAAACCCGAACCTGTAAGTTCGGGTTTTTTTTGTCCTTTTTGTAACCTTTCATTTTTTTATACGTAGGAGTGTGATTTTGGCTGTTGTAAAAAGCTGATTTTTTTTGCTTTTTTTTAGATGCAAATTTTCTAAGTCAATTTTAATTCTGATTGTGAAGATGATTCCGAAACTAACCTTACACGTTTTTCGTAAGAATTCATGTAAAAATGTCCCACGACATCAAAACCGTTGAAAATGTTGCGAAGTGTTAGAAATCTGAAAATTACCGGAATTGTTTTATTGTTGCTCTGCTGCTTTAATCAAACAGCAAAAGCACAAGCTCCGATTGCTGCTTTTGATGCGAACGATACCATCGTTTGTATTAGCAATACCGTCTCTTTTATTGATATGTCGATTCCCGGTTCTGCTGCAATTACAGCATGGAGTTGGACATTCGGTGATGGTGGTTTATCCTCTGCTCAAAATCCAAATTATGCGTATTCTGCTGGTGGTAATTATACAGTGACATTAATTGTAACTGACGCCAACGGTGCAAAAGATACCGCCACAAAAATTATTTATGTACTCGTCGCACAAGCAATACAAAATACAGTTCGAATTTGTTCACCTCAATCTACAACTTCAATTTTTGCAGTCGATCCAAACATCGTCGGTGTAACGGGCACTTGGTTTACTTCTTCCTCTGGCGTTATTGCTACACCGGCAAACGATTCAACTGTCATTTCTAATTTAGTGAGTGGAACTTATTTATTCTTTTGGGTAGTGTCAGATGGAACTTGTAGCGCCGCCGATCAAGTAACAGTAATTGTTGATCAACCGGTACCCGTGAACGCAGGTCCTGATCAATTTCTTTGTACCAATCCCGGAACCACAACGATGGCTGCTGCGAATCCTGCTCCTGGAACCGGAGTCTGGACCACTTCCAGTTCGGCAATTATCGCGAATCCCGTAAATAGAAATACTACAAATTTAGGTTTAACTACTCCTGGCACTTATGTTTTTATATGGACGGTAACCAATGGAGCATGCGTGAATCGTGATACGATCAATATTATTGTATCAAATCCGGTGGCCGCCAATGCAGGTGTTGATCAAAATGTATGTGCGAGTCCTGGAACAACTTCTTTAAATGCTTCAAGTCCTTCTCCCGGCACAGGAATGTGGACTTCATCATCGTCTGCTACAATTACAAATCCAACATCTGCAAGTGCTTCCGTAAGCGGACTCACTAACGCCGGTGTATATACGTTTATTTGGACTGTCACCAATGGTGCTTGTGTTAGTCGTGATACGATGTTGATTACAGTGACCAATATGGTTGTTGCTTTGGCAGGAAACGATCGTCAAATTTGTACGAGTACGGCTTCAGGTTTATTGAGTGGAAATAATCCTGCACCCGGAACAGGTGTATGGACAGCTTTAAACGGCGGTGTCATTGTTACACCGAATAGTAATACATCTAACGTTACCGGATTAACGTCACCCGGTTTTTATAATTTTGTTTGGACGATCACCAACGGGCCTTGTGTTTCAAGAGATACCGTTGTATTTATAGTTCGTAACCCTGTAATTGCTAATGCAGGTCCCGATCAGCAAATTTGTAATGCCACTACGGCTACCTTAACAGGAAATAGTCCAGCGCCAGGTACTGCTCTTTGGACCACCACCGGTTCTGCTACCTTCGCAACTCCAACTTCGGCTACAACTACCGTTAGTGGTTTGGTGGTCGGATTGAACACCTTTATATATACAACTAGTTATGGTGCTTGTATAAGTAGAGATACTATCGTAATACGTATTGATGCTTTAATACTTGCCAATGCAGGTCCCGATATTCAAATTTGTGAAACACAAACTACAGTAACGATGGCAGGAAATAATCCAGCTCCCGGAACAGGATTGTGGACGAAATTAAATGGAGGAACCATTACAACACCTACAAGTCCTACGACTACCATTACCGCTTTAACTCCCGGAAATCATGTATTCATTTGGACCATTACAAACGGAACTTGTTTGAATAGAGATACTATGCGTATCACTGTTAATGTTCAAATTCCATCCAATGCCGGACTAGATCAACAAGTGTGTCAGGGAAGTATTGTGGCATTATCGGGAAATAATCCTTTGCCGGCAACCGGACTTTGGTCTACAAATTCATCAGCAATAATTGTTAGTCCTTCGAGTTCAAATACCACGGTATCGGGAATGACTAACGCTGGTGTCTATGTGTTTGTATGGACTGTTACCAACGGAGCTTGTGTTCTTCGTGACTCAGTAAGAATTACCATCGATTCAGCTGTGGTTTCAAACGCAGGTCCGGATCAGAATTTATGTGCAGTAACAACAAGTACTTTAGCAGGAAATTCTCCAGCGCCGGGAACTGGTCTCTGGACATCTTTAGGAACTGCAACGATTGCAAATGCAAGTTCAGCGAATAGCGCAGTCAATAATTTAGCAATAGGAAATAATTTATTTGTATGGACCATCACCAGTGGTAATTGCATCAGCAGAGATACCATTAACGTTATTATAAGTACATTGATTCCTGCTAATGCGGGTGTCGATCAACAGATTTGCGCTTCTTCACCAACAGCAACCTTGAGCGGAAATTCTCCTGCGCCCGGAAGCGGAACATGGTCAACATCATCGTCGGCAACTATTGCAAATCCGAACAATCCATCTACTTCGGTAAGTGGATTAAGTACTGCTGGAAATTATGATTTCATCTGGAACATCACCAACGGAGCTTGCATCAGTAGAGATACAGTACGTATAACGGTAACTATAGCCGTACTTTCAAACGCAGGTCCAGATCAAAATTTATGTGCAGTAACAACAAGTACTTTAGCTGGAAATTCTCCGGCACCAGGAACAGGCCTCTGGACATCTTTAGGAGCCGCAACGATTGCAAATGCAAGTTCAGCGAATAGCGCAGTCAGTAATTTAGCATTAGGAAATAATTTATTTGTTTGGAATATCACCAACGGTGCTTGTATCAGCAGTGATACCATCAATATTATCATCGATAATTTAGTTTCGGCAATTGCCGGATCTGATCAACAAGTCTGTTTAGGCACTCTGGTTGCACTTTCCGGAAATATTCCTTCTTCAGGAAACGGAACATGGACAGCATTGAATGGTGGAACACTTACGAGTCCGAACGCTTCTAATTCCGGAGTAACAGGCCTTTCAAGCGCCGGAAATTATTCATTTGTTTGGACCATCACCAACGGTGCATGTATTTCACAAGACACTGTTGTGATTACCATCAATCAAAACGAAATTGCAGATGCAGGAAGCGATCAAAATTTGTGTGAAACCTTTACTACAAATTTAAATGCACAAGTTCCAAGTTTGGGAAGTGGTTTTTGGACAAGCTTAGGAGCTGCTACAATCAGTACTCCTTCTTCTCCCACATCTGCAGTCAATAATTTAGCGTACGGAGCAAATCAATTTGTTTGGACATTGACGAATGGGTCTTGTGTGAATTCAGATACCATGACTGTATTTGTGGACTCAATTATTTTAGCTAACGCAGGTTCCGATCAGCAAGCTTGTGCTGCGAGTACCATGGCGCTCTCTGCCAATTCAACAGGAAGCGGAGTCGGTACCTGGACATCTTTAGGTGCAGCCATTGTGGACGATGTAAATAATCCAGCCTCTACTGTGAGTAATTTACAAACAGGAAGCAATGTTTTTGTATGGAGTATTACAAATGGAACTTGTACAAGCACAGATACCATCAACATTCAAATTCATCCTTTGCCTACTGCAGATGCAGGAGCAGATCAATTTGTGAGCACCGGAACATTAGTGACTTTAGGAGGTGCACCTGCTGCTTCAGGCGGAGCTTCACCTTATACTTATGTATGGACACCAGGTCAAGATTTAAGTGATAGCTTAATTGCTAATCCTACACTCACAGCAACGGTGACAACAACTTTCTTACTAACGGTGACGGATAGCCTTGGTTGTACTGCGAACAGCAGCATCACCATTTGGGTGAATGATCCTCCCATTTTAATTGGCGATACTGTTACCACAGCAGAAGATACTGCCATAGTTATTTATGTATTAAACAATGATTCAGATCCTAATAATAATTTAGATACGAATTCTCTTGCTGTGTTGCAGGGTCCGTTTTTCGGTACTGTAACCATTGGACCAGGAGGTGTGATTATATATACACCAGGACCAAATTTCAATGGAATTGATTCGGTACTTTATACCATTTGTGATGACGGTATGCCCGTGTATTGCGATAGTACTTGGGTGATCATCACGGTCACTCCGGTTAATGATGCGCCGATGTTGGTGGATGATTATGCGACTACACCAGAAGATTCTTGCATTCAAATTGCAATTCTCAGCAATGATTCCGATGTGGAAAACATGTTGGATATCTCAACTCTGGTAATTATTTCCGGTCCTTCAAATGGAACGTTTGTATTAGATCCTATCACCGGAATTCTTACCTATTGCCCCGATTCAAATTTTAACGGAATGGATACATTGATTTATGCCATGTGTGATTCTGGTTTTCCTCAACCTATTTTGTGCGATACAGCATTGGTGATTATTACCATCACTCCGGTAAATGATGCACCAATTGCTTTGAATGATTCAGCCATTGTTTGTGCTGCTGATGTATCAATCATCACTGTGTTGGCAAATGATTTTGATCAAGAAGGCGATTCACTTTCGGTTTCAATTTTAAATCAAGGAAGTCAAGGAATAGCATTTGTTTCTCTGACCAATGAAATCATTTATACGGCCAATGCCGGAAGTGGAGGATGGGATAGTTTGCAATATGTAATTTGCGATCAGGGAATTCCTGTAGGGTGTGATACAGCTTGGGTGTACGTCTACATTCATCCATTGGCACAAATTATATCAGTTGTTACGAATGTACTTTGTAACGGCGACAGCATCGGAGCCATTAATATTACTTTAAATCCTACAGGTACTTATGCCTATTCCTGGTCGAATGGTTCTTCGGATGAAGACATCGACAGTTTATTCGCCGGTATTTATACGGTAAGCATTATTGATTCTAACGGTTGCGTATTAACGCATGTAGATACAGTGCAAGGTCCATTGTTGCCTTTAGTCGCTTTGACTGTGAAGCAAGATGTTTTATGTTTTGGTGAAGACAATGGTACCATTGACTTACAAGTTGGAGGAGGAACTTTGCCTTATACTTATGTTTGGAACAATGCATCAAGCGATGAAGATTTGGATTCATTAGCTGCCGGAATTTATTCAGTAATGATTACCGATTCCAATGGCTGTACTTTCTCCATATCTGATACCATCATTGCCCCATCTGCTCCTTTAGTTGTTAGTATGACTTCAAATGATATTTCATGTTATGGCGACAGTTCCGGATTTATCCATCTTGCTGTAAGTGGTGGAACACCCGGTTATACTTATAACTGGAATAATGGAGCTACAACAGATTCTTTAAATGCATTGTTAGCCGGAGTTTACACAGTACAAATTAATGATACTAACGGTTGTGCATTAACGTTAAGCGATACGATTGCAGAATTGTCTACTCCCATCATGGTGAGTTCAACAGTAGTAGATCCCTATTGCTTTGCGAATACCATGGGGTCGATTCAGACATTGACAAGTGGAGGATTTAGTCCCTATACTTATTTGTGGAGCACCAATGACACTACCACTTCAATCGATAGTTTAACAACCGGATTTTATCAATTATTAATTACTGACTCTGCAGGTTGTGTGCTGGTCAGTTCTTATAACTTGGTGGATTCATCAGCCATCAGCATCACATTGACCGGAACAAATGTATTTTGTGAAGGAGAAAGTGCAGTTTTAAATGTGGATGTTCACAGTGGTTTTTCATACCAATGGTTGTTGAATGGAACTCCTTTAGTCAATGATACATTAACACAATTGTTGGTTACTCAGTCCGGAGATTATGAAGTCAATGCCAGTTCAGGATGTGGAGTATTGAGTGACGGTCCGCTTACAATTACTGTGAATTCTTTACCTAATGTAGACGCAGGGATGGATGAAAACGTGGCTTGTCATGCAGCTTTAACGCTGAATGCAGCTGGTGCAAATTCATATTCATGGTTGCCTGCGAATTTATGTGTGAGTCCGAATTCTGCTGCTACTGTAGTGAATACATCTTCTTCCAATACTTATTTCGTTATTGGTACAGACTTGAACGGATGTACTGCGATGGATTCTGTAGTTGTGAGCGCTATTTGCAATGATATAGTAATTCCAACCGGATTTTCTCCCAATGGAGATGGGTTCAATGATTATTTCGTCATTACCGATATCGATCAATATCCGAATGCGAATCTGAGAATTTTCAATCGCTGGGGTAATTTGGTGTATGAAATGGATCGATATGACAATACCTGGAACGGATTCTCGAATGTAGAAAAAATTAAAATCGGTGAAGTTTTACCAAACGGAACCTATTATTATATCCTCGATTTGAAGAATGATGAAAAGCCATTGAATGGTTTTGTCGTCATCAGACGATAATTTTATCTCGAATACCTTTGAACCTCAGGGATTTTTTTAATTCCTGAGGTTTTTTGTTTGGATGTATGTCCAAGTGTTTTTTAACTAGTCGCTATTTGGTACTTTTGCATGAAATTCACCCGAGGATATGAAAATTTCTTATAACTGGCTCCAGCAATTTGTAAAGGTAAAATGCACTCCTGAAGAGCTTTCTGCTGCACTCACCGATTGCGGTTTGGAGGTAGAACAAATGAGTGTTTGGCAGAGTGTGCAGGGCGGACTCAAGGGCCTTTGTATTGGCAAGGTGCTTACTTGCGTGCAACATCCGAATGCCGATCGTTTGCATGTTACTACGGTGGATGTGGGAGATGGTACACCGCGACAAATAGTATGTGGTGCTCCAAATATTGCTGCGGGACAAACCGTAGTTGTAGCTCTACCGGGTACGGTGTTGTATCCTGCCGGTGGTGAATCTTTTGAAATAAAGAAATCTAAAATCAGAGGAGAAGCTTCCGAAGGAATGATCTGTGCGGAAGATGAAATTGGTTTAGGAAAATCGCATGCCGGTGTGATGGTGTTGCCGGATACACTCAATGCAGGTACACCCGCAGCAGAATATTTTAAAGTGGAGAACGATATAGTTTTTGAAATTGGATTAACACCCAACCGTGCCGATGCTGCTTCGCATTTGGGTGTAGCGCGTGATGTGAAGGCTTTGTTTTCTAAAGATGGAAGTGTAGTGTTGAATGTGCTTTCTGTAGATGATTTTAAGGCGGGAAATGAGTCAGCGACAATTCAAGTGGAAGTCAAAGATGCGAATGCATGTCCGCGTTATTCAGGAGTAGAAATCACAGGAATTAAAGTAGGTACTTCTCCGGAGTGGTTGCAGAATCGACTGAAGAGTATTGGACTTCGTCCCATCAACAATGTAGTTGATATCACGAATTATATCATGATGGATCTAGGTCAGCCTTTGCATGCTTTTGACAGAAGTAAAATTCAAGGTGGAAAAATTATTGTTGGAAGCTTAGCCGCTGGAACTAAATTTAAATCACTTGAAGGAACTGAGCGAATTTTAAGTGGAACAGAATTGATGATTGCTGATGCGAGTGGTGGCTTGTGTATTGCGGGAGTTTTCGGAGGATGGGATAGTGGCGTATCAGAGAGTACAACAGCAATATTTTTAGAGAGTGCTTGTTTTCATCCGGTGCACGTGCGTAAATCGGCAAAGCAACATGCTTTGCATACGGATTCTTCCTTTCGATTTGAGCGAGGAACAGATCCCGAAATGACAGTCTATGCATTGAAGCGCGCTGCTAAAATGATTGAAGAAATATGCGGAGGAAAGGTAAGTTCTAAAATCATTGATTTATATCCGGTGAAAGTTGCTGCAAAACAAATAGAAATTACCTATGATTATTTGACATCCATCATCGGACAAGAAATTGAAAAATCTACTGTGAAGCGTATCATTCAAGATTTGGAAATGGAAATTTTGGAAGATCGTGATTCAGGATTTTTAGTTTCGGTGCCTGCATTCAAGGTCGATGTAACACGTCCTGCCGATGTTGCAGAAGAAGTTTTGAGAATTTACGGCTATAACCATATCGCCTTA
>Ga0105044_10009900_pt1 | contig 13034 bp, 9 predicted proteins | sample MAT01_FD_78092 | JGI IMG/M metagenome (GOLD analysis project Ga0105044, IMG submission 78092) | Freshwater microbial communities from Lake Fryxell liftoff mats and glacier meltwater in Antarctica - MAT-01 | ecosystem: Environmental > Aquatic > Freshwater > Ice > Liftoff microbial mat | place...
AGAACGCTTCTTTAATCTGCTTGGGATTTAAGCGGGCTATTCCGCGTCGATACGACACAGAAAATCGGGACATCCGGCGCGGTGCAAATAACATTGGAGTAAATCACGGGATTGTAACCACTCAGTCCTCATTTCTTGCCTCAATTTGATGATTTAGTGCGTCAAATTGGCTGAAGCGTGGGGAAATTATTCCCTCAGATGATTGGGCTGAGTATCGGTCAAAATCCCGTTTTCCCCTCAAGTAGGGGCTGAATAGTTACGATGAACGCTATCATTACTTACAGACCGCTGAAGCCGATGATGACGCAGCAGGCGAAGGTTTGCCGGGATTTTGTGTGAGCTTCAAAACCTACTTTACCGCCCCAACCGATTATCTCTATCACCTTACTACAAACATGTCCGCAATACGGAGGTGTGTGTTGAAAAGCCCTTATCTCGAACATTTTTCGTCCCGATTCCATTACTATCACTCGCGGGTTGCGCTCCCTCAAGACCATACGTTTGACTAAACCCGTCATGACTCCGTAGGGGTGGCGCGGTTGACGACTCGCGCCTAACGCGAGGATAATCAGCGTATGAAACATAAACCTTCCCCACACACATTCTCCGCCACCGTCGCCTTGCTGATGGTCGGCTTGACTGGCTGCACGCTCAACAGCGCGCCGCCGCCCGTGACCTATGTCGTCATCACCGATACCCCCAGCGCCGCCCTAGCCGTCACCCAACCCGCGCCGCCAACCGTCATTAATGTCTCCACCGTCCTCCCGCAACCGACCAGCGCCCCAGCCTTGCAAAGTAGCCCGTCGCAGGCGCTGACCGAGGCCGCTAAACGCGCCCATGACGGTTACTACGAAGACGCGCTGGCACTCTACAGCCAAGTGGTCAGCGCGCCGGACTCGACGCCCGCGCAAGTTTTGACCGCCGCCGCCGGATATGCCGAGGTCGGGTTGCGCGAAGGCGGTTTCGAGCCGTCGCTGACCGTCCTGACCGATGCGTTGACTCGTTATCCGAACGCGCCGGAGGCGTCCGCCGCTTATTTCCTGCGCGGAGAGGCTAATCTCGGTTTGTCACGCTGGACATCCGCCATCAATGATTACCGCACCTACCTCAGCCTGCGCCCCGGCCTGATTGACAGCTATATCCATGAGCGCATCGCCGACGCCTTTCTCGCGCTGAATATGCCTCTTGAGGCGACGGCGGCCTATAATCAGGCGACAGCGGCGGGGAGGGCGCGCCTACCGTGGGCGGCACTACGCGAGCGCACCGCACAGGTCTATCTGTCGCTGGGTCAGCCCTTTTTGGCGATGGCCGAATATGACGCCATCCTCGCCAGCGCGCAGAATCGGGCGTATCTGGCCGACATCGGCTTACGCGCCGCCGCCGCCGCCCGCGCTGCCGGAGATGCGTCCGCGCCGCTGCGCTATAAAACCCTGTTCGAGACCTATCCAGACAGCGCCGCCGGACTGAGCGCGCTGGGCATCCTGAGCGAGTTGGGCGTGGCCGTCTCGGATTATGACCGGGGACGCGCCTATTTCTACGCGGAAGATTACGCTGGCGCGATTCAAGCCTTTAACGACCACACCACCAGCGTCATTTTGATGGACATCCCGGCGGAACTGTATCTGTTATTAGGCCGCGCCTACCGCGAAATCGGCAACACGCCCGCCGCGCTGGTCGCCTTCAAAACCATCGTCGAGCAGTATCCGACCAGTTCGCTATTCGGGGATGCCGTCTTGGAACAAGGACGGACGTATTTTGTGGCTGGCGACACCGCCCAAGCCATCAGCACCTATCTGGGCGTCGCAAACACCTATCCCACGCTGCAAGCCACCGCAGCAGAAGCCCTCTGGCGGGTCGGCTATCTGTATTCTGAGTTAGGAAATACCGATGAGGCGCTGGCGACCTTTGCCCGCCTGAGCGAACAATATCCGGTCAGCGAGCAAGCCGTCAGCGGGGCGGGTATCGCCGCTGCCGCCGCTTTAGCCGCCGGTGACACGGGTCAAGCCGAGCAATGGTACGCCCGACTCGCCGTCGCCGCATCATCGGGCGAGAGTCAAGCTGACGCTTATTGGCAGGTGGGTAAATTGGCGTCCAAGCGCGGCGCAGCCGATGTCGGACAGACCGCCTATCAAAATGCGATGGCCGCCAACCCAGATGGCTACGCCGCCGCCCGCATCCGTGAAGGTTTGACCGGGGTGCGTCCGTTCCAGACCCCGGCCTCCGCGCCCTTGACCCGCGATGACACGGCGGATCGTCAAACGGCTGAAACGTGGATTCGTGCGACCTTTGGCCTCGCGGCCGACGCCCCACTGGGGGATTTGACAGCAGGCGTGCTGGCGAATTCAGCTTGGAGTCGCGGGGCGGAACTGTGGTCACTGGGGCAATTTTCAGCGGCAGAAATCGAGTTTCTCGACGCGATGGACGCTTTTGAGACCGACGGCGCGGCCTTGTATGGCATGGCGTTGACGCTGAAAGAATTGGGCGCCTACTATCCCTCACAACAAGCCGCCGCCAACCTGATTAGCGCCGCCGACGCCGCCACCCTGACCGCCCCGGCTTTCATCGGGCGGCTACGCTTCCCCGCGCCCTACCCTGATTTAATCCAAGCCACCGCCGACGAATACCGGCTCGACCCGCTGTTGATGTTGAGCCTGATTCGCAACGAGAGTTTGTTTGATACCTATGCGACGGCGGCGGCGGGCGAAAAAGGCATGTCGCAGGTCATCCCCTCCACGGCGGACTACATCGCGGGCAAAATCAACTGGCCGGATTATCAGCACGAGGATTTATTCCGCCCGTATGCCGGAATCACCTTTGGCGCGGTTTATCTTGAGGAGCAATTGGCGCTGTTTGACGGGGACGCGGCGGTGGCGCTGTCGGCCTATAATGCCGGGCCGGGGCGCGGCATCGCATGGCTAGAGACATCGGGCGTCGGGGCGGACTTTGACGTGTTCCTGAACGCCATCACCATCAGCAGCACGCGGGGCTATGTCCAGCGCATTTATACCTTCTACGCGACCTATCGGGAATTGTACGCGGGGTAGGAGCGATAGGCGCGCAAACCGCCCTCATCTTGATTCGGCAAGAACATGAATTAGCCCGTGCTGGGCGTAGGGATGGGGGGTATGAGATGAATTCCGTAACGGTGTAAGGTTTATACCACGCCCGAAACGTTTAGCACATACGCTTCGCAAGATAACCCAAAAACGCCCTGTCATCTCGACAAGGCGTTTTTTTGATGTCAGGCTTGGGTGAGCCGTATCTTAGGTGGTCACCACCGAGTTGTCACCGCTGAACGGGTTGGTCGCATACTTATCGGCCTCCCAGTCGTTGTGCCATTCTGTGCCGTTGACCAGATAGCGAAATTGGAATTCTTTGCCGGCTTCCAATTCCAAAACCAGCGAGAATCGGCCATCTTTCAACAACTTCATCGGGTCGGAAGTCTCGTTCCAAGCGTTGAAGTCGCCGACCAAATGCACGGTCTCGGCTTGAACTTGCGCGGGCGAATAGAACGTGACTTTGCAGATGGGCTTGGTCTTGAGCTGTTGTTTTTTCAACATGCGCCGGGTATCTCCCTAGGACTCTGACAGACATGATTGAGCCATTTTATAGGATAAATGCAAGTAATGAACAGGGTTAGCGGGATATTTCACAAGAGTGAGCCTGAAATTTCAGATGAAATATACGAGTCAACGGTTACACAGGCGGAGTATTTGTGCGGTTTGGTGATTTTGTGATTCAAACGGCGCATCATGTGTATTTTGGCTTGAAGTACGCATGATGTGCGTCAGCAGAGATTATTACGACAAACGCGGCAAATCTCGGCGGACGCCTCGTTGGGCGTCTGCTGCCCACCCTGTACCCTTTTCTAAATTTTGATGTGTTTGCCCTACAACAGAGATGAGAACCTATTGCGTCGTTAGAACAAACACTCTATACTGATGAAGTATACCGTATTGCGGTACACTCATAAGTAAGCACGCGATCATCAGACGAAGGACTCATCAAACCCATGGCCGCAAAACGTAAGAGTAAGCAGGACGACGGCGATCAATACGAAGGCGCTGGTATACAGCAGCACACGGACGAAGGTCGGAAGAAGGCGCTAGAAGCTGCGCTGGGCGATTTGACCAAGCGTTTTGGCGAAGGCACAATTATCGCGCTGGGCGAAGCGACTCACATGAAAGTGGAGACCATCTCTACCGGCTCATTGACGCTGGATATTGCGGTGGGCGTGGGCGGCGTGCCGAAGGGGCGCGTGGTCGAGATTTACGGCCCAGAGTCCAGCGGTAAGACGACCTTGTGTCTGCATGTGGTGGCCGAGGCACAGAAGCGCGGCGGTCTGGCGGCCTTTGTCGATATGGAACACGCGCTTGACCCGTTGTATGCGGGGCGCTTGGGCGTTGATTTGAACCGCTTATACGTCAGCCAACCGGATACCGGCGAGCAGGCGTTGGAAATCACCGAGACGTTGGTGCGTTCGGGCGCATTCGATGTCATCGTGATCGACTCGGTGGCGGCGTTGGTTCCGCGTGCCGAAATTGAAGGCGAGATGGGCGACAGTCACGTCGGCATCCAAGCGCGCCTGATGTCACAAGCCATGCGAAAATTGGCGGGCGCGATTAAGTCGTCAAACTGTGTGGTCATTTTCACCAATCAAATTCGTGAAAAGATCGGAATTGTGTATGGAAGTCCAGAAACAACCCCGGGGGGGCGGGCGCTGAAGTTTTATGCGTCGGTGCGCTTTGACATCCGGCGCGTACAGGCGATTAAGGTCGGGGGCGACACGATTGGTAGCCGCACCAAAGTCCGCGTGACCAAGAACAAAGTGGCAGCTCCGTTCCGCGAGGCCGAGTTCGACATCATGTTCACGCCGGAAGAGGCGGGCATCAGCAAAACCGGCGAAATCATGGATCTCGGCGTTGACCTCGGCATCATCGACAAGCGCGGCGCGTTCTTCCGCTATAACGAGGCGCTATTGGGTCAAGGGCGCGAAAACAGCAAGACCTATCTGCGCGAAAATCCGCTGGTCGCGCAGGAAATTGAAGGCAAAATCCGCAATAGTAACGTCAAATTGACCATCGGCGGCTCAGACGATTAGCCTCCCGTCGGCGAGTCATGCGCTTAAAGGTCGCAGAGAACTACCTCTCATCCTAGTTCTCTGCGGCCTCTAGGTTTTTTGCCACGACGAATCAAATAATTTTTCTCGCAGATTTGAATATCTTCTATCCCCCAAGCGTGATGTCGATGGGGAGGACAGCAGCGCCTTCGCTGGTGGGGTCATCGGGCGGCCTCCACAGCGTAATCTGGCCGGTGGCATAGTCCACCGTGTAGACCTTGACCCAAACCTGATAGCGACCCGGCGGGAGATCGGGCGGGAGGGCGATGCCGCGATTGTCCCAGACCGCCCCGCCCGGCGGGATGAGCGTGCTGGTTTTGAATGTCCCGCCCAGCCATGAATCGATGCCTTGCGCCCGCACCGCAACGTTATCCGCGTTGACGAAAAAGACCGCGACAGTCACATCTTGAGTCGGGGTGGCCTCCACCGACCACGCCAGCGAGACGGTCAACACATCGTCCGTCACTTGCGGTTGAGCGACTCCGCGCAATGTGATGGATTCTCCGTCTATCGGGTCGCTAAAGACTTGGCTCACTTCCAGCGGCGGGGTTGCTGGGTCTGAGGACGGGGCGGGCGTGGTGACATATTCCAACAAGCGCGCATACGGAGAGATATTATCTTCGCGCACTAAGTAAAATCGTTCGGCCATGAATCGTTCTACCGGGCGCACCGACAATGGCGTATTTGACCCTCTATCCATCACTACCCACAAACGTGAGCGGCGGGCGGCCACATGCTCGATCCACGGCGCGATACGCTCCGCCAGCAAACTGGCCGGGTCGGCAAGCTGGGCGGGGGTGGGTGGGACATCATCAAGACTGTCCATCTCGCCGACATGGTAAGGTAGCGTCAACATCCGGCGCATCCCAACTTTACCGGCATTGCCCCAGAAACGCACCGTGTCTGGCTGGTTGAGCAAAATCACCTCACCTTCCGGCACGCGCTGACGGATGAGTTCGGCCAATTGGCGCAGGTCTTCCCGTTCTCCCTGAAAGTACGGATCCGTGATGTATAAGGTACGCAAACCCAAAAACCACACGCTCAACACCACCACTAACAACCCGCTTATCCCAACCCATATCCCAAATTTGCGCCGCGCCCGTGACTCGAAAATCGCCAAAAACGCCGCCAAAAATGCCGTTATCCCAAATGCGGCGGCATATATCCCAACCCCGGCGCGGAACCATGCGATGTCGGTGGGGAAATGCCCGACCAACCCTGCGTAGACGCTGACTCGACTGAGGGGAAGTACGTTCATCCCCGGCAGCCAATAGACCAAGCCGCCCGATTGGTCGAATGTAAAGAATCCATAGACATCCCACGGAAAAAGCGCCCCAAAAACCGACCAAAGCAGTGAATATATCCCAAATAGTGTGACGGTTATCGCAAGTGTGGGATTCTTTCGTTTTCCCAACATATCCCAAATTGGCGCGGTCAGCAAAGCAATGAACGGGATGGCGGGCAATAGAAAACGGTGCGGCCAGATCGTCCCGCCGAACCAGTTGCCGCCGATGCTGCCTTCACCGCGTAATAAGGCATAGCCCAGCGCCGTCCCCAACATCACCAGCCAACACATGCTGACCAGTCGCGCCTCGCCTTTACGCCACAGCATCACTCCGCCGGGGAGCGCCAACAGTAAAATCGGCGAAGTCCCCCAGAAAGCCCCGCCCGCCGCCAATAAATAGCTGTGCAGCGCCACGCGGGTGGTCATGGGGATGATCGGGAACTGGGGTCTAAAGAAATACGCCGTTGGGAAGCGCAAAACCACCCACTCTAACAATGGCGTATAAATCAGAATAAGGCATAAGGCGACAGTCGCACCCAGCACGCCCAGCGCGGCGCGACGTAGCCACGGGCGCGCCCACCACGCCTGTGGGATGAGCAGAAAAGCCAGCCCCGGCGCAGCAAATAAGCCCGAGTCTTTGATTGAGATAGACGCGGCGAGGAAAGGTAAGCCCAATAAGATACCCCGCCAGCCACCACGCCACCACAAGCCCGCCCCGATGATCAGGAACAACGTGGAAAGTTGTTCTCGGAAAAAGGTGTGGGCATACGGCCAAAAGATGGTCAGCAAACCCAGTGACAGCATGACCGCGCTGGCGGCAAAGGCTGAACGGGTCAAGTACAGCGTCCACATAAACAACGCCGCGCACACCCATGGCGTGACGAAGGCGTTGAGGCTCATCAAAGTGTGCCAGACCCCCACGCCCTCCAACTGCTGCGCCGTCCACAGCCACGGAATCACCAGCCACAAGAAGGCTGGTTCAACTTGGCTCTGACGAACAGGCAATGGATTGCGGCTCTGATAGTTACCCGGTAGCGCCTCCCAGAAAGTCGAATAGCGCAGAGGACGCCCGAAATGTAGCACGCTATTGGCGGCGTCGGCATATTCGTTTTCGTCGGCCACATGCAGCGGCTTAGCGGTATACGTCAACAGGTAAACCGAGGTCAGTAGCAACGCCAGCGCAACGGCCAACGCCCAACGTGGACGCAAAATCGGTGAATTCATCGGCGGATGAGTTGACGCAGCGACCCGATCCAACGGAAGGTGAAGATGTTGACGGCGGCCTTTAGCAGTCGTTCGCTGAACGTGCTGGAGTCCACCATGCCGACAGCATCGGTCAAAATCTCGCCCCCTTGCATCAGTTTGCCGCGCTTGATTTGCAACGCCGCCAACGTCTTGAGCGTCTCGCCTTGCATTTGGGTCTCGCCGAGGTCTTGGAAAACATCGGCGGCCTGTACATACAGGTCGTAAGCCGCCTCTTTGTCGCCCATGCTGGACAGCACACCGCCGAGGTTGGCCTTGACCATCGCGGAGCGTTTGGCATCGCCCAACTCTTCAAAGGTCGCCAGCGCCTCACGTAATAAGTTTTGCGCGTCGTCAAAGCGTTTTTGCTCGCGGGCAATCATGCCGAGGTTGGCGCGCATTTCGCCCACCATATCGGGCTTGCCGTCGTCTTGATAAGCGGTCAACGCCTTTTGGAACGAGGCAGAAGCCTCGCTGTGCGCGCCCCGGTTGTATTTCTTCATGCCGTCATCGTGGTACATGCGTGCGTTAGACATCGGTGTCAAATCCTTGTTTGAGTGAGTCGTTTATAGTGTGTACCGAAATTCACGGGAAAATGAGGGTTTATAGGGGCGACAGCGTACTGCGCCCGCCATGCAAAAATGTGAAGTGCAGCTCATGCCCGATATCATTTACGCCTAGAATCGCTCAATGGTTGCTTGAGCTTTGCGCTCATTCAGCCAAGCGGTGAACTGCTGTTCTTGCGCCCGCGCCAAACTCTCATCGGTCAGCGGGCGCTCCTCAAAGGCCAGCGTCTCGACGATATGCCAGCCCAAAAGGGTTTGAATCGGCCCGGCCATCTGCCCCGGCGCAAGCGCAAAGGCCAGTTCAGCCAGTTCAGGCGTGGTCAGGTCATCACGCACGAAAAAGCCGAGGTCGCCGCCGTTGTCTTTGGTGCTGACGTCACGCGAAAATTGCGCGGCCAGCACATCGAATGACTCGCCGCTTTGCAGTCGGGTTTTTATGTCGTCCGCCTCGGCCTGTGTTTCCAACAAGATATGCCGGGCGCGCACAGCCTGAATCATCTGCACATCCCCTGTTTCGGCCAAAACCGTGGCGCGTAGGCGAGCGACCAACAGACTACCGCGCACATCCTCGCGCAAGTCGGCCTCGGTATACCCGTTAGCGTCCAGCCATGTTTGCCAGCCACCGGGATTGGCTTGTTCCGATTGGGCGCGCATGGCGTCCATCTCGGCGTCAAGGTCGGCATCACTGACTACCACGCCCATCTCAGCGGCGGCCTGCACCAGAATCACCTGTTCGATCAGCGTATTGACCACTGCATCAGTGAGGGCGGCGTCGCGGTTCGCGCTATTGGGGAACAAGCGCACAACGGCCTGATCGAACGCCTCGCGGGGGATGTCAACGCCGTTGACCCGCGCCACCAGCGGCGGCAGCGGGGTTGATGTGACCGCTGGGCGGGTTGGCGAGGTCGTTGCATCGGATACGGGCGCGCCACCGCCGCACGCCGTCAACAGCACAATCAATAGGGGGAATAAGAACCGTCTCAAGCCACAAAACTCCACACGCTAACATATCATGCGCTGATTATCGTGTGTGCGCGGGGCATTGGCAAGCATGGGGACGCGCAAATGCCCCAAACCGCCGGTTTTCTGGGATACACATCAGGGATAAACAACCCGGCGACTAGCTCCGCCCCGCCAGCCAGCGCACGATGGGCGTGCCATCGTCGTGGATGCGGGCGCGCAAGGCGGCTTGCGCCTCGTCCACCCCGCCGAAGCGCAGCACACCGTAAACGTGTTCATAACCGGTCATTTGCGCGTCACGGTGCGCGTCCGGCGTCCCATGCAGTTCAAAATCGGTCATCAATAACGCGGACTGATTGTGCAGCACCGCCAGCAAAACCGGGGTCTGCGGGCGGGCGGATAACGCCGCAATCACCGCGTGAAAATCTAACAGCGCCGCTTGTCGTTCAGGCCATGCCCCGCCGTCGTGGGCGCGCCGTGCGACCTCTAACGGCTGGTGCAAGGCGTCTAAGAGGACGCGGCGCGGTTGTTCTTTGACCGCCCAAATCAGCGCAAGCGCCTCGATTTCGGCCATCAGCGCGAATATTTCATGGGCGGCGTCTGGGCTGAACCTCCGCACGCGCACGCCCCGCCGCGCCTCATACACGACCCAGCCCTCGCGCTCTAGCTGATGCAAGCCATCGCGCACCGCCGCTTGACTAACCTGATAGCGTTGGGTCAGCGCCAATTCAATCAAGCGTTCCCCCACGCCAATCGTCCCCGCCCGCAACGCCTCGCGCAGGGCATCGGCCACCGTCTGCCCTAGCGTGGCGGGCGCGCTCATCACGGAATCCAGTCGGCGCTCAAGCCAGCGATGATGCCCAGCGCACGCGGTAGCCCGCCGGTGGTCGGTATCACAAGGATTTGACCACTAGGGCTGTCGCTCGCGCCCTCGCTGAACAACAAAAACGCGCCATCTGGGCTGAGTGTCAAATTGCTGACCCATGCCGAGGTCGCATAAATCGGTAGCGCCTCGGCGACGCCATCAGTGGGTAGCCGCCAGATTTCCGCCCCATCCTCAGCGGTGCGGACGGCGTATACCCAGCGCCCATCGGCGCTAAAGACCGGCCAATTGTCCATCAGGTCGTTTTCGGTCAAGCTGACGAGTTGGCGGGTCGGCATGTCCATCACCACGATTTCCCATGTCCGGGCGTCAAACGGCTCGCCGCGCACAAAGGCCAATTGTCCCCCGTCGGCAGATAAGATCGGCCTGAAAATGCGGACGCCTAATTCCTCATACAGCACCGAGACCGTCCCCGTGCCGTCGGTGGAGACTTCTAACAGCGTCAACGCGCCGTCGCCATACAAATCCGAGGCGAAAATCAGCCGCTGACCGTCCAGCGACCAAATCGGCGTGAATTCATCCACCGGGGTTTCGAGGACGCGGCGCGCATCGCCGCCGGTCACATCCATGATATATAAGTCGTAATCGCTGCCGTCGAGGTCACTGACAAAAGCAATCAGCCGCCCGTCCGGGCTGACGACGGGGGCGGTGTTCACCGTGTCGCCACTGGTCAGTTGAATCGGGCTGCCCGCGATGACCGAGCGCGAGAACAGATGTTGGGTCATGCGCGTGCTGCTGGCGATCAGGCCGGAATAAATGAGTTGGCCGTTGTATTCCACGCCAGAATCGACGAGGGCGGGCGTCGCCCCTTTCCCGCGTAAGGCTTCTAAGGTGGCGAGATTGGTCAGGTTGCGATCATCGCTGGCGATTTCGGTTTGCAGCGCGCCGGGGACGGGTGTTGAGGTCAATTCTGGCGCAGCAGTGGGCGCGACTGTTGCGCTGACTGGCGCGAAAAACCGCCCGCCAATCAAGATGACGCCCGCCCCAATCAGGCTCAACAACACGCAGCCCATCAGTACCCCCAGCGTCATCCCCACCCAAACCGCGCCATTCGAGTCGCGCCTAGATTTGAGCTTGCCCGTCACCCGTACCGCCCGCATCGACGACACCGGCGTCGGCGGGGTGGCGCTGCGTTGGGGATTGTAAGGCGAAAACTGCGCCGAGGTGACCACCACTGGCTGCGTATCGGCGGGCAGTGGCGGGCGGCGGTTGGGCTGGGTATCGTGCGGATTAAACCCTGTCGGGCTTTCAATCGCCATTTTCAAGGCGGCTGTCAATTCGGCGGCGGTCTGAAAGCGCTCATCAGGGCGTTTGCGGAGCGACTTCAAAATGACGTGTTCGAGGCTCAGGCTGATGGCCGGATTAAACTGGCGCGGGCTGGGCGGCTCGGCGGTGACTTGCATAACCGCGATACTATAGGGCGCGTCGGCTTGGAACGGACGCCGCCCCGTGACCAGTTCAAACAACATCACGCCCAGCGAATAGACATCGCTACGCCCGTCAAGGATCTGGCCTTGCGCCTGTTCCGGCGACATATAGGCCGGTGTCCCCACCACGCCGTGCTGGGTCAGCGTGACTTGGGTGGTGGTATTTTCGCCGAACACCCGCGCAATCCCAAAATCGGTGATGTACGCGCCGCCCGCGTCATCCAACAGGATATTGGACGGCTTGAGGTCACGGTGTAACACACCTTTGCTGTGAGCGTAATCCAGCGCGGGCGCGATTTGCTGATACAACATCAGCGTGTGTTCTGGCGACATCGCGCCGTGGTGCAATGGCGCGTCCAATGAGCCGCCCGACATATAACGCATGGCGATGTAGGGCTGGCCTTCATGCTCGCCGTGGTCATAGACCGGGACGATGGAGCGATGTTCAAGCTGCGCGACAATCGACACCTCGCGCTCGAAGCGCTTGTAATAGGCGTCGTCTTTCATCTGGTCACGCGGCAGAATCTTGAGCGCCACGGTGCGATTCATCGAGGTCTGGCGTGCGAGATAAACCGTCGCCATGCCGCCGCGCCCGATGGGTGCTTCAATGACGTAGCCGCCGATGGTCTTGCCGAGGAAGTCGTCTGTCATTCGGAGTACGGTTCCGAGTTATGGTTAAGCTAAATTAAAACTGTGTCGATTATAGTTCAAAATTTCGCAAACCACACATAACCCGCCGCAAGCAGCGTTTCAAACCAATTTTCGGCGGTATACTAAGAGGAAAATAATCGGAGGCAGTGAGCGATGTTGGCCGACCCTACCCAACGCTATATCAGCATGACGCTTGAGGAGTATCTCAACCGCCCGGACACGAATCAGCCGATGGAATTTGATGATGATAACGTGATGATCCTCAATATGCCGACCTTAGAACACCAACGACTCGTGAAACTCTTGGCTAGACTCTTGGATTCCCTCATCCCGAATGGCGAAACCGTCATTGCCCCGTTTGATGTGAGATTGGGCGGGCGCGTGTATCAGCCGGACGTATTCTGGGCGAAGGCCGAGGGGTTATGCGTGTTGTCGTCGCGTAGTGCGGTGGGTGCGCCCGCGCTGGTGATTGAGATTTTATCGCCCAGCACTCGAGTCCGTGACCGGCGCGAAAAACGCAAGGTGTATGGCGACCACGGGGTCGAAGAATATTGGCTGGTAGACCCCGACGGCGGTGTGCTGGAAGTCTTCACCCTGTCAGACGGTCATCTGGCCGAAGCTGGGGTTTATGGTTATGACGAGTCGCTGGTCTCAGCCGTGCTGGGCGGCCAGACGATTGACCTCAAGCGCGTGTTCATCCCAGACGCCCAGACACCCCCGGCTGCTGCGGAATAGCATATCTCATCTGAAGGATTGGACTGGGTGTGGGAACATCGAATCGACGATTTAGCGTTGGCAGGCGTGTGATGGACGAGCCTACCCGCTTAATAGAGCAATTGCGTTTAAGCGAACAAAAACGTTTGGATGCGCGCTATTCCCCCGCTGAACGCAACCGTCTCGG
>Ga0105044_10009901_pt1 | contig 13034 bp, 9 predicted proteins | sample MAT01_FD_78092 | JGI IMG/M metagenome (GOLD analysis project Ga0105044, IMG submission 78092) | Freshwater microbial communities from Lake Fryxell liftoff mats and glacier meltwater in Antarctica - MAT-01 | ecosystem: Environmental > Aquatic > Freshwater > Ice > Liftoff microbial mat | place...
CCGAGCGGTCCGCGGACTTCCCGTTGTGCAGCCAGTTGCACATCCGGGCGGCGTTGCGCCAGGAGATGCCCCCCACGGGGATCATCGCGGCGTCGGGGACGTCCCGAAGGCGGTACCGCCGGCCCGGGCCGGTGTAGGACGTGTCGCGCTGGGCCCCCCACGTCACCGGCTCGAGGGGGAAGGTCGGCGCGTCGGCCCGGGCGGAGAAGGCGGTGAGGAACTCGAGGTACTGGGCCGTGGTGACCTCGTTGCGGCCCAGGCGGTACTCGTACGCCACCCCGCCGCGGCCGGTGGCCGAGCCGTTCCCCTCCGGGTCCAGGGCGTAGGGGGCGTTGCCGGGGGCGCCGATCGTGACCCAGTCGATCCCCTCGGGACCGACCTGCGCGAGGGCGGGGGACGTGAGAAGGAGGAGAAGGGCGAGGGGCGACAGACGCATCGGCGGTTCTCGGGCGTCGGGGCGGGGTGTGAGAGGAGCATCGAAGGTGTACCGCGTGATCGCGGGTAGGGCAAGGGATTTGGGGCGTGAACAGAGGGCTCGGCTGGAGCGGCGGCTCCGGGGCCGGGATGTCCCGCGCGCGAGCGCGAGGACGGGGGGCGACGGATCTGCCGCGGAGAATGTCCGGGCGTCGGGGCACCGACTTCCCGGAGCGGAAGTCGGTGGCACGGGGGATGGCGGGTGGGCCGTGGGCGGTCAACCCGCGGCAACGCGATGCCCGGGGCCTGCGTCGGCTAGCGCTTGGCGCGGCCGGCGGTGGCCGCGGCCTTGCAGATGGCGACGAAGTCGCCCGCGTTGAGGCTGGCGCCGCCGACGAGGCCGCCGTCGACATCGGGCTGGGCGAAGATGCCCGCGGCGGTGTCGGGCTTGAGGGAGCCGCCGTAGATGATGCGGACGCGGGCGGCGATGTCGGGGCCGTAGAGGCGGCCGATGAGGGCGCGGATCTGGGCGTGGGCGGCCTGGGCGTCGTCGGGGGTGGCGGTCTTGCCGGTGCCGATCGCCCAGACGGGCTCGTAGGCGACGATGAGGCGTTCGGTGAGGGAGCCGGGGATCTCGGCCAGGCCGGTGCGGACCTGGCGGCCGGTGATGATGTCCTGGTGCCCCGCGGTGCGCTCGTCGAGGGTCTCGCCGACGCACAGGACGGCGTCGAGCCCGGCCTCGAGGGCGATGCGGAGCTTCTTGTTGACGAGTTCGTCCTTCTCGCCGATCACGTGGCGGCGCTCGGAGTGGCCGCAGAGGACGGCCTGGACGCCGCAGTCCTTGAGCATCGCGGCGGAGACCTCGCCGGTGAAGGCCCCGTCGTTCTGGTGATAGACGTTCTGGGCCCCGAGGCGGATGGAGGAGCCCCGGTCACGGAGGATGGAGCGGGCGGTGAGGAGGTAGGGGTAGGGGGGGAAGACGGCGGTCTCGACGCCGTCGACGTTGAGCAAGCCGTCCGTGACGCCGCGCGCGAGGTCCGCGCCGGTGGTCCGGTTGGTGTTCATCTTCCAGTTGCCGCCGACGAAGGGCTTGCGGTCGGACACGTCTCGCTCCTCTGGTCCGTGGCGGGCGCCTTCCGACGCGCCGGGCCCGGGATGGGGAGGTTAGCGCCTCGGCCCGGCCGCGCGGACGGCGTCGGCCATGTCGAAGGTCGCGTCGTTCTCGTGGAAGAGTGCCGCGAGCTTCCGGGCCTGGGCGTCGTAGGCCGCGCCGTCCTTCCAGGTGCCCCGGGGGTGGAGGACGTCGGCGGGCACGCCGGGGACGGCGTCGGGGATGGGGAGGCCGAAGATCTCGTCGGGGGTGAACTTCGCGTTGGCGAGCGAGCCGTCGAGGATGGCGGTGACCATGGCGCGGGTGTACGCGAGCTTGAAGCGCCCGCCCGCGCCGTAGGCCCCGCCCGTCCAGCCGGTGTTGAGGAGCCAGACGTGGGCGCCGTGCTTCTTGACCTTTTGGGCGAGCATGTCGGCATAGACCGAGGGGGGGCGGGGGAGGAAGACGGCGCCGAAGCAGGCGGAGAAGTTGGGCTGGGGCTCGGTCACGCCCGACTCGGTGCCGGCGAGCTTGGAGGTGTAGCCGTTGATGAAGTAGTACATCGCCTGCTCGTCGCTGAGCCTGCTCACGGGCGGGAGCACGCCGTAGGCGTCGGCGGTGAGGAAGATGACGTTCTTCGGGTGGCCGCAGACCGACGGGATGACGGCGTCGTCGATGAAGTCGACGGGGTAGGTGACGCGGGTGTTCTCGGTGATCTTCGAGCTGTCGTAGTCGGGCACGCGGGTCGCCTCGTCCATGGGGACGTTCTCGAGCACGCTGCCGAAGCGGATGGCGTTCCAGATCTGGGGCTCGGACGCCTTCGAGAGCTTGATGCACTTGGCGTAGCACCCGCCCTCGAAGTTGAAGACGCCCGTGTCGGACCAGCCGTGCTCGTCGTCGCCGATCAGCGCCCGCTCGGGGTCGGCCGAGAGCGTGGTCTTGCCCGTGCCCGAGAGCCCGAAGAAGAGCGCGGCGTTGGCGTTGGTGCCTTTCTCGGCGTTGCACGAGCAGTGCATGGGGAAGACGCCCCGCTCGGGCATGTCGTAGTTCATGGCATAGAAGATGCTCTTCTTGATCTCGCCGGCGTACTCGGTGCCGAGGATCACGACGATCTTGCGGGTGAGCGACTGGGCGATCAGCACCGGGCCGTTGACGCCCAGGCGGGCCTGCTCCTGGGCGGTCAGGCGGCGGCGGCCGGCGTTGAGGATGGTCCAGTCGTGCCGGAACTCGCCCGTCTTGGGCCCCGCCGCGGCGGACCCCTGGCGGATGAAGAGCGTCTGCGCGAAGAGCGTGTGCCACGCCTGCTCGCAGACCACCCGCACGCCCAGGCGGTGGGCGGGATCGGCGCCGGCGAAGCCCTCGAACATGTGCAGGCGGGGGCGGGTGTTGAGGTGATCGACGGCGATCCCGAGCGCGGCGTCGAAGTTCGCCGTCGAGATGGGCAGGTTGATCTTGCCCCACCAGACCTTGTCGTGCACGGCCGGGGCGTCCTCGGCGTACTTGTCCTTGGGGCTGCGGCCGGTGCGGTCGCCGGTGAGGCAGACGAGCGCGCCGTTCGCCGCGAGCTTTCCCTCGCCGTTGGCGACGGCGCGCTCGACGAGCTCGGCCGACGAGCGGTGCGCGAGCACGCGGTTGGGAGAGAGGTCGAGCGTGGCGAGGATCGGGTCGGTCGGCGTGGTCATCGGGCGCTCCAACGGTCCACCCGGCCGCGGGCGGGGTGGGGTGGGTGGGGTCGGTAGCCTAGATCACGGCCCACGGATCGGCCACCGGCGCGAAATGGCGTTGGCGATGCAAACGGTTTCATGCGAAGGGGTGGATGGCGGCGGGGAACGAGCCTTGGGCGTGAGCGAGCGGAATTCTGGGAGCCCATTTCATCCCACTCGCTCACGCTCGGGGCTCGTTGTGCACGCTCTGGGCTCGGTGCACCCGCTCGGGGCTCGTTCAACCGCCCCCCGGTGGAAGCGGCGGAACGCCCCTTCTATCGTTGACGTTCACACCGCCGCGCCCCTCGGGCGGCGTCCGATGGTGGCCATAGCTCAGTTGGTTAGAGCACCGGGTTGTGATCCCGGGGGTCGCGGGTTCGAGTCCCGTTGGCCACCCTTTGCCCCGTTGCCCCCGTTGCCCCGGCGAGGCTGGCGCCTCAGGCGGCCTCGGCGGCGCGGCGGCAGGCCGCGGCCAACTCGCGGACGGCGTCGCCGGCGGCACCCACGAGTGGCGCGCTCAGCAGCACGCCGGCGGTCCGCGTCGCGGCGACGCCGAGGTCGTCGAGCCCCAGGGCCGGCGCGGCCCCCCGCAACTGCAGGCAGACGTCCCCAACGCCCTTGTTGTCCTCGGCCGCGAGCGCCCGCTCGAGGCTAGCGGCGCACTGGGTCAGGTGATCGGCGAGGCCCTCGATGGGAGCGCCCGCGCGGGAGGCGCGGGGCGCGGCGGAGGACGCGGCGCGGGAGTCGCGCCGCACGATCAGGCGCTCGGCGATCGCCCGCAGAAGCGTCTCCTGCGCCAGCGGCTTGCCGAGCACGCCCATGTCGGTGGGGGAGGAGGGCGTCCGGGCCGTCCGCGCCGGGTCGGGGGTGAGCACGATCGCGGACGCCCGCACCCCGGCCTCGCGGAGGCGGGCGAGCAGCTCGATACCGGTCATGTCGGTGAGCTGAGAGTCGATCAGGAGGAGGTCTTGCCCCCGCGCGGCGACGAGGGCCTCGGCACCGGTCGCGGCGTGCGCGAGGTTCAGGCCGGTCTCGCGCAGGAAGTGCTTCACGATCCGCGTCTCGATCGCGCTGGACTCAACGTGCAGCACCTTGCCCACGAGCTGGTCCATGGGCACCCTCTCGAGGGAGTGCAATCCCTCGCCGCCGGGCTCGCCCACGAAGTCGCGGACGTCGATCTCGGCGTCGAAGATCACCCCGATCTCGTGCAGCGTGCCCCGCCGGTGGATGCAGCGCCGGACCGTGCCGGCCAGGTCCCGCGGCGTGCCGTCCCCGCCGGGAAGCGTAATGCGGCAGGGGGAGCCAGGGTGCACGTAGGACGTGTGCAGAAGGGAGATGCCCCCCCGCGAGAGGTTGCGGCAGGCCAGGCGGAGGTTGGCCTCGGAGCCGCCGGGGTGGGTCACGGTGAACGTGACGTTCGCGCGCCGGAAGGGCCACCGGGCGAAGTCGCGCCGCGAAACGCTCTTGCCCGGGTCGGCCCCGTCGAGCTTGTCAAGGAGGCTGGCCAGGTCACGCCCGCCGAGGCCGATCGTGTTGGGCCGCTCGGCGGAGCGCACCGGCGCCGAGGTGAAGCCGGAGGCCGGGGAGGGACGGACGCTGCGGCTGGGGGTGGACATGAGAGCGGGCTTCCGGCGCGGGGTCGAGGCGCCGCTCGGGGCGCGACGGGCCGCAGCCTGAGATCGGACCGCCGCGCGGGCGCGTCCAACCGGCGGCGCGACCCGGGGGAAGGGCACGCCGCGTCCCCGGAACGCCCGGCGCAGGCCGCGCACCGGGCGTGTTCTCGGACGGGGCGAGCGCGGATGGGAAGTCGGCGGCGGGGATCAGACGTCGAGGTTCTTCACCTCGAGCGCGTGATCCTCGATGAACTTGCGCCGGGGCTCGACCTCTTCACCCATCAGCACGCTGAAGAGCCCGTCGGCGTTGCTCGCCGCGTCCCACGTGACCTTGAGAAGGGTGCGGCGGGCGGGGTCCATCGTGGTGTCCCACAGCTGGATGGCGTCCATCTCGCCCAGCCCCTTGAAGCGCTTGATCTCGAGGCCGCGCCGCCCGATCTCGCGCAGGCCGTCGAGGATGGCGGGCAGGTTGGACGCCTCGACGACGCCCCCGGCCTGCGGCTTCCGGGCGGATTCGACCGGGAGGCTGGGGGCGTCGGGATCCTCATCGCCGTCGGCGGCGGCCTCGGAAGTGGCGGCCGCGTCGGCCTCGGCCGGCGTGGGGGCGGCGCCGACCCACGCGAAGCGGGCGGGGAGGCGTTCGCCGGTGATGGCCTCGCCCTGGACGCCGGCGTAGGTCTCGGGGTCGACGGGCAGGCCCAGATCGCCCATTTCGGCGAGGAGCTTCTCGAGCTCGCGGTTCTCGTGCAGCTCGCGGACGGTCGCGGTGACGGCGGGCGGAGTGGTGGCCGCGGCGGGGGTGGCCCCGTCGCCCTCGGTCCGCGGCGTCGCCTCGGCCGCGTCGGCCAGGCGGAGGCCGTGGCGAGTCACGATCTGGAGGGCCTCCCCCTCGGACCAGGCGGGCGACTCGCCGCCGCGCCAGGTCACGCGGTGGGTGGGGAGGCGACCGGCCCCCTCGGGGTCGTCGGCGCGGCTGCGGAGGACGTCCTTGAAGGGGACGCCGCGGCGCTCGGCGATCTCGACGAGCTCGCCCAGGCGGCGGAGGAGGTGGAGGGCGCGGCGGAGGGGCAGGCCCTCGAGGCGGCGGACCTCGGGCGCCTTGCCCCCGGTCTCCCCGATGCCGGAGAGGTCGCGGACGATGAGGGCCGCGCCGTCGACGCCCAGGTCCATGAGGGCGTCGTCCAGGAGCTTGGCGGTGACGACGTAGGAGATCTTCTTGTTGCGGCCGGGCCCGCGGGCGATCTGGTAGAGCGGGGGCTGGGCGATGTAGATGTGGCCGCGGCGGATGAGGTCGGGCATCTGGCGGAAGAAGAAGGTGAGCAGGAGAGTGCGGATGTGGCTGCCGTCGACGTCGGCGTCGGTCATGATGACGATCTTGCCGTAGCGGAGCTTGGACATGTCCATCTCGGCGCCGATGCCGACGCGGAGTGCGGCGATGAGGGTGCGGATCTCCTCGAAGGCGAGCATGCGGTCGATGCGGGCCTTCTCGACGTTGAGGATCTTGCCCTTGAGGGGGAGGATGGCCTGCGTCTCGACGTCGCGTCCCTGCGTGGCGGAACCACCGGCGGAGTCACCCTCGACGATGTAGAGCTCGGAGCGGTCGACGTCGCGCGTCTTGCAGTCGCGGAGCTTGTGCGGCATCGAGCCGCTGTCGAGGGCGCTCTTGCGCCGGGTCAGCTCGCGGGCCTTGCGGGCGGCCTCGCGGGCCTGGGCGGCGACGATCCCCTTGAGGCACAGGCGCTTGGCCTCGGCGGGGTGCTCCTCGAGCCAGCGCTCGAGGCCGTCGCCCACGGCGGCGGAGACGAACCCCTCGATCTCGGGGTTGAGGAGCTTCTCCTTGGGCTGGTTGTTGAAGGTGGGGTTGCCCATCTTGACGCTGACGATGGCGACGAGCCCCTCGCGCAGGTCCTCGCCGGTGGGGACGGGGTCCTTGTCCTTGATGATGCCCGCCCGCCGGGCGTAGCCGTTGAGGGCGCGGGTGAGGGCGACCTTGAACCCCTGGCCGTGGGTGCCCCCGTCGACGTTGTTGATGTTGTTGGCGAAGGTCAGCACGCTCTCGGTGTAGCCGTCGTGGTACTGGAGGGCGACCTCGCAGATCAGGCTCTCCTTGGCGTCCTCGCGCCGGACGTAGATCGGGGCGGAGACGGCGCTCTTGCCGGTCATGAGGTGCTGCACGTACTCGACCAGGCCGTTGCCGGCGCGGAAGACGTCGGAATGGATCTTCCCGTCGGGCCCCACCCGCTCGTCGGCCAGGCGGAGCGTGACGCCGGGGTTGAGGTACGAGAGCTCGCGCAGGCGGGCCGCGAGCGTGCCGTAGTCGAAGGTGGTGTCGGGGAAGATCTGCGGGTCGGGACGGAAGGTGACGGTGGTGCCCCGGGGGCGGGTGGCGTCGACGGGGACGGGGCCGACGAACTCCAGCGGGTGCGTCACGCGCCCGCGCTCGAAGCCGATGGTGTGGATCTTCCCGTCGCGGAAGACCTCGCAGTCCATGTACTCCGACAGCGCGTTGACGCACGAGACGCCCACCCCGTGCAGCCCGCCCGAGACCTTGTACGCCGACCCCTCCTGCTGGAACTTGCCGCCGGCGTGCAGCTTGGTCAGCACCACCTCGACCGCGGGGCGGCCGTTGAGGGCCTTGTCCTCGTGCTTGATGGGGTCGACGGGGATGCCGCGGCCGTCGTCGACGACGGTGACCGAGCCGTCGGGACCGACGGTCACCTGGACGAAGGTGGCGTGCCCGGCCATGGCCTCGTCGATGGAGTTGTCGACCACCTCGTAGACAAGATGGTGCAGGGCGTTGAGCCCGGTCCCGCCGATGTACATGCCCGGACGCTTGCGGACCGCCTCGAGCCCCTCCAGGACCTGGATCTGATCGGCGCCGTAGGCCGTGTTCACGTCGGCGATGGTGCTGCGGGGGTGGTCGGCCCCGTCGGCGTGCTCCGCGACCCCGTTCGCGCCGGCACCCGCCGCCCCCCCGCCGGGCGCGGTGACCTCCACGGGCGTCTTCGGCGCGCCCTTGCCCCGGGGCCGGACAGCGGCCGCCGCAGGGGTGGGTTGGGCGGGCGTCTGGAGCGGCGTCGGAGCGGTCGTATCGGGCATGTTGGAGTGTGTCCTGCGGCCCATCGCTAGGGTCGCTCGTGGGGTGCCCGGAGGGGAGGAAAACGAGCCGATGGATCATAGGAGAGCCGGGGGATTTCAGAGCGATTTCGGTCGTTTTCGGGTTGGATTTCCGGCCTTGTTTTCGTGCTCTTTCGGGGCCGTCGCGGGAGACATCCGCGAGTGCTCCCCCCGCGGCCTCCGGCCCGGCTTCCACGCCCCTCGGACGGGCCTTCGGGGTCGGTCCTCCGTAGTCGCCGGAGGGTGGGCGCGGGCTGGCTGCCGATCTACCACCCGGTCAACGGACTGGGGCGCTCGGTGCTCGTCTCCGCGCTCTTCGCGCCGGGTGTGGCGGTCGCGTGCTTCCCGATCTATCTGCGGGTGAGCCCGGGCGTGCTCGATATCCTGCGGTTCGGGCCGCGCGTGCGGGGCCGGGCGCGCATCGAGCGGTACGACCTTCGGACCGCCTCGGTCGTGATCCACCTGCGGCGGGGGCGGGCGCGCGTGACCGACGCGTCGCGTCCGGAGGCCCCGTCGGTCCTGATCGCGCTGCCATGGAGAGGGGGCGACGCCGTCGCCGCGGCGTTGCTCAACGCCGCCCGCACGCCCTTGGCGACGCCGCAGCTCCCGATGGAAGCGCTGACGGACTGACGGGCCGACGCCGCAGGCCGGACCGGGTCTCCCCTTAGGGCACGACCCGGACGACGCTCACCTGCTCGACGAGCATCTCGTAGACCAGCGCGATGTCCTCGGCCCGCATCCGCACGCACCCCATGCTCTTGCTCTGGCCGATGCTCGCGGGGTCGATCGTGCCGTGCAGCCCGAAGCCGGTGTACGCGGCGCTGTCGCCCAGGCCCTGCCAGCCGAGCCAGAACTCGCCGATGGGGTTCTTGGGGTCGTCCGCCGCGAAGCGCTCGCCGGTCCGGGGGTTGGTCCAAGGCGGGTTCACCAGCTTGCTCGCCTTCTTGATGACGAAGGTGCCCAAGGGCGTCCCGCTCCCCTCGCCCAGCCCCACGTTGAACGAGCGGATGAAGAGCCACGACTCGGGCTCATCGGGCGAGCCGGCGAAGAGGTCGAGGCGGTGATCGCCCTTGTCGACCACGGCGTGGAAGGGGCCTCGGACGAGCTTGAGCTTCTGCCCCACCTTGAGGGCGTTGGGGCTGGTCAGGCGGTTGACCCGCTGCGTCAGACGCCAGTCCGTGGCCAGCTCGCGGCGCTTGGTGATGCGAACGAGGCTGTCCCCCGCCTGCACGGTGTACGCCTCGCTCAGCGTGTCGCCGGGGGCGACAACCGGGGAGAAGACCAGATCCTGGTTGATTGGGGCGAGTTTCTGGCGAAGGGCGTCGCGGTCCCCCGAGGCCGCGTCGGGGCTCAGGAGCGCACGGCTGTACACCCCCCGGGCCTCGACGAGCTTGTTGGCGGCGGACGCTCGGTCGCCGGCATCGATCAGCGACCGCACCTCTTGGGTGGCCCCGACGGGGGCCAAGGGCGCGACCTCGGCCGCGGGCTGCAGGGGCAGGGCCGCGGCGGGCCGGGTCGTTGGCGCGGGTGTGGGCGTCAGGTCCGGACGGGTCACGTCCACCGCCTTGGGCTTGAGCGGATCGAGGGTGGGGGCCTCCGCCGGGGCCGCGAGGGCCTGCGAGAGCAAGCCGGGGGCGGGCATCGACGCCGGGCTCGACCCAACCACGCCCGGGGTGGCGCCTCGGACGCCGAGGGAACCCACCGCGCGGCGGTCGCGAGCGGAGGTCTTCTTGACCTCGGCGCCCGCCGGCTCGGCGGCGACCTCCTTCACGGGCGTGCCGTCGCCGGAGACGAGCCAGTACACCCCGTAGGCCGCGACGCCGGTGAGGAGGACGCCCCCGGCGATCACCGCGATCTTCACGGCGTCGGGGCCCTTGGAACGCCCGCCGGTTCGGGTCATGACGGGCCGGCTCATCTCGTGCGTGCGTTCGGTCTGGGAGGGGAGCGCCATGGGCAGGTGACCTTCAGAGGGGGTGCGGTGCGGGGAAACGGGGCGAACCGGGAGGTGCGGCCCAGAGGGTGGGATCGTCGGATGGCGGTCAAGAAGACCCCGAGGGTCACGCGCCGCGGCCCGCCGCGACCAGCGTGCGGGTCGGCGTGACGACGGCGTCGAGCGGAACGTCCCACCCCTCCATCGGCACCCGCCCCACGACTTGTGCATCCAACCCGATGCCCACCTTCACGGCGCGGCAGTCCGGCCGCGCCAGAAGGCGATCATAGAAGCCCGCCCCCCGCCCCAGCCGGCCACCGTTGGCGTCGAATCCAAGCCCCGGGACGATGATGAGATCGACCGTCGCCAAGTGGACGGAGGCGGCCTCGGGCCCCGGTTCCCGGATGCCGAGCCGGTTCACGGCCATCGGTTCGTCCCACGCCGCGATCCGCACCGGCGTCAGTGTCCGCCCGGCCCAGTCGGCCCGGGTGACCGCGACGCCTTTTCCCGCCGCGAACGCGGCGCGGGCGAGGGGCCCGACGTCGAGCTCGCGCGGGATGGGCATGTAGAGCAGCACCACGCCGGCACCGATGAAGGCGGGGAGGGCCGCGGCCCGCTCGCAGGCCGCCAGGCTCTCCGCCTCCCAACGATCCTGGGGGACCGCCGCGAGCGCGGCCTTCAACGCGATTCGCAGGGAGGCCTTGGTCTCGACGTCTCCGCTCACGCCGTGCCCTTCCCCCGCGCCGCCCTCGCCCGCTCCAGCATCTCTCCCATCGCCTTCTCCGCCCCGCGCTCGGTCGGACGGTAGTACCGCTTGTCGACGCCCAAGTAGTCCTGCGTCCCCAGCGCGTCGGGGCTGTCATGGGCATAGGCGTACCCCCGACCGTGCGCCTGTCCCTTGACGTCCGGCGGAGCGTGCGGGTCGCGAAGCTGAATCGGAACCGGGAGCGTCCGCCCCTCCTTCGCGTCTTCCATGGCCTCGCTGATGGCGATGTACGCCGCGTTGCTCTTGGGTGCCAGCGCCAGGTACGTCGCGCACTGCGCGAGGATGATCCGCGCCTCGGGCATCCCGACCCGCTCGGTCAGTTCCCACGCCGCCGCGGCGACCATGATCCCCCGCGGATCGGCGTTCCCGATGTCCTCGCTCGCCAGGATCGCCAGCCGCCGCGCGATGAACCTCGGGTCCTCCCCCGCCACCAGCATCCGCGCGATCCAGTACACCGCCGCGTCCGGATCGCTCCCGCGCACGCTCTTGATCATCGCCGAGATGCTGTCGTAGTGCTCGTCCCCCGTGCCGTCATAGACCGCCGCCTTCTGCTGGATCGAGTCCTCCGCGGCCTGGCGGTCGATGCGAAGCGTGCCCCCCTCGCCCCCCGCCGCCCCGTCCGCCACGCCCGACAAGACCGCCACCTCCAGCGCCGTCAGCGCCCGCCGCGCATCCCCGTCGCACTTGGCCGCCCACACCGCCAGTGCCTCGTCGGTGACCTCGATCGCTCGCTTCCCGCACCCCCGTTCCGGGTCCGCGACGGCGTGCCGCACCACCTCGATGATCTCGGCCTCGCTGAGCGCCTCCAGCCTGAACAGCGTGCTGCGGCTGACCAGTGCCGAGTTGACGGCGAACAACGGATTCTCCGTCGTCGCCCCGATCAGCGTGATCAACCCCCGCTCGACGTCCCCCAGCAGCACGTCCTGCTGGCTGCGGCTGAACCGGTGGATCTCGTCCAGGAACAAGATCGTCCGCCGCCCCTCCAGCTCGAGGCGGTTCGTCGCCTCGTCGATCACCTCGCGCACCCGCTTCACGCCCACCGACGCCGCGTTCTCGCGGACGAACTGCCGCTTGGTGTGCTTGGCGATCAACTCCGCGAGCGTCGTCTTGCCCGTCCCCGGCGGTCCGTGGAAGATCAGGCTCGTGATCGTGTCCGCCTGCAGCATCCGCCTCAGCAGCTTGCCCGGCCCCAGGATGTGCTGCTGCCCGACGAACTCCGCGAGCGTCCGCGGCCGCATCCGCAGCGGCAACGGCATGACCCCCTGCCGCGCCTGCTCTCGCTTAGGTGCCCAAAGGTCGTTGCCCATCGCGGTCCTGTCAGAGCCTTTGGCGCGAGCCAGAGGAGCCGGTACTCGCACACTGTGACTGACGTCTTCGCCGCCCGCTCACTCCGGGCGCGATCGCGCCCTCCACCAAAGCCGACTCGAATCGCGCGGAGGGTCTTCCCGCCAGATCCTCTGGCTCGCGCCAGAGGCTCTCCCTGACACTCCCCCGTCCGGTAAACGGTAGGTAACCACCCGCCGCCCGGCGTCTCCTTTAACGCACGCTAACATCCGCCCCGTGCATCCCCTCTGGTGGGTCATCCTCGCCGCCGCCCTCGTCCTGCTCTGGGCCCTCTTCTGTCACTGGGTCTTCACCGGCCCGCGCCCCGAGGCCCCCCTCGGCCTCGCCTACCGCCTCGTGCAGGTCTATGCCCGCCTCGTCCACCGCGTCCGCGTCGAGGGTGCCGAGCACATCCCCCGCGAGCGCGAGCCCGGCGGCCTCGTCGTGGTCTGCAACCACACCGCCGGCGTCGACCCGCTGCTGGTCCAGTCGGCCGTCCCCTTCGAGATCCGCTGGATGATGGCCACCGACATGCGCCTGCCGCAGTTCGAGTGGGTCTGGAGCCGCGCCCGCATCATCAGCGTCAACCGCGGCGGGCGCGACGGCACGGGTGCCCGCGACGCCATCCGCCACGTCAAGGCCGGCGGCGTCCTGGGCGTCTTCCCCGAGGGCGGCATCGCCCGCCCCCGCGGCGTCCTCTTCCCCTTCCACCCCGGCGTGGGCCTCATCATCGCCCGCACCGGTGCCCCGGTCCTCCCCGTCGCCATCCGCGGCACCCCCGACGCCGACCGCGCCTGGGGCAGCCTCTGGAAACCCAGCCGCGCCACCGTCACCTTCGGCCCTCTCCGCCGCTTCGACCCCGCCGACCGCCCGCAACAGATCGCCGATGCCCTTCGCGCCTGGTTCGCCGCGACGACCGGCTGGCAACAGATGGACGATTCGCCCCAGGAACGATGAAGCGCGGGCCCTCGTCTGATCCCGCACGCCGTCGATTTACATAGACAGGACCGTGATCCTCCCAGTACATTCCCCGGCATGAACACCACACCCCCCGCCAACCCCACCACCCCCGTCGCCA
>Ga0105044_10009903_pt1 | contig 13033 bp, 13 predicted proteins | sample MAT01_FD_78092 | JGI IMG/M metagenome (GOLD analysis project Ga0105044, IMG submission 78092) | Freshwater microbial communities from Lake Fryxell liftoff mats and glacier meltwater in Antarctica - MAT-01 | ecosystem: Environmental > Aquatic > Freshwater > Ice > Liftoff microbial mat | place...
CGTCACCGCCTCGAGCCACGGATAGCGCGCCACCATCGCCCCCAGCCCGTGCGGCCCGGCGAGGATCCCGACCAGGATGAAACCGACGATCGGCGATATCTTGAGCCGCGCGAAGGCGGGAATGACTATCCCCGCCGCGCCGAGGATGGTCAAAGTATCGCTGAGCGCGGGGGTCATGTGGAACTGGCCGGCCATATTCTCCTAAAAGCACGGGCGCCCCCACTTGTCACCGGCCCCGCACATTTCGCTTCCAAAGTTGGATTTCACCTGCCAGCGTGGCGACGCCATGACGTCGCGTCACGCATTATCCAGCCCCACCGATGATCAACTGACGAGTGAACCGGGCGCAATTGGTCCACCACTCGGTGACTTTGGGGTCTTTAGGGACTTTAGGGGCTTTAAGCGGGGCGGCTGCTAGGCGGCGGTCGCCATTTCAGTTTCGAGATTGAGCCGGATCGCCTCGAAGAATTGCTCGGTCGTCATCCACGCCTGGTCGGGGCCGACGAGGATCGCGAGATCCTTGGTCATCTTGCCCTGCTCGACCGTCTCGATGCACACCCGCTCAAGCGTTTCGGCGAAGCGAACCACCTCGGGAGTCTCGTCGAGCTTGCCGCGGAACTTGAGGCCGCCGGTCCAGGCGAAGATCGACGCGATCGGGTTGGTCGAGGTCGCCTTGCCCGCCTGGTGCATGCGGTAATGGCGAGTGACGGTGCCATGCGCCGCCTCGGCCTCCACGGTCTGGCCGTCGGGAGTCATCAACACGCTGGTCATCAGGCCCAGGCTGCCAAAGCCCTGCGCGACCTGGTCGGACTGGACGTCGCCGTCATAATTCTTGCACGCCCACACGAACTTGCCGCTCCACTTCAGCGCGGAAGCGACCATGTCGTCGATCAGGCGGTGCTGATATTCGATCCCGGCTTCGGCGAACTTGTCCTTGAAATCGCGATCGAATGTCTCCTGGAAAATGTCCTTGAAGCGCCCGTCATAGGCCTTGAGGATGGTGTTCTTGGTCGACAGATAGACCGGCCATTTGCGCTGCAGGCCATAGTTGAGACAGGCCTGGGCGAAGTCGCGGATCGACTCGTCGAGATTGTACATCCCCATCGCCACGCCCGCAGACGGATAGTCGAACACCTCATATTCGATCACCTGGCCGTCTTGGCCGGTCCACTTCATCATCAATTTGCCGGGGCCGGGGACGAGGAAATCGGTCGCCTTATACTGGTCGGCAAAGGCGTGGCGGCCAATCACGATCGGGTCGGTCCAGCCAGGGATGATGCGCGGGATGTTGTCGATCACGATCGGCTCGCGGAACACCACGCCGCCAAGGATGTTGCGGATCGTCCCGTTGGGCGATTTCCACATTTTCTTGAGGCTGAATTCCTCGACCCGCGCCTCGTCCGGGGTGATCGTCGCGCATTTCACGCCGACTCCATATTGCTTGATCGCTTCCGCCGCCTCGACCGTGATCCTGTCGTCGGTCTCGTCGCGCTTCTCGATCCCGAGGTCGTAATATTTGAGGTCGATGTCGAGGTAAGGGAGGATCAGTTTCTCGCGAATCCATTGCCAGATGATCCGCGTCATCTCGTCGCCGTCGAGTTCGACGACCGGGTTTTTCACCTTGATCTTGGCCATTGCCACATCCTGCGCTTGAAAATGTTCGGGGTTGGCGCGGGCCTTAAGCGCCGCTCCGGATCAAGGCAACCGCGTCATTGTGCCGCGGCGATGCCGCCACTAAGGAGGCGCCATGCCTGCCATCGACAAACCCGACAGCCAACTGACCGCCGTCAAATGGCGCTTCCCCTCGGTTCATCCCGAGGGGCGCAAATTCGCCCTCATCTCGGCCATCCTGGCGCTTGCCACCTACAGCCTGATCAGCCCGTTCCTCGGCTGGTTGCTGGTGCTGGTGACGATCTGGGTCGCAACCTTCTTTCGCGATCCGATCCGCACCACGCCGACCGATCCCAAGCTGATCGTCGCGCCGGCCGACGGGCTGGTGACGATGATCACCCGCGTCCCCGCGCCGCCCGAACTGGCGAGCGAGCTCAGCGGCGAATTCACCCGCGTGTCGATTTTCATGAGCGTGTTCGATGTCCACATCAACCGCTCGCCGATCGCCGGGACGATCCGCCGAATCGCCTACATTCCGGGCAAGTTCCTCAATGCCGATCTCGACAAGGCGAGCGAGGATAATGAACGCCAGCATTTCCTGGTCGAGCGCGAGGATGGGGTGAAGATCGCCTTCACCCAGATCGCCGGCCTCGTCGCGCGGCGGATCATGGCGTTCGTGGCCGAGGGCGACCGCGTCGCGGCGGGCGAGCGGATCGGCCTGATTCGCTTCGGCAGCCGGGTTGACGTGTTCCTTCCCGCCGGCACCGGCAGCCAGATTTTGCTCGGCCAGCGCGCGATTGCCGGAGAGACGATCCTTGGCGAGATCGGGGTCGATCCGCAGCGGTCGGGCAGCAGCCAGTGAGCCAGGCGACCGAGCGTCACGGCCTTCCGTTTCGGGCGTTTGCCCCCAACGCGATTACCGCGCTCGCATTGTGCTCGGGCCTGACCGGGGTTCGATTCGCGATTTCGGCCGCCAATGGTGAGCCGGGCAGCGCCAACCACTGGCAGTTTGCCTTGGCGTGCATTGTCGGTGCGGGGGTGCTCGACGGGCTCGACGGACAACTTGCCCGCTTGCTCAAGGCCAACAGCCGGTTCGGTGCCGAGCTCGACAGTTTGAGCGACAATATCGCGTTCGGCACGGCACCGGCACTGATCCTGTTCCTGTGGTCGCTACAGTCGGCACCACGGTTCGGCTGGATCGCCGCGCTGGCGCTGGCGGTATGCTGTGCGCTTCGACTGGCGCGATTCAATGCCCGTATCGACGCCGACGATCAGCCGCACAAATCGGCCGGCTTCAACACCGGCGTTCCGGCGCCGGCCGGGGCGGGGCTGGCGTTCATCCCGATCTATCTGTGGTTGATCACCGGCAACGATCTGTTCCGCAGCTGGCAATTGGTGATGCCGTGGACGCTGTTCATCGCCTTGCTGATGATTTCCAGCGTCCCGACGTTCAGCTGGACCTCGATCCGCATCCGCCGCGGTTCGCGCTTGTTCGCGTTGGCCGGGGTCGCCTTGCTCGGCGCGGCGTTGATCAACGAGCCGTGGGTGACTCTATTGGCGGTGTCGGCACTGTATCTCGCGGTCGTGCCGTTCAGCGTGGCAAGCTATGCCAAGGTCAAGCAGCGGCGCGCAGCGACGGTCGGGCGCGAACCCGCTGCGGCCGCGAAGACGGATAACGCTGGCTGACCCGACCCGCGACCGGGACTGGAGCGAGGGGTGGGGTTGCGCCACGCAACGCAGCACTGACCTTGGCCAGATTGACCTCGAGGCTAGCGGCGATGGCGACGATCGCGGCCCAGGCGGCGGCGAGGAAAACGATGGTGGCAATGGCTGCGATCATGATCTCATCCTTCGTTACGGCGCCTAACCGACCAGCAACGCTGTTCGTTCCATTTAGGGGCGCTGACCCTCTTGAATGAAACGATGTTCGCCTTTTGTTCTAGTGTTGTCAAGAGGCCGCTCGGGGTTGCGTCCAGCGCTTCCTTTCGCTAGGGGGCGCGGCATTCCACAGGCGAAACCACCATACCGGTGCCGATCGAACGATCGGTTACAGGATTCGCCGAGGTAAAACCGGAAGGAGACTATCCTATGGCGACTCCCGTCGTCACGATGCAGCAATTGCTCGAAGCTGGCGCCCATTTTGGCCACCAGACCCACCGTTGGAATCCGAAGATGAAGCCGTATATTTTCGGCGACCGCAACGGCGTTCATATCATCGACTTGTCGCAGAGTGTGCCATTGTTCGCGCGCGCCCTCGACTTCGTCAATTCGGCTGTCGCCCGCGGTGGCAAGGTGCTGTTCGTCGGCACCAAGCGTCAGGCGCAGGATGCGGTGGCCGAGGCCGCCCGCGTTTCGGGCCAGCATTTCGTCAACCATCGCTGGCTCGGCGGCATGCTGACCAACTGGAAGACCGTGTCCAACTCGATCAAGCGGTTGAAGACGCTCGAGGAGCAATTGAGCGGCGACACCGCCGGCCTGACCAAGAAGGAAGTGCTCCAGCAGACCCGCGAGCGCGACAAGCTTGAGAAGAGCCTCGGCGGGATCCGCGACATGGGCGGACTTCCCGACGTCATGTTCGTGATCGATTCGAACAAGGAAGAACTGGCGATCAAGGAAGCCAACGTCCTCGGCATCCCGGTCGTCGCGATCCTCGATTCCAACTCGAACCCCAACGGCATCGCGTTCCCGGTTCCGGGCAATGACGACGCCGCCCGTGCGATCCGCCTCTATTGCGAGGCCGTCGCCAATGCGGCGATGTCGGGCAAGGCCGGCAATGCTGCCGCGCGCGGCGAAGATATCGGCGCAATGGCCGAACCGCCGGTCGAGGCCGCGCTCGAGGCGTAGACAACATTGGCATCCTCGACTCCGTTCGTCCCGAGCGCAGTCGAGGGACGCCGTACCAGGCATCTCGCCTTCGTTCGATGCGAACGGGTGTTGATCCAAGAGGAATAAGACATGGCTGAGATCACCGCCGCTTCGGTGAAGGAATTGCGCGAGCGCACGGGCGCCGGCATGATGGATTGCAAGAAGGCGCTGGCCGAGAACGGTGGCGAAATGGAAGCGTCGGTCGACTGGCTTCGCGCCAAGGGCCTCGCCGCCGCCGCCAAAAAGGCCGGCCGCACCGCCGCCGAGGGTCTCGTCGGGGTTGCCGTCACCGGCACGCGCGGCGCGGTCGTCGAAGTCAATTCGGAAACCGATTTCGTTGCCAAGAACGACCAGTTCCAGGGCTTCGTCCGCGACGTCTCGACCCTCGCGTTGACCACCGGCAACGACGTCGAAGCGCTCGGCAATGCGGCTTACCCCTCGGGCGGCACCGTCGCCGAGGCGCTGACCAACAACATCGCCACGATCGGCGAGAACCAGTCGCTTCGCCGTGCCGCCGTGCTCGACGTCGGCGAGGGCGTGGTCGTCAGCTACGTTCACAATGCCGCGGCTCCCAACATGGGCAAGATCGGCGTGCTGGTCGCGCTCGAAAGCAGTGCGCCGACCGACACGCTGACCGCGCTCGGCAAGCAATTGGCGATGCATATCGCCGCCGCCAACCCGCTCGCGATCGATGCCGACGGTCTCGACGCCGACTTGCTCGCCCGCGAGCGCGCGATCGCGGTCGAAAAAGCCAATGAGAGCGGCAAGCCGGCCAACATCGTCGAGAAGATGGTCGACGGCACGATGGCCAAATTCGCCAAGGAAAATGCGCTGCTCAGCCAAATCTTCGTGATCGACGGCAAGACCCCGGTCGCCGACGTCGTTGCTGCGGCATCGAAGGAATCGGGCGCGCCAATCACCTTGAAGGCGTTCGAGCGCTTCCAGCTCGGCGAGGGCATTGCCAAGGCGGAAACCGACTTCGCCGCCGAAGTCGCCGCCGCTGCCGGCATCAAGAAGGACGAGCCGGTCGCCTGACGTTCGGCAGCCTATCGCGCAGTTGGCGGGGTAGCTCCCGCCAACTCTCACGCCGCGATTTTCGCGGCCTCCAACTTGCAGTCGTAGGGTAGGTCGGGATCGCCGCAGAAATCGGGCCATTTTCCGCTTTGTTGCCAATAGGCCAGGACCCCGGTTCGCTTGACCACCTGGAGGAAACGCGGGTCGTGACGAAACTCGCGGAATGCCGGACGGAACAGCACAGAATATTCCTTGCTGCTGTGATCCTTGGCGTGAAGCAGCACCGGCCACAGTTCCGATGTAATCCCGACTAGTGCCGCGCCCTGTATTGGACCGGCCAAATTGCCTCCGCTCTTGAGCGCGCCTCGTATGATTGTGCGCGCCTTGCCGAGATTCTCGGGGGTAGGACTTATCTTGGCCAACAGGATCAGCTGGACCTCCGTTGGCAGGTTGGACACGCCACTTCGCAGCAGCCGAACTGCCTCTTGCGGATCGCCGAAGCGAATGTTGAGCCAAAGCCGCGATTCGAGCGTGTTGGACGCCCCCGGCCAATTTCGCTCTGCGTGAGCGAGCTCCTCGAACGCCGCTTCGGTTTGCCCGGCCGAGCCCAAGGTCTGAAGATAGGAGTTTTGATACCAAGGATTGAGAGGGTCAAGCCGGCTGGCGTTGCGGGCATCCACGATCGCCGCGTTCCACCGTCCGACTTCGCCTAGCAAAGAGGAACGAAGGATCAGCAAATTGGGGTCGTCGGGGCTAACCTTAAGCGCTCTATCGATGAGAGTAAATTTTTGAACGATGGCGTCGTCTGGCAATGAGATAATTTCGGCGAACGCTGCTTCGGGCATGTCGGGATCGAGCGCCCGCGCCTGCTCGACAAGGGCACTCACCTGCGCCCGGGTTTTCGAAGTTATGAACGGGCGCTGCTCGATCGGTGGTGGCGACATCGCCAGCAGCAATTTGGCCCAGCCATCGGCAAATTTCGGCGCCTGACGAGTCACTTCTTCAAACAGCGGAATGACATCGCTGACGTCGCCCCCGAGCAGGCCGGCGATCTTGGCGCAACCGCCAAGGTAAAGGGTCAGCGTGTCGGGTTTCAACGGCGTCGCTGGCGTCAAGGCGCGCCCTGCGCAATCAAGAATGCGGCCAGCAGTGAAAGCAAACTGTTGCTTGAGGTCCGCGCTGGTGCCCGACGGGGGAGCGATCTCGCCCGACCACAGGATTTGTCCGTCGCGCCGCGACACCAGCGCCAGCCTTGCGGTCGCCCTGGCGCCCGGCTCGCTCGCGATCTGGAAGACAAGGTCCGGCTCGTCGCCCGCCGACTTGCTATCGGATATAATGCGGATCGCCTGCCTGTGCGAGCTTTGAAGCGTTGACAATTTGAACAGCAAGTCCCGCGCAAGCTCTTGTGATGCCGCACTGCCGTCGGCTGCCGCGACCGTCACGCTGGTGCTTGCCGATGCCGGTCGAAACAGGAAATAGCCGACGCCTGTCAAAGTGATGACCGCTGCAACCAGCGCCCCCCAAACCGGACTCAGGCGCCATGGACGGTGCGGGGTCGCGGCGGCCCGTGGTGGGTTGGGGGAGTGACTACTCCGATCGACGTTCGCTTCCTTTCCGGCGATGGATGCAACCGCATCGGCCAAGCTCTGCAGCGCCACGTTCCTGGCATGGCCGGTGGCCGGAATGCCGATCACTTGAAATTGGCGAAAGCCCATCGGCGGAAGGGCTCCGTCAAGCGTCACCGGAATAAGCTTGCCGCTGTCCCGCCCCTCGGCCGCCTCGTCGCGGACCCAGGTCGATTGCACTGACTCCGTGGACCAGAGCACCACTACGGCGTCTGCATCGTGAAGCGCCTGCTCGATTGCCCGGCTGAACTGGGTGCCGCCCTGGATATGGCGGTCCCACCAGACCGAATTCCCGGCCCGCTCCAAGGCTTTCGCTATGCCGCGGGCCTGATTGGCGTCGTTGCGGTCGTAACTCAAGAAGACGCTGGCCATGTGGATCCCCTCTAACCAATGATGCTGCGCGCCTACGCCGATCGACGCAAGCCGCATGGCATCGGCGGCGCGCACTTCATCTAAGCGGTTGGCAGCGGGGCGGGGGCGTCTTAAAGCGCTCGTCGCCCCGTTTCCGTTTCGGAAGCGAAGGCCTGGCCCAGGAGAGAGCATGACCCGCCCGCGCTTCAATCGCATCCTGTTGAAGTTGTCGGGCGAGGCGTTGATGGGCACGGGCCAGTTCGGGATCGACCAGGATGCGGTCGCCAGCCTTGCCGGCGAAGTCAAATCGGCGAGGGACCAGGGCTTCGAATTGTGCCTCGTCATCGGCGGCGGCAACATCTTTCGCGGGATGGTCGGGGCCGCCAAGGGCATGGACCGGGCGCAGGCCGATTATATGGGCATGCTGGCGACGGTGATGAACGCGCTGGCGATGCAGAATGCGCTCGAGCAGATCGGGGTCGAGACCCGTGTCCAGTCGGCGATCAAGATGGACCAGGTGTGCGAGCCGGTGATCCGCCGCCGCGCCGAGCGCCACCTTGCCAAGGGCCGCGTGGTGATCTTCGCCGCCGGCGTCGGAAGCCCTTATTTCACCACCGATACCGGCGCCGCTTTGCGCGCTGCCGAGATGAAGTGCGATGCCCTGTTCAAGGGCACCAGCGTCGATGGCGTCTACGATGCCGACCCGAAGAAAGTGACAGCCGCCAAGCGCTACGACACGATCGGGTTCGACCGCGTCCTCGCCGACGATCTCAAGGTGATGGACGCTTCGGCGGTGGCACTGTGCCGCGACAATGATATTCCGATCGTCGTGTTCAACGTCCGCCAGGCCGGCAATCTTGCCGAAGTGCTGGCCGGGCGCGGGATCGCGACGATCGTTCAGGACGGGAGTGACTAATGCCGACATATGACAAGGCCGACCTTCAACGCCGCATGAACGGGGCGCTCGAGGTGCTCAAGAATGACCTTGGCGGCTTGCGCACCGGTCGTGCCTCGACCGCCTTGCTCGACCCGGTGCAGGTCGAAGTCTATGGCGCCAACATGCCGCTCAACCAGGTGGCGACGGTGTCGGTCCCCGAACCGCGGCTGATCTCGGTCCAGGTGTGGGACAAGGGCAATGTCGGCCCGGTCGAGAAAGCGATCCGCTCTGCCGGGCTCGGGCTCAACCCGATCACCGACGGGACGATGATCCGCCTGCCGATCCCCGATCTGACTGAGGAACGACGCAAGGAACTGGCCAAGCTGGCCGGCCAATATGCCGAAAAGGCGCGGATCGCGGTGCGCAACGTCCGCCGCGACGGGATGGACCATCTCAAAACCGACGAGAAAAAGCACGACATCAGCGAGGACGAGCGCAAGCGGCTCGAGGTCGAGGTCCAGAAACTGACCGACGACACGATCAGGGACATCGATTCCGTGGCGCACGCCAAGGAACAGGAAATCCTCGGCAAGTGAGCATTCGCCCCGCCGCGCTGGAGGGGGCCGACCCGCCTGTCCAGCCTACGGGCGGCGGCGATGTTCCGCGCCATGTCGCGATCATCATGGACGGCAATGGGCGCTGGGCGGCAAAACGCGGCATGCCACGCGCCGCCGGCCATCGCGCTGGCGCCGAAGCGGTCCGCAAGACCCTGCGCGCCGCGGCCGAGGCCGGGGTCGAAGTACTCACGCTCTATGCCTTCTCGTCGGAGAATTGGCGCCGGCCGGAAGAAGAAGTCAGCGACCTCAAGGGATTGCTGAGCTTCTACATCGACAAGGAATTGCACACGCTCGAGCACGAGGGTGTCCGGCTGCGGCTGATCGGCGATCCGGCGGCGTTCGGTCCCCAGCTCGAAGCGCGGCTGCTGGGCGCGGTCGAGCGAACCGCCGCCAACCAGCGCCTGACGCTGGTGGTGGCGCTCAACTATGGCTCGCGCGGGGAGATTGCGGCCGCCGCGCGTCGGCTGGCCGAGGAAGTGCAAGGCGGGACGCGCGATCCGGCGAGCATCGATGAACTGGCGCTCGACCAAGCGATGCAGACCGCCGATCTGCCGCCGCTCGACCTCTTGATCCGTACCTCGGGCGAAATTCGCCTGTCCAACTTCCTGCTGTGGCAGGCGGCCTATGCCGAATTGATGTTCGTCGACACGTTGTGGCCCGATTTCGACGGGGATTGCCTGACCGCCGCGCTTGGCGATTTTGCCGCTCGCCAGCGCCGGTTCGGCGGCCGATGAACGAACTGCTCGTCCGTAGTGCAGCCGGGTTCGTGATGGCGGTGGTCGCGCTGATCGCGGCCTTCCTCGGGGGCTATGTATTTGCGGTTCTGGTCGCGATCGCGGCCGGGGCAATGTTCGTCGAATGGCGACGGCTGGTAGTCGGCTGGGGGGTCGGCTGGATGGTCGCCGGTTTCGTTTATGCGCTGGTGCCCGCACTCGCCTTGCTGTGGCTTCGCGACCGCGCGCCGCAGGGCTTGGAACTGGTCTTCTGGGTGTTCATCGTCACTTGGACAACCGACATTGGCGCGTTCTTCGCCGGGCGCGCGATCGGCGGGCCCAAACTGGCGCCGGGGATCAGCCCCAACAAGACCTGGGCGGGCCTCATCGGCGGCATGGTCAGCGCCGGGCTCGCGGGCTGGGCATGGACCCAATATGTGATGCTTCCGGTGTCGCTGATCTGGCTTGCCCCCGCCTTTGCCGCCGCCGCGCAGGGCGGGGATTTGTTCGAAAGCTGGCTCAAGCGCCGAGGCGGGGCCAAGGACAGCGGCTCGATGCTTCCCGGTCATGGCGGGATCCTCGACCGACTCGACGGGCTGGTGGTGGTGGCGATGCTGACCGCTTTGTTCCAGGCTGGAGGCGTGCTGTGAAGCGGCGGATTTCGATCCTGGGCGCGACCGGATCGGTCGGCACCTCGACCCTCGACCTGGTCGAACGGCACCCCGACCGGTTCGAGGTGATCGCGCTGACCGCCGCGACCAATGCCGCCGCGCTTGCGACCTGCGCGCGCCGCACCGGCGCCAGGCTCGCGGTCATCGCCGACGAGCGAAAACTCGATGAATTACGCACTGCATTGGCCGGGACCGATTGCCGCGTCGCCACCGGGCACGACGCCATGCTCGAGGCGGCGGCGGGGGATGCCGAATGGGTGATGGCAGCGATTGTCGGATGCGCCGGGCTCGAGCCGGTGATGGCCGCAGTCGAGGCGGGACGGACGATCGCGCTCGCCAACAAGGAAGCCTTGGTCACCGCCGGCTCGCTGATGACCGACGCCGCGCGCCGGACGGGCGCCACCATCTTGCCGGTCGACAGCGAGCATAATGCTATTTTCCAATGCCTTGCGGGCAATAGTCACGACGGCGTCGCAAAATTGATCCTGACCGCCAGCGGCGGCCCGTTCCGCACTTGGTCCAAGGCCGACATGGATGTCGCGCGGCCCGAGCAGGCGCTGGCCCATCCCAACTGGTCGATGGGCGACAAAATCTCGATCGACAGCGCGACGATGATGAACAAGGGGCTCGAGCTGATCGAGGCGCATCACCTGTTCGGCCTGCCGTCGGAGCGGATCGACATCCTCGTCCATCCCCAGTCGGTGATCCATTCGATGGTCGAATATGTCGACGGATCGGTGATCGCGCAGCTTGGTTCGCCCGACATGCGAATCCCGATCGCCCATGTTCTGGCGTGGCCCGAACGAATCGCCACCCGCGCCGAGACGCTCGACCTGATCAAGATCGCGACCTTGTCGTTCGAGCCGCCCGACGACGTCCGCTTTCCCTCGCTGCGGCTGGCGCGCGCCGCCTTGGAGAGCGGGAAGGGGGAGGCAATCGTCCTCAACGCGGCCAACGAACTCGCGGTCGCCGCCTTCCTCGACCGGCGGATCGCGTTTGGCGACATCGCCCGGATCGTCGAACGCGCGATCGATCAAACCGCGGCCCCCGCGCCAGGATCGATCGCCGAAGTTATCGACATCGACCGGTCGGTGCGCCACAAGGTCGGCCAATCCCTCCAATCGATGGTCGCCTGATGCTTTCCCAACCGCCGGTCTGGCTCATCATCCTCGCCTTCCTGGCGGCGCTCGGGCCGTTGATCGTCTTCCATGAGCTCGGCCATTACTGGGTGGCGCGCTGGTTCGGGGTCGGCGCCGAAACCTTTTCGATCGGATTCGGCAAGGAAGTCGCGGGCTGGACCGACAAGCGTGGCACCCGCTGGAAGATCGGGCTGCTGCCGCTCGGCGGCTATGTGAAGTTCACCGGCGACGACGACCCGTCGAGCGTCACCGACCACAGCGACAATCTGCCCGCCAACCAGCGGCGCCACAGCTTTCACCTCCGTCCGCCCTGGCAGCGTTTCCTGATCGTGCTGGCCGGGCCGATGACCAATTTCCTCATCGCCATCCTGATCTTCGCCGCTTTCTTCGCCGCTTATGGCGTGCCGCAGACGCCGACCATCGTTCGCGCCGTGGTCGCGGGCGGCGCGGCCGAGCAGGCCGGGATCCGCAGCGGCGACCGAATCGTCGAGATTGCCGGGCGCGCGACCCCCAGGTTCGAGGATCTGCAGAACGTCGTCATGCTCCGCCCGGCGGAAACGGTCGACGTCCGCCTTGAGCGCGACGGCCGACAGTTGGTCATTCCAGCGCGGCTCGGAATGGTCGAACAGGTCGATCGCTTCGGCCAGCGCTTCAGTATCGGCCAGTTGGGGGTAGGCGGCGGCCAGCATGTGCTGGTCAAGATTCCCGCCAGTCGCCTGCTGCCCGAGGCGGCGTCGACCACCGTCAAGACCACGACGATGATGATCGACGGTCTGTGGCAGATCATCAGCGGCCGCCGCTCGCTCACGGAATTGGGCGGGCCGCTGCGCATGGCGCAGATTGCCGGGCAGCAGGCGTCGCTCGGGCTATTCGAGTTCGTCCAGCTGATTGCTTTCTTCTCGATTAATCTGGGATTCATCAACCTGTTGCCAATCCCGATGCTGGATGGCGGTCACCTTGTCCTTTACGCGATCGAGGCGGTCCGGCGGCGTCCGGCCAGCGAACGGGTGGTGGAATGGGCGTTCCGTGGCGGGCTGGCCTTCCTGCTGGCGCTACTGTTGGTCGCAACCTTCAACGATCTCAGCTTTTTCGGGCTGTGGGATGGTGTTGGGCGCTTGATTGGTTAGCGGGGTTGGGGCAGGGCTTGGCGAACAATGACTGGCGTCGCGTACCTAAGCGCACGCTTTCAGCAAGAGGCGGGAACGCGTGATTTCAAGTACCAAGTCAATCGGCACGCGCGCAGGCGCCATGCTTCTGGTCGGAACGATGCTCGGCGGCGTCTCGTCGCCGCTGCTCGCCCAGGTTGCCGCCGCGCAACCCGCGCCAGTGGCGGCCCAGCCGGCTCCAGTGCAGGTCAATCGCGCGCCGGTCACCGGAACGATCCGCTCGATCTCGGTGCGCGGCGCTGAACGGCTCGAGCCGGCGACCGTCATTTCCTACTCCAACCTGTCACCAGGCCAGGATTATTCGGCGGAATCGCTCGATACCGCACTCAAGGATCTCTACGCGACCGAGCTGTTCTCCGACGTGGTGATCACCGGTGCCGAGAG
>Ga0105044_10009904_pt1 | contig 13032 bp, 12 predicted proteins | sample MAT01_FD_78092 | JGI IMG/M metagenome (GOLD analysis project Ga0105044, IMG submission 78092) | Freshwater microbial communities from Lake Fryxell liftoff mats and glacier meltwater in Antarctica - MAT-01 | ecosystem: Environmental > Aquatic > Freshwater > Ice > Liftoff microbial mat | place...
CGTGGGATGACATCGACCGGCTTGCTCGAGCAATCGAGCCGAGGTTCTCGGCGCTGGTGTGGGTGGCAGCAACATCTGCACTTCGCTTCGGCGAACTCACCGGACTTGATCGGTCGCGTGTCGACCTCAAGAACGGCACCATCCGAGTCGACCGGGCGCTTGCGTTTCAGAAGGGCGCGGGGCCGACGCTCGGACCGCCGAAGTCGGACGCGGCCTATCGCGTCGTCGCACTGCCAGCGAGCGTTACCGATCGCTTGCGGGAGCATCTCGCCGAATACACCGAGACCGGCCCGTGTGCGCTCGTGTTCACATCGGTGCAAGGCAGCCCGTTGTTGAACCGGTACTTCGCTCCGTTCTGGGCGCGCGCCAAGCGAGCTGCGGAAGTGGACGGCTCGGTGCGATTCCACGATCTTCGTCATTTCGCTGGCACAGTTGCGGCATCATCGGGAGCGTCGCTCCGGGAGGTGATGTCGCGCATGGGCCACTCGTCGAGCGATGCGTCGCTTCGTTACCTCAAGGCTGGGGAGGGCCGAGATCGCGAGGTGGCCAATGCCATCGACCAACGAATGCGCGGTACCGGCCAGAGCTAGATGCAGGCTGGCTGGCTCGCAGCTCAACGCACGGCGTCGACCTTGCATCGATCCACCCACATGCTCACTTCCTCGGGGTCGAATCGAACGTACTTGCCGATCTTGTGGAAAGGGATTCTCCGCTGGTCGACGAGGCGGCGAATCAGGCGCTCGCCGACACCCAGGCGATCTGCCAACGCGGCCACGTCAAGCAACCCAGTCGGCCCGCCGACGCTGAGCTCCTTCTCCGACTTCACGAGGCGCGCCCGAACGCCCAGTTCCGAAGTAGTCGTCACGGCCAATACTCCCTTGTGGCTTGTTCCTACGACCCCTCCCCACCCTTCAGTGCCAATTGCCGCAACGCGAGACCGGCGGTCTGGGCGGTCAGTCGTCGCGGACATGACAGTTCGTCAGGGAGGGAATCCGCACCATCACGCGATATGCCTACTGGGAGGCCTTTCAGAGCGGAGACGGGGACTGTCAGGTTCCCGGTGACCTGCCCATTTAGAGCAACCGTGAGAGTAAACGGCGTGGCTGCACCCGTGTGCCATGGGAGATCGCGTCCCGTGACGTGGCGGGAATCCGCGGGGTGATTCCTGGTCAGGTGATGGTGCGGCCGGGACGACAGACGTCGAAGGGCATTGACGCGTCGGTGAAGTCGCGGGCGATCTCCGCGACGCGACGCCATTGACATGTTCGTGGCCGGGTCACCGCTGCCGCAATGTAGGTACCTTGTGCGGGGTCAGCGCACGGTTGCTGTTGCGGCAGCCCGCTGCGCAGCTCGGCGGTGACACACGACAGCGTGCGCGGCGCCCGGATCATCGCCCGGTCCGTTGTTTGCGATCAGCGCCCGCGTGAGGTGCGTCAAGGCCGGCCGGGTCGATGATCCGTGATCGAGGCAATGTCTCATGGTCGCCGACAGTCCGGGCCCCCGGCCGGGCACCGCCCGATCGAGTCGACCAGGATCTATCTGCATCTGGCCAACCGCCAACTCCACCAACCCAGCCTCGACCGCCTCACCCCCGCCGAGTTGCGCCGACCGCTCGCGCCAACCAAGAACACCTGGTTCTCACAACCCCGTGTCCAGGATTCCCGGTCACGTTCACAGTAGCGCATCAGTTACAAGGACTCTCTGATGAGTTCGCCGCCGGCCGTGATGGTGGGGTGTAGCTCGCGAGTTGTAGGTCTTTGCCATCAATGCTCGTTAAGACGACGTAATAGCCGTCACCCCAAACTCCACCCGGCTGCGCTCCGTACGCTGCGTCAGCCTCCCTCCAGCAGTTCTGTTCGACGTCGTACTCAACTGCTATCGCCTTGACTGCCGCGAAGACGCTTTCGCCCGTCCACGCGTAAGACATGCCGGGGTGGACTGGGCCTGAAGCGAGCGGACGCCAGAGGTCCCGAGAAGGATCGTAAGCGGCTCCTTCCGCTCGACCAGCTACGGTGAGTGAGCCGCCAAGAAGCAGGACTTCGTCTCCAGACCATATTAGAGAAGGCATCGAGTGGCTCAACGGAGCCTTGGCGATCAACCTCCACTCTCGCGAACTCGGGTCGTATGCGACACCGGTCTGCCCTGCCCATATGACCATTTCCGTTCCGGTCCAGGCCGCAGAGTGTGATTCGACGACATCCGGTGACGAGGCGGGGGCATCGGGGGTAACGGACCAACTGTCGCTTACAAGGTCGTACACAGCACCTGCGTGGCCTGGGCCGCCGCCCCAGACGATCATCGTCGTGCCTGTCCAGACTGCGACCGTCCGTTCCGAATGTAGATCCATCGGGGCCGCAGGGAGCATTCGCCAAGTGCGGTCACTAGGGTCGAACAAGGCGCCATCTTGTGCGGGTTGGCCGTCAGCATCGAGTCCACCCCACAGCAGCATGTCTGCGCCGGCCGAGAACGCTATGAGATTTGTCCTACCAGCGATTGGGACCGATGGAATCAGGTGCCATTCGTCTTGGTTTGTGTCATAGACGAGCCCATTTTCGATCACTTCACCTCCATCTAGCGAAACTCCACCAAAGACGGCCACAAACTCTCCAGAAGCAACAAGGGCTGCACCACGGCGGGCGGGCGCCTGCGGATCAGCGCTTAGAAACCACCCTGACGTAAAGCCAGCACCTCGCACTGTTGGCGACCCGGCTCTTTGCAACACGGAAACCCAAGCCACGGCGATGATCACCGACACAGCTGTCGCAGTCAACCCGATGGTTCTCCAATGACCACGACCGCTGCTTCGCGTCGGATTCCTAACCTGAACGAATTCCGAGTGGAGTGGACTTGGGATGGTGGAATGTCGTGCACTGGCGCGCTGGAGCGATCGTGAAATGGCTGGGCCCAACTCACGTTCGAGTTCCTCGAGGGTGCTGTCGTTCATTTGTAGTCCTTTCGAAGCAAAATCAGCGCGCGCCGGAGATCGGAACGAATTGTCGACTCAGGGCGTCCCAGCACGGCCGCGATCGCAGACGTCGGTGCGTCCTCGTAGTAACGCAGCACGATGACCACGCGTGACCTCGCTGGCAGCGCCTGCACCAACGACCAAAGTTCGTCCAACTCGGGGGCGGGCTCTAGACGCTTAGGGGCATCGTAGAATCTTCTTCGAAGTCGACGTCGGTGCGAGTCGGCGGATCGGTTTACAACCGCACGCTTGAGGTACGCCGTGGGACTCTCGAGGGAGGCCCAACGAGGGAGTGCTTCGGCAAAGACGATCTGGACGATGTCCTCGGCCTCTGACCAGTCGCCTACGAGGAGGAACGCAAGTCGGGTTAGGTCCATCGCAGTTGACGCATAGACATCCGCTGGGCGGGAGGCATCGCCGGTCACCCCCACTGCAGTTTGCCACAACGCGCTGCGATCCATGACCTACTAGTCGTCCGGGAGCCCCCAGGCGTTGCAGCTACTTCTGGGATTGTGTAGCGACTTGACCTCAGGCTTGTGGCACCAGGCATGGGCGAAGTTCCTCCGACTCGGCCGCCCCTACCTTACCGAATACCGCGGTGATGGCTGGGAACCGGCCAACCAGTTCGCGTCGCTTGAAGGAGGAGAGCTTCAATCGGCGCGCGTGAACTCGCAAGACCGATAGCCGTCCACTGACCGGCTTTCCCGGGCACCGCGACCGACCAACGTTCAAGCGGCCAGCTGGTGGAGGTCGGCGCGGAGGCATGAGAGGTGGAGTGAGAGTTCGCCGTCGCCGGTGAGATCACGGGTTCGTTCGATCGCCCAGTCGAGCCCGCCTGGCTGGTTGGCGTGGCTCGCCCATCCCTGTAGTGCCGTCTCGGTTTCAGCGAAGGTGCGGGCGATGCTGAGCACGTGCAGATCGGCGTTGTCACGACGGGCCGCGTACATCTCGCCCGTGCCGGTGTTCCAGGCGATCCGCCACTCGACGCCAGGTACGCGAGTCGATGTCCAACGTTGCCCGTAGTCGACCTCGGGACTGGAACGATGCGGATTCCGTGCGAACCACTCGGCGACGGGGTTCGTTTCGGTCACGACGGCAACTCGCCGTTGACCGGTGCCGCTGGTGCGCGACGCGTCGGGGCGGTGCTGGCTGGCTTCGAGCGGCCGGCGCGCAGCGCGGCGAGTTCGACTCCGACGAACGCGGCGACTTGTTGCTCGTCGAGTCCGAGTTCACCGAGATGGATAACGCACGCGCCGATCGTGTCGACCATTTGCGTGCGCTCGTGGTCGAGTTCCGCCAAGCGCGCGATGGCGCGCTCGACCGAGCGCAACAGATCTTCCTGTTCTCCGAGCCGGTCCTTGGCCCAATTCCGCAGCGAGCTCACCGCTTCTGACCTCATCATCGACCTCCCGAGAGTCGAGCCCGCCCAGCGCGTTCTCGACGCAGAGTCACCCCACCCCTCGAGAATCCGTCGCGCGTCACAACGTGCGACCAACCGCATTCAAAGTCGGAGCCGCCTGCTCACCTCAGCGATCAACTCACCGTCGGACACCGCAATCAGCGACGGCCTCCCGAGCGCCGCTGCCGCCCACGCTGGAACCGGAACCTCTGCCATCGGAGTGACGGACCCGCCCAGCGAGACGCCCAAGGTGATCGCGAACACGACGAGCAGATCCACGGTCAGATGCGTCCGGCCAAGCTCGAGCGCCGACACCTGAGCTTGCGTCAGCGACACTCCATCGAGCAGCGGCGCCACCCGCTGACCAAGCTCTGCCTGTGACCATCCGCGACTCCGCCGGGCTCGTCGAAGATTCGCAGCAGCCGTGTGCGACCTGAACCCGTCGGGCACCATCGACGCAACCCGAACTGACCGACGGCTTCGGCCGCTCGTCGAACGTCCCGTCTCCGGGTGCGACATGACCGCTGTCTCGATTCCCGAGCCCGCACCGTGCGCGCTCGCTCACCGATGAACCCCACCCCGTCCACAGCCCCGACGCATCGAGTCGGTCAACGTGTTCCCGACCGGCCTTCGCGCTGTGTTCCCGATCCGCGCCCGAAAGCACCGATCAGATTGCACAGATTACGACCCAAGGGTGAACAGGCGTCACGGCCGCACCGGCGGAGGGGTGGGGTGCCTCGTTGCACCATGTTGTCGATCGCCAAACTCCGTGTCGGCCAAGAGGCCTACCACCTCTCCGGGGTCGCCCAATCCCTCGACGACTACTACACCGGCGCCGGCGAATCCGTCGGCCAATGGCTCGGCGGCGGAGCCGCCAGGCTCGACCTGACCGGCGACGTACGCCCCGACGATCTGCGCGCCGTGCTCGCCGGACTCGCCCCCGGCACCGGCGGCCTCGACCCGAACGGCAACCAACTCCGCACCTCCGCCCGGCGCGTTCCAGGGTTCGATCTCACGTTCAAACTTCCCAAGTCCGCGAGCGTGCTGTACGCCGTCTCGGATGATCCCCGCGTCCAAGGAGCGATCATCGACGCCGGCGAAACCGCCGCCCGCGAAGCGATCGCCTGGCTGGATCGCGAAGCGATCCGCGCCAACCGCGGCTCACACAACAAAGCGTGGCTCGACAAACAGCAAGCCCTCGACCCGAACAACACGACCCAGTGGCGGCCTCAGCGAATCACCACGCACGGTGTAGTCGCCGCAGGTTTCCGTCATCGCACCTCACGCGCCGGTGACCCGCTGCTGCACTGGCATGTGCTCGTCGCCAACCTCGTCGAAGGCAAAGACGGACGCTGGTCGGCGTTCGCTCACCCGGAGATCTACCGTTCCGCCAAGACCGCCGGGCAGATCTTCCAGGCCGTCGCCCGCCGCGAACTGACCGCAAGCCTCGGCGTCGATTGGGTCCGCGGACGACACGTCCAAGAGATCGCCGGTGTGCCATCGCATCTGCTGGAGGTGTTCTCGAAACGCCGCGCCGAGATCGAATCATGGCTGGCGTCCAGCGGTCGAGCCGACACCCCACAGGCCGCGCAGGATGCCACCCTGGCGACACGACGCGGCAAGCCAGAACGCGAAGGCGAACGGCTCGACGCCGGATGGAAACGCGAAGCGATCGCCGAAGGCTGGGGCCCGGACCACGCCGAGCGGCTGATCGTCCAAGCCACTCAGACCGTCGCTGCGGACCCGGTCGGGGAGGTGTGGCGGCTCGCCGCCGCGGGGTTTGATGAGGCCGGAGACGTCGACCACTATGAGCGAACCGTCGAACCGGACGAGTGGATCGCCGATCTGCTCCGGCGAGAGCTCACCCAAACCTCGACCACGTTCACCAGGTTCGAGTTGACCGAAGCGGTCGCTGCCCGAATCGGAACGGGTGCGACGGTCACCACCATCGATCGTGTCGTCGCCCGCGTCCTGGCTAGCAACCAAGTGATCGCAGTCCACGAACCGGACACACCGGCGCCACGCGGCCGTGCCCGCTACACCAGTTGCGACATGCTCGCCGTCGAGCAACGCCTCCTCGCCGCATTCACCGCCACCAACACCAACCAGCCGCTCACCGCAGACATCGTCGAATCGGCGATCGCCGAGCGGATCACGATCGGTGTCGATCAGGCCGCGGGAGTGCGCACCCTTTGTGCGGCCACCGGGCCGCTGGCGGTGCTCGTCGGGCCGGCGGGGACCGGCAAGACCTTCACCCTCGACACGGTCCGCGACGCCTATTGGCGTGCCGGCTACCAGGTGATCGGCGCCGCCCCATCCGCCCGTGCAGCAATCGAATTGCACGCTGGCGCGAACATCCCGTCACGCACCCTGCACTCGCTGCTCGCAGCGTGGGAACGCGGCCACGACCAACCAACCACGTCCACCGTGCTCGTCATCGACGAAGCCGGAATGACCGACGTCCGACTCCTCGAACGCATCATCAACCATGTCCGTGAAGCCGGGGGACGAGTGGTCCTTGTCGGCGATCACCACCAGCTCCCCGAGATCGACGCCGGAGGCGGGTTCGCCGCCGCAACCGAGCGCACCACCACGGTCGCCGAACTGACCGTGAACCGCCGCCAGCAGGCGCCGTGGGAGCAAGACGCCCTGGCCGAACTGCGCGCCGGCAACATCAGCATCGCCGTGCGTTCCTACCTCAACCACGGCCGCGTCGCCGTCGCGGACGACCGCCAACAGATGGTCGAAACCGCGATCGACCGATGGCACCATGCCCGCTCGGATGGCCGCCATGTGGTGCTGCTCGCCGGGACCAATGAGCTGGTCGACGTTCTCAACGACGCTGCACGCCTACATCTGGTGGACAGCGGCGAACTCGCCGCCGAACTCGACGGGCACTACGGCCACCGCGGCTACCGAATCGGAGAGCGCATCGTGCTACGCCGCAACAGCGACCGTGCACGCACCCTCGACGACCGACAAGTCACCGTCGCCAACGGCCAAACCGGCACCGTCACCGGCATCAGCGACGGCGCTCTCTCGATCATCCTCGACAACCACAACCAGATCATTACCCTCGACCAGAGCTATCTCGCCCATGGGGGACGCGTCGACCACGCCTACGCGCTCACCACCACACGCGCCCAAGGCGGCACCTGGGAACAAGCGATCACCGTCGGCCTCGACGGCCTCTACCGAGAAGCCGCATACGTCGACATGTCCCGCGGACAACACCACAACCTGCTCGTCATCACCAAGCCTGAAGCCGAACAGATCGACCTCCTCGCCCGCGACCCGCTCGAGCGCCACGACCAACATGGCATCCCGCTACCGACTGAGGAACCCGGGACCATCGACGCTGAACTCGTCGACACTTTCGAACGCTCCGGCGCAAAGCAGCTCGCCCACACCATCGATCCCAACCTCGCCACCGTCGACGCGCTCGCCCAGCGACCGCTCGACCAGCTCGAAGCCCGGCTTGTTCAATGCCGTCGCATCGAACGTCTCGCCAACGAGCACATCGGCGTCGACGCCAGCGAACTCCGTCAAGGGATCGCCACGGCGTCGCAGACGGCAACCCACGCCGCCATCGGGCAGACCGTCAAAGCACTCGACCGGCACAACATCGGCACCATTATCGGACTCGACGACACCGCCGGCCAGGTGCTCGTCGGGTTCCTGTCCGCCGACGGGAAGTGCGCCGAACGCTCCCTCGCCTGGCAGGAAGTCGAGATCCTCGACCAACACACGGCACCTCGCCCGCTGCCCAACAGCGCGTGCACGCGCCTCGTTCAACTCAGCCAAGCCGCCGACGCAACGCTGACCACCTGGACCAGCTACCTCGCCGACAACGGCATCGCACCAGGCGAAGCCGACAACGTCCAACAGGCCATCCGACGCGTCATCGAGCGAGCGACGAACACCCTCATCGCCAATCAACCCCAATGGCTGACCACCCTCGTCGGCCACCAACCCGCCGACCCAATCGGAACCCAAACCTGGACAGCCGCCGTGCGCGACATCGCGACCTGGCGAACCCGACACCACCACACCGCAGACGACATCGGCATCGCGACGGCAGCCGACGGCCAGAACCCTTCGTCGTGGGAGGCGCTCAACACCCGACTCGTCCACGTCAAGGCCTGGCTCGACCATCGCGATCCGCCCACCGTTGCATGGCCCCGCCGCCGCTCGCACCCAGAACTCGTGGCACGACGCACCGAACTCGACCAGATCTTCGACACCGCCCCAGCCGACCAGCAACCGCTCATCACCCGCCTACGCCGAGGCGATCCCCAACTCCTCGACGACACCGCCGAGACACTCAAGACCGCCCTCGAAACCCAACACGCCCGGCGACACTGGATCCTCGAACACTGGCCCCACATCGTCGAGTACGCCGAAATCACCAACACCCTCACCCACCAACTCTGGGGACCCGACACAGCAGCGATCCTCGAGAACCTCACGACCAAGCCCGGAAGTGCACTCGCGGCGGCCGTTGCTGCCGACGAACCGTGGCTGCCGATCGCACTCGCGGGTCTCGCGCCCCAATGGGCCACCCGGCTCGAATCCGACGCAGCGGAACAGCTCCATGCGATGGCCGAGTACCGCCAACGTTGGAGTGTGACCACCACCCAACCCCTCGGTGCAACTCCGGCTGCCAGCGACCAGCTCGCCGAGCACGAACAACTACGACGGCCCCCTGCACCGACGCCGCAGGTGCCAGTCTCCCGTGACACCACGAGCGTCAGCCACGGACTCGATCTGCAGTAGCGAACCGAGGTCGCCGGATGCGCAATCGAGGCGGTGGCTGCAAGGCCTGAGGAAGGGCACTTCGACTCGATGCCATGCCTACAACGTGCCTAGAACAGGGGCGAACAAAGGACAACAAGGGGCAGCACCGACGAACCGACACCTCACGTTGATGACCTCTGAGCTGGAGGAATAGCCTCTGACCTGGGTGGCCGTCCCCAGCTCGATCTAGCTTCCCAAGCTGAGAACGCGGGTTCGATTCCCGTCACCCGCTCCAACGAGCACCTAAGGGGTTTTGGCCCCACCCCCTAAGGGGTTTCCAGGCGCCTTCCGAGGTGTTGCCCGACCCGGCCAAATCGCCATTCGCTGAGGTGGTCGGTGCCCGTCATGACCTGCGTGGGGGCACAGCACGAGTTGGTGCCTGGATCAAGGGTGTCGGAGTCGGCGTGTCGTGATCTGAGAACGACGGTCTGATCTGGCTCGAAGTACTGTGCGTCCGAATATGGGGGGAACCGTGGCGCGACGGACGTACCTGGAATTGCTGATCGACACTCTGAAGACGCAGCCTGGCGAGCAGGCGTCAGCAATGAAGATCCCGGGTCTTCTCGGCTGGGAGCCGGAGAAGGTCCGGAAGGTCGCGTCGAAGGGCCATGACAGCCCGTTGGTGCCGGTGTTCATCGCCAAGGGTGGCGTCATCAAGCATCGTGGTTCGGAACGCGGCGCGTCCGTGGGGATCTACGCCGATGTTGCTCGAGTGATCGCGACGTCCTGGGGTCGATGGATCAGCTGGCCTGCTCGACGGTCACGACAACCTCCCGTCACGTGACCCCGACTGGTGGAGCGAACACCACGGCCGCGTCGAACGCGCAGCCCGCGAGGCGAGCCTGCGCTGACCGAGGCGGTCAACTTCGCTGACATGATCAGTCGAGATGCCGGCGGATCTCGAGCTTGCGATCTTGATGGTCGACGATGTCGATGCCGTCCCGTCGGCGGCATGGAAGCCCAGCGGGCCTTGGCATCGATGAAGTCGGAGAGGTAGCTCGGCATCTGTCAGGATCTAGCCCCATTGGCGACGGAGGATGACCGGGAGCTCGGTCGAGTCGTATGGTGATCGGCACAGAATGCCGAACCCGTCCAGGTTCGGCGATCTCATTGTTACGGCTCGCGAGGCGACCGATGCGTTCACTGCCCACTCCGTACGATGGCTGGGTGCGCCGGTTCGATTTGGTGATCTTCGATTGCGATGGGGTGCTGGTCGACAGCGAACGATTGATCGTGAAGCTCGAGGCCCAGATCTGCCAGGAACGCGGGTGGGCGTTGACCGAGGATGACGTCATACGAGAGTTCGTCGGGCTGTCCGACGGAGCCATGCGTGCACGGCTCTCCGAACTCGTCGGCGAAGAACTCGCCGACGACTGGGACGCCGAGTACGCCAGCCGCTACCGCCAAGTGCTCGTCGACGATGTTGAGGCTGTAGCAGGCGTGGCAGCAGCGATCGACGCGATCGTGTGCGCGGGTCTCTTCACGTGCGTTGCGTCCAGCGGAAGCCATCAGAAGATGGCGCTCACGCTAGGCAAGACCGGCCTCCTGACGAGGTTCGAGGGCCGGATCTTTAGCTCCTCCGACCCCGAGGTCGAGCGTGGCAAGCCCGCCCCGGATCTATTTCTCCATGCCGCCGCGCGCTTGGGGGTCGAGCCCCACAGATGCGCAGTGATCGAGGACAGTCCCTTCGGTCTGATGGCCGCGCTCGAGGCCGGCATGAGCCCGTTCGGCTTCGCCGGCAGCGTGACGCCGACGCACCGCCTGACACTCGACGGCGTAACCATCTTCGAATCCATGGCAGACCTGCCACGGCTCGTCACGACAGCCTGATCACCAACGATCGAGGACAGGGCCTGTCGGATCCGGAGCGCGGGCACGGGCACCTACCGCGGCTTGGTTCGCCCTGCTTGTCGGCCACGCCCTCGCGTGAGCGAGCAGAATGGGGCACGTGAGTTCCGGGGACCAGCGTGAACGCGGCAAACTGTTCAACGAAGTTCCCGCGCTGTACGAGCAGGTCCGACCCTCGTACCCCGACGAACTCTTTGCGGACCTCCGCGCGTTGACGGGTGTTGATGCTCTCTCGCCGGTGCTCGAGATCGGCTGTGGCACCGGGCAGGCGACCCGACCGCTTGCCGAGCTCGGGTGCACCGTGACCGCGATCGAACCCGGGGTCGAGATGGCCGACATGGCCCGTCAACGGCTGGCTCGCTTCTCGAATGTCGCCGTCGAAACTGCCACGTTCGAAACGTGGGACGAATGCGACCGGCGCTTCGACCTCATCGTCGCCGCATCGTCCTGGCACTGGGTCGACCCAAGCGTCGGATGGACACGGGCACACCACGTCCTCCATCCCGGCGGCTGGCTCGCGTTGCTCGGCCACGTCGTGATCCGCCGAACCGACGAGCCCGAGGTGTACGCCGCGACTGCGGACCTTCATGAGCGATTCGCTCCGGGCAACCCCGACTGGGGGAACCCACCCCTCGAGGACGAGGTGCGGGCCACGAGCAACGGCTGGGGACCACCCAACGAGGACATCGACGGTCTATTCGGGCCGACGATTGTGCGCTGGTATCCGACAGCGCAGCACTTTGACGGCGCCGGCTTCGCCGACCTCCTCCGCACACTGTCGCCGTATCGGCGCCTCGATCCATCGGTGCGCGAACCGCTCCTCGATTCGATCGCACAGCGGATACGCACCGACCTCGGTGATCATGCAACTCGCCGCTACCTCACTGTCCTGCGAGTCGGTCAGCGGGGACACTGAAGCAGCCAAACGGGGTGCTCTCACCGTCGAACGACACCTGTTGCTCGAGGCCATGCGTCGCGCACCAGGTCACCGTCGGCGACAATGAGACATGTCGCTCAATCCGCCAACGCAGTATCGGACGGAGTCGAACCTCCGAGCACGTCAGCGTCTTTGGGAGTACCAACGGCCACCGCTCGACCTCGTCGAGTGGGTGCTTGGCCTGATCGGCCTTCGTTCGGGATCGGCGGCGAACGTTCTCGATGTCGGGTGCGGCAACGGCCTCTATCTCAGGCGGTTGCACTCCTACGGCATCAAGGCCGTCGGTTGCGATCTCTCAGGCGGGATGCTCGCGGCCACGGCTCGGTCGCTTGAGGACGTCGATCTGGTGAACGGCGACGTGACCGCGCTCCCGTTCGACTCGGCTTCGTTCGACGTCGTGCTCGCTCCACACATGCTGTATCACGTTGATGACCGTAGAACCGCGGCTCTGGAACTTCGACGTGTGCTTCGCCCAGGCGGTCATTGCGTCGCTGTCACGAACGGGGTCGATCACATGCGAAGCCTTCGGGCCCTCGTGGAGCAGGCGGTTCGGCAGGTGACGCCGGGATGGGTGATGCGGGACCCGTCGACCGAAGCATTCTCGCTCGAGAACGGAGCCGAGCAACTCGGCATCGCCTTCTCACAAGTGGCCTGTGTACGGGCCGAGGGCGTCGCTTCTGTCGAACTCGATGACGCTGCAATCGCCGCCGACTATGTCGCGAGCACCGCTGACCACTATCAGCCACAAACCGCCCGACCGTGGGCAGAGGTCGTCGAAGATGTTCGCGAATCGGTGCAACAGATCATCGACCAATTTGGGGTGTTCGTTGTGCGAGGCGTCACCGGAGCCTTCGTCTGTACCTGACATCCCAGCTAGTGCCCGTGTCCCTTGCCGCCGGCCTTTTGGGTACAGGAAAAGGCGGTGGGTGAATACTGCAGTGCATGGAAGCATGAGGCCATGGACGTCGACTCGACTCCGGCATGCGGTCGTCTCGTGGTCATCACGGGCCTGCCTGGCAGCGGCAAGACCACCCTGGCCGCCGCCTTGGCCGACTCGATGCCCGCGTGTCGAATGTGTCCAGATGA
>Ga0105044_10009914_pt1 | contig 13025 bp, 7 predicted proteins | sample MAT01_FD_78092 | JGI IMG/M metagenome (GOLD analysis project Ga0105044, IMG submission 78092) | Freshwater microbial communities from Lake Fryxell liftoff mats and glacier meltwater in Antarctica - MAT-01 | ecosystem: Environmental > Aquatic > Freshwater > Ice > Liftoff microbial mat | place...
GCGCGTCAGCGGGCTAGCGTGGCCCCGTACACCTGCTCGACCACGCGGGTGGCGATGTCGTACACCTCGACAGTTGTGGGGTCTGCCAGCGGGTCGCCCGCCTGGGTACGCCAGCGAGCGATGGCGGCGGCAGCTGCCGTCTGCACCTGGTCGACGGGCGTCGTGGCAGCAAGGCCCAACGTGGCCGGCGATGGTGGAGAAGCGAACAGCCGGTCCAGATCGGCGCGCTCGGAGGGAGCGACACTCGCTGCGCCGCAGGCAACGAGGTGCGCCGCCCGTACTTGCGCGAACTGCACGGTGCTGGCCTCCAGCTGCTCCAGTCGGCGATCGATGTCGGCGGCCAACGCTGGCACGATTGGCTCCAGCGAGCGTGCCAGCGACCGCAACGCCACCAGCCCCGAACGCGCTTGCAGCACCCGCGCTCGCGGCATGAAGTGCTGCGAGATCAGTTGGCGCAGCGCTGTCAGGCCTGAGTGCTGCACCAGGATTGGGCCCAATGAGGCAGCTGTGGTGCCGCGACCGGCGCGGATCTCCGTCAGGGCCAGTCGGACGCCGAACAGACCAAGGCGGTGCAGCAGCGACCTGCGGAGCTCGACAGTGAGCTCGCTGGCGCTGGTCTCGCAGAACTGGTCAGCCGACAGCAACATTCGTTCGAGCACTTCAGCGTCGGTGACTGCCAACATGCGCAGCGCCGCGACCTCGTCCTCGCGCAGTGTCAGGCCGGTCTCGGCCAACAGACCGGCGAGCGGTACGACGGCGGCGCACAACCCGCGCAGCTGCGGATCTTCCTGATAGCGAGCGGCGATGCGGGTGCTGGATTCCATCGCGTCGAGGCGACCAGCGCCGATCTCGTCGGCTCGCGACAACACCGCTACCGCGTTCACCGGCGAGGCCGAGGTGACGCTGCGGTCCATGAACGCATCGAGGAACGCCACGTCGCTGCGATGGGCGTGACGCATGAGGTAGATCACGGCGTCGGCGTCGCTGGGACGGTCGTCTTGATGCTCCAGGAACTCGCGGGTGCGCCGCGAGTTGTCGTCGTTGATACTGGCCAATCCTGGCGTGTCGATCAGAGTGATCGTCTCCAGCGCGGTCGTTGGCCACACCACGTCGAGCAACATCACGTCGCGCTCGGCCAGCGCGCCCAACTGCACGTCGAGCGCGCCACCGGTGCGGGTGAACGCCAGTTGCTCGGAGCGACCATCGCGCATGACTGCGGATACCTGGTAGCCGCTGCCACGTCGGTAACGGCTGACGAGCTTGGTGCACTCGCCGGCATCCGTGGGCGCCAACCGCTCGCCGACCAGGGCGTTGAGCAGCGTCGATTTGCCCGCCTTCACACGCCCAGCGATCGCGACGCGTAGGGGCCCACTGAGCCGATCGACGACGGCCTGCGCTTGCGCGCGAGTCTGATCGTTGGGCGCTCCCGCGACTGCGGCGCGAGCCACATCGAGCACCTGCTCGGCAATAGGACCCGAGGCACTCATGCCCGGGCTCCGGCAACGGTGGCGCCTGGCACTGCGGCGAGCGCACCTTGCAACCGAGTGAAGGACTTCATCGATGCGTCGAGCTCGGCAACCCGAGCCTGGCGTTGCGCCGTCGAATTCTGGCCGTCCTGCTGCACCCGCTGTGTGGTCTCCGCGCAGGTTCGAACCATTTCGGCAAGTCGGTCGCCGAACTCGTCGCGTAGGTCGCGTTGGATGTCGCGAACCAAGGTGCTGATCTTGTTTCCCACCTCGAACTGTACGTCGTCGAGAAACTGGCGCACCTGGGTGCGTGCCGCCTGGCGGCGCATCGCAACCTTACGTTTGCGGTCTTCTGCCAAACCCAGACTTCCAAACAATGCGCCAACACCGAGCAGCACCGGATTCGACATCAACAGCACTCCGGCAGCGGTTGGTAGGAAAGAACCCAGCATGCCAAACATCATCACGCCACCCTGGGCACCGCGGATGGTGGTGAGGCCAACCCCGAGAGCCTTCTTGCCGCCGGTGATCGAGGGGTCCAAACCCTTTCCTGACCACAGCTCAGAGAGATCGAAAGTGGCAACCCCCTGACCCTGCCCACCGATCGCAAGGTCTTCATCCCGCATCAGCTCCAGCACCTCGTCGCGTGTGCTGACTCGCCCGTTCTCCAGTTGCACGAACACTTTGGTGACTTCATCGGCGACGACGGTCTGCAGATAGCGAGCCAATTCGTCCCACTCGTCGCCCTTGGCCAGCACCTCGATGCGTTCGTCCATCATCCGCGAGATCTGTCGCGCTGCGCCGCGGAACTGAAAGGTCACCGCGTTCGAGAGATCGCTGATGCGGTCGCCGACCACCACGTTCCATTTCGCAGCCGGGCCGCGCAGGTAGTCCAGCCGGGCCTTGGCAGTCTCCAACGCGGCCACTGCCACGCGCGCTGCGTCGGGGTCGGCGGCCGCCGCCCGTTCGGCCTGCAGCCCCGCGGCCACTTGGCCGATGATGCCCAACGCGTCGGCCACGGAGCGAGCAGTCGCCGTGGCCTTGGCTGGCCCAACGACGTCGTCGTTGAGATGCTTGACGACTTCCGGGACGCGTGAGAGATCGTTCAGCGAACGGTCTTTGCGGCGCAGCGCCTCGTCGCGCAGCGCACTCGATACGGACACCATAGGAATCTGAAAGGCGGCTCGCTCCATGTGGCCACGATTGAGATCCATGATCTTCGGCCAGTTCGGAAACAGGTCGATCTTTGTCTGCACGAAGAGCACGGTCGGGCACAGCTCAGTGGCACGACGCAGGAACTCGACTTCTGGAGCACTGAGTTCGGCACTGGCATCGCTGGCAAAGATCAAGCCGTCGGCAAAGGGAAGAAAACCCAGTGTCGCGGCTGCGTGGCCTGCGCCAAGCCCCCCCATACCCGGCGTGTCGACGACGACGAGTCCCTGTTTGAGCAAGGCGCTGGGCACCGTGATCTCGACGCGCTCGACGCCCTTCTCATTGCCCGGATTACCTGATTCGCTGACGAACTCGTGAACCGAACCTATTGAAATCGGCTCCGAGATCTGCTTGTCGCCGTCGCGACGACGCACCACCGCTGCAGGTTGCTCCCCGTACCGTACGAGCGTGATCGCCGAGGTAGCGAGGTCATCGTCTACAGGGCACACCTGCTGGCCGAGCAGTGCGTTGATCAGTGAGCTTTTTCCTTGCTTGAACTCGCCCACGATGCACACGACGGTGCTGGGTCTGCGCAGCCGCGCTGCAGCCGCCTGCGCCCGACCGGCAAGGTCGGCGCGACCCAACGTGGCGAGAACCTTGGCCAACTCGATGATCAGCGCGTCGGCGCCTGGAGGCTGCTGACCTGCGCTACCGGCGGCTGGTGTGGTGGGCGGTGGAGTGTTACTCATTCGAGGAGATCGTCCCACGTTTCATCCGCAGCCGTCGACATCTTCCGGTTCGTGATCACCGCACCCGCGGGTGCCGTGGGCGGGCTCGTCAAGGCGTTCATTCAATCGCTCAGCACGTTCCGCTTCGTCTGACGAGCCCACCCCAGCTCACAGGCCAGCGTCGTCGGCAATGCCGGCAACGGTGCCCGTAGTGTCGTCGATCATGCCACTGGCCGTCTCGGGCGGCTCCTCCATGAAATCGCTGGCCCGCTGTTCCACGTCGTCGATCGCCTCCTCGATCACCGGCTCGTGGGGCAGCTCAATGGCCTCATCCAGGTCGGCGCCGTAACCGATCGTCGCGTCCTGTACCGCGGCTGCGGCACCGACGAGTTCAGCCTCAACCAGTGGCTCGCCGGAAATGGCGACGTCACCGACCTCGACGCTGACGTCGTCCACCCGGATACTGAGCACTGTCCCTGCTGAGTCATCGATCAATGAGTCACCGAACAGATCCTCCGGCGGCTGCCCAACCTGGTCAGCCGCCTGCTCGAGTACGACCCCAGATTGCTCCAACAGCGTTGACGACAGATTGTCGCTGAAATCCACTTCTCCGAGTTGGGGCACTGCGGTATGAAAGCCCTCGACGGCGGCATCGAAGTCGTCCCGAAGCCCGTCGAGCACGGTGACGGGTTGGAATACCTCCCCGCCGTCATCAGGATCGGAAGCTACGCCGCCGCCATCGTCAATCGGACGGGTGTCGATCGGCTTGATGAGATCCGAGTCGGCGACGAAGGGCGGCAGTGTGACCGCCGGATCAGGCGTGGTCGGGTCGGTGGTGGTCGGGTCGGTGGTGGTCGGGTCGGTGGTGGTCGGGTCGGTGGTGGTCGGGTCGGCCGTCTCGGCGGCTGCCTCGGCTTCGTCGTCGGCGAGTTGCTCCTCGATCAGCGCCTCAATCTTTTGGTCCTGCGTGAAGTCCTGTACCCGCTCGTCGTACTGTGCCCGCAAGTTCGCCAAGGCCTCCTCGGCGCTCTGCCCAGGGGTGGGCTCGAAGCGGTCAACGGTGCCGCGTAGTTCATCCTTCAGCGCTGTCGTGGCAGCCGGGTCAACGCCTTCACCGAGATCGAGGTTCTCAATGCGGTCCAGTAACGTGGCTCGCGCTGACTCGAACGCGGGGTCGGGCCCCACGTCGGCGGCCGGGGCCTCAGGAGCGCGCGGCGCGGGTGGTGCGGATTCCTGCCGCGACGGCGCTTCGCTTCGACCGCTACCGCCACTTCCGCCACCGCCACTTCCGCCACCGCCACTTCCGCCACCGTCACTTCCGCCACCGTCACCTCCGCCACCGTCACTTCCGCCTCCGCCACTTCCGCCTGAGAACGCTGCGGCCTGTGGTGCGGGTCCAGGTGCCGGCGCAGCGGCCGCCTCGAAGACGTCCATGCTTTCGTCGGTGGGCGCATCGCCAGCGTCGTCACCCGCTTCGCGGGCAATTCGATCGGTGGTGCGCAGCTCGTCGGGCGTAGTTGTCGCGGCAGCACCGTCACCCTCATCGCCACCGGTGACGGCATCGACGATCTCGTCGCCATACAGCACGCCGGCTGCCACTGCAGCGGCGGCGGCAGCGGCGCCGCCGATCACAGCTGCAGTAGAGACACTTCCCTTGTCCTTGTCGGCCTTGGAGGGCGGGGGCGGGGGCGACTGGATTCCGCCCTGTTGCGTCGGGCCGGTGCTGGCTGGCAGATCAGACATGGTGGTCTCCTTGGTTTCGGTGGTGGACGCGGCAGCGGCGTCTCGTTCGGGGACGATTGCGGTCGGCGCCACAGGTGCGGGCTGCGCAGATGGGGTGGCGTCAACGTCAGGATTGGTGATGCGGGCTGCTCCGGCAACGATGACCTGCTTCACGTCAGCATCGATGAGAAGCGGCCGACCTGTACCAGCGGCGACCATCTCGGCGACGAGCGGAATGCGCGAGCTGCCACCAACGAGCACGATGCCTGCAAGGTCTCCAAATGTGAGTCCTGCGCTGGCGACCACCCGCTCGAGGGTCTGCAGCGTGCCTGCGATTCGCGGCCGCAGAGCGACCTCAAGCTCATCTCGCGTCATACGCACCTGAGTACTGATGCCAGGCGCAATCACGTTGATGGTGGCCTCGCCGTCGACTGATAGCTGCTCCTTCGCTGCGGTGCACTCCACGCGCAATGCAAGCACGGCTCGGCGAACGTCTGGGTCGTTGCGGTCAAGTGCGGTGAGCGAGCCACCGAGGGAGGCCGCGACGTGGCTGAACACAACTTGGTCGATGTCGATCCCACCCAACCGTTCCAAGCCCTGCGGCGCTCCGAGCTGCACCGGCCCATCGGTCGTCAGCCGCACGACCACCGCATCGAACGTACCCCCGCCAAAGTCGTAGACAGCAACCGTGTCACCCGCCGAAAGGCGGCCGGTTGCGGCATAGTGGCGAGCCGCTGCAGCTGGCTCGCTGATCAGCTCGATCTCGGCGAAGCCTGCCTGAGCCCCCACATTGCGCAGCAGATCCAGCTTGAACTCGCCCCAATTGGCAGGATGAGTCAACACCACTGTTGTGCCCGCGGTGTCAACACCAGCCGACGAGGCGGCTCCGCGAAGCAGCTCGACGGTGAGAGCGTCGGGCGTGTAGGGCTGACCGTCGAGCACGACCGGCGTGGTATCACCGAAGCGGCGTTTGATCTCTCGAATCCCGCTCTCAGGTCGAGTAGCCAGCACCCGCTCGGCTGCATGCCCGACCACGAATCCATCGCCGTCGCGTGCAACCACCGAGGGCATCGTTGCCCCCTGCGGCCCGAGCTCGACTGTGCGGCCGTCGCCGTGCGCAGCAGCGGTCCAGGTGGTGCCGAGGTCGACGGCGAGGCGGGGACGGGGTTCGGAACTCACCATGCGTACCGTACGCCGCGCCTCCAGGGGGTCGGACCGGGAACATTCCCGGTTCGTCCTCAACCTGGACGACGGCCCACACGCCACGTCGCAGATTCGCGCCCGTCGTTACCCGGGTCGTCGTTGTCCGGGTCGTCGTCCAGAAACAACGGCGTCGACTGCGGTTGGGCGGCGACCTGTTCGAGAAACGACCGCTGCTGATCGGTCAGCACCGGCAACTCGTCGGCCACTTCCGCCCACGGGTCCGGGGCCTCGGCGCTGTGCGCCGCGAGTGCTGCCTCAACTCCCAGCCACCAATCACTCATCTACGTGCTCCTGCGGTGGGGCGGCGTGCGCCGGGCTGGGCTGGGTGTGCGGCCGGCGAACCTGACGGCCAGTTCGGTCCTCGACCGTAGCGCGAGCTTGCGGTAGATCTGCTGCAGGTGGAAGTCAACGGTCTTCACCGACAGAAAGAGCGCGGCCGCGACCTCGCGATTGGTGAGGCCCTCAGCCACCGACGCGGCCACACGCCACTCAGCTGGGCTGAGCGCGTCCACTTCGGGGTCGTGGGCGACGGTTGGCGAGGGCAGTGCACGAGCGAGAGCCAGTAAGCCCTGCAGGCGGGCATCCCAGCACCGGACAGCGCAGCGATGCAGTACGTCCGAGGCCTTGCGCGCATACTCCGCTCCCTGGTCGGGGGCGGCAGCGGGTTCACCTGCCAATGCCAGTTCGGCAGCCATGAGCCAGCTCTCCCCTGCTTCGATGGGCAAACCGTGCGCCTCAGCCAAGGCGGCCGCTGCAGCAAGTGTGTGGTGGTCGGCGGTCGAAACGCCTCGCAGCTGGTCACTTCGGATGCTGCGCAACGGGTCCCGTGCCGGCACATGAATGCACGCAGAATCGCGCGCCAATGTGGGCGACGCAGCCAAGGCGGCGCGAACGGCAAGCGCACGGGCTGCGGCGCCGTTGTCCGTCGAGCGCAGCGTGGACACAACTTCGTCACTGCGACCGGTCAACATGGCGAGGTCGGCATCCAGTAGCTCCCAGCGCGCTCGCACGTGACTCGCGCCCGGCGGCAGCGTGGCCAGAGTGCGCGCAACCAACTCATCAGCGTCGCGCACGAGCCCACCATGCCGCAACGCCATACCGCGAGCCCATAGCTCTGCCGGTGCAGCATTGCTGCCACCAATCTGCTGAATCGGCCGGCCACGGTGCCCCGCTTCGGCATCGGCCCACCACGCCAGTCGCTGGCGATGACGACCCTGCCAACTCGCGATCTCGCGCTCGCTCATTGGAACGGCGACGTCGGCGTCAGCACTCACCTCGTCGTCACCGTACAGGAGTGCGGAGACCTCCTGTGCCGCGCGCCGCTCATCTCCTTCGAGGCCATCGAGCTCGTCGACGAGATGTTGCGCGCGTAGGTAGTCACCACCATCGAGACACCATCCGATCGCGTGCAGCAGGCTGGCCGACCGAAGCTCAGAGGTGACCGAGAGCTCCGCGGCCTGGGTGGCCATCCGCACCGCCGCGGTTCGGTCGCCGCGACGCGCCACGGACGACGCGACCACCGTCAACGCCTGGGCGACCTCATCGCTGGGGCCACTACTCGCTGCGACCAGGTGCCGAACGCGGGCATCGCCTTGGCGCGGAGAGTCGTACGCAGCTGCCAGGGCGCGGTGCGCGGCACGACGGCTGGCCGGTGCCACAAGGTGATATGCAGCCAACCGCAACCAGGGGTCGACGAAGGTGACCCGGGCGCCGACCACGTCGACAATTGCTGCCTCCTCGGCTGCGTCGAACAGCTCTTGCAACGAGCCGCCTCCGTCGACCAGATCACCATCACCGGCTGCCTCGCCAAGCTGCTGCAGCGCGCTGCGAATGGCAAGCAGATTCCCGTCCTCGTCGGCAGCGGCCACCGCCAACGCGCGGCAGGTCCGTTCGCCGAGCGAGCGCAGCCGTTCGTGCAGATCGCTCGCTACCGCGGCGGCGAGTCGCGGCATCTCGGGTACCACCGCCAGATCGGCACGCTGCGCATCGGAGAGTCCGTCCACGAGCGAGACGGCCAACCCGGGGTTGCCGGCCGCTGCGGTCGCGCAACGACGCGCAGCACGAGGCGCGACCCCCCGACGGCCAAGCAATTCGGCGAGAGCATCTGCGCCCAGGGGTTCCAGCCGAACTACAAATGCGCCATCGAAGGCCGAGGACGACGCGGCAGTGACGAGCGCGACGCCTCCAGTGGCTTCGATGACTCCGCGCAAGTCGTGCCGCACCGCGGCATCGAGAAAGTCGATGTCGTCGACGACGACGCACACCGGTGCTGCGGCGATGGCCTCGACGATGGCCTGTACTGTCGCCGCTGCACTGGAGTCGCGACCGGCAGCACGGAGCACTGCGTAGCCAGCGCTACGAGCACTTTCGGCAGCACGATCGACCCACCATGACTTGCCTGAACCTCGCGCCCCTTGCAGCAACAGGAGCCGACCAGTCGGGCCATCTGTCGCCGTCAGGAAACGGGTGAGAAGTTCCTCGTTCATCGATGGCTCGCCGAAGGCCGGTTCAACCCGCCAACGGCGTGGGGGTATCCGGCATGCAGTAGTAGGTGCCGATTCCTGCAGCCCCAAGGTCTCCTGCAAGCGCATGCTGGTGGGTGGCCACCGCAATGCACAGGTTGTCCTGCAACACGTAGCCCGACCCATCCAGGTTGTCGCGGTTGATGTCATCGAAGACGTACTCGCCGCCGCCGTCGTCAAGGTCCCACACGAACCACGGACCAGAACCGGGGACGCCAGCCGTTTCGGGCGGGATGCTGCTCCAGAAGAAGTGCACGTGGTGATCGCCCTCGATGCCACTGTTGGTCGGTACGAAACCCGTCGTGGTGTAAGCGGCCCGCAGAACCCCGTCACTTCCCCACTCGACACTGGTGATCCCCACGCACCAGCCGGTGGCTTCATCACAGGTTTCCTGCGGCACGGCCGTTGTCGGCGTCGTGGTGTCTGAGGTGATCGGCACCAGCACCGAGCCATCCACAGGTGTGGTGACCGTGACTGCAACGGTCTGCCCAGCCCCAATCGTCAGGTCGTCAGACGGAGTGTCGCCGCTACCGAAGATGGCAACGAGCCCGCCGACGAGCAGCGTGACGGCGATGATGCCTGCTACCAGCAACTTCCATTGCGAACCCTTGCCCTTTGGCGCACCCGACGTAGCCGATAGTTGGACCATCGAAGGCGGAATCGATGGCGACGCAACGGTCGCGGCAGCGGCAGTTCGTGCCGGAGCGACCGGTGCCGGAGCGACCGGTGCCGGTGCCGGAACAGCAAGCGGTGGGGGGGCCGGTGCCGGAACAGCTGGTGCCGGAGCGGCCGGTGCCGGAGCAGCAAGCGGCGGGGGGGTCATCGCTCCACCGTCGGCGAGTGGGTGCGCCACCCGTGCGGCACCGAGCGCCACGGCATGTTTGGGATGACTGTCGGTTGCCACCGGGCGACCCAACTCGCTGCGCACCATCTCACTGACGAGCGGAATACGAGATGAACCGCCCGACAGCAGCACTGCCTTGACGTCAGCGAGTTGCAATCCGGCCGACTCGACCGCCCGACGAGTCGAGTCGAGCGTCTCGCGCAGCAGGGGCCGAATCATGTCCTCGAACTCGGAGCGGGTGATGCGCACCTGGGTCTGCACGTTGGGCAGCAACACAGCAACGGTGGCATCCGAGTCCGACGACAGCGTCTCCTTCGCCAAGACACACTCCTGGCGCAAGCGGGCGAGCGCCGACCGAGATGCAGGGTCGTTGGAATCGAGCAGCGCGATGGCGTCACCGACCGTGCGTCGAACATGGGTCACAACGGCCTCATCAAAGTCGATGCCACCCAGCCGCTCAATACCCTGCGGGCGACCAAGCGTCTCGAACCCGTCGGCTGTCTTGCGCAGCACCGCTGCGTCGAAGGTGCCGCCGCCAAGGTCGTAGACGGCAACCACGTCGCCGACGTCCACTCGTTCGGTGGACGCGTACTGCACCGCCGCAGCGATCGGTTCGGTCACGAACGTGGCATTCTGCAGGCCTGCCAACTCGACCGACTGGCGCAGCAGATCGATCTTGAACTGACCCCAGTTCGCAGGGTGCGACACTGCGATTCGGTCCGGGGCGGCCCCCTGACGCGCCGTAACGTCGGCGACGATCTGGCGCAGCATTGCCGCCATCAGACGCTCAGCGGAGAACGGTGACCGGTCGAGCATGATTGGGGCCGAGTCGCCAAGTCGCCGCTTGAACTCCCGCGCAAGCCGAGCTGGTTCCTGCAGCCCGCGCCGCTCGGCAGCATCGCCGATCAGCACGTTGTCGTCCTCGCGAAGGAACACCATCGAGGGGATGGTTGCAGCGTGGTTGCCCAGCGCCACGACTTCGGCGCGTTCGTCTCTGACCAGCGCTGCGGCCGTGAAGGTGGTACCCAGATCGATGCCCAGTGAGTAGCCCAAGGAAACCCTTTCGTCGTCGGCGATGGTAGCTGAGGCAGGCGCGCAGAACACGAGAGTGCTGAGCCTGCTGGCAGGAGGAAGGACCGCCGACAAACTCGTCACTCAGAGGATTCCTGGTTCGACGGCGGTCGAAACCCTACGCGTCGTCAGACCGTCGGAGCATGGAGCAGGCCGTAGATGATGCCCTCCTCGAGCGCCCGCCACGAGGCCTCGATGATGTTGCCGCTGACGCCAATGGTGGTCCAGCTGCGCTTACCGTTGGTGAAGTCGATCAGTACGCGGGTGACAGCCCCTGTAGCGGTAGCGCCGTCAAGAATGCGCACCTTGTAGTCCGTGAGGTGCACCTTGTCGAGCTGCGGGAAGGCGGTGCGCAACGCTGTGCGCAGCGCGGTATCGATGGCGTTGACCGGACCATTGCCCTCGGCGGTGTGAACGTGACGAACAGCGGTGTCGCCCCCACCTACCCACACCTTGATGGTCGCCTCAGTGTTGAACTCACCGTTGGGCAGTTCGTCGGTGATGACGCGCATGCTCTCGACGCGGAAGTCGCTCTGCTCCCAGCCGGCGGCGCGCCGCATCAGAAGTTCGAGCGAAGCATCGGCCGCCTCGAAGTGGTAGCCCTCGTGTTCGAGGCGCTTGAGGTCGTCGACCACCTGGTTGACGGCCGGCCCATCCAATGGCAACCCCAGCTCTTCGGCCTTGATCTGGATCGTGGCGCGGCCGGCCATTTCGCTCACCACGAAGCGCGTGCCGTTGCCGACGAGCACGGGGTCGATGTGCTCGTACGCATCCTTGGCGCGCTTGATGGCACTGACGTGCAGGCCGGCCTTGTGAGCAAACGCGGATGATCCGACATACGGCGCCTGCGGGTTGAGTGGGCGATTGAGCACTTCGGCAACATGGTTGCTCACAGCAGTGAGCCGCTCGATGCGACCCTCCGGCAGGCACTGCATGCCCAACTTCAGCTGCAGGTTTGGAATCACAGTCGTCAGGTTGCAGTTACCCGTGCGCTCGCCCAGGCCATTGAGCGTGCCCTGCACGTGGCGCCCACCGGCGCGTACCGCAGCCATCGAGTTGGCAACCGCGCAGCCCGTGTCGTCGTGGCAGTGGATACCGATGATCACGTCGTTGCCGACGTGGCGATACACGTCGCCGACGATGCTCTCGACCTCGTGTGGCAGCGAACCACCATTGGTGTCGCAGAGCACCACGTGACTGGCGCCCTTCACCACCGCGGCCTCCAGGGCACGTAGCGCGAACTCGGGGTTGTGCTTGTAGCCGTCGAAGAAGTGCTCCATATCGACCATCACCATGCGCCCTGCGCCGTGCAGGTACGCCACAGAGTCGGCGATCATTGCCTCACCCTCCTCGAGGGTGGTCTGGAGAGCCTCGAGCACGTGGTAGTCCCAGCTCTTCGCAACGATGCACACCGCCGAGGTATTGGCGGCCAGCAGGTTCGCCAGCGTGGAGTCGTCATCCACCTTGCCGCGCGGGCGGCGCGTGCTGCCGAACGCAACCAGCGTCGAGGTGGTCAGTTGCAGCTCCGTGGCGGCGCGGCCGAAAAACTCGATGTCCTTCGGGTTCGCACCGGGCCAGCCACCTTCGATGAAGTGCACCCCGAGGTAGTCCAGCTGCTCGGCGATGCGCAGTTTGTCGTCGACGGTCGCCGACACGCCCTCCACCTGCATCCCGTCGCGCAACGTCGTGTCGAACACCTCGACCACTTGCGGTTTCGAATTCATGGGAGACCCTTCTTCGCCTGGCTGGCTGGCTGACTGACTGAGCGGGGAAATGAAAGAGCCGCCCCGGAGGGCGGCTGATTGCGCACATCGGCATCGGGGCCGATGTGCGCTAGCAAATGGTAATGATCGCGGCGGGAACGCCCGAGGGCGAACGGAATGCTGCGAACGACGACATGGCAGATATTCAAGCCCGAATTCGGGTCTGCGTCAACGCGAACGCGCCATTGCAGCGTGCGTCCCTGTGCACAACCTGTGTGTGAACGGTGGATGAACTACAAATTTCTGTGGGTAAGGCCGTTTCTCTGCGGATAACCCTGTGGAGACCGAAAATACCTCTTGACCAGCAGAAACGTGGAGTGCAGAGTGATCCTCGTACCGGACAGCGCACGCCAACCGGAACCCGAGGAACGGTGCCGCAAGCCGAGGCAGCCAGCAATGGCGGTCACGATGAGCGGAGGGCCAACCGGGTTCACGAGGCGAAAGCGGGGACGGTAGGAGAGTGATCTTGACGCCAGGCAGCGAACCTTCGGGCAAGCGGTCGGGCGGCTGGGGAAGCGGTACCGGGCAACCGGGAAGGCAGAACCGGCGGTCGA
>Ga0105044_10009919_pt1 | contig 13022 bp, 14 predicted proteins | sample MAT01_FD_78092 | JGI IMG/M metagenome (GOLD analysis project Ga0105044, IMG submission 78092) | Freshwater microbial communities from Lake Fryxell liftoff mats and glacier meltwater in Antarctica - MAT-01 | ecosystem: Environmental > Aquatic > Freshwater > Ice > Liftoff microbial mat | place...
AAGCGCGACCCGGCGTACCACCGGGGCGATGGGTGGCGTGTTCAGCGACATCGGCACGTCCTCGCCCCCGGCACCGGAATGGCCCCAGGGGTTGAAGGTGATCGGCATCCGCGACGGCGCCAGCCAGACCGCGATGTTCTCCGAGGTGAAGCGCGGAACGCTTGCATGGGACACCTGGAACCAGTGGAACGATACGAGCGTGGTGAACGCCTCAAGCGGTTGGAACGACACCGACGGTCGAAACATCAGCGCTTGCATGGGCACGGGCATTACGGCCTCGCAGATCCAGTCGTGGGGCCGCTACATCGGCCACCAGTACCACCGCGACCTGTTCCCCGCCTCGGTGTACAACCACACGCTCCCGCCAAACTGGAACAAGCGTGCAGCGACCGGCCAAAAATACGGATGTTCCAATGGATCACTGGTGACGCCCGGCTCCAACAACATGCACCTGCCTGCCAGCAGCTACCACTCCGGCGGAGTCACGGTCGGCTTGGCAGACGGCTCCGTCCGCTTCGTTCGGGACTCGATCGACTTCGTGCAATGGCAGAACCTCGGCACCGCCAACGGCGGCGACATTTTCAGCGATAATTGATTCCCTTCGTACCACCGGATGATTGGATATTCCATGCGCCTTGCCGTATTCCTCATGACATTGGCGATGATCCTCGGCTGCGGCAAGACCAACACCGCCCCGGAGGGTGGGCCACCCGCTTCGACCTATTTCACGGATCTCAAGTTCCTTTTGGAGCAATTCGAGAAGGATAAAAAGCGCGCACCCGCCCGAATGAGTGATGTCATGGAGTACGAGCCGTCCTATCCGGGTGCGGTTCACAAGCTCAACACCGGCGACGTGATCTACGCGTGGGGGAACCCTTTGGGCTCCGGCACGGGCATCCTCGCATACGGGAGAAATGTCGGCACGGAGGGCGGGCCCGTGTTGCTCCAAGACGGAACCGTGAAGGATATGACGGCAAATGAGTTCGCCACGGCACCAAAGGTGACCAAGAAGTAACTCAGCCCTCGGTTCACACTCGGCAGAGTACCTCCCCTCGCCCGTGGTAATGGCTTGCGGCGACAACTCCGTCCACAAGACCTTCGCATCGTCGGGATTGCCCGCAGTGCGAACCTCCAGCACGGATTTCAGGTTCTCTGCGAGTTGGGGATCCGAGGCGAATGGCATGAACTTAGCCGCAATTTCCGATCCCAGAATGGGCTAAACAAAGCACCTCGTATTCCTCCACACTCATGCGAAAATACTCGCGATCGTATACGGCGGGATGCACTCATGGGGGTGTCTGGGGAAGGGCGGTATGCGTGATCGTCAACTCCGATGTTCGTCCATCATCATAATCGGGAGGGGATTGGATTACCACCCGCGTCGTCGTCCACTAAAACATCTTCCTACCCATTATCCCACTGGTTGCCGCCATGACCGATACCCCCGAAGACCGCCTCGTTCAACTCAAGCTCACGCTGCCCCAAGCCCCGAAGGCCGTGGCCGTGTACAAGACCGCAGTGCAAGTCGGCAACCTGCTTTATGTATCCGGTCACGGGCCATTGAAGGAAGACAAGACACTGATCACCGGTCGCCTCGGCAAGGACATGACGCTGGAGCAGGGCTACGCCGCGGCGAAGCAAACCGGACTCGCAATCCTTTCGACCGTGAAAGAAACCCTCGGCTCGCTGAATAAAGTGAAGCGGTTGATAAAGAGCTTTGGCATGGTCAACTGCACCGACGATTTCCTCGATCAACCCAAGGTGATCAACGGCTACTCGGAACTGATGAAGGAAGTCTTCGGCGACGCTGGGATCGGCGCCCGCAGTGCAGTAGGCCACAATTCGCTTCCCGGCAACATCGCCGTGGAAATCGAGGCCATCTTCGAGGTGGAGTAGGGGGAGGAACGTTGTATTCATATTGGTTCAACAGTAATTTCGTCGCGGATCGGGCCACGAGGCTTTCGGCCCCACTCGATTCGAAGTGACTTTCACGTCGACTTCAGTTACAATCCAACCATGGAAACAGTCGTACGCAATGTTCGCGATCTCAATGTGACCGACCGTTCGGCTTTCGAACGGGTCGTCGGGCATGCATTGGTCGAATCCCAGCGTTTAATCATTCAAATCGTCGGTAAGGAAATTTCGAGCGGGATTATTCCAACACCCGTCGCCCTCCCCGAATGGTGCAATGTTTACGAAGGCCTGAGCGATTCCGAAATCGACGATCTCGGAACATCCATCGTGCGCTCTCACTCCTTCCGATCCATGACTTGACATGGATGCCGCAATTCTCGATAGCGATATTCTTTCGGAACTTCTCAAAAGGAGAGATGCGGTCGTCCTCTCCAATGCGTCGGCATATCTCGGAGTGCATTCTCGATTCGCATATTCCGCATTCGTACGATTGGAAGTTCGCAGGGGCCTGCTCGAAAAGAATGCGGTTATTCAACTCGCTCGATTCGATGTTTTTTGCACCCACTCGCTCATCTTTCCGGTCACCGACGTCATCTTGGATCGGGCTAGTGTTCTGTGGGTCGATGCCCGACGAGGCGGCCTTACGTGCGGGGATGCCGATTTGATTATTGCTTCAACCGCCCTCGAAAATTCCCTCGTTCTCGTCACCGGCAACAATGCCCATTTCTCATGGATTCAGGGATTGCGACTCGTCGATTGGCGATTGCCTTGAAATGGTTCGTTCGCATCAGCGATTGGAATCCGCGATCCGGCACGACAATACTTGGCCCCGGCATCGCCGGCGTCCACAATTCGCTTCCCGGCAACATCGCCGTGGAAATCGAGGCCATCTTCGAGGTAGAGTAGGCCGGTGGGCGAAAGCCGTTCATCTTTCGACTTTCATGCCTATCATAATCTCAACACTGCCTTCCGTCTCTTATCGGCAATACTCAATGTCCACGGCTAAAAACGTACGCGGCGGGCCACTCCAACCCTGTTCGACGAAGCCGCTCACCGGCTTTTACCGCAACGGTTGCTGCGATACCGGCTACGAAGATACCGGCTTGCACCTCATCTGCGTCGAAACCACCGCGCAGTTCTTGGCGTTCAGCGCCAGCCGGGGGAACGATCTCAGTACGCCGTTTCCCCATTACGGCTTTCCCGGATTGAAGCCAGGCGACCGTTGGTGCCTATGCGCCACGCGGTGGGTGGAAGCGTACGAAGCGGGCGTGGCCCCGAAAGTCGTTATCGAAGCGACGCATATTTCTATGTTGGAATTCGCCGATTTGGAAACGCTGGAACAGTATTCGACCGATGCCGAGATTCCCTTTTGAATCGCCGTATGCAACTTGCCGACAATTGCTTCACCTTCGGAGATCGCAACATGGATCTGAGTAACCAAGAAGCCAGCGGTGATGTGGAAGACCGCCGGGGGAACAAGGGCAAACTCGCCGCGGGTGGCGGCGTGGTGGCCTTGGTGATTGCGTTGGTCGCCGGGTATTTCGGCATCGATCCGCGCGTGGCCCAGCAGGTGGCCGGCAACCTCGGTGGTGGCCAACAACAGAAGGGCGAACCCCCCGCCGACGGCTACCTGAAGTTTTCGAAGCAAATCCTCCAAAGCACCAACGAAGTGTGGGACAAGCAGTTCCCGCAGAACTTCGGGCAGAAATACAAACAACCTCAGATGGTACTGTTCAGCGAACAAGTCGATAGCGGTGGCTGCGGGGTGGCGCCGTCGTCAGTCGGACCGTTTTACTGCCCGGCCAGCAACAAGGTCTTTCTCGATCCCACTTTCTTCAACCAGTTGGAGAAAGACCTCGGCGGATCGAAGGCCGAGTTCTCACAGGCCTACGTAATCGGCCACGAGGTCGGGCACCATGTGCAGAACCTGCTCGGGTACAACCGCCGCGTCGAGGATTTCAAGAAGCGGGAAGGCGAGAATTCCGGCATCCGGCTGGAATTGCAGGCCGATTACCTCGCCGGTGTGTGGGCGCACCACGCCAAGAACAAGATAAGGATCGACGGCCGCGACATCGGCGAGGCTATGAAAACAGCCCAATCCATCGGCGACGACCGTATCCAGAAGAAGAGCCGCGGTTGGGCCTCGCCCGAATCGTTCAACCACGGTACGGCTGAGCAACGGCTCAAGTATTTCCAGAAGGGTTTTGAAACCGGCGATGCCAGCAAGCGGGCCTTGGATTACTTCTTCGATCCGGGCATCGCCCCGCTGAAATTGTAGCCAGGGTCATCTGTAGCCGGGATCTTTGACCCAGGCTACAAGACTCACTTCCGCAGACGACGCACCAAGTAGTTCCCCAAGGCTGATTCGATGGGCTGATCGGTTCGTACTGTCACAAGGTCGATCCGCAGGTCGGCGGCTATCCGTTGTAAGCCCTTTTGGTGCGCTTCGAAATTCTTTCGGTATTCGTCTCTCAATTTTCTCGCATCGACTTGCCATTCGTCCGAAGGATGTTCGAGGTTCACGAACTTCGTCGGCTTCTTGAAGGGGAATTCGATTTCTTCGGGTGCGAGGATTTGGAAGAGGATCACTTCGTGATTGCGGTAACGCATGTGCCGGAGCGCCCGGGCCAGCGGTTCGATTCGGTCGAATCCATCGGTGAAAATCAGCACCAAACCTCGCTTTTTCAGGTACTTGCCCGCGATGGTTTCCCAAACCGCGCCGAGCGATGTTTCCCCGCCCGGTTGGGTATTCTCCAGCATTCGCAAAAGTGAGAGAAGGTGTTTGCCCGTTGTTTTCGGCGGTAAGTATTCGCGCGGTTGATGGTCGTGGACGAGCAATCCGACCGCATCGAGTTGCGTGAGCAACAAGTAGCCGAGAGAAGCCGCGAGTTGTTGGGCGTATTCGAGTTTGCTCAGGGATTGTGCCCCGCGGTAACCCATACTCGCACTCGCATCGAGCACGAGCATTGCCTTAAGGTTCGTATCTTCTTCGTATTCTTTGATGTAATAGCGATCGGTTTTGCCGAAGGCACGCCAATCGATGTGGCGGATTTCGTCGCCGGGGTAGTATTGGCGGTGCTCGGCGAATTCGATGCTATAGCCCTTGAACGGGCTGCGGTGGACGCCGGTGAGGAACCCCTCGACGGCCTTGCGGGCCACGAGGCCGAGGCTGCCGTACTTGGCGAGTTCGGTGGGATCGAAGCGTTTAGGCATGGGCCGGAACTTTCTCGGGTTCCAGTTCGGCCTCTGTTTTTGAAATCGTAACCGTGCTCGGGTGCACCGTGAACGAAATCAAGATCGAAAGAATGGCGAAGCATGCCGCGATGTAGCCGGCCGTCGCATACCCTTCGAGGGGTGCGTTCTTGTCGGCTTGAGAAACCACTTTCCCGGCGAGCCACGGTGCCGTGCCAGTGGCGAAATGCTGCACTGCCGTGTTGATATTGGTGAAACGGCCGCGCATGCGAGGTTCCGCAGTACCGAGCATCATCGCTTGCGCGGGAATGAACCGACCGCTCGCGGATACCATGAACCCCGCCGCCGCGAGGATCGCACCGAAGAGCGAAACGACGGGCAAGTTCGTGATGGTCAACGTCATTGCGATGCAAGCCACTGCGATGGTGAGGAACACCGGTCGCTTGCCGATGCGATCCGTCAATCGGCCGATCAAGTTCATGCTGATGAAGGTGATACCCCCGGCACACGCATACATGACGAGGATGTTGTCCGGGCTTTGCCCGCAGTTCAGTTCCAGATACGGGGCGAGGAACGGAATGATCGTAAAGGTGCCCATCACGAGCGAGAACATAAACGCAAAAGATCGTAGGTGGGCCGGGTTCTTCGCCGCTTGGTACAGTTCGATCCAAGGGCTTTGATGACGGATCGTGCGGTGCGATGTCAGCGACGGTAGCTTCATGAACACCGCGATCCAAACGGGCACACTGGCAACCGCGAGCAGCAAAAACGGTGCGCCGCGGCCAATGCGAGTTGCCAAGAACAACCCCAGCGGCAACCCGATCACGGAGGCCACCGCAAACGCGGAGGTGACGGCGCCGATGGCGGTACCCCGCCGGTTATCGGCAAAAATATCGCCGATGATCGCCATCATCGCCGAGGCCGCAAGGCCACCGCACGCCCCGGTTAAACCGCGGGCGATCAGGAGTTCAACGTAGTTATCGGCCAGCCCGCAGAAGAAGGTGCTGATCGTGAACCCGGCGTAAGCAGTGAGGAGAACCGTCCGTCGATCGAAGCGGTCGACAATCATCGCCGAGGCGAGAACGGAGATCGTGGCGGCTATTCCATAAACGGAAACGATATGCGTGAATTGCTCCGGGCTGATCGCCAATTCTCGCATGAGCTGTGCGCTCAGCGGCATGATGATGACGAAATCGACGATGTGCGTGAAATTCACCGCCGCGAGGAGAAAGATAATTGCCCATTCCGAACGGCTGATCTTGGGGCGTGAACCGGCATTCATTGCCATAGTTTCCCTGGGTTAGAGTCGTTTCGCGTCGCCGCTCACGGCGATCGTTTCCAAAAGTTTCCGCACGACATCATCCGGGGTGATCCCTTCCGCATCGGCGTGGAAAGTGGTGAGGATGCGGTGCCGGAGTACGGGGAGCGCCACCGCTTTGATGTCGTCGGTCGTGACATGCACCCGGCCGTTGAGGATCGCGCGGGCTTTCCCGCCGAGGATCAAATATTGGCAGGCCCGAGGCCCCGCCCCCCACTGCACCCAATCCGTAATCCACTTGGTCGCACCCGGTTCCTTGGGCCGCGTACTCCGAACCAAATCGGCGACGTACGTGAATACGTGATCCGCCACTACAACCTGTCGTACCAATTCCTGGAATTTGAGAATTTGTTGGCCGTCGAGAATTGGGGTCAACTCCGGCTTGGCCGAGCCGGTCGTCGCTTTCATAATCTGAATTTCTTCACCCCGGGTGGGGTATTCGACGCGAATGTTGAACATGAAGCGATCCTGCTGGGCTTCGGGCAGCGGATACGTTCCTTCCTGTTCGATGGGGTTCTGTGTAGCGAGCACGAAGAACGGTGCCGGAAGTTTATAGGAGGTTCCCCCCGCGGTCACGCGACTTTCTTGCATCGCTTCGAGGAGTGCCGCTTGCGTCTTCGGCGGGGTGCGGTTGATTTCATCCGCGAGGATCATGTTGGCGAAGAGCGGCCCCGGCAGAAACACGAACCGCCGTCTGCCGGTTTCGGGGTCGTCTTGGAGAATGTCGGTACCGGTGATATCGGCGGGCATGAGGTCGGGCGTGAACTGCACCCGCTTGTACGAAAGATCCAACGCTTTCGAGACGGTGCTCACGAGCAACGTCTTCGCCAAGCCCGGCACGCCGACGAGCAGGCAATGCCCCTTACTGAACAAAGCCATGAGCAATTGTTCGACGACGGCGCGCTGGCCGACGATCACCTTCGAGATTTGCTCGGTGAGCCGTTCGTACGCCGTGGCGAGTTCTTGGATCGTTTTGGGGTCTGCGGTGGAAACGACTGTGGCCATGAGATTATTGTAGGGTGGGCAATGCCCACCGGATCAACTCGCGGCGAGCTTCCAATAGAACTGCTCAAACTTCACTTGCATGGAGTTCCTGCTGAATTTGGCCTCCACCCGTTCGCGGGCCGCCCTGCCGAGATCGCGGCAAAGCGATTCATCTCCGATCAATTTCTTGATAGCACACCCGAAAGCCGCATCATCGCCCGCTGGTACGAGCAATCCGCATTCGCCGTGGTTTAGCAATTTCGCGTTCGCACCGACATCGGTGGCCACGGTCGCACGGCCCGCCGCCATGAATTCGAGCAGAGCGTTCGACATCCCTTCCGAATGCGAGGGCAGCACGGCGATATCGAGCGAAGCGAGAAACGCGGGGATATCCGAAACGGAACCGCGGAGCACGAACCGCGAACCGAGTTGAAGTTCGGAATGAAGCCGTTCCAGTTCCGCACGTTGCTCGCCTTCGCCGGCCACTTCAAAATGCAACTGCGGGAAGCGTTTGATCAGCATTCTCGCGGCCCGCATCAAGCCATCGATATTTTTCACAGGCCGCAGGTTGGCCACGGTGCCGATGCGAATGGTTCCCGACCGCGGAGCTAACCGCCAGTTGGGAAAGCGTTCGAGATCGACGCCATTTTCAATCACCGCGACACGCTCCGAAGAAACGCCATCTCGATCGAGAATCGCATCTCGGCCAGCTTCGGAATTGGTGAGCGTGACATCGACCCGCGAGCGAATCATTCGGTTCATGATGCGATGCTTGCGCGTCAGCCAGTAGCTGAGATTATTGCGTACCCGCACGACCTTGGGCACACCGGCCCACTTGGCAACGGGCACACCGAGGTATGCGGAATCGAGGAAATAGATCTGCGCGACATCGGGTTGGAACGCCCGCCAATGCCTGCGGAGCTTTTGCGCCGCACGCAGGCCGGAACGGCCGAAGAGCTTGGTCACGCCGAGGCGCAGGATCGGAATTCCGGTGGGCTCGAGGCTCCGCGAGAGTTCGCCTTCGCCATTGAGGAGTATGAGATCGGGTTCGACACTATTGCGATCCAACGTTCGCAAGAGTGCAAGCAATTGCGTTTCCGTGCCGGCCCGGCCGAGATCGTCGATCATGAACGAAACGCGAACGGGGCCTCTTTTCGGAGCCGCGAGCGTAAGCGACCGGTTGAACGCGGATGGCACCGGTCGCTGCCGCTCTCGGCTCCGAAAAGGCAATTGATCGATCATCACGCGCCCCTCCGCATCGACTTCGCGATAAGCCGTTCGAACAATTCCGCATACGCCTTCGCTTGCCCCGCGAAAGTGAATTCGCTTTCCATTTTCCTTCGCCCGGCTTCGCCGAGGCGTTTCCGCAGCCCGGCATCCGCCAGCAATCGGAGAATGCGTTCGCTCAGCATCGTCGGATTCCCGCTGGGAACGAGATAACCGGTTTCCCCATCGGCGATCACCTCCGGCGTCCCGCCCACCGCGGTCGCCACGAGGGGCACACCGGCGGCACTCGCTTCGAGTGCCACGTTCGGCAGGCCTTCGGTGAACGAAGGCAGAACTACCGCGTCGGCCCACGGCAAGTATTTATCGAGTTCGGCGGTGAACCCCGGCAGCACGATCCGATCCGCGAGGCCGAGTTCCCGGATGCGCGATTCCAACGCCGGGCGTTCGACCCCATCACCAAAGATGACCAACCCGGCGTTCGGTTGTTGCTTCAACACCTCGGCTGCGGCCTCGACCAGTACGCCGAAGCCTTTCTCGGGGCTAAGCCGACCCGCCGCGAGAACCACGGAGGAAACCGGATGGGGGAACAACCCTCTCAACTTTGTGCGATACTCGGCATCGCGCCGGGCGAACGCCTTCAATCGGGCCGCATTGCGAATGACGCTGAGCCGGGGACTGGGCACGCCGGCTTTGCGAACCTTTTCCGCTTGCCCTTCGCTCACGGCCACGACGTGATCGACGAACCGCAGGTTCACGCGATCCATCGTTTCGTACATTCGCACCTTCAAATTTTCCCATGTCCAACCGCGGGAAACGACGACGCAAGGAATTCCGAGGCGGCGAGCCGCGATGCGACCGAGGCAATTCGGTTTGAACGTGTGCGTGACGAGGAGATCGGCCTTCGCGGCTTTCAAGCGATCGGTCAGTTCGCGGAGAGTTTGTGGGAGTTGCGGGGTATCGTTCGCCATCGCCTCGGTGGAGAAACCGGCGGAACGCACCTCGTTCAGGAACTCTTCGCAGCGACCACTCTCCGAGAAAGAAAGGAAACGCGAAGTGAACCGGCGATCCATGTGTTCGGCCAAGCCGAGCATTTGGCGTTCCGGCCCGCCGAAAAAGGTACTGGCCGTGAGGTGGACGATATTCATGCCGCAGAGTTTAAGCGATTCGTGGAAGGCTTGTCGAGGGCGGTTTCCCCCCAAGTATTCGCAAAGGTGGCAATTAGGAACCGATCGCGTCTGCAACTTCCCCGATAGAATAGCAACATTCCGATGGAGCGTGCACCGTGAATCTCAACTTCCTCCGCCCCGCCTTCGCAATCCTTTGGCTGATCGTGGGCTTGGTCATCGTTCTGCGAAAACCTCTGGGCATCGATTTCTTCAACGACCGTTGGGACGATAGCGATCTTCTATTCGGCGGCATCGTTGCGTTCGCATTGGCTTTGTGGAACGGCATGCGTTGGTGGTCGAGCGTGCGGGTGAAGCGTATCGGGGCGCTGCCGCCCAATCCCCTGCGATCGAGCGGGGAATCGCGGCCGTTCGAGTACAACCCCGAACTCGATTTCACCAAACCGGCCGATAATCAGAAGTCGGATTGAACATTCCCATGAGTTCCATCCGAGCGGGAAGCGCAAGCAACGATTGAATGGAATCGTCGCTCACGCTTCCGGCTCGAATAAATACGCAAGTCGCCCAAATCGCAGTCACCAATCGCCGGGGGAATCTTCCGCGTTCGGCGTGATGAACGCCTTCCACACCCCCGCCGATACAGAACCGGCAATACCCCGAACGCTGCCATCGCAAAACAACACTAGGATTGGTCCGTTGCGGAGGGATTGAGCAAGGGCCGCATCGCACTGGGCGAGGGGCGGTTTCATTTGGAATGTTCCGGATGCCGGAACGCGAATACCGGGGGGAATGTTCCCCGTCGGGCTGGAACCGGCCGGGGTGAAATCGGTGCTGCCGATGATGCCGCGGAGCGGCGGCATGTACACCAGATTGCGCTGGTAGAAACTGATCGCTTCATTCCCCATGCGGATCGTATTCGATCGCCCGCCGACGCCGTTGCACTCGGAGTACCCTTCGGTAAATAGGAGCGTTTGCGAAAGCCCATCGCGGACATCTCCCCACTTCATGCGGGGTTCAAAGAGTTCGAGGTTCATCGGGTAACTCGTCGGGCGTTCGCCGAGCTTCGCGGTGGTATCCCCCGGCCCAATGTACACTTTCACGTCTTCGGAAAGATTGGCGGCGCGGAAGGCGGGCACGCCTTGCGATGTCGAAACGGTAGGATCGCCCTTCTTGTACGGGAGTTTCCCCATCGCGGGGAACACCTCGGCGAAGAGTGGGCCGAGGCTGCCTTGGAAGTTCGCTTGTTGTTCCAGATACGGCAGCAAGTGGAAATGGGCCGAGCCATCGGCATCGTTCGCCCCCGGCGAATTCGCGTTGTTATTCCAACCGACACTCGGGGGAAGTTTGCCCTCCGCGATCTGGCACGAGTGACCCGCGAGGCCGATCTGCTTCAAGTTGTTCTGCGATTGCAACCGCGCCGCAGCTTCGCGCACTTTTTGCACGGCGGGCAGCAACAGCCCGATGAGCAGTGCGATGATGGCGATGACGACCAACAATTCGATGAGCGTGAAACCGTACCGACGCATCACGGCATGATAACGATTGCCCGCCGTGGAGGAAGCGGAGAAAACCGAATGGCGATTCTATCCTCAGCGGATGCCGAGCGGATTCCCGTTGGGGAAGTAGAACTCGATGTAGCCGAGGAGCATTTCGTCGGATGTTTGCGGCCCCCATTTCACCGTGGCTTTCGGGTTCGGATTGGCGGGGTTATTCTCGCTGTTGTCGAACCAGGCGGTGAACCTCACGGTCGTTCCTTTGCTCACTTTCAGCGGTTCGGCGAGCTTGTACTGCAATTGCCAATTGAAATCGTAATGCGGCACATCGAGCAGCGTGGTCTTCTTGCCGTCGGGCGTCTCCAATTCGTACCGGCAGGCTTTGCCGCGGACGTGCATGTGCGGGGAATAGGCCATGATGACCGCGTCCACGGGTATGCGGATCTGCGCTTTGTCTTCGTGGTTCTCTGCCCCCGGAGGGATTTTGAACGAAGGATTTGCCAACGAAAGCACGAAGATTTCATGCTTCGGTGGTTCGGCCGCGAACCGAAAGCCGATGCGGGTGCGATCCTTGGTCGCGGTGCCGTTCGGGGTGTAGTGAATCTGGAAGCGGAGCCGGCTTCCCTTGGGCAACTTCCGGGCAAAGCCTTCGGGCATGATCTGGTGGTTGTTCCCGGGTACATACGCGGCGAAGTAGCCTTGGGCTTCGCCGCGGCGCAAATCGAGCCCCCCGTTTTTTGCGGGCGGCAGAGCGAATACCAGCACGTGGTGAACCACTTCGCGGGCCGTGGGTTGCACTTCCACGGCGTTGACCCATTTGTCTTCTTCGAGGTTCGTTTCGACCGTGACGACCTCGTACGGCATCGTTCCCGTGGCCTTGATCGCAATCGCTTTGGGCAGTTCGAAGACCACATCCGGTTTGCCGATGGCCCAATCTTTGGGGAAGGTGCGGGGCAGTGGTGCATCGGCTTCGTTGCCAGCCGGATTGCCGTTCTCGAACCAAGCGAGAAAATCGTTTTTGTCCGCGGCGGTCAGCGAGCGATCGTTCACGAACGGGCTTGGGCCATCGGTCGGTTTCGCGGCGTGCCACGGCGGCATCGTTCCGTTCTCGATCACCTTTTTAATCATGCCTTTGTGGGATACTACGTCTTTCAAGGTGTCGAGCGTAAACGGGCCGACGCCCCCATCGCGGTGGCATTCCATACAGTTCGTTTGAACGATCCGCGAGATGCGATTGTGATAGGTGCCTTCCCGCGAGGCAACTTTGGCTTTGCCGAAATCGAGTTCGCAACCGGGGGCCGTGGTCGCTTTGAATTTCACTTCGCGCTGCTCGAGGTACGCTTCGATGGCATCCTTCAGGTACCGGTGCTTGGGTTCGTCCGACGAGTAGCCGAGGCCGTATTGGTCGTCGATGCCGCCGCGGTAGATCACGGTGCGTTGGGAATCGATTAGGAAAACATCGGTCGTGGTTCGGGCGCCGACGCGCTGGGCGATTTCCCCGGAAGCATCGTGGATGTACCTTGCGGGGAGTTTATCGCCGGCCTGAATTTTATCGCTTTCCATCGGATTCAAATAGACAAACCCGACTTGTTCCTCGGCGAATTGTTCTTCGAGTTTACGCAACGTCGGCAGATACTTCTTGCTGAGCGGGCAAGATGTACTCGTGATCGCAACCACGAACGCCTTATTGCCTTTCATGGCGGCGGAGAGTTGAAACTTCGTTCCATCGAGAGAGGTTGCGACGAAATCGGGCATTTGCAGGCCGATGCC
>Ga0105044_10009925_pt1 | contig 13018 bp, 13 predicted proteins | sample MAT01_FD_78092 | JGI IMG/M metagenome (GOLD analysis project Ga0105044, IMG submission 78092) | Freshwater microbial communities from Lake Fryxell liftoff mats and glacier meltwater in Antarctica - MAT-01 | ecosystem: Environmental > Aquatic > Freshwater > Ice > Liftoff microbial mat | place...
TAATGTTTAAAGGTAATTCGATACTCGAGGCCTTTGGGCGAATTAACAACTTCTAATTGGGCGTCGATTTGTTCACATAAAATAGGAATGAGCGATAATCCCAACGGGCCTTCCTTGATATTCTCAGGTAAACCTTTAGCGTTATCACCAACAATCAACAAATAAGTTCCTTTGTCTTCCGTCAGTTTCAAATAAAATATTCCGGTGCCGGCAAAGGCTTATTTGAAAGAGTTGCAGGCAATTTCATTCAAGATTAATTCTAACGGAATTGCTTTATCAGGAAAAAAGATAACATCGTATAATTTAATTTCAACCTTTACTTCAATTTCATTGCCGGCTGAATTGTAAATTTGGTAAAGCGAACGCAACAATTTTGTAAAGTATTTTTCAATGTTAATTGATGATACATTTTTAGTTCCGTAAATCATTTCATGAATTCGCGCCATAGTATTAACACGTGATATGCTGGACATAAATTCTTCTCTTAATTTTTCGTCCTGAATTCCGTTGCGCTGCAAATTCAATAAACTTGAAATGACCTACAAATTATTTTTGACACGATGATGAACTTCGTGCAACAATGTTTCTTTTTGTAGAAGCGATTCTCTTAATTTATCCTCATTGTATTTGCGCTGAAAAAAAACAGGCACTTCATATTCTGTTGATTGTTTTTTAGGGTCTTGTTTCTCCAGATATTCATGTATTCTGTGTGGTGGAGCCATGATAAACGTGCAATGTTCTGCGCCTTGTGCTTCACAAGTTAGTTGAACTGTTGTCACAATTGATTTACATCTAAATTTTTTGTTCTTGAATTTGTTGCAAGAACATCTGTCAAAATAATTTTTGAAGCGCATTTGTCAATGTCATCGCAACTGCATTTTTTGAATTAAAATTATAGGTGAAGAGAATTTTATCGTTCGCCGGATATGGATAAACATCCAGCTTCAAACCAATTTCATTTTCGTTAATTGAAACTGAATTCGAATTTCCAACAATAAATATTTCCATCGTGCTACAAGTTGAAGCGCTTGTTACTGTTACAGTATAAATACCAGGTAACAATCCAGTAATGTCTTCTGTTGTTTCTCCGTTGCTCCAGCAAGTTGTGTATGGCCCATCAGGGAAAACTTCATTGATTGTGATGGCAATTGCTCCTTCTGTGCAGGTTGCGCAAGCGGAATAGCTACAAACCATCCAAATATTAAGTCAATTTTACCAAAAGGGAAAGAATTTATCTAAATTTGAGGACATTAATTTATAACTATGCTTAATACAGTGAATACATCTCAAGGACTTTCTTCATTCGATTTTGAAGAAATAAAAGTGTTAGGCTCAAATGTCTTTGAATTAGTTTTTAAGAATGATCGTAAAGTTATCGAAGTTTTGGCCTACGATTTAGACAATAAAACCATAACAATTCGCTTTCGACATCACAATTATGACATTGTTTTTAAGAATGATTTAGATCGTGTGTTAGATAAAATGGGTATCAAACGAAGTACTGAAAATATTAGCAGAGATGTGAAAGCTCCTATGCCTGGAAAAGTGATTGAACTAATTGTGAAAGTTGGCGATCAATTAGAGAAAGGGGATGGAATTTTAATTCTTGAAGCAATGAAAATGGAGAATGTCTTGAAGGCCGAAGCATCGTGTAGAATTAAAAAAATCTTAATCAATAAACTGGATAATGTTGAGAAAAATCAAATTTTAATTGAGCTTGATATTGCGGAATAGAAATTATTTTGATTCGTTCGTTTCTCTAATTTTTATCACGTTTTTAATGAAGAACGTAAAAATAGGATGAGGAATATCAATGGTTGAAGTTATTTGAGGACAGAACATCGTAAACATGAAAAATGGATGAGTTTTCGACTTCAAAATTTCTGGGTCAAAATATTGATTTCGCGCACCAATTTCAAAAGCCTCACTTAATAATTCAGAATACTGTGGAAGAATAGAAAATCGAGAAGAGCTATATTCTGAAGTTCCTTTGTTTATATATAACTTTTGAACGCCTGGCGTGAATTTTTCAAGAGAAACACCTGTAAAGTAATTTCCTTCAATCAAATTTTCAGATACAATTCTTTCGCGCGTTATGTCATACCCTTTTTGTTGAAAAAATGTTTCGACCAGAAGTTTAAAACAATCTCCGGTTCCAAGCACCGGAATATTTTTTTGCAGTAATTTTGCAATAATGGATTGAAAGTAAAACGGCTGACGGTAAGGCCCTGGAGCGATAATAATACCATCATAATCGCTGTGAAAGTTTAAATTATCTTCACAACATTCTTTTTCATTTAACCAATAATAATTGATACCAAGGTCCAACACATTTTCGGTGTGTTGCAACGCTTGATTAGTAGCGTTATGTGAATGATAAGCAAAATTGTAATCTCCAATTATTGCTATACGAAGCGCTTCGTTCATCTATTATTACCGCAAAGGGTTGACCTAAAGTTATAAAAAAAAGGGAGACTCATTGAATCTCCCTTAATATTATAATGGTTTGATAATTTTATTCTAATCTAAAAGCTGATTGAATAGAGCCGCCTTCTACACATTTTGCACTGTCAATAACACCATAATCTGAGTTGAGAAGAGTACAGTTAAATTCAGCTTTAAACATCATATAATCACCAGTTGTATCAGAATCCTGAACCATACTTGTAAAAGAAAAATTCTTAAAACAAATTGTGGACGAATCACTTTTCCAAACTTTGTTATTAGGATCGGTCCATTTAAGTACAACCCCATTGCTACCAGATGTTGACGGCAACAATGTTGGTGTCATATTATTGTCAAAAAACGCTTGCCATTGTGCAAGTGTTGGCGTGTTAGAACCATCATCAGTCCACTCAACCGATTTGATTTCAAGTTTCATTCCTTGAACAAGATTTGATTTTTCAATTCTAGATTCGTATTGTGCAGATGATAATCCACCAGTAACAATTTGTTTCGTTGAGAAATAGCGACAAGTATCAGAATAGTTTACAAGAGAGTCGTTAATTATCGCCTCGCACTCGCAATCTAAATCAACGATTGGAACTGGTGGCGGAATTACTTCATGGTCTTCACAGGATACAAGTGATAATAATCCCGCAAACCCAGTCAGAATAAGTAAGTTTTTCATAGAGATAGTTTTCGTAAAGCTAAGATATTTTTTTAAGAAATACGAATGTTTTGAGGTTTAGTTGCCTGTATTAGCAGAAATGCAGAAAATTTTAAATAGATATTTTTCAGTTGATGTAAAAATAAAAATGGAGAAAATCAAAGTTGACTTTCTCCATTTTTGGATTGTTTCTTTAGTTTATAATTACTACGAAACGTTTTTCAATCGAACTATACACACCTCTATATCTAGTTCTTTAACAGGCATATACCTGTTTTTTTGAAAGGAATTGATTGTTGCGAAAAGCTCAGAATTAGCTTCGTAATAATTTTTGAAAAATCCACCTAAATAGACATATCCAAGCGTAAAATTTTTAAATAAGACTTTGTATCGAATGTCACCTTTTAGGTTTGTACCGTCAGTAATTAGTTGAACAGTTTGACCGATTTTTAAATGATGATAAATATAAATCATATCGTGATGGGCCAACTCATTAACATTTGCAATAGATTTAAGATTGAAGTCGTTTGAGATTTGAACAGGTAATTGAAATGGATTTTTCATAAATTTTATTTTTAGAGATTAATATTAAGCGCGAATTTCTGTAACAGTATGTGTGAAATCAAAATCTTCAAGAATTATTGGTTCACCAAAAATTTGATCAAATTGATAATCGACTATTTCTGTACCGTCCTCAAACTGAACAGTATTTAATAACTCAGCATCAAATTCATATCCTTCAGAAATAATTTTTGAAAGAATTCTATTTAAATCCGTGTGTGAAATCAAAAAAGAAGTCAGCGTTTTTTTATTTTGACTCACAAGCTCACACTCGGCTGTTACGCAAGCGCTGCTCGTTTCGTAGGTGATTTTGTGAAGAATTAATTTGTCGTACATTGAGATTACATTTTCCATAGCTTCTTAATTTAATAACACAATGGTCGGTTGGCAGAACGTAATCGAAATACGTTCTAAAAAAAACACCACAGTTTTGTAGGTATCAGCTATTTGATAGATTATGTACAAATAATTGTTTAAAGACGGCATGGCCACTATTCTTTTTACACCAAGAATTATCCTAATTTTGACCAATAATCAACCATTAAAAAAATGAACAACAGCCTTGCTATTGGAGCAGGACTATGTGCTTCGTCAATGCTGCGCTACTTTTGCGACAATGCAAAAAAGGAAGGCTGGACAATTAAAGTAGGAGATCAAAATGGTGATTTGGCAAAAGCAAAAATAAAGGGTTGTGAAAATGCAGAAGGTTTTCAATTAGATGGCTTGAATGCATCTGAACGCGAACCGCTTATTAAATGGGCAGATTTGGTTATTTCTATGTTACCCGCTGTTCATCATATTGAAGTAGCAAAAGATTGTATAAAATTCAAAACAAATCTTATAACACCGTCTTACATTTCTGATGCAATGAAAGACTTGAATCAAGAAGCGATAGATGCAGGAATAATCATCATGAATGAAATGGGTGTAGATCCTGGGATTGACCACATGAGTGCTAAAAAAATTCTGGATGAAGTAGAAGGGCTCGGTGGAAAAATGCACATTTTTGAATCGTTTACCGGTGGTTTAGTTGCGCCGCAAAGTGATAATAATCCTTGGAATTATAAATTCACTTGGAACCCTAGAAACGTTGTTATTGCTGGACAAGGGGGTGCTGCAAAATTTATTCAAGAAGGTCAATACAAATACATACCATACACTAAATTATTTCGTAGAACAGAAATTATTAAGATAGAAGGTTACGGTGAATTTGAAGGTTATGCAAACCGCGATTCATTAAAATATCGGGATGTTTATGGTTTACAAGCGATACCAACTATTTATCGCGGAACATTTAGACGAAAAGGTTTTTCAAAAGCTTGGGATAGTTTTGTACAAATTGGTGCAACAGATGATTCGTATATTTTAGAAGGAAGTAAGGACATGACCAAACGTGATTTTATTAATGCGTTTCTTCCTTATAATCCGTATGATTCGGTTGAATTAAAATTGCGACATTATTTAAAAATCGATCAAGACGATATAATCTGGGACAAATTAGTTTGGTTAGGTATTTTTGAAAAAACAAAAATGGGTTTTAAAGAAGATGTAACGCCTGCTTTTTTTCTGCAAAAAATTCTAGAAGAAAAATGGACGCTCCAACCAGAGGATAAAGACATGATTGTGATGTGGCATAAAATTGTTTACAAACTCAACAATTCATATCACGAAATTAACTCAAGTATGGTAACGCTAGGTGAGGATCAAACGCATACAGCCATGAGTAAAACAGTTGGTTTACCAATCGCGATTTGTTCAAAAATGATTCTGAATGGTTCCATTAAAATTAAAGGTGTTCAATTACCAATTCTAAAAGAAATTTACGAACCAATTTTAAAAGAATTAGAAGATTACGGAATTCATTTTAAAGAGCATAAATTGGATAAAGCAGTGCTTTATGATTAATGGAAAATGTAAAATTGAAAATGGCAGATGGTCGCCATAATTAATACCATTTCTATTTTTCAGAACTACAAATGTCAACCACAAATTTTGGTAATTCACGTTTCCAGTTTCGGCCGATTACAATTTGTGCTATCTGAGAAGGGTCGCCATAACCTTCGGGTTCTGATATATTGGCTTTAACAGCCCAAACATTGTTTTCGTTTTTAAGTTCTGCGGCCTGGGAATCAATTAAAAAAGATAAAATAATTTTTTGATTGTTGCGTTGAAAATGCCAGAATTCCTAAACCCACCAATAAGTTTCAGAGATTGGCCGTTCTTTTTCCGTCAACTTCCATCCTTCTTTTTCAAGCGCTTCTTGAATTTCGCGTGCCTGAGTTTCCACTAACTAAACCGTCAATGCCACCACCTCTTTCACCTCCATAATATTCGCCTTCAGTAATTGTTCAATTCCGCCTTTTAAGGTTGCTGTGGATGAAGGACAACCAGCGCACGACCCTTTCATTTCAACGGTTACAACGCCATCTTCGTAGCCAACATAATCAATTGCCCCACCATCATTTTCAACGGCTGGACGAACATATTCATTCAACAAAGCCATGATTGGTTCATCAAAATCTGAAGGAGCAAAAGATTTCCGTGCAGGCTTATCACCTACTTCTGCAACTGCATTTATCGCTTTTTTATTCGGCATCATCACCAAAACATCCTTACCATTTACTAACCATTCACGAATAAAATCGCGTAGCTCCATCACAATAAAATCCCAATCAACATTCGCGGTGCGCGTAACTGTTATAAAATTGCCTGACATGAAAATAGCATCTACAAAAGGAAATTGAAACAGTGCCTCGGCCAACGGTGAATAACCTTTTGCCTCTTTTAAACTTTCAAATTGAACCGTCTCATCATTAATTAATAAAAACTTGTTCGCGACAAATTTCATTGTTAATGGATTCGGTGTCATTTCAGCGTATAATGTAATTGGAACCATTTTCTGTAGTGTTTGATAATAGTACAAATTTACGTCAAATTAGTAACAAAATATTCGAGTAGTGAGATTGTAATTGTTAGTATCTCAAATTCGGACATTAGTTCCAAGCTCTATAAATCCGTATTTTTACTTCCGATGCAACGACGAAAATTTATTCAGAATGTAGCCGGAATAGGTCTGGCATCTATTGTATTGCCCTCTTTTCAGTCGGTAGATGCAATGCAACAAACATCAACGTGTGCGCTTTCAAAAATATTTCCCAAAGGGTTATTAAAAGGTGATTTGATTGGAATAACGGGTCCTGCTGGCGCCATTTATGAAGAAGAGTATATTACACGAATAACAGATCGATTAACCGAATTAGGATTTAAATTCAAACTTGGTAAAACGCTTTACGAGCGCCACGGTTATTTGGCTGGCACAGATGAAATGCGTGCACAAGAGTTGATGGATTTTTATAAAGACGAAACAATTAAAGGTATTCTAACAATGCGCGGTGGTTGGGGTTGTGCGCGAATTTTAGATTTGATAGACTACGATGTGATTGTTGGAAATCCAAAAATATTAATGGGATTTAGTGATATTACATCGCTTGTAAATGCAGTTTATAAAAAAACAGGAGTCATTACGTATCACGGCCCTTGTGGCTATTCTACTTGGACCGAGTTTTCTACGAATTATGTCACCCTTGCGCTCGCAAGTGGAGCGCCTTTTACAATGAAAAATCCTAGTGATTATTTAGAAGGACTAAAAACATTAACAGCAGGAAAAGCAGAAGGAGATTTAATAGGAGGCAATTTAACCGTAATTGTTTCAATGATTGGAACACCTTACGAACCAGATTGGCAAGAAAAAATTTTATTTTTGGAAGAAACCAATGAAGAGCCTTATCGAATTGATCGCATGTTTTGGCAAATGAAACAAGCAGGAATTTTCACTAAAATAAAAGGTCTTGTTTTTGGTTCATTCAATAAGTGTGAGCCAGAAGAACCAGAAAAATCATTTACATTGCAGCAAGTATTGGATCAACATTTTTTAGGCCAAAATTTTCCAGTTTATCAAGGAGCAACATTTGGCCACATGTCGCCGAAATTTACATTGCCTATTGGTGTTCGGGCCGAACTGGATGCGGATAAATTTACCATTCGTACACTAGAAAAATCAGTGACAATTTAAAATAGAAAGAGGAATAAAAAATGCACATTCAATCTAAAAATCTTCTTTATTCTTTGCTCACTTTTTGCTTGGCTTTTTTAGTCTTAACTTTTTTTTATCATCAAGTTTTATTTGATCCAAACAATTATTTATTTGCGCCTTCCGGTGATGGAATTCAAAATTATTACACTTATCTTTTTCATGCTAAATATGATACCGAATTTTGGAATTTTTCTGGAATGAATTATCCCTTTCAGGAACATGTTGTTTATGCAGGTGCACAGCCTTTATTGTCTTGGTTAATTGGTGTTTTTGGAATTGAAAATTATGGAGTAGGAATTCTCAATTTTTTAATGTTGATTTCGTTTCCAATTTGTGCTGTGTTTCTATTTAAAATTTTTAGACATTACGAATTGCCGAATTCAATTTCAATTATTTCGTCGATAGCAATTGCATTTATGTCGCCGCAAGTTTTTAGAATGACAGGTCATCTTTCATTATCTCCTGTATTTGTTATTCCTGCCATCTGGTGGTTGATGATTCTAAGTAATAAAGCGCATCAATTCAAATGGTCAATTGCCATCTGCGTTTTTATTCTTTGGTTCTTTTTTACGCATCCTTATTTGGGATTAATTCTTTTGCTTTTTGGTTTTGTTTTTTGGTCGGCAAATATTTTGGCTGACAAATCAAAATGGAAAATTTATTCACTCAAAATAATTCTTCAACTACTGGTTCCTTTTATTGTTTTTCAGGTGTTGATTTTGATGACAGATTCTCATCTTGATCGACTAGGTACACCTGCCGGATTTTTTGATTATTATGCCAATTGGAAATCAATTTTTGTAGCACATCATGGCCCAATGAGTTACTTAACGGTGTTCTTTGCTATCAATATAGGCAATTGGGAATCGTGGAATTATGTTGGTCTTTCCACAGCCATTTATTTTGGAACTATTTTAATTTATCTCGTAAAAAACAGAAAAAAAGTTGAGTTTAAAAAATATTATAGAAACGAACTTGTTTTGTTTTTTTTCTCAGCCTATTTTATTTTAATGTTCTCCTTTTGTTTTCCGCTTAAATATGGTTTTTTAAGAGGTCTTGTGGATTATATGGGACCACTTAAACAGTTTAGAGTATTAGGTCGTTTTGCATGGATTTTCTTTTATGTTTTTACAGTTTTTTCAATTATTGGTTTCTACCACATTATGCTGAAAAGGGGGAATTTGATGCGAACCAAAATTCTCTTTTATTGCTGTCTTGGTTTTTACTTTGTTGAATTTTTTCCAGCTCACTTGGGAACCGCAAAGACCGTTTCTTCGTCTCCAAACATGTTTAAAAAAGAAGTTTTGAAACCAGATTATGCGCAACTAGTTGATTTTATGAAAGAGGGTAAATATGACGCATTTATCTTTTTACCTTTTACACATTTATCGAGCGAAAATTTAATGTTGATTGGAACCGAACAAGGAAATTATGACTCGTTTATTTTGAGTTATCATTCTGGAAAACCGATGTTCAACGCCATTGCATCGCGGATGTCGATGTCAGAAACAATTTTAATGAACAACTTTTTTTCGCCCGAATTCGTTGAAAAAGAATTAGTTTATCTGCTAGATTCCACCAGTAAAATTTTAATCGTTAAAAACAATGAAGCGGTTAAACCTGATGAACTAAGATTAATTTATAGTTCTAAAAAAGTATTAGAAAACGAAACCTTTAAAGCATTTGATTTTGATGCGGATAAATGGAATTCTTCAACTTATTTTAAAGAAATTGAATTATTGGAAAAAAGCTCAATTTATGATGTTGGCGAAGGATGGAAATCTGACACTTCAAATGTTTGGTTTTACTATGAATCTTTCAATGATAAAGTAGGTGAAAATTTAAGTGGAGGTGGTGCCTTACGTGATTTGAAAAACGGATACAATAATATCTTAGAGTTGAATAAAGATCAATTAGATACTGGAGGTTATACAATTAGTTTTTGGTATTATTTAGGTGTTGATCGTGCGGATGTAACAGCGGTTGTGGAACAAGTTTTCAATAATGGAAATGAAAGCTTTTGGACAGATACTTATGCCGTAAATCAATCAACATTAATCGTTGAAAATTGGTGTTTTGTTACAATGGATTTTGCCTTTAAATCTGACATGGAAAAAATAAATATTCTGATTACGGGCAATGGAAATAAACAACCATTTTATGTAGATGAAATTTTAGTTTTAAAACAAAATGGTCGGGCACTATTTTCGCATCAGCAAAAGAATGGCGTAAATTATCTCATTTATAACAATTACTGGTTGAGGTCAAACTCGTTTATAAAGTCTAATTAAAATAAACTCCGCCCTTTTGAGTTATTTTCTCGGCCATCTAGTTTTGAATAATTAAATTTGACGAGTAGAAACTTTTCTAAAATAAAATTAGTCTTGAAATTAAGTGTTGTAATACCGTCTTTTAAAGGTGCAGATGTTTTGAGTAACAATGTTCCAGGGTTGATTGCATATTTCAAACAAAAAAATCTTTCTTTCGAAATTATTATTGTTGATGATGGTTCGCAAGATAATGGAGCAACTAAAAAATTGGCCGAAAAGTTGAATTGTGTTTTTGATGCCAACGAAAAAAATGCAGGAAAAGGTTCTGCCGTAAGAAGAGGAATGTTGTTGGCAAAAGGGGATTTCAGAATATTTACAGATGTCGACATTCCTTTTGAATACGATGCTTTTGACCGTTTTCTAGAATATTTGGATGAAAAGGAATTTGATGTCGTGGTTGGTGATAGAACATTAAAAGGTTCCAGTTATTTTACCGAAATTCCGTGGATCAGAAAAGTGGGAAGTAATATTTTTTCTTTTATTGTTGGACGTTTTGTTGCAGGCGGACATTTTGATACACAATGCGGTATGAAAGGCTTTAAAGCAAATGTAGCAGATGATTTATTTGGTGTTGCAAGAATAAAAGGTTTTGCATTCGATGTTGAACTTTTGTACATCTCGTTAAAAAGAAATTACGATATTAAACGCCTTCCAGTTGTGCTTCGATGTCAAGAAGGATCGAGTGTAAGCGTGTTACGTCACGGGTTTGGAATGTTGATTGATTTGTTTAAAATAAAACGAAATCACATCAGAAAAAAATACTCAAAACAAAATGCCTAATCAATCAGAAAATAATATTCTAAGTAAATTCCCAAAGGTCAGAATTGACTTACCAGAAGACTATCAAAAAATTTACAATCAACACTATTTAAACAATCGCGAAGGGCAATATAAAACAACGTCTCTTTCTTCAAAATTAGAAAGTTGGATGCACAAAAAAGTAGCGAAAGATGTTATTGGAACCAAAGGAGAATTAGCTACGCTTGAAATTGGCGCAGGAACTTTAAATCAATTGCAGTATGAACCTCTGCAAGCGGCTTACGACATTGTAGAACCTTTTTCAGAATTGTTTGAGAATTCATCTCGGTTAAAAGGTGTTCGAACAATTTACAAAGATATCGACGATATAAAAGACATTAAATACGACCGCATTACGACCATTGCCACATTTGAGCACATCATGGATTTGCCTTTTGTTGTTGCTAAAGCAGCAAATCTTTTAAAAAAAAACGGACATCTTCGAGTTGCCATTCCAAACGAAGGAACGTTTATGTGGAAACTAGGAACGCGTGTTACAGGATTTGAATTCAAAAAAAAATACAAGCTCGATTATCAGGTCTTAATGCGTTACGAACATGTTAATTCTGCTGATGATATTGAAGGCGTTTTAAAGTATTTTTTCGATCAAACAAAATGTTCTGTATATGGCTTGAGTAAAGGCATTGCCTTCTATCGGTTTTATGATTGTTGGTCTCCGAATCAAGAAAAAATTGCGGATTATTTTAAAAACAAAAAGTAATTCTTCTCCGTGTTTCATAGTGTTCTCCGTGTCTCTGTGGTTTCCTGCAAAGGCAATGAGAGTTATTTTACCACGGAGACACGAAGAGCACAGAGGTCCACAGAGCCAATAATATTTGTGAATAAAGTTATTATTTTTTGAATACCGACTGAGCGATAAAATCCAAAATCAATTTTGTTTTCGAAGCACCAACAACCAATTTTATTTCTTCTTCAGTTGCCTCTTTTATTCGTTTCACTGATTTGAAATGACGCATTAAATCTTCGGCAGTTTTTTCACCTATTCCTTCAATGTCTGTGAGTGCAGTACCTAGCGCATTTTTGCTTCGTTTGTTTCTATGATGCGTAATTCCGAAACGATGAGCTTCGTTGCGCATGTGTTGAATTACTTTTAAAGACTCCGAGCGTTTGTCAATGTAAATCGGAACAGAATCACCGGGAAAGTAAATTTCTTCTAATTTTTTTGCGATTCCTATCAGCGAAATTTTTCCTCGCAAACCAAGTTCATTAATACTTTTCAAAGCCGCACTTAGTTGTCCTTTTCCACCGTCAATAACAATGAGTTGAGGTAAGGCCGAATCTTCGTCCAGCATTCGTTTGTATCGACGATAAATAATCTCTTCCATCGATGCAAAATCATTTGGACCTTCAACCGTTTTGATGTTAAAATGGCGGTATTCTTTTTTAGCCGGCTTACCATCTTTAAAAACAACACAAGCCGCAACAGCATTCGTTCCTTGAAAGTTTGAATTATCAAAACACTCAATGTGAACAGGCCATTCTTGAAGTCGTAAATCTTTTTTCATCGTCTCCATGATGCGTTCTGTATGACGTTCTGGATTCACCAATTTTTCTTGTTTGTGTTTTTCAAGCATGTAAAATTTAGCGTTGCGTTGCGATAATTCAAGCAAAGTTTTTTTCTCGCCCCGCTGTGGAATAGTGATTGTTAAATCTTGGAAGAGTCCTGAAATATCAATGGCTGTAATGATCTCCTTTGCTTCGTTACCAAAGCGTTCACGCATTTCTAAAAGTACTAACGGAATTATTTCTTCGGCAGTTTCATCTAATTTTTTCTTAACTTCAATAGTGTGTCCTTGAATGATGCAACCGTTGCTTATTTTCAAAAAATTTACATAAGCCTCTTTTTCATCTTGCTCAATTGAAATAACATCTACATTATGAATAGTTGGACTAACAATGGCAGATTTCGAATAGTAATTTTCAAGACTTTTGATTTTAGATTTTATTTCTTGGGCTGCTTCAAATTTCAAGTCTGAAGAAAATTTTTGCATGACCACTTTTAATTCTGATATAACCGAATTTACATTGCCTTTTAAAATGTTTTTAATCTCGTTTATGTAGACATCATATTCTGTCGGAGATTGTTTACCAACGCAGGGTCCAAGA